>Ga0316209_1000874_pt1 | contig 40185 bp, 31 predicted proteins | sample 6monopyrite_MG_FD_204945 | JGI IMG/M metagenome (GOLD analysis project Ga0316209, IMG submission 204945) | Microbial mat bacterial communities from mineral coupon in-situ incubated in ocean water Damariscotta River, Maine, United States -... | ecosystem: Environmental > Aquatic > Marine >...
CTGAAAAACCAACACTTTGGTTAAATAACATCCATACTATATTTGGTGAATTACTACTCGGATTTGATGTGCTGGACACCATTAGTAATGTAAAAGTAGCTACGAGAAATAAACCAGTTGAAGATGTCGTAATAGAAGAGTTAAATATTATTAAGCAAGGGTTTGATGCACGTAGATTTGACGCAGTTAAAACTTGGGAAACCGAATTGCCTCTCTTAGAAGAACGAGCAAAAGAAAAAAAGATTGCAGAACTAAAAAAAGCTGGAGAAGAACAACGAAAAGCTGAAGAAAAAGCCATAGCAGCCGCAAAACAATTACTGCCAACTTTTGATGAATTTAAAAGTAAAGCAAAAAAACTACCATCTGGCTTAATGATGTATTTGATTAAAAAAGGAAATGGTGAAAAACCAAAACAAGGAACTAAAGTAAAAGTGTGGTATGAAGGTTATTTCACTAATGGAAACCTACTAGATACTAACAAAAAAGAAGTTGCCGAAAAATTTGGACAATACAATAAGCAAAGAGAACAGCAACAAGGCTATACACCAATGCCAGTAGAAATTAGCCCAAATGCTCAAATGATTGCTGGATTTAATGAGGGTTTAGCAAATATGAATGTTGGTGATAAAATGTATTTATATATTCCTTCGCATTTAGCTTGGGGGGAAAATGGTAGACCACCAGTAAAACCAAACGAAGATATTATATTTCTTCTTGAGTTGGTAGAAATTGCCAAGTAGTTCCTCTACTACTTATTGAGTCGTCCTAAAATAGGTTGACAGTACTTAAAAAAATTAAATTAAACCGGAGAAATTATCCTCTCTGGTTTTTTTACGAACAGATTTCGTGATTATTTTTACCTTTGTTCATAAAAAACACCAACAAAGGCGAAATGATAAAAAGGTAGCTAAATTAACTCCATCCTTATTATTTCTTTGGAATGCTTTTAAGTATTTCCAAAACAAATTTCCAATATTTTTTAACCGAAGATATTTGAGCTCGTTCATCTGGTGAGTGGGCTCCTTTAATATTTGGACCAAAGCTAATCATTTCCATTTCTGGGTAATTAGTTCCTAAAATTCCACATTCCAAGCCTGCATGACAAGCTGCTACATGGGGCTCTTCATTATTTAGTTTAACATATAGTTCTCGCATCACTTTTAATATAGAAGACTCCATATTGGGTGTCCATCCTGGATAGCTGCCAGAAAACTCAACATCGCAACCTATCAACTCAAACGTTGAACGTAGTTTGTTAGCTAAATCCATTTTTGAAGACTCAACCGACGAGCGAGTTAAACACAATATTTTGACCTTTCCATCCTTTACCAAAACCCTAGCCACATTATTGGATGTCTCAACCAAATCAGGAATATCAGCACTCATTCTAAACACTCCATTATGAGCAGCATAAATTGCTTTTATAAAAGTTCTGCCAAAATCCCTTTCAACCATTTTTAAAGGCATTTCTGTTGAACTAAATGTAATATCTAGATTAGGCTCAGTTGTCTTGAATTCCTTTTTTATGTTTTCAATTTCTTCAAGAAGAGTAAACTCGATGAATCTGTCATTATTTCTATCTGAAACCACAACCGAAATACTTTCTCGTGGTATGGCATTTCGCAATCCTCCTCCATCAATTTCACTAATTTGAATTGCATTTATTACAGAATAAAGCAACCTGTTCATTATTTTATTGGCATTCCCTAAACCTTCGTGAATTTGCATTCCTGAGTGCCCTCCGTTAAGTCCTTTAACTTCAATTTTATAGGCAATAAAATCTTCAGGTACACTTTCTTCAACATAAGTTCTAGTTGCTGTAACATCTATTCCACCAGCGCATCCAACTCCTATTTCATCATCTTCCTCTGTATCTAAATTCAATAAAATTTCACCTTTCAACAATCCGCCTTTTAAACCCATAGCGCCTGTCATTCCTGTTTCTTCATCAATGGTAAATAAGGCTTCAATAGCAGGATGTGCAATAACATTACTTTCTAAAATCGCCATAATAGTAGCTACTCCAAGTCCATTGTCTGCTCCAAGTGTTGTTCCTTTTGCTTTAACCCAATCACCATCTATAAACATATCAATTCCTTGAGAGCCAAAATCAAAATTAGTATCAGCATTTTTTTGATGTACCATATCTAAATGCGATTGCATTACAATTGGCTTTCTGTTTTCCATTCCATTAGAAGCAGGTTTTCTGATAATCACATTTCCAACTTCATCCACGATGGTTTCAAGTCCTAAATTTTCTCCAAAATTTTTCATAAAGGCAATCACACGCTCTTCTTTTTTTGAAGGTCTAGGGATTGCATTTAAATCGGCAAACTTATTCCATAATACTTTAGGTTCAAGGTTTCTTATTTCTGAATTCATGTATCTATTAATTAAGTTTTACAAAGGTATGTAAGTAAATAAAAGAATTGTTAAACTATTGTGTATTTTTGAATCATGCTGAACAAGAAAAAACTAATAATCGCTTTAAGTATTATACCACAATTTATCATTGTAAAGCTATTGGCTAATTATCCAGAGTTTATTGAAGCCTATTATAGCAATGGTGTGTATCCATTTACTTCAAAAATACTACGTTACGTTTTTGGTTGGATTCCTTTCTCAATAGGAGATATACTTTATACTTTTGCTGGAGTTTATATTATACGATGGTTTATATTACATAGAAAACGCCTAAGATTTGACACAAAAAATTGGTTAGTTGATGTATTTTCGACAGTTTCAATAGTGTATTTGGCATTTCATGTATTTTGGGGAATGAATTATTATCGAATTCCCCTACACACATCGCTGAACATCGATTATAAATATTCAACTGAGGAATTAATTAATGTAACAGAAGCGTTTGTTGAAAAATCCAATGCTATTCACTTCGCCATTACAGGCAATGATTCCGTTAAAGTAAAAGTTCCATACAGTAAAAAAGAATTATTTAACAAAACAATGGATGGATATAAGGTAATTGCAAAGGAGCATCCCATTTTTGCCTATAAAGCAAAAAGTATTAAAAAATCCATTTATAGTTTACCTCTTACCTATATGGGGTTTAGTGGTTACTTAAATCCATTTACCAACGAAGCACAAATCGATGGTTTAATTCCATTATATCAATATCCAGCAACAGCATGTCATGAACAAGCACATCAATTAGGCTATGCTGCCGAAAACGAAACTAATTTTATTGGCTATCTAGCTTCTATAAACAACCCTGATATATATTATAAATATTCAGGGTATGTATCAGCCTTAAGACAATGCTTAAATGAAGTTTACAGACGTGATAAAGAAAGTTTCGAATTATTAAAAACAAAAATCAACAAAGGAATCTTACTTAATTTTCAAGAATCATATACCTTTTGGAACAAATATAAAAATCCGTTAGAACCTGTTTTTAAAGTTATCTATAGTAATTTTTTAAAAGCAAACAATCAAGATAAAGGCATTGAAAGTTATAGTTACGCAGTTGCATTATTGGTAAATTATTATAAGGAAAAGCCTATCTAAAAAACGTTAAAAATATCATAACGTCGCTTTACTTCTCTCACAATCGTTATATTTATAGTTCTAATTTATTACCAACTAAATATGATTAAAAAGTATCTTATTTTAATGATGCTTATGTGTACATTTTCACTTGTAGCACAAGAGCATTTTCCGAAAAATGATGGCGTAAAATCTGAAAACACAAACTACACAGCATTTACAAATGCTAAGATTTTTGTGACGCCAACACAAGTAATTGACAAAGGCACCTTACTCATCCATGATGGGAAAGTGGTAGCTACTGGAACGTCAGTAAACATTCCTGCAAATGCTGTTGTTATTGATGTTTCAGGTAAAAGTATTTATCCTTCATTCATTGATATTTATTCCAGTTTTGGAGTTGAAAAACCAAAACGTCAAGGAGGAGGATTTAGATTTGGTGGTGGACAGTACGATGCTTCTCGAGAAGGATTTTACTGGAACGACCACATCAGGCCAGAGCAAAACGCAGTTGACCATTTTAAGTATGATGCCAAAACCGCTTCGGCTTTACGCAAAGCTGGATTTGGTGTGGTGAACACACATCTTCAAGACGGCATCATGCGAGGTACTGGAGCATTGGTTGCATTGACATCAAAAGGAAGTGATGCCGAACGTATTTTAGACGACAGGTCTGCCGCTTACTTATCATTAAGTAAAAGTTTAAAGTCGCGTCAATCGTATCCTAATTCCTTAATGGGCTCTTTAGCATTAATTAGACAGGTTAACCATGATGCAGCTTGGTACGCAAAAGGAGGAATTAAAATCACTGATCGCTCTTTAGAAGCCTTTAACAACAATAAAGGTCTAGTCAAAATATTTGTTGCTGGCAGTAAGGCAAATGCTTTGAGGGTTGATAAGGTAGGTGATGAATTTGGTACTCAATATGTGATTGTAGGAGGAGGCGATGAATATGAACGTATTAAAGATATTAAAACCACAAATGCCACGTATATTTTACCACTTAACTTTCCTAATGCTTATGATGTAGAAGATACGTTTGCAGCAAGTGTATTAGAGCTTTCAGCAATGCGTGAATGGAATCAAAAACCATCGAATCCAAAAGCATTGGCAGATAATGGCATCAGGTTTACCTTTACAACTGATGGTTTAAAATCTCCAAGTATGCTAAAAGCTAATTTAATGAAAGCCATTGAATATGGTCTAGATAAGACCAAAGCATTAGAAGCGCTTACAACTGTTCCTGCACAAGTGTTGGGGCAATCCAATAAAATTGGTTCTTTAAAAAATGGTACTTATGCTAATTTCCTGATAACCTCTGGAGATATTTTTGATAAGAGTACGACACTGTATGAAAACTGGGTAAAAGGCGACAGAGATATTATTAAGGATATGAACATTAAAGACATTGATGGTAACTACTCATTTACTATGGCAGGAAAAACCTATGATGTTACAATTTCAGGTTCTGCAAACAAACCAAAATCTGATGTGAAAAGTAATGGCAAGCAATTAGGCTCTAAAATTTCTTATAAAGATAATTGGGTAAACCTAACCTTTACAAGTATAGACACAACACAACAGGAATTTATACGCTTTACCTCAAGAATTAATCAAAATGACAATTTAAGTGGAAAAATTATTGATTCAAATGGCAATGTTGCTTATGTAAGTGCAGTTAAATCTCCTAGTGAGGATGATTCCAAAAAAGATGGAATGAACAAACGAGGAGGTTCTAACAAAGAAGTTAAAATGATGCCTGTTACCTATCCAAATGGTGCCTATGGTGTTTCAGAATTACCTCAACAAGAAACTATTCTATTTAAAAATGCAACTGTTTGGACAAACGAGTCTGAAGGTATCCTTGAAAACACTGATGTGTTAGTTAAAAACGGAAAGATTTCTAAAATAGGAAATAACCTGAGTGCTAGTGGTGCAAAAGTCGTGGATGCCACAGGAAAACATTTAACAGCTGGAATTATTGATGAACATTCGCATATTGCAGCAGCAAGTATTAACGAAGGTGGTCAAAACTCTTCAGCTGAAGTAAGCATTGAAGATGTCATTGATCCTGAAGATATCAATATTTACCGTAACCTCGCAGGTGGCGTTACCTCCATTCAAATTCTACATGGATCTGCTAATCCAATTGGAGGACGTTCAGCAATCATTAAATTAAAATGGGGAGAAACTGCTGATGGGCTCATCAATAAAAATGCACCAAAGTTTATAAAATTTGCTCTTGGTGAAAATGTTAAACAATCACGTTCTCAAAATGGAACGCGCTTCCCTAGAACCAGAATGGGAGTTGAACAATTATTTACCGATTACTTTACAAGAGCTCAAGAATATGATGCCAAAAAGAAAAACGGTCAACCATATCGTTACGATATAGAATTGGAAACTTTAGCAGAAATCATCAATGGAGAACGCTTTATTTCTTGTCATTCATATGTTCAAAGTGAAATCAATATGATGATGAAAGTTGCCGAAAAATTCAATTTTAAAATGAATACGTTCACGCACATTCTAGAAGGTTATAAAGTGGCAGACATCATGAAAGAACATGGTGTTGGTGCCTCTACTTTTAGTGATTGGTGGGCTTACAAGTTTGAAGTAAACGACGCCATTCCTTACAATGCATCAATCATGCACAATGTTGGTATTACAACTGCCATTAACAGCGATTCTGGCGAAATGTCTAGACGTTTAAACCAAGAAGCTGCGAAAACTGTAAAGTATGGTGGAGTAAGCGAAGAAGAAGCTTGGAAAATGGTAACCCTTAATCCAGCCAAATTGTTACATATTGACGATCGCGTTGGAAGTATTAAAGTTGGTAAAGATGCCGATGTTGTATTATGGAGCGACCATCCATTATCTGTATATGCAAAAGCTGAAAGAACCATGATTGAAGGTGCTACTTATTTTGATATTGATAAGGACAAGCAAATGCGTTCTAAAATTAAAAAAGAACGCAGTGAATTAATGACAATGATGATGCAGGAGAAAAACAAAGGCATGAAAACGCAACCAATTAAGGTAAAAGAAAAGCAACTCCTTGAATGTGATTCAATGGAACAAAACTAAAAATTATGAGACACATAAAATATATATACTCAATTTTAATGTTATGTTGCACACTTACGTTTGCGCAACAGACACCAGCAAATACCCAAAGTCAAGCTATAAGCATTATAGGTGCTACGATTCATGTTGGAAACGGAACGGTTATTGAAAACGGAACTGTTGTTTTTGAAAACGGAAAAATTCAAGCAATAGGAAATTCTAGTACAGCAACCAAAGGAACTATTATTGAAGCCTCTGGAAAACATATTTATCCTGGTTTTATTGGAGCAAACACAAGCTTAGGTCTTGTTGAAGTTGATGCCGTAAACGCGAGTAACGATCAACGAGAAATGGGAAGTATGATTCCGCATGTGCGCAGTTTAATTGCCTACAACGCAGAATCCAAAGTCGTAGAGTCTATGCGACCAAATGGAATTTTAACAGCTCAAGTATCTCCAAATGGCGGAACGTTCTCAGGAACATCATCCATTATGCAATTGGATGCTTGGAACTGGCAAGATGCAGCAATTAAAGCAGATGATGGTGTACACCTTAATTGGCCAAGTAGTTTTTCACGTGGTCGTTGGTGGCTTGGTGAGCCTAGAGGTTTAAAACCAAATAACAATTATGCTAAACAAGTTGAAGGCATTATTGCTTTTGTAAAAGAAAGTAAAGCCTACTTAAAAGGAAAACGAACTATCAAGAATATTCCTTTTGAAGCTATGGAAGGCTTATTTGATGGTTCACAGAAATTGTATGTTCATGTTAATGACGAAAAAGGTATTACAGATGCTGTAAATTTCGCTATTGAAAATGGAATGACAATGGTTGTGGTTGGTGGATATCAAGCACATACTGTTAGTGGTTTGCTAAAAAACAATAATATTCCTGTGTTAATAGACCATACACATAGTTTACCTGCAACATCGGACCATGATTATGACTTGCCATACAAAAATCCAAAACTTCTGGCTGACGCTGGCGTATTAGTTGGCATTCATACAGGAAGCAACTCTAACTTCCAGACCCGTAACTTACCGTTTTATGCTGGACAAGTCGTTGGGCAAGGCATGGATAAAGAAGATGCGTTAAAATTAATCACCTCTAACATTGCGAAAATATTAGGCATTGATGATATGCTAGGAACCATTGAAGTTGGTAAATCTGCGACATTGTTTGTTAGTGAAGGAGACGCTTTGGATATGCGAGGCAATCAATTGACTCATGCGTTTATTGATGGTCGTGAAATCAGCTTAGAAACGCACCAAACTGAGCTTTGGAAACGTTATAGCAACAAGTATAAAGGAAACTAAAGATTTTAATCTAGTAATTAAAAAGATGCTGTCTAAAAAATGTCATTCTGAATGAAAATGAAGAATCTTATAAAAATTAAAATGTTGATTTATAGATTATTGAGATTTTTAGACTAAGCTCAAAATGACAATAAAATCACTTTTCAGACAGCCTCTTTTATTTTACTATAATTGTACTATCAGGAACCTTAAACACATCCATATTAGGCAAGTATTTAGATAGTTTTGCATTTATAAAATTGACATTGTTTCTAAAAAAGATTAATGTTAGTATAAACCTCACAGGTTTTAAAAACCTGTGAGGTTTTTTCTTATTCTATAATTTTAGCTTGGTTTGGTTTTTTAAACAAACCATCATCGGGTTTAGTTTTTAAAATTGACACTTTAACAAAATTTACATCGTTACGCTTTGTTGTTGGCATATTGTTTTCGTAGTTATACCACGTCAACGTTTTTGGTAAATTTAAGCCTTCAACATCTTGCCAATCACTATATTTTATAAAATGAAACTCCTTGCCTTTTTCTTTTGAAAAATAAGTTACAGTATAACCTAACCACTCCATTTTAAAGGTTTTTGGATTATAATACAAAATGTATTCATCTTCTGGAGATTCTCCAATTCCAGACTCATAGGAAATAGAAATACCATGGTAAGTTTCTCCTTCAAATTCCATGGCTTCTGCTTTTCCGTAGTTAATGCCATTATCACCAAGCACAAAAGGCATTGCATAAAAGTAAAACATCAGGTTATAGTAAAACTTAGGATTGGACTTGTACTGAACTGTATCCAAATTCTTTAGCCAAACATTATCGCCATCAAATCCTAATTGGTGATGCTCATAATCAATAAGTGATTTTCGGCTTTTTAGAGCGACATTATACTTCTCGTTAACACTAGGTTTTTCAATTTCATAATATAAGCTTTCAAACGTGTTCCAAGCATCAATACCACCATGAGCATCAAATATTTTGGTTACTGTTTCAGGATAAATAGACGTGGTTATATTCAGTTCAGCTCCTTTATAATGGACTGCTTTTGATTCTTCTTTACATGAAATAAAAGCGATAAGACTTAACGCGACAATGAGTGGTTTTTTCATTTTTAGTGGTTTTAGTTAAAAGCTTTGTCGATTACTAAAGTACTTAATTACTTTTATTATTTATTTTTGCGATAATGGTAAAGCAAATTTCAAGCGTACAAAATTCATTGATTAAAGAACTGGTTCAATTAAAAGAAAAGTCCAGAAATCGTAAGAACTCAGATCAGTTCCTTATTGAAGGGCAACGGGAAATCGAATTAGCCTTGAAAGGAAACTACGAGTTGGACACCATTTTGGTTTATCCTGAGCTTTTCTCAGAAGAGCAACTCAATAACCTAACAGCTAATTCGCTAAACACTATTGAACTTTCAAAAGAGGTTTACCAAAAACTAGCACATCGCGAAACAACAGAAGGTGTTTTGGCTGTAGCTAAGACAAAATCTTTAGAGCTTAGCAACCTTAATATTGATACTGAAAACCCTTTAATCCTCATTGCTGAAGCTCCTGAAAAACCAGGAAATATTGGTGCTTTATTACGTACTGCTGATGCTGCAAATATTGATGCAGTGATTATTGCAAACCCAAAAACAGACATGTACAACCCAAATATTATTCGCTCTAGTGTTGGCTGTGTGTTTACCAACCAGATTGCAACTGGCTCAACTAATGAGGTTATTGATTTTTTAAAAGAAAACAACATTAACATCTATTGTGCTGCATTGCAAGCCTCGGTAGATTATCACACACAAGATTATACAAAACCAACAGCTATTGTTGTTGGCACTGAAGCAACTGGACTTAGCGATGAGTGGTTGCAGCATTCAACTCAAAATATTATCATTCCAATGCAAGGACAAATTGATTCCATGAACGTGTCTGTAGCTGCTGGAATTTTGATTTTTGAAGCTAAACGACAACGTGGTTTTAATTAATAATGAATGTCCGTCTGAGCGCAGTCGAAGACTCTTAAAAACCTAAATGTTTTCTTACTTTGTTTACATACTAAAATGCTCAGACAATTCCTATTACACAGGAATTACAAACAACTTAGACAAACGTCTAAATGAACACAAATTTGGAAAAAATCGTGACTGTTACACTTTAAAAAGAAGACCATTAGAATTAAAATTTCAACAAATTTTTAATGATGTTTTACTAGCAATTTATTTTGAAAAGAAAATTAAAAAATGGACAAAGTAAAAAAAAGCCTTAATTAATGGCGATTTTGATATGCTTCAAATACTAGCAGAATGTAGAAATGCATCGCACTTTAAATACTTTGTTAAATAAGCACTTCGACTGCGCTCAGTGTGACAAATACTTTTTATTTTAGCCTTAAATAAAACTAAAATGACTTCTATTACACTTTTTTATATCATCATCGGAATTATCATTGTTAATTTTATAATTGACAAAATTTTAGGTTCACTTAATGCAAAACACTTTAATGACGAATTACCTCTTGAATTACAAGATGTTTATGATGAAGATGAATACAAAAAATCACAATTATACAAAGCCACTAATCATAAATTTTCTAATATCACGTCATTATTTTCATTGGTATTAACACTTGGTTTTTTCTATTTTGATGGCTTTGAATATGTGGATAATATCGCAAGAAGTTATAGTGATAACAACATTGTTATAGCACTTATTTTCTTCGGAATCATTATGTTGGCGAGTGATATTATAACAACACCATTTGCTTACTACAAAACTTTTGTGATTGAAGAAAAGTTTGGTTTTAACAAAACAACTACCAAAACGTTTATTCTTGATAAGATTAAAGGTTGGCTTATGCTAGTCATTCTTGGAGGCGGAATCTTAGCACTCATCATTTGGTTTTATGAAGCAACTGGAAGTAATTTTTGGTTGTACGCTTGGGCTTTAGTAGCTGTGTTTTCAATATTTATGAATATGTTTTACTCAAAACTTATTGTGCCTTTATTCAACAAACAAACACCTTTAGAAGAAGGTGATTTACGAAATAAAATTTCTGCTTACGCAAAAACTGTTGGTTTTAAACTCAATAAAATATTCGTTATTGATGGCTCTAAACGTAGCACAAAAGCCAATGCGTATTTTTCAGGATTTGGTAGCGAAAAACGTGTAACCCTTTACGATACACTTATTAAAGATTTAAACGATGAAGAGATTATCGCTGTGTTAGCTCACGAAGTAGGTCATTATAAACGCAAACACATTATCTTTAACCTTTCTGCCTCAATTTTGCTAACTGGTTTGACGCTTTATATTCTCTCGCTTCTTATTTCAAATCCAATATTATCTAATGCTTTAGGTGTGGAGATTCCTAGTTTTCATATTGGTCTTATTGCTTTCGGATTATTGTACAGTCCTATTAGTGAGATTACAGGTTTAATCATGAATTACTTATCTAGAAAATTTGAGTATCAAGCAGATAATTACGCTAAAGATACTTATGCTGGTGAGCCATTAATAACATCACTCAAAAAATTATCAAAAAACAGTTTAAGCAATTTAACACCTCATCCTACTTATGTTTTTATGCACTATTCGCATCCAACATTGTTACAACGAATTAAGAATTTAAGGTCTTAAAAAAATAAAGGCTATCTTAGGCTTTTTATTTTTTTGAATGAGCGAAATCAATCTTGAAAACAAACCATGGTACAAACGTATTCCGCATGCAGTGACCATGTTGTTTGGAATTATCATTTTAGTCACAATTCTCACCTACATACTTCCAGCTGGAACTTACGAACGCATTCTAGTGGATGGAAGAAAAGCCGTAGTACCAAACTCATATAGTGTTATAGATTCTACTCCAATAGGATTATTGGACATGTTTAAAGCGATTCCTTTAGGCTTTAAAGCTGCTGTTGAAATTATTTTTATTGTACTTGCTGGAGCTATCATGTTTGGCTTTATGGAAAAATCAAAAGCCGTTGAAAATTCTGTAGGCACAATTGTTAAAAATTTAGGTTTAAAAAACAAAAACCTAATTATTGTCATCATGACCTTTATTTATGGGTTACTTGGTGTTGCCGTTGGTTATGAAAACAATATTGCAATGGTTCCTATTGCAGCAGTACTCAGTTTAGCTCTTGGTGGTGATTTAATTTTGGCAGCAGGAATTTCGGTTGGTGCCATGACCATTGGTTTTGGGCTCTCACCTATTAATCCATATACAGTTGGAACTGGACATAAAATAGCAGAACTACCAATGTTTTCAGGAGCTTTGCTACGAAGTGTGCTGAGTTTTATTGGCTTGAGCATTATGGCATATTATAATGTGTGGTACTTTAAAAAAATAACAAAACATCCTGAAAAAAGCCTTGGCAAAGGTCTGGATACTAGTAATATGTCTTTGTCAAAACCGATTAAAGATTATAATGTAACAGGAAATAACTGGTTGGTTATTTCAATATTTATTTTTGGTCTTTTGGTAATTCTTTATGGTGTTTTTAACCTTAAATGGTACCTCAACGAACTATCTGCAGTATTTTTAATGATTGCTCTACTTTGCGGTATTGTATCCAGAATGGATGCCACAACCATGAGCGAAACCGTTTTAAAAGCAGTATCTGTCGCAGCTCCTGGAGCTTTTATGGTTGGTTATGCAACGTCTATAAAAGTGCTTATGGAAATGGGAAACATTGGTGATACCATTTCATATAACCTGTCTGTGATGCTACAAGATTTACCCTTGTACGCTTCAGCAATAAGCATGTCTGTCTCACAAACCATTATCAACTTTTTTATTCCTTCTGGAAGTGGGCAAGCATTGGCAACATTACCAGTGATGCTTCCTCTGGGAGAATCACTTGGTTTAACACGACAAATCACCATTTTGGCATTTCAAATTGGTGATGGTCTATCCAATTTAATCAATCCAACTTTAGGTGGACTCATCGCTATGTTGAGTATGTGTCGCGTACCAATTGACAGATGGATTCGATTTATTTTTCCGGTTTTAATCATCTTATTTATTCTAGCCTCTTTGGCACTTATTATAGCAGTTGCAACAAATTATAGTTAATATGGCAGTAGAAGAAATTTTAGCAAAACTTGTATCCTTTCCTGTGCTTGGTGGCGAAAGCAACATGAGTATTATTACTTGGATTAAAGAATATATAGAATCTCACAACATCACAACTACTTTAGTCCTAAATGAAGAAGGTAATAAAGCGTCACTGCATTGCAGAATTGGACCTGCTGTTGATGGAGGAGTGATTCTCTCAGGTCATACAGATGTTGTTCCTGTTAAAGGTCAAGAATGGACAACAGACCCTTTTAAACTCACTGATAAAGGCGACGGCAAACTCTACGGAAGAGGCTCTTGCGATATGAAAGGCTTTGTGGCATGTTGTTTGGCTGCATTACCAAACATGGTAAAAGCCGATTTAAAAAAACCCATCTATTTTGCCTTTTCTTATGATGAAGAAGTAGGCTGCTTGGCTGGTCCAGAATTAGCTCAAGCCATAAAAACACATTACACTGAAACACCCAAATATGCTATTATTGGTGAGCCTTCGCTCATGGAACCTATTGTTGGACAAAAAGGAATTTATATTCTGGAAACTTATGTAAATGGTTCTGCTGGACATAGTAGCAGAATCAAACAAGAAGTAAGTGCCATACACGAAGCCATGCGTCTCATTTTATGGTTGGAAAACAAAATGAATCAACTCATAGACGATAAACGATTGGACGAACGCTTCCATCCACCTCACTCTTCTATTCATATAGGTTTGGTAAATGGTGGTATTGCACCAAATGTTATTGCAGATAAAGCCCATTTTTATTGGGATTTGCGTACCATTCCAATGGATAATACTAAAACCATTGTTTCTGAATTTGAAGCCTATTGTCGCGAACGTGAACAAGAACTACAAAAAATATTTCCTGGTTTCGAAATTAAAACCATTGAAAATCATCCTCCTGTAATACATTTAAATACCAAAGAAACCGATGATGTTGTAGCTTTGGTTAAACGTATTTCGGGCAACTCAAAACTTAACACAGTATCTTACGCTGCCGAAGCAGGACAGTTTGCTGCTGAAGGCATTCAATCTGCCATTTGTGGTCCAGGATCTATAGCACAAGCACATAGAGCTAATGAGTTTATTGCAAAAGATGAATTGGTAAAAGGCATGGAAATGATGGATAAGCTGATTACTGAATTAAGTTCTAGCAATTTTAAATAGAATTTGTAAATTGATTTTGTTAAAAATAACTGCCAGCTTCGTTTAACAGTCCATAACCTTCAGTTAAAACTGCTTTCTTGCCTTTTTATTTCTTCGCCTTCGGAACTTTCTACTACTTTTTGTTAAGTAATCCACTAAAGTCATAGCAACACCAATAACTATGACTAGGATAATTATTTGATAAAATTCATCTGGTAAATTCATCTTATTAATTTACAAATAAAAAATTAAATCCTAAAAACCTATTGCTCATTAATTTACTTTATGCTATTTTTAATCTATGACAGATGCAGAGATAGAAAAAGAAAATGCAGCCATTACCAAAGCCTACAAAGAACTTCTAAAAGTTAGTTACAGGACGCTTTCAAAAGAGGACAAAACACTTATTAGAAGTGCTTTTGAAATAGCTCTTGATGCACACAAAGACCAACGTAGAAAATCTGGAGAAGCTTATATTTTCCACCCATTGGCTGTGGCAAAAATTGTTGCTCAGGAAATTGGCTTGGATGCTACGTCTATTGCTGCGGCATTGCTTCATGATGTAGTCGAAGACAATCCCAATTTCACCATAGACGATATTCAGCAAATGTTTGGCGATGCAGTTGCTAAAATTGTTGACGGCCTTACTAAAATATCCTCATTAAAAAAGGACATGAACGTCTCCATGCAAGCAGAGAATTTTCGTAAAATGCTGCTTACCCTTAATGACGATGTACGTGTAATCATCATTAAAATTGCCGATAGGTTGCACAATATGCAAACCATGGAATCCATGCGTCCTGACAAACAAGTAAAAATTGCTTCGGAAACGCTTTACATTTATGCACCATTAGCGCATAGAATAGGCCTATATAATATTAAAACCGAACTTGAAGACCTTGGTTTAAAGTACACCGAACCAGAAGTGTACAACGATATTTTACTTAAAATAAGAGAAAGCAAAGAGCAACAAGATGCTTACATCAAGGAGATTAGCAATATTTTAAAAATCTCATTAGATAAAGAAGGTTTAAACTACGACATAAAAGGACGACCAAAATCTATTTTCTCCATACGTCGAAAAATGCTAAAACAAGGTGTGTCCTTTGATGAGGTTTACGATAAGTTTGCAGTTAGAATTATTTACAAATCCGATATTGAAAATGAAAAATTCTTAGCTTGGAAAATTTATTCCATTGTTACAGACCATTTTAGACCCAACCCTATTCGATTACGCGATTGGATTTCATCACCAAAATCTACAGGTTACGAAGCTTTGCACATTACTGTAATGGGTCCAAAAGGACGTTGGGTTGAAGTACAGATTCGTAGTGAACGCATGAACGAAATAGCCGAAAAAGGCTATGCAGCACATTATAAATATAAAGAAGGAAACCAAAAAGAAGACACACTTGATGCTTGGATTAGCAGGCTTCAAGAAGCACTAGAAAACCCTGATGGAAATGCTGTAGATTTTGTAGAACAGTTTAAACTCAATTTATACTCCAAGGAAATATTTGTTTTTACACCTACAGGTGACCTAAAATCGTTACCAAAAGGAGCAACACCTTTGGATTTTGCTTTTAGTATTCACACCGAAGTCGGCATGAAAACACGTGGCGCAAAAGTAAATGGCAAGTTGGTACCATTAAGCCATGAATTAAAAAGTGGCGACCAAGTAGAAATCATGACCTCGGAAAATGCCAAACCAAATACCAACTGGTTAGATTATGCTACCACTGCTAGGGCAAGAAGTAAAATAAAATCATCTCTAAAAGCCGAAACCAAAATTGTTGCTGAAGATGGCAAAGAAATATTACGCCGAAAATTAAAGCAACTCAAAATTACGCTTAATGAAAAGTCAATTAACGAATTGGTAAATTATTTTAATTTAAAAACCAGTCTTGACCTTTTTTACCGTGTTGGTATAGGTGCCATTGACAGCAAAATGCTTAAAGAATTTGCAGCTTCAAGAAGCAATGCATTAGTAAGTTTTATTAAGAACAAAATTACTCGGAAACCATCGGCTTCAAAAGAAGATATCAATAGAGATGAAATAACTGCTAAATACGATATGTTGGTTTTTGGCAAGGAAGAAGAAAAGCTTAACTACAAACTCTCAAATTGCTGCAATCCAATTCCTGGTGATCCCGTTTTTGGTTTTTTAACCATTAACGAGGGTATTAAAGTGCATAAAAAAAACTGTCCAAATGCATTAAGCTTACAGTCTAATTATGCCTATAGAATCATGTCGGCAAAATGGATAGATTCTTCCCAACAAGAGTTTACTGCCATTATTAAATTAAATGGCATCGATAATCTTGGTTTGGTAAATGATATTACCAAAGTAATATCCAGTAACATGCATGTAAACATGAAGAATATTAGTTTTGATACTGACCATGGTGTGTTTAATGGAAAAATTACTGTGGTCGTTAAAAACAACAATTTGGTTAAGAAATTAATGGACAGGCTTAAAAAAATTAATGGTATAGAAAAAGTATCTAGAGTTTAAAAAATAGTTTAAATTTGCAACGGATTTATGAGTGCAAAAACCGAAAATAAAAATCAGGACATTGTAAAAAATGTATTCACAAAATTTTTAGAAGATAATGGACATAGAAAAACGCCTGAGCGTTATGCCATACTTCAAGAAATTTATGATAGTAACGATCATTTTGATATTGAATCTTTATATATCAAAATGAAAAATAAAAACTATCGAGTGTCTCGAGCTACACTTTACAACACTATTGAGCTTTTATTAGATTGCACCTTGGTTAGAAAACACCAATTTGGGCAAAATCAGGCACATTACGAAAAATCGTATTTCGATAAACAACATGACCATGTTATTTTAACCGATAGTGGCGAAGTTATCGAGTTTTGCGACCCTAGAATTCAGTCGATTAAAAAAACAATCGAAGAAGTTTTTAACATAGACATTCATAACCATTCACTCTACTTTTACGGAACAAAAAAACAACCAACAAACTAATTACATAATGGCAGTAGATTTACTACTAGGTTTACAATGGGGCGACGAAGGCAAAGGAAAAATTGTTGATGTACTCACCTCCAACTACAATATTATTGCTCGTTTTCAAGGAGGTCCAAATGCAGGACATACACTTGTATTTAACGGCATGAAACATGTGTTACACACAATCCCATCTGGGATATTCCATGAAGATGCTGTCAACCTTGTTGGAAATGGCGTGGTGATTGATCCTGTCATTTTTAAAAAAGAACTGGATAAACTCGCTGAGCAAAATGTAGATTATAGAAAGTCATTATTAATATCAAGAAAAGCACATTTAATTTTACCAACACACCGTTTATTGGATGCTGCTAGTGAAACTGCCAAAGGAAAAGCAAAAATTGGTTCAACTTTAAAAGGTATTGGTCCAACATATATGGACAAAACTGGTCGTAATGGTATTCGCGTTGGTGATATTGAATTAGAAGGCTGGAAAGATAAATATCGTGCATTAGCCAATAAGCACGAAGCTATGATTGATTTTTACGATGTAAATATTCAATATGATTTAGATGAGCTAGAAGTAGAATTTTTTGAAGCCATTGATGTCTTAAAATCTTTAACTTTTATAGATTCTGAAGAGTATATTTTCCAAGCTCAAAAAAATGGGAAATCTATTTTAGCCGAAGGTGCACAAGGATCGCTTTTAGATATAGATTTTGGAACCTATCCTTTTGTAACATCTTCAAATACAACAGCAGCAGGTGCTTGTACAGGATTAGGAATTGCTCCAAATAAAATAGGAGATGTTTTTGGTATTTTTAAAGCCTATACCACTCGTGTTGGCTCAGGACCTTTCCCAACCGAATTATTCGACGAGGTTGGAGAAACAATGGGACGTGTTGGTCATGAATTTGGAGCCACAACAGGACGTAGTCGTCGTTGCGGATGGCTGGATTTAGTAGCTTTAAAGTATGCATGCCAAGTAAATGGTGTTACACAATTAATGATGATGAAAGGCGACGTACTCTCAGGTTTTAAAACCTTAAAAGTATGTACTTCATACAAATATAAAGGCAAAGAAATTACACATTTACCTTATAATATAGAACCCGAAAATGTCACACCAATTTATAAAGAGTTTAAAGGTTGGAAAGAAGATCTTACAGCTATGGAAGACACTTCCCAATTACCAAAAGAACTAAACGACTACATCCATTTTTTAGAAAAAGAACTGGAAACACCTATTAAAATAGTATCTGTTGGCCCAGACCGAAAGCAAACAATTTTTAGGTAAACAAGGCTAATTTAATAAATGAAACCTGTATTCAGCATTGTTGTTTACAGGTTTTTTTATGCTAAATATTTATTAAGTAGCAATAAAGAACTATTATAATAGTTATTTTTACCGTAAATAATAGACCTTGAAGTTTTATAAATTCACATATCTACTTGCAATCACTGTTTTTTTTACATCCACTTGCATTTTTGCTCAACAAAAGCGCGAAATACGTGTTATGTACGCTGGAGATTTAGAAATCAATGAAGAAAAATACCCTGGAGCAAAAATTTTAACCAGAGACGATTCGCAACAAGTGCATATTATTCATGATGGCATTGATCTGTGGTGTGATAGAGCCATACACTACGCACAAGAGAATTTTGTAGAAGCCTATGGCAACGTTAATATAAAACAAGGGGATTCCATTAACATGAATTCGAAATATGTTGAGTACAGCGGCATCACGAAACTCGCTTTTGCTAGTGGCGATGTAGTATTGACCGATCCAACATCTATAATCAAGTCGGATACATTATATATGGATCGTGTAAAACAACAAGCTTATTATAAAAGTGGCGGAACAGTTGTTAAGGATTCATCTGGAACTATTACCAGCCAAATAGGACGTTATTATATGACTAATAAAAAATATCAATTTGTACAAAATGTAAAATTGGTAAATCCTGAATATGTTATTGATTCTGAACAATTGGATTATTATTCCGAAACTGGAAAAGCCTATCTTTTTGGGCCAACTACCATTACTGGCGAAACTAGTAAAATATACTGTGAACGCGGATTTTACGATACTAAAAACGACACAGGTTATTTCCTTAAAAAATCACGTATAGACTATGACGATCGCATCATAGAAGGTGATAGTTTATACTTTGATAGAAATAGAAGTTATGCATCGGCAACCAACAACATAAAAATTACCGATACCATAAACAAAGCCATTATTAAAGGGCATTATGCCGAAGTTTTTAGAGACAGAGATTCAGTATTTATTACCAAACGTGCTTTAGCTATTTCGGTTCAAGAAAATGATTCTATTTATATACATAGTGACACCTTAATGGTAACAGGAACACCTGAAAACAGGATTACAAGAGCCTATTACAATGCTAAAATATACAAATCGGATATTAGCGGAAAAGCCGACTCTATTCATGTAAACCATAAAACTGGATTAACAAAACTTATTAATTTGGGTCTGTTTTCTTCAAATGATAATTTTGCTAAAAAACGCACACCAGTTTTATGGAACATTGGCAACCAAATGACAGGAGATACCATTCATTTAATATCAAATCCAGAAACCAAAAAGCTAGATTCATTAAAAGTATTTGATAATGCCTTTATTATAAGTAATGATTCACTTGGCGATGGCTACCATCAAATGTCTGGAAAACAACTCTTTGGTTTTTTTGAAGATAATAAACTTAGTACGATAGATATTATTAAAAATGCTGAGTCAATTTATTACATGAGAAATGATAAAAATGAACTTGTAGGAACCGATAAATCGAAATCTGGAATCATAAAAATCTGGATTACAGATAATGCCATAGATGAAGTACGAAAAATTAAAGAAGTAGATGGCAATGTATTCCCAGAAGGTGATTTCCCAGAAAAGGAAAGTTTATTAAAAGGCTTTGTATGGCGTGATGATGAACGTCCAAAAAGTGTTGACGACCTTTTTAAAGACGACCCTCCTATAGAACTACCTATTATTAAAGGATTAGAAGACTACGTACCTCAAGACGATTTTTTTGACGAAGCACTTATGAAGCGCGTAAAAGAATCTGATACAAGAAGCAAAAGCAAACAAAAAGAAAGTAAAGCATCTAGAAATATTCCTAAAAAGCCAAAAATTGGTGGTAAAGCATCAAAAAAAATTACAAAAAAACAATAAAATCAAAGACGATTTTTTTAAATATCAAGCACAAACGACTCCACATCCATTAGCCATGGAAATTTCCCATGCTGAGGGAAGTTATATTTTCGATTCCAATAACAAAGCGTACCTAGATTTTGTTGCTGGAGTTTCGGCGTGTCCATTAGGTCATAGACATCCTAAGGTTATTTCAGCTATAAAAGAACAATTGGACAAATATTTGCATGTAATGGTGTATGGCGAATATATTCAAAAACCAGCTGTAAACTTAACAAAACTGCTGGCAAAACATCTACCCAAACCTTTAGAAAGTACGTATTTAACCAATTCTGGCACCGAAGCTATCGAAGGCGCACTTAAACTAGCACGTCGTTATACAGGGCGATCAGAAATTATTGCAGCCAAAAAAGCATACCATGGCAATACCATGGGAGCTTTGAGTGTTATGGGATTTGAAGAACGCAAACAACCCTTTAGGCCTTTAATTCCTGATGTACGGTTTATTACCTTTAATAACCCAAAAGACCTAATAAAAATCACTACAAAAACTGCCGCAGTAATATTAGAGACCATTCAAGGTGGTGCTGGGTTTATCGTGCCTTCAAATAATTACTTGCAAAAAGTACAAAAGCGATGTCAAGAGGTTGGTGCTCTTTTAATTCTAGACGAGATTCAAACAGGGATTGGTCGAACAGGAAGCCTTTTTGGATTTGAAAATTACAATTGCATTCCAGATATTGTGGTCACAGGAAAAGGTCTCGCAGGAGGGATGCCAATTGGTGCTTTTACTGCTTCCAAAACCATGATGGACTGCCTTAAAGACAAGCCCAAACTTGGTCACATTACAACTTTTGGTGGACATCCTGTAATCGCTTCCGCAGCATTAGCAACACTTACTGAAATAACACACACAAATTTAATACCTGATACTTTAAGAAAAGAAACGCTTATAAAAACGCACTTAAAACATCCACTTATTAAAGAAATTAGAGGCAAAGGGTTAATGTTAGCTGCCATTTTACCATCTTCCGAGATAGCAAATCGTGTCATTTTGCAATGCCAACAAGAAGGCTTGATCCTTTTTTGGTTATTGTTTGAACCCTCTGCCATTCGTATCACGCCTCCTCTTACAATATCTGATAATGAATTAATTACAGGCTGTAACATCATTAAAAACATACTTGACAAAATAGCTTAAACCCTAGATTAGATTAGGAAAATTGCTGTTAATTACTTTGTTGAAAACATTGAAGGCTTACTCAAATATCTAAACAATAGAATGCTAATTTTATTTTGTGAACTTTTAATGCCACCTATGGAGTTTAGTCAATACGACGACAACAATAATCTATCACTCACAAAATTTGAGTCCATGTTAAAAACCAATAACGTGTTGTTTTTTGACTCAAATGAATTCGAGAATATTATTCACCATTATCTAGACAATGGGAAGATAGCTTTAGCTAAAAAAGCTATAAACCTTGGTTTGCAACAACATCCAGCGTCATTAAATTTAAAATTATTTCAAGTTGAAGTGCATGTATTTGAAAATAAGTTTGAAAAAGCTGATGAACTTTTAAACGATTTATACGAGATAGCACCAAATAACGAAGAAATCTACATTCAAAAAGCTAATATTTTCTCAAAAAAAGACAAGCATCAAAAAGCGATTCAAACTCTAAAAAAAGCACTTGAATTTACTGAAGAATCGGCAGATATTTACTCACTTTTAGGAATGGAATATCTCTTCTTGGATAAGTTTGAAGATGCCAAATTCTATTTTATGAAATGCTTGGAAACTGACACTGAAGACTACTCAGCACTTTACAATATTATTTATTGTTTCGACTTTTTAGAGCAAAACCAAGAAGCCATAGATTATTTAAACCTATACCTTGACACCAATCCATATTGTCAAGTTGCATGGCATCAATTAGGCAAACAATACTTTTCGATTAAAGACTACGAAAAAGCATTAGCATCATTTGATTTTGCTATTATTTCAGACGACATGTTTGTTGGAGCTTATCTAGAAAAAGGAAAGGTCTTGGAAAAATTAACCCATTACCAAGAAGCCATTGAAAATTACAAAATCACATTAGCAATAGACGACCCAACGTCCTTTGCTTTACTTAGAATTGGTAAATGTTATGAAAAACTGGGCCAAAAAGAACTAGCAGTACAGCACTACTACAAAACAGTTGAAGAAGATCCATTATTAGATAAAGGTTGGATTGCTATAACCAATTTTTACTACAAAGCACAAAACTACCAGAAAGCCCTTTATTACATAAACAAGGCAATTAATATTGACACCGAAAATGTTATCTATTGGAAGCTTTACGCTCAAATAAACCAACGCTTAAACTTTTTGGAAGAAGCCGAACGTGGTTATAAAAAAACACTTGAACTGGGAAACTATGAATTAAAAACATGGTTATCAAGAGCCGATATTTTAATACAACTAGGTGAATATGAAGCAGCAATCTTCAATCTAGATCAAACTTTAGAATTTTACCCTGAGAATGAAGAAGTACAGTACCGTTTGGCTGGCATATATTTTATCCTAGGAAAAGAAAATGATGCGCTTGTTTTTTTAAACAATGCCTTACGCATAAATGTGGAGTTCTATTTTATTATCCAAGAACTCTTTCCTGCCATTTATTCTTTAAAAACAGTAAGGGAAATTATAGAAACATATAGAAACCCTTCAAACTAAAAATTACCTAACTTTACGTTTCTTAAATTAAAATTAATGCAACGACGTTTATTAGACTATCTCATTATTTCTTTAAAAGGAATAGCAATGGGTGCAGCCGATGTAGTCCCTGGAGTTTCAGGAGGTACAATAGCTTTTATTTCAGGGATTTACGAAGAACTTATTGAAAGTATCGACAATGTAAATCTAAATGTTTTTAAAATATGGAAAAAAAACGGTTTTAAATCTGCTTGGAATTCTATAAACGGTACTTTTCTATTAGCCCTATTCTCTGGAATTGCTATAAGCATTTTGTCTTTAGCAAAATTAATCAAATGGTTACTGCACAACGAACCCATTTTACTTTGGTCCTTCTTTTTTGGTCTTGTTTTAGCAAGCATTCTATACATTGGTAAGCAAATTAAAACATGGTCACCAAAAGTTATCGTTGCCATTATAATCACCACAATTTTATCTTATTTTATTACGCTTGCCGAACCTTTTGCAACTCCCGACAGTTCCATTTACTTGTTATTTTGTGGTTTTATAGCAATAATAGCTATGATTTTACCTGGAATTTCAGGCGCTTTTATTTTATTAATACTAGGTGCTTATGAAACGGTAATTAATACCGTAAACAATCTTATTGAGGGTATATCAACAGGCAACTTCGAAATGTTAAAAGGTGCATTGTTAAAATTTGTTCTACTTGCAATTGGAGCTATAATTGGTCTAAAGGTATTTTCTAAACTGCTAAATTGGATGTTTAAACACAAAAAAAATATAACCTTAGCTGTTCTCACTGGCTTTATGATTGGATCATTAAATAAAATATGGCCTTGGAAAAGAGTTTTGAAAACTCGTATTAATTCTGAAGGTATTGAAGTAACCCTTTTAGACGAAAGCGTTTTGCCAAACTCTTATAGTGGTGATAACCAAATTATGTATGCTATATTATTTGTAATTATTGGTTTTGCTACCATACTAATTCTTGAAAATTTAGGGAGTAAAAAATCTAAAGCATAATGCAAAGTACAAGAACACTTACAGACAAGTTGTTTTTAGTCATTAAAGGACTAGGCATGGGAGCCGCAAATAAAGTTCCTGGTGTATCTGGTGGTGTGGTAGCTTTTGTTGCTGGTTTTTATGAAGAGTTTATATATTCTTTGCAAAAGGTAAATGGCAAAGCCTTTAAGCTACTTATTAATGGTAGGTTTAAAAGCTTTTTTCGTTATATAAATGGACGCTTTTTAAGCTTATTGTTTTTAGGCATGATTGTGAGTTATTTTAGCGTTTCGAAAATATTAGACTATTTAATTGTTAATTACGAACTGTATGTTTGGAGTGTCTTTTTTGGAATGATTATTGGCTCAATTTACTATATAGGCAAAGATTTTGATGGCTGGTGCAATAAAACAATTCTATCGGTTTGTATTGGTATTATTATCGGTGTAAGCATCAGTTTTTTAGATCCAGCTACGCAAAACGACAACCTTTTGTTTGTGTTTTTATGTGGAATGATTAGTGTAACTGGAATGACACTTCCAGGGTTTTCTGGCTCTTTTATTTTAATCCTTCTTGGAAATTATGTGTTATTATTAGTGGACTCTGTAAATGCACTTTACGACACAATTTTTGACATTTTTACTGGCGATTTTTCGTTTACAAACAATCCCGAACGAATTAGAATGCTAAAAGTATTAGGAGTTTTCACCTTAGGATCTGTCGCTGGATTGGTCACTTTTTCGCATATTCTTAATTATGTACTTAAACACTTTAGAAATATTACCCTTTCTTTGTTAATGGGATTTATTATTGGTTCTCTTGGCGTTGTGTGGCCTTGGAAAGAAACCATATACAAAACCTCCGAGAACGGATTGTTAATTCTAGATTCCAGAGGTGAAAAAATCATTGAAAACTATACTCGCTTCATTCCAAAAATGCAAAGTGAGACTTACATTGCAATAGTATATATATTATTGGGTATATTAATAGTTTTAGCTTTGGAATGGTATGGAAAAAAAACAAGGAAAATAAATGGCTAAATTTGGTCTTATAGGAAAAAATATTGACTACTCGTTTTCTAAATCTTATTTTAATAAAAAATTTGAAAACGAAGGACTTAAACATACCTATAAAAATTATGACATTGACACCATCGATAAGTTCCCTAAAATTATAAGTTCCACAAAAAAACTTAGAGGCTTAAACGTTACCATTCCTTATAAAGAAACCATCATTCCATATCTTGATAAACTGCATAAAACAGCAAAAAAAATTAATGCTGTAAACACTATTAAAATTACAAAAAAAGGAAAATTAATAGGTTATAATACCGACTATTTTGGTTTTAAAAAATCAATAGAACCGCACTTAAAACCGCAACATAAAAAGGCGTTAATATTAGGAACTGGAGGTGCTTCAAAAGCAATTGCTTATGCTTTAAAAAAGCTAGGTATTAAATACAAATATGTGTCAAGAAAACCTACTGGAAATAATGCTTTTACGTATGATTCCCTTACTGAAAATGACATAAAATCGCATCAAATAATTATTAATTGCACACCTCTTGGAACGTATCCAAAAACCAACGAATGCCCAAATATTCCTTACGATGGTATTAATGGAACTCATTTGGTTTTTGATCTTATCTACAACCCTGAAGAGACTAAATTTTTAACCATTGCAAAAATTAAAGGAGCAACCACTTGCAATGGCTCAAAAATGTTAGAGCTTCAAGCAGAAAAGGCTTGGAAGATTTGGCAAAAATGCTAAAACCAGTCTAAATAGACTTGAATACTTTGTAATTACCTGTGTTAATAGTATATTTAAACTTTAAGTTTTTGACGAACCTAAACATTGAAAGAAATGTCTGAGAAAGATAACCTGCAAGAAGCAGATGGAATAAAAGAAAAAAATACGCCTCAAGGTGATAATGTTAAAGTAAATACTGCAAAAGAAGATTCTACAGAAGAATTATCAACCAATAGCAATGCTACCGAAGACGTAAATTTAGATGCTGAAACTACTGAAGCATCTTCTCTTGAAAACAGTACTAACCAAGAAACAGAAGGAGATACAGAGTCAACTAAAAAAGATAATGACGTATTAGAAGAAATTGAAGCCTCTAACGCCGAAGATGCCGAAGATGAATCAAATAGCAAGCGTCATGATATTAAAGAAAAAGATTATCATGCCATGTCGCTTGGTACATTAGTTGATGAACTTGAGCATCTAGTAAAAAACGAAAAAATCCAAACTATAAAAACTCATTTCGATACTATTAAAAATGAGTTTAATGCAAAATTCAGTGCATTATTAGAAGAGAAAAAAGAAGAATTCTTAGCAGGTGGAGGCAACTCTATTGATTTTCATTTTAATAGCCCCGAAAAAACACGCTTTAATGAAGTTTTTAAAGAGTATCGCTATAAACGTCAAGACTATTATAAAAATTTAGAAAAGAACTTAAAAGCCAATCTTGAACAACGCCTAGAGATTATTGAAGAAATAAAAGGACTTATAAATGTTGAAGAAAATATAAACACAACCTATAAGCATTTTAAAGAACTTCAGGAAAGTTGGAGAAATGCTGGCCCAATACCAAGAGATAAATACAATAATGTATGGAATAATTACCACCATCATGTAGAGATTTTTTACGATTTCCTTCATCTAAATCGCGATTTAAGAGATTTAGATTTCAAACATAATCTTGAACAAAAACAAAAACTAATTGCGCGTGCAGAAGAATTAGCACAAGATAACGATAGCAACAGGGCTTTCAGGGAATTACAAGTGCTTCATAAAATTTGGAAAGAAGAATTAGGTCCTGTAGATAAAGATTATAGGGAAGATATTTGGGAACGCTTTAGCGCAGCCACAAAAACCATTCATGAAAAGCGACAAGTGTTTTTTGAAGAGATGGATAAAGTTTACGAGAAAAATTTAGAAATAAAACACGAAATAATTTCAAAAATAAATGCCATAGCTGAAGATGAAGCCAATAACCATAATGCATGGCAAAAAAAGATAAAATCTATGGAAGCGCTTCGTGAAGAGTTTTTTAATGCTGGAAAAGTTCCTATTAAAGTAAACGAAGAAACTTGGGCAAAGTTTAAAACGTCTGTGAGATTATTTAACCGTAAAAAAAATGCTTTCTATAAAGGCTTGAAGAAAGATCAATATGATAATCTTCAGAAAAAATTAGAGCTCATCAAAATAGCCGAAGATAACAAAGACAGCGAAGATTTTGAAACCACTACTTCGTTAATGAAGAAAATTCAAAGCGATTGGAAAAAAATTGGTCATGTACCAAGAAAGGATAGCGATAAAATATGGAAACAATTCAAATCTGCTTGCAATCATTATTTTGATAGGTTTCACGAAAACAAGAATGCTGCCAATAAAGATGAAGTTGAAGCTTTAAAAAAGAAAACAAAATTTCTAGAAGACCTAAATTCTTTGGAGTTTACAGATGACATTGAAGCAAGTTTAGTTATTATAAAAGAGAAAATTGCTGCGTGGAAAGCAATAGGTCGTGTGCCATACAACAAACGTTTTATTGATGGAAAATTCAATAAAGCAATCGATGCTTTATATGGTAAACTTAATATGAGTAAAACTGATACTGAATTATTAAAATACGATAATAAGTTGAACACTATGGCAAATGCTAATGATACACGATCATTAGATAACGAACACAATTTTATTAGAAAGAAAATAGGTGATATTAAAGGAGAAATAAATCAGTTAGAAAACAATTTACAGTTTTTCTCTAATGTTGACGATGATAACCCTTTGGTAAAAGATGTTTTTAAAAATATTGAAAAGCACAAAAGTGATTTAAACACCTGGAAAGCAAAGCTTAAAAAAATTAAGAAATTCTACTAAAAAAGTACATCCTACTTGCAAAAACAAGTAGGATGTAAACTTTCTAACTAAACTAAATAAAATTGATTTTTTTTTAAATCTTTTCTAATAAAAGATAAGATTTCGTGCTATTAATCCGAGCAATTTTATTTTATCTATAACTAATAGATAACATATATACGAGTAAAAGTATAAGTTTGGATGTCACAACTAGACAAAGATTTTTATAAGCTAGAGTTGTTGCAGAATTTCTACGTTATGCATAGTTGTTATTAACACATAATTTTCATCTACGAAGGTCTTAAATTTATTACCATATTTGTTTAATATCTCTTCATCAATAAATTGATCTCTCAATATAAAAACTGGTAGATTTTGCTTTAAATCTTCCATTAAAATGCCTCTTTCGTAATCACTGGTTAAAAATAATGACTGAAAGTATTTACTTGCAGATGTTCTATTGGCAATAGCTTGAGTCCTTATAAGGTTTGGTTCACCACCAATAATATAAATATAGTCCTCGCTATTCGAATTCTCTTTAATCCAATTGGCAATCTCCTCATGTTGTGTCAGCGAGGTATTATCGTATTGTGCTATTAATTTAAAATTTTGATATATCTGCTTATAAGGAAAACAAACAATACCAATTAATAAAACTACTTGAGCTGCTGCAGTATAAAAACGGTTATTGTTTTTATTGTACCTTTTACCAATTAAAAAGGAAATACTAATAGCCACTATTATTGAAAACGCTGGAAGCATCTGTTTTAATTGATGCCCAAAATAATATCCAGAAGCATTAACACCTACAAAATCAAACAATAACCATAGTATCAATAGCATTTTATGTGAATGATTTAAGAAATTTTTCTTCCACAGAAACCAAATAATCATGGGATAAAAAAACACCAACCTTGAAAACACTAAAGCATTTAGAAAATTGGAGAAATGCTCACTTATATTAGTGACTTTGGATCCTGAATTAAATAAAATTAACCAAGCACCTTCTAGATAATCATAAAAAGAAACACCATAAAAGTATAGCACTAAAAAACTTAAAAAAGTTGAGAAGCTAATACCAAAAACTATTATAAGCACTCTATTTAATAAATATAAAAACGGTTTTTCTTTGTTTAAAACAAGAAAAACAACCAACAGGGCAAATGCAGTTGTTATGGCTATTTGCTTAAATGTAATAGCCATTCCCATGCTTAAACCTACCAAAAACAACCATATTATATTTTTTTTAGAAAGCTGTGATTGCATTAAAATATAAAAAGACATGGTAGAAAAAAGTATCATAAACACTTCGGTATGGGCAAATGCAAAACCATCCATTAATTGCCAACAAGTAATAAACCCAAACACATACAAGCTAATAACAGCTGCTGTTTTATTATAGATTTTGGCACAAATGCCATACAAAAAAAGTGCTGTGAACAAAGTTGCCACAACACCAAGGCCTCTAACAAAAAACACATTACCAGAAGCCAAATAATCTGAAATAGCAAAAAGTATAAAAATTCCTGGTGTTTTGTTTTCTACTGCGCCAACATAAGGTGGAATACCTTTATTGCTCCATAGGTTTCCAATATACATCCACAATGATTCATCATAACCAATGTATAAATGAAAAGCTGTTACAACAAATAGTACAAAAAGAAAAATTGTTGCAAAAACAGGGTTTAATACTATATGTAAAACCTTATTTTTCTTCATGATAATCTTTTTCTACATTAATGTTCCAAATATTATCTTTTGTAGTAATCCCAGACAAAATATTATTAACCGAAGTAATGGCTGTTAACATAGAATGGTCTTGGTTATTATACTTGTGCATACCATTTCTCCCTATTAAAAACAAATTTTCAAATGCATTGGTAAATGCTTTTATCTCGTCAAACCTCTCATAGGTTCCAAAATAAGCTGGATATGCCTTAGGTACTTTAATAATTGTACTATCGATTACATCATTTTTATCAATAATATCAATTTTATGTAGTTCATCAATGGCAAACTTAATAAATTGGCTATCTTCCATACTCCATAAATCGTCCCCTTTATTGCAAAAATATTCTAAACCTATCCAAACTTTTTTAGGGTCTTTCACAAGATATGGCGACCAATTATTAAAAATTTGCAATCTACCTAGTTTTACATCATTTTCTTGAATATAGATCCAATTATCTGAAATTAATCTATTGTTCGCATTTGTTATTTTTAGCTCGTTGAGCAATAAACCCACAGTAATAAAATCCCTGTACAGTAAGCCATTGCCAACTTTTTTTACATTATCTGGAGCATGATCCCCAAACGCTCTAACTAGATGCTTTACAGGCATGCTAGAAAACACGAAATCTCCTTTTAAAGCTTCAATGGCGTTTGTGTTTTGGTTGACATAACCTACCTCAGTAATTTGTTTGTCCGAGCTTTTAAGGCTCGTAACTTTGGCGTTAAAAACAATGGCTCCTCCTTTATCTTCAATAATTTTAGTGACTGCCTCCCATAATTGTCCAGGGCCAAGTTTTGGATACATAAACTGCTCAATTAAACTTGTTTCAGTACGTTCTTGATTGATTGATTGATCTTTTACAAATATGGCTTTGATAGCATGTATTATGGTTTTGGTAACCGAAAGTCCTTTTATGCGTTGCGCTCCCCATTCTGAGGATATTTTTGAGCATGGCACTCCCCAAACTTTCTCGGTATAATCTTTAAAAAAAGTTTCGTATAATTCCTTTCCAAATCGACTAATCAGGAAATCCTCCAATGAATCTATCTTTTTTGGCGGAAATACCTGAATTAACGTATAGGTCCACCCTATTTTTATAATCTTTAAAAAACCTAATGATGCAATGGTTTCCCAATTTAGATTAATAGGATAGTTAAAGAATTTTCTCATAAAAAAAATTCTGGACAACCTACTTCTAATAAGCATTACACGATCGGTTTTTTCAGGATTTGGTCCAGATTTGCTTAGTTTTTGGAAAATTTGCTTTTGTAAGTTGGTATTTTGAATATGTAGTTCATCTTTTGAAGGATGGCCTTGAATTGGTAAAATACGCTGCCACCAATCCATAACCACTTTAGACTTTGAAAAGAAGCGGTGTCCTCCAATATCGATTCTATTACCTTTATAAACTTCGGTTCTGGAAATGCCTCCAATTTTATTGGATTGCTCTAGGACTATAGGTTTAATATTGGTTCTGGTAACCAGTTCATAGGCTGCTGTTAATCCTGCTGGTCCTGCGCCAATTATTATTGCTGTTTCTTTCAAATATTAATATGGTTATAAAGTTTTAGCTTCCTCCCAAAACACATCCATTTCGGCCAAGGTCATATCTTTTAGTGGTTTGTTTAGTGTTTTTGCTTTTTCTTCAAGATACTGAAATCGTTTAGAGAATTTTTTATTGGTTTTTTCTAAAGCATTTTCAGGATTAATCTTTAAAAATCGTGCGTAGTTTATCATGGAGAAAAGTACATCGCCAAATTCGTTTTCAATAGCGTCTTGGTTGCCTTTTTTTACCTCATATTTAAACTCTTTAAGTTCTTCTTCTACTTTTTCCCAAACTTGGTTTGGTTTTTCCCAATCAAACCCAACGCCAGCTACTTTATCTTGAATTCTACTTGCCTTTACTAAAGCAGGTAAGCTTTTTGGCACGCCTTCCAACACACTTTTCTTGCCTTCTTTAAGTTTTAAATTCTCCCAGTTTTGTTTAACCTCATCTTCATCTTTCACTTTAACATTGCCATAAATATGTGGATGTCTATTAATCAACTTTTCACAAATAGCGTTGGTCACATCGGCAATATCAAAATCTTTGGTTTCACTGCCAATTTTGGCATAGAATACAATATGCAGTAACAAATCTCCTAATTCGCCTTTAATTTCTTGTAAGTCGTTATCTAGAATCGCATCGCCTAACTCGTAAGTTTCTTCAATCGTTAAGTGGCGTAAGGTTTGCATGGTTTGTTTTTTATCCCAAGGACATTGCTCTCGCAACTCGTCCATTATGGTTAATAATCTATCAAATGCTTTTAGTTGGTTTTCTCTGGAATTCATAAAACGGAAATATTAAACATCAAAAATAAGGGTTTTATAACAGCTATTGAAGATTTGTTATTAACAGGAAAACTCAAAGAGGATTAGAGTTACGCTTTTCGGTATTGTGTATGGTTAGCTGCGTGTTTAAGCAACTAATTTAGCATAAGTGGACGAACGAGGAATTTCCGAAGGAAATTCCGAATAGACGTGTACCAAGCAATTACTTATAGCTATAGTTGTGCTTTCGTTATTTATTGTTTGAGGCTAAAAGATTTAATAATTTTTCGGTTTGAGTTTTTGCAAGTTTCAGTCTGAAAATATTAGTATGAGCAACCATTCTTCTAAATCGCATCATATTTAATAGAATTAATTGGTTTTCTGGTTTGGAAATAGTGGTCTTAATAATGGCCATAACTTCTACTGGTGTTTCATAATTGTCAAAAGTGGAAGTTAATCCTTTGTAAACTGACTCTGGATCGTTGCCACCGATAATTTCAAGAATAGAAAGTGCCATGGGATTAACAACATTATCCTTGTGGTTATTATTGTTCTGTATTACCTGACTTGTCAATTCTAAATCCTCGTAATATTTGACCATTTGAGTTTTAAAAGTTTTGTTGGTAATTAAATCTAAATTTCCTGTGGATAAAAGTTCCGTATAAGTAGGACTGGAAATTGTAAATGTATATCTATCGTTCATTGACGACATCAAGACGATATCTTCTTTTACAGCTCTGAATTTTTTATGTTTTTCAAAATTGCTTTTAGCTTTGGTTAGACTGTTATATATAAATTCCTCACCACTAAGGTTTCTTTCTATCATCTCTAATTGATTATTTAAATCTCGTTTTAAATTAACCAAATAACTATCTTCTTTTAAGCGCTCAATTCTATGGGTGTTCCAGTTATTTATTTGTAAAGCAATTAAAATTCCAATCACAACAAGCACAATTTCTCCGACTGCGTATTTGAAATATTTTCCAGTTTTATTTTCCATTAGTAAGTTTTGACGAATGTTCCGAAAGAATTTTATCATTTGTTAGTGGTTTGTTATGATGAAGCATAATGTTTTGATATGGATTATTTAATTATCAATATCATACGATAAGCGACTTAAGTTTACAATCATTAAATTTAAGTAATAATCAGAAAGAACAAAAGAGAAGAATAAGATTAAGTATTCTCAAATTTAATTTTCCCTATTATATCTTTGAAATATTTAGGGCTCCAAATATTTAAACCATCATCATTTTGAATAAACCTAACAACATCCTCTTTAATCCTGCTAAAAGAAACTGATTTGATTTTGGTGTCTAATAGCTCGATAATCTGTTCATTAGAAATACTATCATCTTGCCAGTTATTTGTATCTTTTGCTCGAGTTAGGAAATGAGTTACATCCAAAGGGATTCCTTGTTTGATATACCATTCTAAGTCATACCAATCCCTTCCTTTGACTCTATTTTTCCACTTTCTAAATAACAGGGCATGCATTTTACCCGCAAATAAACTTGGTTTAGCAAAACACTTCACGTAAAAAGAAAATGGACGGAGTAATAATTTTTCTTCGGTTTTGAAATTTAATGGAGGCTGTCGATCAACTTCTATTTTAATCTTCAAAGTTTTGTTAGAACGCACTCCTGTTTCTTTGATGATGTCTTCGAGTACAATTTCTTGCCATATTGTTTCAGTTTTTAGAAAAGCAGAATCAATAGCTGTTTGTTTAGTTTTTTTCTTTTCCTTAATACTAACGGTTAGTCCCAATGACATAAATTCATCTAAAACGGCTTTGAAATATGGCTCAATTGAAAAATTCGAATCAGGTTTAAGTAAAGAAAAATCTAAATCTTCTGAATATCTATCCAATCCATAAAAAATCCTGAGAGCGGTTCCACCATAAAAAGCTGCTTTCTCAAAAAAATCTGTTCTTGATAAACCTGCTAAAGTAATTTCTTGCATTATTTCTCGTAATGCAGATAATATTTCTTCTTCATTTTGAGGATTATATTCCTCTATCCACTCTTTTATCATAATTCTATGAGCGTTTTAATAAGCATTTTTAGGCTACTTTTTTTAGGAGCATTTTTAATCCATGATTTCATAGCTTTCGTATCTAATGTTTTTAATACTTCAGTATCCATACGAAGATCTTCCAATAAAAATTCTCGCGTTTGTTTGATGCTTCTAAGATAAATTTTGGGTGTTAGTACAACTTTGTCACATAAAGCTTTTTCAGGTGAGGCAACTAACATTGTTTGCTTAGGTGAATATGCTATGTTTTTTATTCCATAAGAATAATACGGAGTTTTTAATTGTTGGTAACTAAATCGCCCAACAGAAGTTTTATATAACTTTGAAGTTTTTATGGTTACTGAGCTTATTTCATAAGCTCTTTCTGGTATCATGTTCCAATAAGATAATGCGGACTCCAATGACACATAACTCGGCCCTCTAAGGTGATTCGCTATTAGAAAAGGTTCTGGTGTTGGCAGATCCAGTTTTGGTCCTGTTATATATAATCCTCTTCTAATAGAAATAAGCTCTTTACTTTTAAGTAGCTCACTAATTTTATCATTTGGTCTCTGATATTTACTTAGTAATTCTAAAATCAAATGTCTAGATATAGGAGCTTCGGCATATTCCTTTACCATCTTTCTAAAATCCATATTGTGATTATTGTGTGTAATAATCGGATAATTTCCGATTAACTAATGTAAATATAGCAATTATATGTAAAAAACAAGCACATAGTCGGAATTATTCCGATTATATGCTTAAATAATTACAATTACTTTTTAGGCATTTCTTTAAATCCTCTTCACTATTTCCTAATAAGCATAAGTTTTATATGAGCTAGCTTTAATGTTGCCCAAAAGTTAACTAATACTAATTTTATAAACTTGAACTTTGTTGTTTAGCTTCCTCAAATTCAGCTATAATATCTGCTACAATTTGGGCGACAGGTTTAATATCATGTATTAGTCCTGCGATTTGACCTATTTCAAGTTCGCCATTATCTAAATCGCCTTCAAACATACCACGTTTAGCTCTTGCTCTACCTAATAACTCTTTTAGCTGCTCAAGTGTTGGTGATGTTTTATAAAGCTCTTGAATTTCGTTAAAGAATTTATTCTTAATCAATCTAACTGGAGCAAGTTCTTTAAGTGTTAATTGTGTATCACCTTCTTTAGCATTTACTACAACGTCTTTAAATGATTGATGTGCTGAGCTTTCTTGGCTTGCCACAAAACGACTTCCAATTTGCACGCCATCTGCTCCCAAAATCATGGTGGCCAACATGGCTCTTCCTGTGGCAATACCTCCAGCAGCAATCAATGGGATTTTAATTTGCTCCTTGACCATTGGAATTAATGTTAGTGTTGTGGTTTCGTCTCTTCCATTATGTCCTCCAGCTTCAAAACCTTCGGCAACAATAGCATCTACTCCAGCTTCTTGTGCTTTTAAAGCAAACTTTACACTGCTTACCACATGCACGACTATAATGCCTCTGTCTTGCAACCATTTGGTCCAAGTTTTTGGGTTTCCTGCTGAAGTGAATACTATCTTTACTTCTTCTTCAACAATAATATTCATGATATTTTCAATGTTTGGATATAACATTGGTACATTCACACCAAATGGTTTTTTGGTAGCTTTTTTGCATTTTTGAATGTGTTCTCTTAATACATCAGGATACATACTTCCTGCTCCAATTAATCCTAAAATTCCTGAATTACTAGCGGCAGACGCCAATCGCCAACCACTGTTCCAAATCATTCCAGCCTGAACAATTGGATATTGAATATTGAAAAGTTGTTTTATTTTATTCATTTACTCTTTTATGAGCTTAAATGTATTGGTTTTTTTATTATTGCCTTTTAATCTGGCAATATAGATACCTTTAGACAAAGTCTCTAAATCAAGGATTTTATTATTTTGATAAATAGTTGTATTAATAACCAACTTACCTAAAACATCAAATACTTTAATATTAGTAGAAGTGACATTTTCTGGAAAATTAACAAATAATAACGATTTTGTAGGATTGGGAAATATTTTAAATTCACCTTCCATAAATTCATCGTCATTAAGCATAGCACCAAGTGCTTGTTGTAAGTTTGGAATACCATAGCCTATTTCGTAATCTGGTGTTGCAAATTGCGAGCTTGACTCTCGTACCAACTGCATTATCTGTGCATTGGTTAAATTTGGTAGGGCTTGCATTAAGCACGCTAAGCCTCCTGCCATTATTGGAGAACTAAAAGAGGTTCCATTATTTAGGACTATACTATTACTGCTATCAATTACATAGGCTAAACCGCCTCTAGCAGCCACATCTGGCTTATGGGTTGGTTGTATGGCACTTCCTTTTGAACTGAACGATACATAGTTTTCGTTTAAATCTACAGCAGCAACGGTAAATACTCCTGGTGCATCAGCTGGTGCGTTGACACCACTATTGCCTGAATTTCCCGCTGAATTTACCAATAGCATTCCTTTTTCAAAAGCCATATTGGCACCTCTGGTTATAAAAGCTGTATTACCATCCATATCGGTTGATGTGTAATCGTATCTTGGGTAACTCGGAAAATCTTTATAACCTAATGATGTATTTATGATATCGACACCCAAACTATCGGCTCTTTCGGCTGCTTCAACCCAATAACTTTCTTCCACAGGGTTTTCATCAAGACCATCTTCGGTTAAAAACAAATAATACGCCGCATCTGGTGCTGTGCCTACATATTGGTTTTCAATATAACCAGCCATGGTACTCAATACTTTTGTACCATGGTCACTCACTGTAGATGCATATACATTACTTGTCCTGTTTACAAAATCGTAACCATTAAGCAAATCGCCATTATCTCTTAAGCGCTGAAAAGCTCCCATGGTATTTACGTTTGGAAATCCTGCATCAATTACTGCAATTGTTACACCTTCGCCTGTATAATTGGCCAAGTGCAAATCGTTGGCATTAATCATTTCTACTTGATTTTGTGAATTCCCATAGTTAAATACTACTCTTGTGTTTTCTATAGCAAATTTATCTTTAGAAGCTTTTATTAATCCTGTTCTTGCGGTGTTTAAACTTCTATCAGCAAATTCAATATGATTTACAAAACTAAAAGTAGTCTCTAGGTTATTAATATCTATCTCTGTTCCACGAACATGAACTGCATTAAACCATTTAGATTTAGCATATACGGTTATTCCTGTTGCGTTTTTCAAATCGGTAATATAACTTTCGTTTACAGGAACATCCTTAGCATCTATTATGATGGCATGTTTGTTTTTTCTATCTATGGCTTTTTGAGTTAGAATGGTAAGCGGATTTGCAATTTTGTTGGCGACATCAACCTTATCTTCTAAAAATACCCAAGCATCTTCAATTTGCGCCGAAGAAAAAAAAGGTAAGCATAATAAAGTAAAAATTAGTATTCTCTTTTTCATAATTAGAGATTTGGCTTCTGCAATTTAAGAAATAACTCCAGAACCTACTAATTCATCTTCTAGATACCAAGCCACGAATTGTCCTTCGGTAATTGCAAATTGAGGCTTTTGGAAAACTACATATAAACCACTTTCAACTTTGTATAATGTTGCCTTCTCTAATGATTGTCTGTAACGAATACGAGCCATGACTTGCATAGTTTCTCCTTCTTGAAGCATAAGGTCTTCTCTAACCCAATGCAATTCCTCATTAGTAACAAACAATGCGTTTTTGTAAAGACCTGGATGTGACTTGCCTTGTCCTGTATAAATCACATTATCCACAACATTGGTTTCAATTACATAAAGTGGTTCTATTGTTCCGCCAACAGCCAATCCTTTTCGTTGCCCTTTAGTGAAGTAATGTGCGCCTTGGTGCTTTCCAACTACTTTTCCGTCGGAAATTGAATATTCAATTTTGCGCGATAAATAGGCAAGTTCATCTTCTTTATTATCAAATTGAGGTGCTAGTTGATGATACTTGCTTTGTGACTCTGGAATTTCAATAATCACGCCTTCCTTAGGTTTTAATTGTTGCTGCAAAAAATCAGGCAATCTAACTTTACCAATAAAACATAAGCCTTGAGAATCTTTTTTCTCGGCTGTCACTAAATCCAACTTAGCAGCGATGTCTCTTACTTCTGGTTTTGTTAACTCCCCTATTGGGAACAATGTTTTAGATAATTGTTCTTGAGATAATTGACATAAAAAATAAGATTGATCCTTATTACTGTCTTTTCCAGCGAGTAATCGATTCATTTCTTTACCTTTTTTAGTTATTGTTCCTTTTCGGCAATAATGTCCAGTGGCAACATAATCTGCACCTAAATCCATAGCAATTTTCATAAAGACATCAAACTTTATTTCTCTATTACATAATACATCTGGATTTGGTGTACGGCCTCGTTCGTACTCATTAAACATATAATCAACTATACGCTCTTTATACTGCTCACTTAAATCTACTGTTTGAAAGGGAATACCAAGTTTTTCAGCAACAAGCATGGCATCGTTACTATCATCCAACCAAGGGCATTCATTGGAAATGGTAACTGAATCGTCATGCCAATTTTTCATAAACAAGCCAATAACCTCGTAGCCTTGTTCTTTTAAAATATAAGCTGCTACGCTGGAGTCCACGCCTCCTGAAAGTCCTACAATTACTCTTTTCATTTGGCAAATTTACAAATAAAAAAAGGCAACATAAATTTGCTGCCATTATAAATACCTATAAGCTTAATAAGTTTTTCTTATTGTTTTACTTTATTTTTTTTTGGATCACTAAAATTGGTTTCTTTAGTGAGTTTACCATCTTCAAAATACTTCCATATCCCAACTTTTTTTCCTCGTTCATATTTTCCTTCTGCAAGTAATTCTGCTTTTGGGTTGTAATATTTAGCAATACCATGAAGCTCACCTTTATCATACATAAACTCTTTTAAAACAACACCTTTAACAGAATACCAAAGTGATTTTCCCTGCTGTTTTCCTGCAATAAAATTAACGCGTTCTGCAACTTCACCATCTTTATAATACACTAACTTTTCTCCTTCTAGTTCTCCTTTATCATTATAATTTTCTAAAGTCATTATATTATCAGACTTATTGTGATAATACACCCATTTTCCAACATACAGCTTGCCATTCATTATGCCTTCGCTAATTACTTTACCATTGGAGGCTAAAAATTTTACCTCAGCACTATTATCATTCGCATTAAATAACTTAGTTGCCGAAAGGACACTTTGTTTCCTTACAAGTTTATAAAACTTAAACTCCCCTACTTCCTTTCCATGCTCAAAAGTACCTTGATAGCGAATCTGGTCTGTTCCTTCAAAATTCTTTTTCCAAATGCCATGACGTTTTCCTTCTGCATTAAATTGATTAATCTCTTGAGCGCATGCAAAAGTGCTAAGAAAAATTAGTAGAACTGTGAATTTCAAATTCATTATAAATTATATATACTTTTTAACGTTACAATTTTACGAAAATTGTTATAATAAAAAAGCCACCTAAAGGTAGCTTTTTCAGTAGTTATTAAGGTTATTTTTTTTGTTTCTGTTTTTGCTTTTTCTGTTCCTCCGCTTTTTCCATCATTTCTGCCATTTTCTTTTGGAATTTGCCTTGCTTTTTTGGCTTTTGTTTATTTACCTGTATTTGTGCATGGATTTTATCTTCATCCAATATGTAGTTTTTAATAACCAGCATAATACCAATGGTAATTAAGTTAGATATAAAGTAGTATAAACTTAATCCTGCAGCATATTGGTTAAAGAATACTAATAGCATTAATGGTGAAAAATAAATCATGTACTTCATCATTTTTTGCATATCGGGCATACCTTCTTGGGTTGGTTGTGATGCCACTTGTTGTCCAGTAGTCATTTTCATATAAAAGAAAATAGCTATTGCTGCTAATATTGGAAATAAACTCACGTGGTCGCCATATAAAGGAATCCTGAATGGTAATTCTGCAATGATATCATACGATGATAAATCTTCGGCCCAAAGAAAGCTTTTTTGGCGCAATTCGATAGCTGTTGGAAAAAACATGAACAAAGCATAAAACACTGGCAATTGCAATAAAGCAGGCAAACAGCCACTCATTGGACTTGCTCCAGCTTTACTGTAGAGCGCCATGGTTTCCTTTTGCTTCTTCATTGGGTTGTCTTTATACTTTTTGCTAATTTCAGATATTTCAGGCTTTAAAATTTTCATTTTTGCCTGTGACAAGTACGATTTGTAAAGTACAGGTGATAATACCAACCTTACAACAATAGTCATGATAATTATGGCTATTCCATAAGGGAAAATGCCACTT
>Ga0316209_1000875_pt1 | contig 40177 bp, 35 predicted proteins | sample 6monopyrite_MG_FD_204945 | JGI IMG/M metagenome (GOLD analysis project Ga0316209, IMG submission 204945) | Microbial mat bacterial communities from mineral coupon in-situ incubated in ocean water Damariscotta River, Maine, United States -... | ecosystem: Environmental > Aquatic > Marine >...
GGACTCGACGCGAAGCGAGGCGGGTATTCCCCGCCAACCTGCTTCCCAGAGGCCGGCTGGGTGCCCGGCGACCGTGCTTCTCGCTTGCGAGAAAAGCAAAGGGAGTGGCGCACCCGGCAGGACTCGACGCGAAGCGAGGCGGGTATTCCCCGCCAACCTGCTTCCCAGAGGCCGGCTGGGTGCCCGGCGACCGTGCTTCTCGCTTGCGAGAAAAGCAAAGGGAGTGGCGCACCCGGCAGGACTCGAACCTGCGACCTTTGGTTTCGGAAACCAACACTCTATCCAGCTGAGCTACGGGTGCATTCCCAAACGGCGCAACAGGATAGCCGTCCCAGCGCCATCCGCCCAGGATGCTCCTGCGAAAACCGCTCCTCTCACATAAGAACAACCTCCATAGATAGTTACAAAATCCGCGAATGCCATTCCCAACTTCCTACACTTGGCGATTCACCATCCGATAATGGGTAACGGCCACTAAGCTACTATCTAGAGCAGACAGGCATTTCCTCCAAAATCAGGCTTTCGGATTCCTAAGGCTTGCTACCCTGAATACCGAGCTATCGCCACCCAATGACGACCTCATGAAGTCCCCTCTTCCAACCATCCTAGTTCCCACCACGCTCCTTGGCCTTTTGGCCTGGACATTAGGCCAAGGAACCGAGTCTCAGCTTGAGGCAGCCCCATTGTTTGTCCCAGTCATGGTAGACACAGACGGCGACGGCATGGATGACATTTTGGAAGACAGTTTCGGCACTTCTAGCTCCACCGTGGATTCTGATGGCGACACCCTCGGAGACATGGAAGAGTTGCTTCTCGGCACCGATCCCCTGGTTTGGGACGATGTCAACACTCTGCCGGTAGCAGTTCCGAATCTACGCATTCATGCCTATTCCTCCGGCCCTGACACGGTTCTGGAGATTTCGGCTCTTCGCCAGGCTGGAATGACTCGGCTGCAGATGTTTTGGGCAACTCCTAACAACTTCCATCGCGTGCGCATGAGTGCTATTGCGCAACTGCCGAATAGTCACAATTCCTATTCCGTGGCAACTCCGGGCATGGAACTGGAGATTTACCGCCTGCAACTGCCAACCTCGGTGCTCATGGGCCAGCCGAGCATTGCGATTGCAGTCAAAGGTCTCGTCGATGGCCTTGCCTACGCTGACCAGATTCAATTCTCGGTCCACGACGGCATCCTCATGGAATGGCGCCGCGATGCCAGCCCTACTCCGCAAGGCGGTGGTGGTGGATTGTTCCCGACCGATCCTGGTGGTCAAATCCCAGATGAAGCGACGGCAGGGGAGGTATGCGTGCAATCCCTGACCCAAGTCGGCTCTTTAGGTGGCGGCCAAGTGCTGTATCAGGTGTCCGATAGCTACTGTGGCGCCCTGCCAAGCGGGATTTGCTTCTCGAGCTGCGCCGCCGCAGTCGGTGATTCTGTAGTCGGCATCGACGTCATTGGTCTTCTGGCCAACTGAGTTGATTCGCGATTCCGAAAAAGAGTCAGAGCCCTGGCTGCTCGGGTTCTTTCTTGGAAAAACTAACCCTTTTTTATATAAGGGTTTAGGCGAACCCAGCGGCAAAGCCCTGCGCCAGGAAAAGCTTGAGAATCCTCAGGTTTTAAGGAACCAGAATCCTAGTTACCCTGTCATAACTTTGGTACCACACCTTGCCTGATCCTGATCAAGCGCTTGTCGAAGCTTGCCAGACTGCGAATCAGCAGGATTTTGACGAGGCGTACCGCCAGCTTTTTGTTCTTTACCAAGATCGAGTTTTCACCATCTGTTTACGCGTCACCGGCAACCAAGAGGATGCCCTCGACGCCGCGCAGGAAACCATGGTGACCCTCGCGCGCAGAATTAAGGATTTCGCGTTTCGTAGTCGCTTCTCTTCCTGGGTTTATCGCATTGCAGTGAATGCAGCGATTGATTCCCGCAGAAAACGGCTCGATGCTCCACGTGCTGGAGTGCAGACCACCGTCGGCAATTCCGAAGGGGAGCGACAGCTCCAGCAGGTGGCTGCCGAAGAAGTCCACGCCGATCCTGTGCAAGAGGTTAGCCGCACTGAGAACCAAGTTCTCATCCAGGATGCCCTGGCGCGCATGAATCCCAGATTCGCCGCTTTGCTTGTCCTTCGATACATCGAAGGCATGAGTTACGAGGAGATTTCTGAGGTTCAGGAATGCAGCCTTGGCACCGTGAAATCTCGTCTTAACCGCGCCCACACCGCTTTGCGTGAATTCCTTCAGCATCGCGGCTTTGATTCCTCAGAACTTACATCCTGATTCTCTTTTGTCTCACCCCTCCCACCAACCCGACCTTCCGCAGCAGATCGCTCAAGATTTGCGCGCGTTGGGTGGTGTGCAGGCTCCAAGTGAGCTCTGGGAGCGAGTGCAAGAGGAGCGCAGCCTTGCCGATTTGGCCGAAGTCAAGGCTCCGACAGAATTGTGGACACGGGTTCAGGCAGAACTAGGCACCACGGTTGACGCGCCTCAAGGGCGGTTGGTCCGCGGTTATTTCGGCCGCAAATCTTTGGCTGCAGCAGCCGCACTCCTGATTTTCGGGGGTCTCAGCATCTTCACTCCATGGAGTAGTCAGCCTAGCCAGACTCAAGATGCCCTCGTTCTTGCGCAGCCGACCTCAGAATCAGCACGCGCAGCCTTCCGTGCACGGGCCACTTTCCGTGAAGTGAGCCCAACCAAGATGTCGGCCATTTCTCGTGGATTGGCGGGATCGCTTGGCGGCCTTATGGTGGAGGACGACGCATAATGCGCACTCTCTCCGCCATAGCCCTCGTTTTTGCGAGCTTTCTGCTTTTGGCCTGTGGCCCAACGGATGCAACTTCGGTTGCCGGCGGGAATCAAGCTCTAACTAGTGGCGCTTCCGGAGGCCAAACTTCTAACGCAACCAGCCCGGTCGCTATTGAGCTTCCGGAGTTTCAATACCCGGAAGAGCTGGCGGTAGAACTCGACCGTGTGATTCATGTGCGCAACTCCAGTGGAGAACTTGAGCGCCGCGAAGAGAACTTTATGGCCGATGGCCAGGGCAATTATTTGCTCGATATAACCGGCTTCTCGCCAAACCAAGTGCAGCCATTTTCGGCGCCCTCCAGCTTGCTGTTGATGAATTACCAGACCCAAATGCGGTTTATGGTGAAGTACCGAGATCTCCATCTTCGCGCTCCAAGTGCGTTGTTTGCCAATTTCCAGTGGTTTGAAGATCCGGTCCAAGTGCAAGTCGCAGGCGTGAACTGCATTCGCTACACCGCAAAGTCGACTCACGATATGGGCGACGCTGAATTCCTAGCCGATGCTCAAACCGGGCTTCTCCTTGGCTGGACGCTCTTCGAGAACAATGGTTCGGTGTCCATGAAATTGGAAACCACCATGGTGAACCTCAACCCGAACTTGAACGGAGTTGCCTGGTCAGCGCCGGTTGTCGGGGAACAAGCTTTCACTGGCCCTAATGATTTTGGTGCTCTCGGTTTTGAGCCACTCGAGCCAGAATATCTACCACCAGGCTTCTATCAAGAAGAGGCATGGTTGCGTTTCTCAGGTAGCGCGCCAGCGTTCCAAGGCATGTCGAACATGCTGGTTCGGATTTTCTCCGATGGCATCCATCTGGTCTTCGTAGCGCAGAACAACCAGAACATTCAAAACCCTGGTCTCCAGGTGGCAAATAAGGTGAGTGATGTTTTCGAAACCAACCTAGGTGGTATCCGGGTCGCGGAAGGCTCTATTGGTAAACGGCGGCTGTACGTCGCGAGCCTCCTCGCAATGGATGAGATTGAGACCATTTTCGGCTCCATCATGCCCTAATCAAGACCGGTACTTTCCGTTCACCAACCGCCTAAGAGGCGGTTTTTTCGTTTCTATCGAGAAGCAAGCTCAGGTTCTGAGAAAACCGGCCGCAAATGGGTCACCCAAGCCCCATCTCAGCTCATCATGCTTGCCTCAATACCCGTAATACTCCTTCTTTCGGCTCTTCAAGAGCCGTCCTCTGTTCCAGGTGCCTATCGAGGCCCTGAGGACGAGACTCTTCTGCAGTTCGTCTCCCACGGTGGAGACGTAGCTCCTGGTCAATTGTTGAATCCACTCACCGGCGGCTGGGACCGCTGGGAGTTCTGGTTCGAACACGAGCGCGACCTCCTCTTTCGCGGCGAACCCGATTTCCCGGCCCGTGCGGTCAATGACAAGGGAAGTTATGGCGCGGAGGATTGGTCCATGGACCGGCAGGATCTAATCCTGACTTCCATCCCGTTGCTCATCGATGCCCTCGACTCGGAGATCCCTGCCATCCGCGAGGCCGCAGCTCTTTCCCTCGGACGTATTGGCTACGCCTCGGCCGATTTCTTTCTCCAACGCGCCACTCGCGATCGCGTCGAATCGGTGCGTCAAGCGGCTTACATGGGCCTCGGTTTGCTCGCATCGGAGGATGGCATTTCCTTCTTAGTGAAAACCTTCGAAGAGGAGAGCGATCCCTCCACGCGCGCATTTGCAGCTCTTGGCCTTGGTCTTTCCGGTCGAGTCGAAGCTGGCTCTGCCCTGAAGGGTTACCTCAACTCGGCTTTTTACGACAGCACCTGGAAGCGCGAAGAGGATCTGGCATTGGCCACCATCGTTGCTGCTGGTGTTCATGGATCCAAAGACTTCACGCCTTTGTTGATGAATATGCTTGAGGTCACTTCCAAGAAGAACGGCAGCGATCGCTTGGTGTCCGCAACCATTCAAGGTCTTGGTGCTCTGGGTGATTCCCGTGCACGCCCTATGCTGGAAGGACTTTTAGTCTCCAAGCAAAACGGCATTCCATCTGCTGCCGCGCAAGCCCTAGGCCGTCTCGGAGACCGTGCTGCTGTGAACAGCTTGGCCGAAGCCTATGTGGATTCGCACGATGCACGATTACGCTCGCTGTGTTTGCTCGCCATGGGTCGACTCGGTGGCCGTCAAGCCGATGCAAAGCTGAAGGAACTGCGTCCGGAGCAAAAGGAAGAAGCTGCCATCCATTCCGCTTGGGCATTAGCCGCAGGCATGAGTCGCTTGGATGGTTCCTACCCGCAACTAGTCTCGACTCTGCTTTACGGAACCGACAACCGCGAGCATGATGAGGACGATGCCCCGCGTCGTGATGAGGAGATTTTGCGTGGAGCTGCCGCCATGGGCCTTGGTCTATACGGAGCACCTGGTGCAAAAACTCAGCTCGCGATTTGCTTGAATGCAAAAGGCGCCGACCCGTCCTTTCGTGGTTACTTGGCCATGGGCTTAGGCATGTTGGGCACGCACCCAGCCGACGAGTTACTGCTCGAGTTGGTTAAGGAATCCCCAAAGCAGGTGCAAACGCGCCGCGGGATTGCAGCTGGCCTAGGACTGAGTAACTCAGAACGCACCAGTGTCGCATTGGTTGGCATGCTGATTTCCGATGCCGATGACAGCGTGCGCTGGACCGCCGCTCGTGGACTTGCAACTTCTCGTTCGAGTGCGGCTCTGCGTAGCCTCTCAGAACGATTGCGTGCCGAGTTAGATCGCGACCAGCATGATTCCCAGACTGCCCACTTGGTCCTAGGGCTGGGTTTCTTGGGCGATGCTCACGATGGGGCCACCATCTCTAGTATGTTGGCTGGTATGGACTTCCGTCAGGAAGGACGTCTTTTGAAAGCTCTGCGAAACTACTAAGAATCGCTGCAGCAACGCAATCTGGGGGGTAGGATTCTTGTGAACCCGATCCCCCGGATTAATGACAAACCCACCATCTCCCAACTCCAGCGAACAGCTCTCTGACCCAAGTTATCGGGCAGAGATGTTGTCCAAAATCGAGGCCCTTATTTCAGTTCTTCAAGTTGCGCGCACCAAGGTCATCCTCAATATGGATACATCGGGTGGCAGTTCTGCTCGCTTAGCGCGGGTAAAGCTGCAAGTGGAAAACACATTGAAGGTCTGCCGTAAAGCGCGCACTGCATTAAGCGGCAGCGCACCGATCTCTAGCAAGGAGATTTCCAACACCGACATCGATGCCCTGTGTTCGCAGTTTGGCGCGATGGAGGGTTAGGCCAGAAGTGTTGTAAGACAGTTCCGCACGGCATCTTCTAGGGCGACCAAATCCTTTGCATGTGCAGCACTCAAAGCATCTGAAACCGATTGCTGGCGAATACCTAAGGCCGTGGCGGCACGTTGCTGGGTCTCTGCTTTTCGAATCATGCTGGATGCCGCTGCACGGGAAGGCTTCCAGTCTCGCATGATGTTGGCGTGAAGCTGCGCCGAGGATTCAATCAACTCTTGCAGCGCCACGGGAAATCCATGGAGTCGCAAAGTGAAGAGTTTCTTGGACCCTTTCCCCGGCACTGCACCCTGCATCATCTCTATGCCGGTGGACGTTACCCTGACTTGATAGCGCAGCGGCCATGCAGCGAGATTCATAGCGACGGCAAAGTCGAAAGCGTGACGGGGAGAGCGAAGGACTGCAGAAATCTCGTCACTGCCTTGGATGAAAGCAGGTTGCTTGATCCAAGATTCCTCCCAGCGCGTTGCGAGGTCCTTGAGCGTAGAGGCTACAACTTCTGCAGGAATGGCACGGTGCCCATCTTTTTGCGCACGCACTAAGCGGGCGTGCAAAGTGAAGCTGGCGATGTCCTGCATAAGGCCAAGATACAGGTCTTGCAGCCAGATATGAACAGGAACAGGTCTTTCTGCCGATTAGGTGCCCCAATCGCGGGCGTAGCGGTAGTCCAGATTGACGGTACGGCTGGCGACTTTCGCAATTAGCGGTGGACGTCGCTTGTACTGGTTAAGGCGCACGCGCTTGGAGATTGCGGCAACGAAGTCCGCACTAAACCCAGCGGACTCTAGGTTGGCTGGGGTATGACGTCGGTCGATCATGCGGAATAGCAGGGCGTCGATGGCATCGTAGGTGTAGCCGAGTTCGTCTTCATCGGTTTGGCCATCCCATAGGTCGGCACTGGGTGGACGATCGAGAATGCCGAGCGGAACTCCAAGGTGCCGGGATAGTGCGACGACTTGCGATTTGTAGAGGTCACCGATTGCGTTGATGCCCGATGCCATGTCGCCGTGTTGCGTTCCATAACCCAGCATGAGTTCGGTTTTATTCGATGTGCCAAGTACCAGTCCGCCGAGTTTGGCTGAACGGTCGTAAAGCGTGGTCATGCGCAAACGCGAAAACACGTTGCCGCGGCGTAGACGTACTGCGTTTTGTGAAGTGTCGTCTAGGTCGGAATTTTGCGCGAGGTATGCATCGGCCATGGGGGAGATGTCGACGGTCTCCAACTCCACGCCTGCATGTTGTGCAGACTCCACGGCGAGAGTCAGTGAATCTGGATGGCTTTCGCGATAAGGCATAGCCACCGCCAAAATGTTTTCCGGACCTAAGGCGCGGGCGGCAAGTTCCACCACCAAAGCGCTGTCAATGCCGCCGCTCAATCCGAGCACCGCCTTGGTCATCCCCACCCGATGGGTTTCCTCACGCAAAAACCGCACCAGCACACGCTCCGCCAACCCGACGTTGCATCCTGGAGGTGGAGGAAGGGCGTTCATGACTCTTCGCGGTCAACGGCGAGTGCGTCGGGATCGTTGAGCAAGCGCGCTAAATGGGTGCGTACTAGCTCTGGGCGGGCATCGCGCAGTAACGGCGTGGCAATGCGTGCGCGCTTTAATGCATCGGAGTGAATGGTGTGGAAGAGCAGTTCTTCTTCCTCAGCGTCGGCCTCGGCGACTTGTGCACCGAAAGGATTCAGCACGCTAGAGCCACCCCAGAACATGGTGCCGTCTTCAAAACCAACGCGATTGCAACGCATCACCCAGGTCTGGAAAAACAAAGCCTGTGCTGCCGACAAGGTGCGCCATGCCTGATGCGAACTTAACTCCGGTTCCTCAGTATCAATCCCACGTGCGGGCGATGCCACCGGCATGATCAGTGCATCCACTCCTTGCAAAAAGTGCATCCACCCTGCGGACAGATGCCATGCGTCTTCGCAAATCAGCAATCCAAAACGGCCGTGCTTGGATTCAATCGCGGCAAAAGTATCGCCCGCTGCAAAGTAACGGCCTTCCTCAAAAATCCCATAATCTGGCAGGTGCACCTTTCTGTGCACATGCAACACTTTCCCATCCTCCGCAAAAACCGCAGTGTTGTAGTAGCGATGATCGCGACTCTCTTCAACAAAGCCAAACACAATGCTGCAGTCGGTCGAGCGCGCCACTAATTCCTGCACCCGGTCATCGGCCATGGTTATCGCGATGTCTTGCGTCAGGTCGCGCAGGAAGTATCCGGTCAATGACAACTCCGGAAACACCGCAAGCTCGGCACCGCCCTCAATCGCACGGTCCAACCATGCGTGATGAGCTTTAAGGTTGTCATCGATCACACCCAATTTCGGGCGCATCTGGCAAAGGGCAACGCGGCAGTCCATTTGGAACTTAGGTTTTATTGCAAGGGATGTTGCTGCAAGACGGCTTCGAGAACCGCATCTCCGGTGACGCCGGAGGCTTGCACTTCATAGCGCAAGAGTACGCGATGCCGCAGCGCTGGGAAGAGCGCATCGCGCAAATCTTCAGGCGAGACATGCGATCGGCCACGAAGTAGCGCTAAACCGCGCGCACCTGCGATGACCGCCAATCCACCACGCGGACTCGCACCCCAGGAAACCGATTCACGCACCAGCTGTGGAGCGCGGTCATCCTTCGGGTCGGTCGCACGCAGAATCGCCGCGAGCTGTTGCAAGAAGGTTTCGGCGACGGGTAGTGCCGCAGCGTTGGCTTGCAGGGCGATCAGCTGCGCGGCATCTAAAACAGCCGGCGCTGGGGTCGCGCTTTGGGTGTCATCGTCCATGCGGAAAATGTCGACCAGTGTTTCCGCGCTTGGGCTTTGCACGAACAGTTGAAACAGGAAGCGATCGAGTTGTGCTTCGGGAAGCGGATAGGTGCCTTCCAGTTCGATCGGGTTTTGCGTAGCGGTCACCATGAACGGCTGGGGCAGGGGATGACTCACCCCGCCAACTGTGACCTGCTGCTCCGCCATAGCTTCGAGCAATGCAGCTTGAGTCCGTGGGGTGGCGCGATTGATTTCATCGAACAAACAGATCTGGGTAAATAACGGGCCTTGCTCGAAGCGAAAACTACCGACGCCATCGATTTGATCGAGGATGTCGCCGCCGGTCAAATCTCCAGGCATGAGATCTGGAGTGCCTTGGACGCGCTGAAAATCTAAATTCACCGCATCGGCCAGGCCGCGCAACAGTCGCGTTTTGCCTAAACCCGGCGCGCCTTCCAAAAGTACATGCCCTTTGGCTAGCAATGCCGCCATCAGCAGCTCGATCAAATGCGGATCGCCGAGGTGCTGTTGTTTGAGACGCTGACGGAGCGCCTCGAGGGTGGAATCAGGTGCGGACGACATTCGGTACGACTTCAAGTAGCTTTACTAGGCCACCTAAGTCTGCGATGACGGGAACGCCTTCGCAGTCGGCGCCACTTTCGCCGGAACGATCAAGCCAAACTGCGCGCATGCCCGCGTTCAGGGCGCCGCGCACGTCGCGCTCGAAGTGGTCGCCAGTATGCACAGTTTCCTCTGCGGCCACGCCAGCACGGAACAAGGCGCGCTCAAAAATGGCGCGGCCTGGCTTCTCGGTGCGGAGATCGGCGCTGGTCACAATGAAAGAAAAGTGCTTGGCAATGCCGAGAGACTTCAGCAAGCTCGGCAGATGCTCGGTCCAGTTGGATACAACGCCCATCTGCATGCCGTGGTTCGACAAGGTTTCGAGAACTTCCTTCACTTCCGGGAAGAGCTCGTAGTTGGAAGAATCAGCAAACTGCGCGAGAAGGCTCTTATGGGCCTTTTCAAGCTGATTTTCCGCCATGCCGCACTCCGTCAAGACGCGCTGATTAAATGCCCAAAACCATGCAAGACTGTAGCGGAAGTTGCCGTCGACAGTATCTGGCAAATCGCTGAAGGCATGCTCCATCGAGGCTTTCATAATGTCGAAATCGAGCTCCTTCAGGCCATGCTTTTTAGCGACGGCGAGGTAGGTCTCGGGACGGCTTTGACGGTGTTGGAAGAGTGTGCTTCCAGCGTCGAGGAAAACGGCTTTGATGTCGGTGCGCAACATGGGAATGGGGCCACGTTGATTGTAGCGATAGAATGGTGACAAATGAAATGTGTTCGTCTTAGTCTTGTGGCAAGTCTTGCTTTACTGGGTTCTTGTAGCGCCCTTTTTGGCGAACGTGGAGTGTCTGGTGGTGCTTCTGGTTCGCAATCAGCAGCGTCAACATCGCCTGCGGCTTCGGTGAGTGCCAAAAACAAAGTGGTGCCCATTGAGAATCTTTCGCATCTTCCCAGTTGGTTGCATCCAAGTAATCGTGACCTGCAAAGCTCGAAGGGGCTGGTCGATGCCATCCGATTTCTCGGCCAGGGAGAGGCTGAGCGTGCCGCAGTGCAGTTGCAGCAAGTACGCAGTGCCGCCACCTTTGGTTCGGAGGTGACGGCCTTGCACGCCTGGTCCTTGTTAGAGGCGAATGAAATTGCCGCAGCTTCTACCGTTGCACGCGAAGGGATTGCTAGTTTTGGCGCGACCCCGGCGCTTGGGTACGCCATGGCCGTCATCTTTGAGGCGCAAGGCCGCCCAGCCGAAGCTTTCCCGCTTTATCGTGATCTCGCTACCTTGGCCGCAGACAACGATACTTCCATGTTGGGAGCTTGCGCGCGCACAGCGGTTGCCGCCCGCCGCGGTCCGGAAGCCTTGGTTTACTTAGATCGCTGGATGATGTCGGCCCCCCTTGGGATTGAAGGCAAACGATTACGCGCCCAAGCTTTGCAGCTAAGCGGTCGCGATGACGATGCACTCGCCCTGTATCAACAGATGGTCAACGACTGGCCGCAGGATTTTGCTTTGCTTGCCGACATGGCCGCCGCTGCCTTCGCTTCCGCGCAATCTACCCTACAGGTCGATCACCTGGCATTAGCCGTCGATCTTTTGACTCGCCTCACTGAGGTGGATCCACAACGCAGCGTGGCTTTTTGGAGGCTGGGGCGCACCCAAATTCTGCTCGGGGAAATGGCAGATGCGCAAAAATCCTTGCGTCGGTGCTTGGAGTTGGAGCCGGACCATGTGGATGCAGGCATGGCTTTGGCGGGCACTTACAAAATGGTCCCGGAGGATAGTGCCCAAATTTTGCTCGACCTTTTGCGGCAACCCCTTTCCGCGAAGGATGTCGAGCGCGTACAGTCAGCCTTGTTGGAACTCCGCTAGGACAAACCATTGAACGCGCTCTACTACTTGACGATGTTTTTCTCCCAAGCTCCCGATGGGGAGACGCTTCCTACTGGCGGCGGCGATGGCGACGGCGGAGGATCTGTCAATGACGTCGGCGATGTGGAAATCAGCGCCCTGACTCAGTGGCTACACGACTTGCTTAGTCATTTAACCGAGAACTCTTGGGCGCAGGCAGGCATTGTGATCGCTGCAGCCATGGTGATGTCGAAAGTGTTTGACTGGTTGTGCACCGGAGTCTTTCGCACCTTGACGCGCAAGACCCGTACCAAGACCGATGACCTCATCCTGAAGGCCTTGCATGCGCCGGTGGTCAACACGGTCATTTTGATTGGACTTGCGGTGGCCTCGCGCTTGCTTGGTTTCGAGGATTCGATTGCAACCTTTACCAATCGGGCACTGCTCACCATTGGGCTCTTTGTTTGGGCGATTTTCATTTTCCGCATTTCCGGAATCTTGCTGCGCGCGGCTTCGCATAACCCGAACCGATTCGCGGCGGTCCAAGGCTCCACCTTCCCGCTGTTCAATAACTTGGCAAAGGTGCTGCTGTTTGGGCTCATGGTTTACATGGGCATCAGCATTTGGCAGTTCGATGCCACCGGTTGGTTAGCTTCCGCAGGAGTGGTGGGTTTGGCGGTTGGTTTTGCTGCGCAGGACACCTTGTCGAACTTGTTTGCCGGAGTGTTCATTCTTGCCGACCGTCCGTATCGAGTGGGCGATTACATTCGACTCGATAGCGGAGAACGCGGCAAAGTGACCTTCATTGGTCTGCGTTCCACCCGCGTGGTCACCCGCGATGACATCGAAGTCACGGTGCCAAATGCGGTCATGGGTGGCGCGAAAATCGTCAATGAATCCAGCGGCCCGCATAAGAAGGAGCGCATCCGAGTTCCAGTGGGTGCCGCTTATGGTTCCGATGTCGACCATGTCATCGAAGTCCTGTTGTCTGTGATGGAGGACATCGATCCGAAGCTAGTCTGCACCGACCCGGCGCCGCGCGTTCGCATGCGTTCCTTTGGCGGTTCTAGTCTGGATTTCGAGCTTCTAGCTTGGATTCCAGATCCGGAGCTCCGTGGCAATGTCAGGCACTTGCTGCACCGTGCGATTTACATCCGCTTCAATGCTGCGAACATTGAAATTCCGTTTGCGAAGCAGGATATTTATATCAAGGAGTTGCCTGCTAGTTTGAAGGGTTCCTAGTTTTCCTACGACAGGGGCGGGAATACCGCCCCAGACTCCGGAAAATAGGAACCCTTCAAACTTTGGGATTAGGTGGTGACTGATGATGAAGAGAAGAGGTGATTGGGATATTCCTTGGCGGGTAGTGCTTCCGCTGGGGATGTTTGCTGTGCTGCCGGAGGTGGGATATTTGCATTTTGAGTTTTGGGTGATTGAGGAATGCCAGAAGCTTGGGCATTCTCGATGGGGTTGTTGGTGGGAATATTTGGGGTCGACACCGGGGTTATTATTTTTTGGCGGTGGGGTGATTGGGTTTTTGGTGCTCCTGGGGGTGATTTACTTTGGGGGTTGGAAAGACGAGGATTGGACTACAATTGAGGGTGATGATGTCTGAATTGGAACAACTTGTAGAACGGTTTTACTTGGCCTTTGCTGTGCGCGATGCCGGGGCTATGGCAACTTGCTATCACCAAGATGTGCATTTCCGCGATGAGGTTTTTGACCTCAAGGGTGCCGAGGCGTCCGGCATGTGGCGCATGCTGTGTGCGAACGGCAAAGACTTGCGGATTCAGCACAGCAACATCCGCACCGAGGAAGATGTCGTCCGCGCACACTGGGAAGCGCACTACACCTTTTCTGCAACCGGGCGTCGGGTGCACAACATCATCGAAGCAACCTTCCGCTTTCAGGAAGGCCGCATCATCGAGCACATCGACCAGTTCAACTTTTACAGCTGGTCCAAACAAGCCCTAGGCACTCCAGGTCTACTCCTAGGCTGGACCCCTTTTCTAAAATCTAAAGTCCAGTCTCAAGCTGCCGCGAAACTGCGGGCCTTTCATGCGAAGAAGATGTAGTTGGGCATCTCGTTGTGTGAAAGAAGGCTGGCTTGGCTAGCGCTCGCGAGCAAAGGTGATCAGTTCCTGGTGAAAACGATCCGGTTGATCCAGGTAGCAAGGGTGAGTGGCGCCCTCGTAGATGGAAAGTTGAGCACCGGGAATGGCGGCTGCCATGTTTTTGCCTTGTTGCAATGGAAACACGGTGTCGGCACTGCCCCACATGATCCAAGTAGGCACGTGAATTTCATGGAGTGAATGGCGGTATTGATCGATGCCCGCGGGCGCAATAGGGACGTAGCCAGCCACTAATTCCGAGTGATCGATGACGAAGGGAAGTGAAAAGGTCCCGCTCATGGAGGGCGACACTAAGAGCACCCGCTCGCAGCCGATGGCCTCGACCAGGAGAGGCAAGATGTCCGATCGCTGCAGGCCTGTCGCGGGGGAAGCTCCAAAGCCTGGCAGGTCCACCGCTACCACATGCAGCTTTGCCTTCGCCAAGGCATGGATGGTGCCCAGGTCAAGCCAGGTTTTGGAATTGAAACGGCCGCCGTGGAGTAGAAGTACGGTCATGGGCCCCTGATGGCCAGCGCTGAGGAATTTGAGTCGCGCTCCTTCGAGTTCAATCCAGTCTTCCACGATCGTCACGCTGGGTGCTTCGGATCCGGGTGGGGCTTGGTTGTTTTTTTCATTCGCTTGACCGGCGCAGGCGGCAAGCAGCGCCAAGAGAAGAAGGAGAGTGAACCGATGAAGAAGTTTCATGATTGGTGTCCTCATAATTCATGAAGGGCCCAACCATGCGCTGTACAACTCCGGTCGTCGGTCGCGCATGAACAACTGGCGGGCATGGGAGCTTTCAGCCAAAGTCAGGTCTAGCTCAACGTGTAAGACTTCATCGGTCCCCGCTTGCGCACGGGCGATCACCGCGCCGTTCGGATTGCACACGAAGGACTCGCCACCAAAGGTCAAGCGCGACTCCTTGCCCACTCGGTTGCAAAGCGCTGTGAAAACACCATTCTGAAAAGCCGTCACGCGCAGCTCGGCCTCGTAGAGCCCCTCGGGCCATTCGCCCAGAGCCCCCGCCTGGGGAATGAATATCACATCAGCGCCCGCCAGTGCGAGTGCGCGCATGTACTCGGGAAAGTGACGGTCGTAACAAATGGCAACACCAATTGATCCAAAGCGCGTGGCATATACCGGCGCACCGCGGTCGCCGTGGTCATAGTACCCCTGTTCGTGGAATGTTTCGTACTCGGTAATGTGCACCATACGCGTCAAGCCGAGCAAGGTGCCGTCTGCATCGATCACAGGAGATGTGTCGAAGGCGCGTTCTCCATCACGTTCGTAGAGATTGAGGATAATCACCACTTCCAGTTCCCGTGCCAGCGCTTGAAAGACTTCGGTTGTGGGCCCCGGAATCTCTTCCGCCAGGTCTTTCACGTTCTCGGCCCAAGTTTGCTCTGAGGCCGGAATCTGCGGATAGAACGGTTCGAAGGCCAATTCTGCAAAAGCGATGACTTGTGCACCATCGGCGGCGGCCTGGCGCGCGGCGGCCAGTCCGCGGGCCAGGTTGATGCTTTTGTCCGGACCGGCGTGCTGTTGAATGAGGGCGACCTTCATGTCATGACTGTACAGCAATCGGAGGGCGGCGTATAAATCGGCCCGCCCTAAAACGCATTAACCATCCTTCTTCTTGCCGCCGAACAAATTACCGACATCGATGTCGCCCTTGAGGGCTTCATCGAGCTGATCACCAACTCCATCCGGTAGTTTGTCACCAAGTTTATCTTTGATGAGTTCACTGGCTTTCTCTTGAAGTTTTCCAGCCTGCTCATCCACTAATTCTTGCGCACGGCGCGTGACTTCTGCCTTCACGGCACCGCCGAGTAAATCACCGAGGTCGGTTTCGTTTTCGATGGTGAAGCTTGGGTCCGTTGGTGTACCCCCAAGGCGCATGACGAAAGCTACCGGCTGTTCTTTAAGCGCGGCATTGAGCAAGGAACAAAACCGTCCGGGGCCTACGCCAAGAATATCTGGACTTCCAGGAATCGGCTTTAACTTGGTGCCATTGAGGACAATCCGCACTCCACCACTCAAGCTGTCGGGCTGAAACTGTAAGGCGGTGGTGCCGATGTCCAAATTTCCACCTTTGATTTCAAACGGAAACGACTGGCCTATCATGTCGACAATCGATGCAACCGGTAAGGCCTGCGCAGTAAAGTCCAAGCTGGATGGAGTGCCATCGCGGGTGAGGCTTAGGCGGAAATCTAAATCTCCACCCTCGGCAAGGCTGCCTTTGCCGGCATAAACTGCTTCCGGGGTCACTCCACTCGGCGGGGTGCCGACGTTGTCCAAGGCGAATTGGAAGTCATCGAGAATGGGGAGCACCGGACGCTTAGTCCGTTCATCCATAGTCACCCACTGAAAGTCTGTGACTTCGGCATGCTTGAGCCAGAACACACCTTCCGATGCACCGCTGGCTAGCTGTTGCGCGGCTTGCACATATCCAGGAACACCAGGGAACTTAATGCGCTCCAAGGCTTCTTCATCGGTGACATCATCCCCGTCACTCCCGAAACTACCGCCGTACTTGTCGTAGTAATCCTTGTAATGCTTGTAGCGCTCCCAGTAATCGGTGGCGATTTGCACGAAGTCACGCTCCTCCTCAGGAGGCAGGTCGGCGTCTTCCGCTGGCATGGGGTCGGCGTCGGCCACATCTTGGGGCGGCGGACCACTGTCGAAGGAGAGGGTGCCGTCTTCTCTAATAATTAAATGCAGGCGCGTGCCGTTGAGCTGCGCATTTTCAATCACTACGCGGCCATCCAAAATTGCCATCGTGCTGAGATTGATTTCCGCCTTGCCAATGTCGAGCAGCGGATTCTGCTCGGTACCGACTTGAAATTGCTCCACGCCGGCACTTCCGCCGAGCACGGACAACTCTGCCGACTCAAAACTTACCGGCTGTTTGAAGGCGACTGGGCCATACTTCTTAAGCGCATGGCCGAACAAGGTGTCGCTGCCGAAAATCAAGGTAGCGAGTAGTGCCAAGAACAGCACCAGGACCATCAGGATGAAACCTTTGCGAAGGATGGAAATCATGCCAACAACCTCCCTAGGATGCGGAAGAGAATAAAGCCGCCGAGGGCTTTCGCGAGTTTGGTTTGGCCGAACTTTTCACGCCAAACCGGAAGTTTGCTGCGCATCATGAAATAACTGATAAGGAAAGTTGGAATGCCAATCAGCAGCGCGAACATGAAAGTGCCGAAGCCCCAATAGGTGTGGAGCTGCAGTCCAGGCATGTTGGTGGCGAAACCGATCACCATGGATTCGGGCAAGCTGTTGTCGAGCAGGTTTTTGCCCATGTTGAACGCAACTTGGTCGAGGAACACCATGGCGAGTAGCTTGGTGAATCCGGCGAACAATATAGTGATTGGCAACGAGGCCTTGAGCACCAAGCAAATCAACAGAATCCACAGCCAAAGGGCGTTGAGACCAAGAAACCCGGTGTTTAGGTCGATCTCGTGGAGGGGAATCATGCCGAGGAAAACGCCGAATAAAATTCCGAGCGAGAACTCCAGGGCATCGACCTTGCCGGTGAGGGCGCGGGCGAACTGGCGAAGGATGCCAAACATGCCTCCAGGATATACTGAGCCTTGCCCTAACGTGAGACTCTCGTGAAAAAACTCGGCCTTCTGCTCCTCATCCTCTCCGCTGGTTCCTTTGCTTTGGTCCGGTATGGCTTGCGTGCCATGCCAGATTTGGCGAACTATTTGAGCGAGCCCAATCATTTTGGCTTGGTTAGCGCGGTGCAGGCGGCCGGCGTGGTGCTTGGCGGATGCATGTTCGTTCTGCCTTTGCTGCTGCGTAAATCCGGAGTGATCTTTGCGGTAATTGGGGTCGTCATGGCCATTCCAGCAGGAATTTTCATGCATGGCTGGGGTGTGGACCGCACCATGCCGTCGGCAATTCTGCGCCTGAATAGCCGTTGGGATGGCAGCTACCTCCACCATTACTCCGCGGAGTTTTTGGATCAGGGGTCGGCCTGGATTATGCAGCTGGATCCCAAGCGGGAAGCCTATCGCGCGGTGAATTTACACATGGCGATGGGCGGTTATCTGCAGCGCATGGGCCGGGTGCCGGAGGCGATTTTGCATTTGGAGCGCGCCAATGAAATCACCCACATGGAAGGGAGTAAGGCAAAGGATCGCACCGCTGAGGTCGCGCGCGCTTTGGGTGTGGCGTATTTGCGTTCGGGTGAGATTGCATCGTGCCTGCTGCGTCCGAATGAGCAGAGCTGCATTTTTCCTTTAGAGGGAAGCGGCTTGTGGCGTGACCCGGCCGATGCAGAAAAGGCAGAAGCCTTGTTGCGTGAAGTTTTAGAGCTGGACCCGGGAGATGCCGGCGTACGTTGGTTGTTGGCATTGAGCCAAGAAGTCGCTGGCACTTATCCGACCGGCATTCATAACCACGATTTGTTGCCAGAGTTGACGATGAAAGGCGAAACCACGGCACCTCACTTTCGCAACCTCGCAGTAGCCCTTGGTGTTGCCGGCGACGATCTTGCAGGCAGTGTTGCAATCGACGATTTCGATAACGATGGGCACCTGGACATCATCACGTGTTGCTACAACCCGTATGAACCGTTGCGTTATTACCACAACAATGGCAATGGCAGTTTTGATGATTGGACGGAACGCGCCGGGCTCATGAATCAGACTGGCGGATTGAATCTCACCCACGCGGATTTTGATAACGATGGCCTGCTTGACATCTTGGTTTTGCGCGGTGCATGGTTTCTCTCCGATGGCGTGCAAACCAACTCACTGTTGCACCAAAATGCAGACGGCACCTTCACCGATGTCACTCAAGAAGCCGGCCTTGGAATCGTCGATTACCCTAGCTTGGCGGCCACTTGGGGCGATTATGACCTCGATGGCTTGCTCGATGTTTACATCGGGAATGAACGCCTGGTGGCTATGGGCCGTGGCACCGGAAGTGGGGCTGCAAAAGCAAAATCTGGCGGCGATGAAATCGATGACCACGCACCGAGCCAACTTTTCCATAACAACGGCGATGGCACCTTCACCGATGTTGCAGTTGAAGCAGGCGTTACCAATCATCGCTTTGCTCGCGGCACCGCATTTGGCGATTACGATAATGACGGCTATCCCGATTTGGTAGTGAGTAATCTTTCACAGGCGAACCGCCTTTATCACAACAACGGCGACGGCACTTTTACTGACATCGCCGCGACTCCAAGCCATGAGTTTTTGCAGTATCCATTCCGCGCTTTCGGTTCGTGGTGGATGGACGTTAACAACGACGGCAACCTAGACCTTTTCGTTTCCGGCTACCCACTCACTGACAAAGTCACCGATGTCATCAGTGACCGCTATGGCGAAGAGCGCGGTAAAAAAGTAGATCCACTCGCGCTATTCCTTGGCGATGGCCAAGGCGGATTTACCGATGTCACCAAGGAATGGAACCTTGACCGCGTGCACTTGACCATGGGCGCGAATATTGGCGACATTGACAACGACGGTTGGATGGACATCTACCTCGGCACCGGCGCGCCTTCTTTGGAGATCATGATTCCCAACGTATTGCTGCGCAATATGGGCGGCGAGAAGTTCATGGATGCAACCACCACCTCTGGTCTTGGGCATCTCCATAAAGGTCACGGCATCGCCCTTGGCGACATGGATAACGATGGCGACCTCGATATCTACGCCCAGCTCGGTGGCTGGTACGTCGATTCGCACTCGCAAAACGCCATGTTTGTGAATGAAGGCACCCCCAACCACAGCGTGACTTTGCAGCTGGAAGGCACCACAGCCAACCGTTTTGGCCTTGGCGCCAGGCTGAAACTGACCGTCTTGGATGGCGAAATCCGACGCGAAGTCCACCTCCAAGGGGGGGGCACCGGCAGTTTTGGCAGCAATCCGATGGAGCAACATATTGGATTGGGACAGGCGACCGAAATCCTCGAATTGGAGATTATTTGGCCGGTTTTAGGGGGGGGGAGGCAGGTGCTGCGTAACTTGCCCGTAAATAAGACCTTACGCATCGTCCAAGACGATGAAAAGTGGCAGGTCGTAAAACAGTCGGTGTCACAGATACTGTCTGACTAGGTTCCACAAAATTCTAGGATTCTGGATATTCAATAACGGCAATTTTTCTGCCCGAAGTCGATTTGTGATCTACTATTTGGGTGAATGTTCCCCGTCTAGGCATCCAACCGCCTAGGCACGACCCCACTCATACAACGAGATGAAACTTTTCTCTTATTTTGCTGCGCTCGCCGCTGGGCTGTCGCTTTGCGCTGGTCTATCCGCTGCTCAGTACACATTCTCCAACACCACCTATTCAGTGAACGATGCGCCGGAAGGCTTGGCGTCGGGCGACCTGAATGGCGATGGCTTCCTCGATTTGGTGGTTACTGCAACCAACCCAGACCGCATGGAAGTGTGGCTCAACGATGCCGATGGCACCTACACCCTTGGATCGACTCTCCTTCTTTCCGCCGGCGATGACCCACGCCACGTGGTGCTTGCCGACCTAGATGGAGACCTCATGCTCGATGCTGCGATTCTGCTTTACGGCACCAATCAACTGCAACTGGCAACCGGCCTCGGCGGAGGCACTTTCGCTCTGGGCTCGACTTTCGCCACTGGTTTAAATCCGGTGGACATTGAAACCCAAGATGCCGACGGCGACCAAGACGCTGATTTACTCGTTGTGAACCAGGGCGATGACAACGTCACCCTGTTCTTTAACGATGGCGCAGGTGTCATGACCGGAATGAACTTTGCAGTTGGCGATGTTCCTCACGGCTGTACCTTCGGTGACTTCGATGGCGATTTGGATTGGGACTTTGCTGTCTCCAATAGCGTTGATCAAACCATCAGCGTTTACGAAAACCAGGGTCAAGGCGTGTTTGCTTCTTGGAGCACCATCATCGGCAACCACGATTTCTATGGAATTATTGCGGGTGACTTCGACGGCGACCTAGATGACGACCTTGCGGTCATCTCCACGGACTTCTTCTTGGTGAATGAAGTCACCATCTTCATGAGCGATGGCCTTGGTGGCTGGGGCGCTCAAACCGATTGGCATAATCCCCTGAAAGGTCTTTCCGAGATTGCCATGGGAGACTTTGATTGCGATGGTGACCTAGATTTAGTTGCGGCTTCGGTCGACCCAACCAACGGAGGCTTTATGTTGCACGACAACGATGGCTCCGGTGGCTTTGGTGTCTTTTCCCGAGATGGCCGTGGTCAGCATGTGACCGACATTGTTGCTGCAGATTTGAACAACGACGGTTCTCCCGATGTCGCCAACTCCGCTCGTAACCTCGACTTCCTCGCTGTTGCGCTGAACCGGACTTGTGGTTTAAAGATCACGCGTAACGGTCATTGCAATCAGATGAATGACTTCGTGTTCTCTGGCGCTACCCCAGGTGGCGTGGTTTACGCGATGGTTGCACACGACCCAGGTACCTTTGTGATTCCAGTCGGCAAACCATGCGCTGGAACTACCGTTGGCCTTGACGCTGCGAGCATCATGCTTGCCGGCTTCGAAGTCGCCGACTTGAATGGCGAAGTACACGTTTCCTTCTGGGGCGGCTCCCTGAGCTGTGGCATGTGGCTGCAAATCTTGGACGCAGAAACCTGCAACGTGTCGAACCTTAGCCAACTGACTCCCTAGTCAACTAAGGTTGCACTTTCTAACTCAGCTGCCGAGCTCACCCTCGGTAGCTGAGTTTTCTGCTTTCTGGGCAGAGTATTGAATGGTGAACTTGCCGGAGCCGCGTACCAACCAACTCACCAAAGTGCGTCCCTGTCCTGGAACTCCATTCTCCAGCAACACCGTCGATGGATTGCGCACCACACTATCCAAGCGCTCCGGACGGAAACGATTGCGCGCACTTAAAGTTCCGCCCACTAAGACCTGCAAATCCTTTCCGTCAAGGACAACTCGATCCGGCGTTCCCATTTGGTTTTGCGCAGCCATCGCGGACCGGCTTGGCATGACCGCGGTGTTGACGATGTCGACGGTGATCCGATAAAGGCCACCGCCCAAATCTTCGACCACCGGCGCTTCCATGCTGACGTCGGCAATCTCTTCGGCGTGGCGGGCACAGAACATGGCGTTGCGGTGAATCATTTCTTCAATCATGAAGGAAGGAGCCACGCGGCCGTGTTGACGCTTGAATCCGCCAATTTCAATCTCTCCATGTTGCGGGTGATCGAATGCATGCCAGTCGACAAAGAGCTCGCCAAGGTTGACCGAGTCACTGAACTCCAAACCCTGGATGGTGTTGCTGGTAAACCAACCACCACTACGCTCGCGAGCCTTGCCCCAATACTGCTGTGAAGCCCACAGTTCATTGGTGAAGGAGAAAATGCCGAGTCCTTCGTAAGTCCAGTTCACAAAACCGCCATGCACGTTGTACAAGTCCTTGTAAATGATGAGGTAGTTGTAGAAGGGGAGGATGAGTTCCCCTTCTTCGCCGAGCGTGTCGTAAGTCCGAATGTCTGCGCGCGGATAGGAAACATAATCTGCACCTGGTCCACGTAGCAGCATGCCGCCAGCGTTATGAAAGCTTTGCACCGCAGCAATGTTTGGGTGCGCAAGAATGAACTGGCCAACACTCGCGGTTTCCGGATAACTGAAAGGGTAGTCACCGGCGCCGTACTGAAGGTGATTCGGTTGCCAATCGCTTGGCCAGTTACGGTTCATGTCATAACCACCCTTGCCGTCTTCATTGACACGGCCATCGCCATCATTGTCGATGCCTTCTTGCCCCAACACTAAGTAGTCGCCTTCTTGGTCACCATTGACCGGAACCAAAATGCGTGGATCATCGCGATCTAAGCGATGCGTTCCTTGACCAAGCGGCACCTTCTTGCGCATGGTGAGGATTTCGCCATCGCCATCGAGGTCGTCGGTATCGTCTTCATCAAAGAGGCCATCGCGATCGTTGTCGGTCGGGGTGGTTCCGGTGCGCGAACTACTGGCGGTGTTAGCCGAGTTAAACCAATGGTCGCGGCCGTCAGGGTTCTGCGAAGGCAAAATGTAGAAGGTGCGCGTATCCAAAAGATTCTTCGCACGATCATTGGTGTCGTAATGCTCAAGTAACCACCACGCAAGATAAATCGCAGCTTCGCCACCTTGCACTTCGTTGCCGTGCACGTTGCCATCGACCCACATCGCCGGCTTGTCGATGTCCTTGCCCGTTTTCTGATTGGTCAAAATCATCACTCGCATCGGGCGCCCTTCATAGGATTCGCCAATGTCGACTAGCTTGACGAATCTTGGGTATGCCTTTTGCATGCTCTTCATGTGGTCGAGCAACTCGCCGTGCTTGTAGTAACGGTTCCACGGAATCTCGACTTTCGGCTCCCAACGCCCGCCCGCTTCTTGCGCACTTAGAGTGAGAGAAGTGGCGCAGCTAACCACGGCAACCAGAAGGATTTGTTTAAGGTTGATGTGACGCATTAGTTTGCCTCCAAAACAAGAATGGCTTGACCGGAACTGGTGGATGTTGCAGTTAAATGTGCAGGTTCAGATCCGGCCGGCAAGCGGTAAATCCAATGCATTTCTTCATGCCCACCAAGGCCGTCCAAGCTTTCGATGGAACTATGCGAACGTCCGACGAGGATTTCTCCACCTTCCGGAAGTTTCAGCGTGATGCGCAGCGGCATCGGTCGACGGTTCTTTTTACCCATTGCAGTCATGGTTGGGAGCAAGCCTTGATTGACCAGCGTCGCGCGTACTTCAAAAACTTCCTTGTCATCGAGTGCCGTCACTTCGATGTCTTCCCAACTCAGTTGTGCAAAATCATCGGTAAGACTGTCGAGGAACTCAGCGGTGTTGGTGGTGAAGTCGACAATGAGGTCGGGTGGTGGAGTGGTGCGCACTAAGGGCATCCATCCGCCGATTTCAACTTCTCCCAAAGTGGGGTGTTCAAACTTCTCCCACGGGATAAATGCATCGTTCGGATACCAGGCATCGGCCCAAGCGAGCAACTTGCGGTCATCGCTTGCATCTTTCGGCAGGCCTTCCTTTTCACCATCATCGTCATCACCTTTTGCATCACCCATGTCGAGCGGTGGTGACCACAGTGCGCTTTCCAGGACTAAAGCGCCGCGTTGAAAGTACATCCAGTCGGCGAAGTTACCGCTCTGATGTTCGGCTCCACGCACATCGGAGTCTTCGCCGTAAAAACGTTCTCCGTATATCTTGAGGAGGCGGGCATCGTCTGCGAGTGGGTCGGTCGAATCGGTATCGACTTTGTCCTTACCCTTAGGCGGCGATGCGAGGTTGTCTTCATCGTCCAAAACCAAAACTACACGAATCGCTGGGTGGGCTAATACGAATTCAACCAGTGCTCGGCTTTCTGGCTCACTGAGTTGAAAGTCACCTGCGTTTGGTGCGTACTGAACCCATCGATGAGGGAAGTTCGCTTCCACCACAACACCACCTTGGCCATCTTCGTTTTGCAAACGATCGCCATCCGCATCGGCACCTTCGCGGATGAGGCGGAAGGTGCCGGCTTCGCTTTTTTCCGCATCGGCATCACGCGAACTACGTGCTTCCTCCGGGTCCGCAAGCATGGGACCGCCGGCTTCTGGAACGCGCATCCACAAGATGCGGCCATCGCCATTCAAATCCGAAGGCCCATCTTCATCTAGCAATCCATCGCGGTCGTTGTCGGTGGGTTTGCCACGCCATGCGCCAAGACCGGTGAGCGCATTTGCCATAGCGTCTGGATTCGCAACGCAAAGAACATGCAAGGTGGCGCGTTCTAGCAACGGAGAACCCACGGCTGAAATCTGTTCGACCATGCTGATGGCCACTTCGCTAGCGGCTAAGCGGTCGCCTTCCAAGTTTGCGACGACCAAAACTTCCGGTGCACCAGCGCGCGTGCGATCGCCAAGCTGCGGTCCCTCAAAGGTGGCCATCAGAATCGCACGACCTTCCAAAGTCTCACCGATTTCAGTCACACTCAGGCCTTTGGTTTTGCGCGCGCGGCGTTGCAGGATTTTTTCAATTTCCTCCGGCGTGCGATAACCAATCGGTGGAAGTGCGTGAAGAATGGTCGGACGTTCAGCCTCGACACTTTCCTGTTCAGGAGCAGTTGGTGGTTCCTGCGCCGCCATTGCGCAAACCAACAAAGATGTGGTAACAAGAATCATGGCCGTTAGCCTAGCACCGAGGTGATTTTGATGTCGTTTTCCAGCGTCCGATGAACCGGGCATCGATTTGCGATTTCCAGCAGTCGTTCGCGCTGTTCTTGGCTTAAATCCCCGTCCACGTGGACGATACGGTGGAAGACATCGACCTTGTCTACCTTTTCATGGTTCAGTTCCACGCGGACATTCTCTAGCAGCCACTGCTTTTTGCGCGCATACATGCTGAGAGTCATCGAAGTGCAAGTGCCTAGAGCCGCGAGCAAATACTCATAAGGAGTCGGGCCAAGATCACTTCCGCCAACGCTGGTTGGCTCATCTCCGGTCAACGCAAAATCTCGAATAGCGATGTTTTGCAAAAAGCCATCGGACTTCCCGCTGACTTCTACAAATGGCTTGAGGTGGGTGGGTGCAGTCACGCCAGAGTGTAGGTGTCGCGTGACCGGCGGGGCGGCTAGAATCTTTGCGCGTGGGCCGGTAGCTCAATCGGTTAGAGCAGCGGACTCATAATCCGTTGGTTCCAGGTTCAAGTCCTGGGCGGCCCACCATTTTTGTTTTCGAAACTCCGTTTCGACACAAAAATGCTGGGCCTCCCAGGCCGACGGCTCCGCGGTTGGCTCGCTGCGCAAGCCTCGCTACGCGTCATGTCCTGGGCGGCCCACCTGCGTCCGTTACGAATTTCGTTTCGACACAAAAATGGCGGGCCTCCTAGGCCGACGGCTCCGCGGTTGGCTCGCTGCGCAAGCCTCGCTACGCGTCATGTCCTGGGCGGCCCACCTGCGTCCGTTACGCACTTCGTTTCGACACAAAAATGGCGGGCCCCCCAGGCCGACACTCCGCGGTTGGCTCGCTGCGCAAGCCTCGCTACGCGTCATGTCCTGGGCGGCCCACTATAATGCTGAAATGATCAAGTTTGTCATGTGTTTAACCCGTCATCCGGAGATGATGCGTGAGGATTTTCGTGACTATTGGCTGAATAGTCATGGCCCTTTTTTCATGCAAAATGCAGATGCTATGGGCGCCAAAAAATATGTGCAATCGCATACCTTGCAGACTCCGTTAAACCAAGGCCTTCGGGAATCAAGGGGAATGCTCCCCGAGTACGACGGGGTTGCAGAGGTCTGGTTCGAATCGGAAGAAGCACTTATGGCAGGAATGAGTTCCCCCGAGGGTCAAAAATTGAGTGCTGCACTTCTGGAGGATGAGGGAAATTTTATTGATCATTCAAAATCCTCCGCCTTTATCGTGGAAGAGATCGAGCTCTAAGGAACAAAGACTTTTTCTTATGCGATCCTTTCTTGCTTTTGGTGCCGCAGTGCTCTTGATGGGGTGCCATAGCCCGTTGAAAGTAAGCACTGATTCGCATTCCAAGTTTGCATCCGCAGTCTTGTCCCAAGATAGGTTCTATTTCGGTAGTTCCGAAGATAAGCACCGCATCTTCCATGAAGTGAATGCTTCCACCGATTTGTTTCCCCTTCTGTTTGGTTCCATGGAAGAGGGGATGGTAAGTTATGTCGCGGAAGCGGAGGCTAAGGAATGACAATAGAGAAGGAGGATCCCCGCTGCAGGACGAAAAGCAGGTTTATCTCATTCTTGCTTTGCGTTTCCGGTTCCGTTTGTATTTGGCTGGCTAGTCTGATTTGGCATTTCGATATCGAAGCTTCCAGAACTAGGCTCCGCTCCCTTCTTGCTATCTACAGCCTTTCCCAGATTGCGGTCGCCTACGCTTTTTGGATTTGGCGGCATCCTAGAGCATTTTTGAGCGGCGCCATCTTTGCTTTCTTCTCGATACTTGGAGGGCTCGTCACGGCCTATGGAATACTGGCCTTATTTTTTTCACTCCTAGTCGATTCAAGTTAAGGCTGGTCTAGAATCAAATCATGCAGATAAAAATTACCTACTGCCAAATGTGAAACTATCTTCCGGAAGCGACCAGTTTGGCCGCGGAGTTGAAGGAAGCCTTTGAGGTAGACGCGAAACTTATCCCCGGAAGTGGAGGCGTTTTCGACGTTCTGGTAGACGGCGCCCTTCTCTATAGCAAGCTAGGGGGAGATCACCACTTCCCAGAACCGGGAGAAGTGGTGTCTCGCATCCGGTTAAACGCTTAAGGCGTAATTAAAACCGGAACAGCTACCGAACTGTAAGTCGGAAGGACTTGACCCACGGGTACTGCAACAGCTGCAAACCAAAGGGTGAGGCCCACTGCGCTCGATGCAATCCCAGGCGCAAAAGTAATACTGGCAACGCTATTGCCCTGTGCATCTAGACTGCCATGCATGCCGGAGTGCGTTGGAAAGGGGTAAATCCCTACTGCGCTATCAAACAAGAAACTATCGGAGCTCAACGGAATGTCGACTCCAAAAGTAACTGGCCCAGTTCCGCTAATTGACATCAAGGTCATGTAGTCAAGGCCTCCCGCAGCATCGGGGAAGTCCATTGCGAAGGGGACTATGCCACCAGCAGCTGCCGAGAATCCGGTTGCGGTAGATGAGAAGAAGGCGTGGAAATCGTAAACGTGGGCAGAGCCAGCGTCAGAAATTCCTCCAGGGTTTGCGAGATGCGCCCCTAACAAAACATCGGACTTTGAGTCGTTGTTGGTATCGCCTGCGGAGGCCACGGAAAATCCGAACTCATCGGAAGTCTGGACACCGGTCCATTGATGCAAGATGGTCCCGTTTCCGCCCGACAACAGGTAGGCCGAACCAGCGTCGTTGACCCCTCCAGGATCGGTGAAGGGAGCTCCGGCCAGAATGTCAGGGACGCCATCGCCATCTTGGTCGCCGACTGCGGCAACCGAAAAACCAAGGCTGTCATTTGCCGACTGACCAAACCAATCGCGGATTAATAATCCGCTAGATCCAGAATAGACTGCGACGCGACCATTTGAGAAGGTTCCGAGGGCAGCCGCATAGGGGGAGCCGATGACCACATCATTCACGCCGTCGCCATCCATATCGGGGGTTCCAGCCAGCGCGAAACCAAAGGCTTCGGAGACTCCGGAACCGGCCCAGTTGTGAATGAGGGCTGTGGTCAAACCAGAATAGGTGTAAACCACACCAGGGTCGACGCCGCCACCGAGCTCTGCATTTTTTGCACCAATGGCTAGATCGGGGAAGGCATCGTTATTTATGTCTCCAACTCCCGCCACCGAAAACCCGAAATGGTCGAAGGAGGCTAAGCCGTTATGTTGCACCAACAAAGTGCCAGTGAATCCGGAATACACATAGGCTGATCCGGCAAAAGTTAAACCGCCGGGTGAGGCTTGATGGGCGCCAACCAAGATGTCCGGAACTCCGTCTTGGTTGATATCCCCGGCGTCCGCAACAGAACTACCAAGAAGGTCGGCGCTTGCGGCTCCATCCCATTGATGGATGAGGGCGCCGGACGCCCCTGAATATAGGTAGGCTGAACCTGCAGATCCGCGGCCGCCGGGGTCGGCGAATTGCGCTCCGACGATGATTTCAGGAATCCCATCGGCATTGGTGTCTTGGAGACCGGAAATGGCAGAACCGAATTGGTCTCCTGCAGCAAGACCATCCCATTGCAGGAGCAAACTTCCATCGGCACCGGAGTACACAAAAACGGAGCCGGCGTCGATGCGGCCACCCGGATCCGAGGCCGGCGCGCCGATGAGGATGTCATCGAACCCATCTAGGTTTACATCGCCGAGGTAGGCGACGGAGTTACCGAAGTCCTGGCTCGTGGAGTTTCCGTTTATGTGATAGAAAGCTTCGGAAGATCCGCCAACTTGGGCGGCGGCGAGGGATGAAAAAATGAGAGTGCTGGCACAGCAGCTAAGCCATGCCTTGGGGAGGAATGTGTTCATGGGCTGGAAAGGGGGGGATTGGGGGGAGGGATCCAGGTGGGACTTTGGGAGGGAACCTTAAGGCGTAATCAAAATCGGGACAGCTACCGAACTGTAAGTCGGAAGGACTTGACCCACGGGTACTGCAACAGCTGCAAACCAAAGGGTGAGGCCCACGGCGCTCGATGCAATCCCAGGCGCAAAAGTAATACTGGCAACGCTATCGCCTTGTGCATCTAAACTGCCGTGCATACCGGTGTGCGTTGGAAAGGGGTAAATCCCTACTGCGCTATCAAACAAGAAACTATCGGAGCTCAACGGAATGTCGACTCCAAAAGTAACTGGCCCAGTTCCGCTAATCGACATCAAGGTCATGTAGTCAAGGCCTCCCGCAGCATCGGGGAAGTCCATTGCGAAGGGGACTATGCCACCAGCAGCTGCCGAGAATTCTGTTGCGGTAGATGAGAAGAATGCGTGGAAATCGTAAACGTGGGCAGAGCCAGCGTCTGAAATTCCTCCAGGGTTTGCGAGAGCTGCTCCAAAAAGAAAATCTGTTTTACCATCGCCACTTACGTCTCCTGCGGAAGCTACGGAATAGCCGAATAAATCCTGGGCTTGAATCCCACTCCAGGTATGCAAGGTCGTCCCATTGCCACCCGAAAAGAGATACACAGACCCAGTGCTGAAGACGCCTCCGGAATCAATGTAGGGAGCGCCAGCCAAAATATCTGGAATGCCATCGCCATCCACATCCCCTGCCGACGCGAGAGAAAAACCTAGCCTTCCAAGGCCGACCAGCCCTAACCAATCACGGATCAAAACTCCGCTCGCCCCGGAATAGATGGAGACGATGCCCTTTTCTCCGATGCCTCCAATGGTGGCATAAGGGGCGCCGACAACGACTTCATTTACGCCATCGCCATCGATGTCTGGAACTCCGATTACGGCGTGGCCGAATTGCTCTGAGATTGCGGAGCCACCCCAGGCATGAATTTGGGCTCCGGTTAATCCAGAGTAGGTGTAAACAACTCCAGCTGCGGCCGGGCCACCCAAAAGATCAGCCTTGATAGCTCCCACAGCAATGTCTGGAAAACCGTCGTTGTTGATGTCGCCAACGCCCGCAACCGAGGCCCCAAAATTATCGGAGCCATCGACGCCATCATGTTGAATGAGGAGTGCTCCAGTAAATCCAGAGTAGACGAAGGCGGACCCAACGAAGAGATTGGCTCCGACCGTTGCACCTTCCGAGCCAATGATGATGTCCGGAACGCCGTCTTGATTGATGTCGCCAGCGTCTGCTATGGAAGAACCGAAACGGGCAGCAACATGGGAGCCGTTCCATTCCCGGATGAGTGCACCGGTGCCACCAGAGTACATATATGCGGAGCCAGCATAATTAATACCGTTGGGCCAGGATTCTGGCGCACCCACCAAAACCTCAGGGATTCCATCGGCGTTGGTGTCTTGAAGACCCGCAACGACAGATCCAAATTCTTGGCTGGCATGGACGCCGTCCCATTGACGTAGCAAACTTCCGTCCGCTCCGGAGTAAACAAAAACGGATCCTGCGTTGAAGATGCCACCTGGGTCCGATCTCGGAGAGCCGACTAGGATGTCATCGATTCCATCTTGGTCAAGATCTCCAAGGTAAGCAACGCTGCGCCCAAACTGTTGGTCGGTGGAGTTGCCGTTTATGTGATAGAAAGCTTCCGAGGATCCGCCAACTTGGGCAGCGGCGGCGGCGGTGAAAGGTAAAGCAAAAAGTATGCTGGCGAGAAGCAATGCTTTTGGGGGGGAGGTGAGCATGATTTTTTTGGGGGGGGGCAGGGGAATGTCGCCCAAACGAGGGGGGGCGGGATATTAGCACTTCCCTAAAAAAAGGTGGGTTTATCCCTCTAAGAGCTATGTGGCCCTTCTAGCTCCGCACCATCTTCCACCAAGCGCTTCTTCATCCAGGCACCACTATTCCATCTCCATAAGAAGATGAATCCGCCAGCAAAGATTTCTGCGCCCCACATGTACCAGACCATCGCGACGTCGCCTTTGTATACGAACACGACCCACCAGCACAGTGGGATGCTCAGTAACCACGTGCACAAAATCCCGGTCCACATGACCCAGATGTGATCGCCGGCGGCGCGCAGGCAAAAACGGAAGGTGACTTGGAGGGCATCGCCCAGCTGCCACAGCGCACATGCGGCCATGACTCCTTTACCTAGATCCAAGGCCTTTTCGAGGATTTCCGGGTCATCGTTGTGCAGGAATACGCCAGCGAGTTCGCGTCCGAAGATGAGGTAGATCAACGCCATGAGACTCATGAACGGAAGCAGGATTTGCAAGATGCTGCGTACGGTTCGTTTTGCAGCCGCGTAATCGAGTTCGCCAACAAACTTTCCAATCATGACCGAGCCGGCATCGGCGACTGCAACCGCCGGCAATAAGGACAGGTGCACTAACTGAATTCCAGCTTGATGCACCGCTAATGCCATGGTGTCGGTTTTTCCGACAATCCAGGTAATGGACAAGAAGGACAAGTTTTCCAGCGTGAACTGAATGCCGCCGGTGATGCCAACTTGAATCACCTTGCGCATGCGCTTCCACTTCAGGCGCAATGCAGCTCGGTTCAATTTGTGCCGTGGCTTGACCAAATAAACGATCACACCCAAAGCGATGAGGTCGGCAAGCCCAGTGCCTAGAGCGGCGCCATCGGCACCCATTTCTGGCAGGCCAAGGTGTCCAAAAATCAACGCCCAGTTGAACAAGATATTGATTGGGTGCACCAATAGATCCACGACCATGGGAATACGCATACTTCCCGTCGAGCGCAAATATTCTGCGATGGCAAAGGTCAGTAAGGTCGGCAGTAACCACTGCAAACGAATATGGAAGTAGGAAGTACCGATGTCGACGGCATCGCCCTTCAACTCGGTGGTCGCGATAAAACTGCGGAAGACTTCTGAAATCGGGCCGGCGAAAACCAGCAGAAGGCTGCCACAAAACAATGCCAAGGCAAAAGCGTGCACGCCAAATGAGAATGCTTTCTCACGCTCACCGGCGCCAATGTGTTGGCTGATAAGTGGCCGTTGCCCGCGTAAAATTCCCCACGGGAAAGTTACTGCAAACCAAGTGGCGACCGAGGCGAATCCAACTGCACCCAATGCATCGGTGCCGAGCCGCCCAACCATGAGCATGTCCACGAAGCCCTTCAAAGTGAAGGACAACATGGAAACACCAATCGGCCACGCAAGACGCATGACTTCCCGGCGTGAGCCTGGAAGACTGTGGGTCAAACGATTGGGTAGATGGTGTTCATGAGGATGGCCTCAAGACCTAGAATAGCGTCGTGTCTGCAGCCACCCTGCTCGTCGATACTTCTTTTCTGGGCGATGTCCTCTGCGCAGAACCGTTGGTGCGTGCCTCGGTGGCAAAATTCGGTGGACCTGTGGACTTCCTCACCTCAACCGGAGGTGGGCAAATGCTTAGCGGCCATCCGGACCTGCGCGAGGTCATGGTTTATGACAAACGTGGTGCAGATAAAGGCGTCAGCGGTATTTTCCGATTAGCCAAAATGCTGCGCCAACGGCAATACGCGCGAGTGATTTGCTCGCACCGCTCTTGGCGCACTGCATTTCTATTACGCCTAGCGCGGATTCCGGAGCGGGTCGGTTATGACAATGCATCGGGCGCCAAGCTGTACACGAAGTTGGTGCCGTACCCAAAAGAGCTGCATGAAATAGAGCGCAATCTTGCGTTGATTGGCGGCGGAGTATGGCAGCGACCGCGTTTGTTTCCATCTGTCGAGGAGCAGGAGCGGGCGATGCAACTTGCGCCGAACTCTGGCTTCGTAGCGGTGGCTCCAGGGTCGATCTGGGCAACCAAACGTTGGCCCGCAGAACATTTCGCCGCTGCAATGAAGCAGTTGCTGGATGGCGGGGAGCGCGTCGTCCTTTTAGGAGGACCCGATGACACCGAGCTTGCCGAGAACATCATCCAAATCTCCGGCGGCGGTCCTGGCCTGACTAATCTGACTGGCCAAACCAACCTGCGTGAGTCCTACGCGGTGCTCGAGCGTGCAGCTTGCCTGATGACCAATGATTCCGCGCCGATGCACATGGGCGTGGCGGCTGGGATTCCGGTGGTCGCAATATTTTGCAGTACGGTTCCCGATTTTGGCTTCGGCCCGCGCGGTCCACGCGATGTGATTTTGCAAATTTCTGAATTGGACTGTCGGCCGTGCGGAATTCACGGACACCCCACCTGCCCGGAGCAACATTTTCGCTGTGGAAACGAGGTTGCCCCGGAAAAAGTGGTGGCTGCAGTGCGTGAACGACTCGCCATCGACGTCTCTGATAGTTAGGAAACTGCCGCTGCTCGATTAACACAGTAAAGTTTTTGCAACCCGCCGAAATGAGTTGGATTCCGGTAGCAGGCGGCGGCGGCTCGCGTTACGTTCTAAGTCAAGAACCCAAATCGCAATGTCCCGCTCTCAGAAAACTACTCCCCCTAGCTCGCAAGAGTTCCAGAGCCCAGTAACCCCGGCCCAACCAGGCGACCTTCCCGAGCCAAGTCTCTCGGAGAACTCCTGTACCGTACTGGCGAACCGCTATTTAGCGAAAGATGAGATCACCGGAGAGGTGGTCGAGACCCCGAAAGGTCTGTTTTGGCGCGTCGCTACGGCGGTTGCGGCGCCGGAATACCGTGAGCTTGGCAAACCGGTTGGCGACAAGTGGTCGCGCCGTTTTTACAACCTCATGGCCACCGGCACTTTTATGCCGAACTCGCCAACACTCATGAACGCCGGTCGTTCGATGGGCATGCTGTCGGCCTGCTTCGTGCTGCCGGTCGAAGATTCTATCGATGGCATCTTCACCACTCTGAAGCACGTGGCGTTGATTCAAAAAGCCGGCGGGGGAACCGGGTTCTCTTTTTCTAGTCTGCGTCCCGATGGCTCCATCGTCGCCAGCTCCGGCGGCCGTACTTCCGGACCACTTTCCTTCATCGATGCCTACTCCTCCGGCACCGATGCCATCCAGCAAGGCGCTTTCCGTCGCGGCGCCAACATGGGTGTCATGCGTTGCGACCATCCAGATGTGCTTGAGTTCTTGCGCGCCAAAGATGATCTGAGTCGTTGGCAGAACTACAACATTTCAGTCGGTGTGACCAATGACTGGATGCAGCGCGTAGTCGATAGCCCGGAAGAGCGCATGGTGGTTGCGAATCCGCATGGCGGCCAGAAAGCTTGGTTGCGTAAAGCAGTCGGACGTCGTTGTTCCGAAGCTGATTACGATGCCTTCGCTGCCGGTGAAGGCCCATCAGATGCCGATTACTGGACTTACGGCGAAGCCATGAATCAAGTGATTGAGCACGCATGGCGCAACGGCGAGCCAGGCATGTTGTTCGTCGATCGGGCGAACGAGGACAACCAAGTGCCGAACCTTGGCACTTATGAGGCTACGAATCCTTGCGTGACTGGAGATTCTTGGGTGCTGACCGAAGAAGGTCCGCAGCAAGTGAACACGTTGTTGCATAAGCCCACTCGCGTGGCGGTCGATGGCGAATGGTTTGCAACTTCGGAGAAGGGCTTCTTCCCGACTGCGGTGAAACAAACTTACTTGTTGCGTTGCGCAAATGGTCAGCAGTTGCGCTTGACCGAAGATCATCCGGTACGCAAAGTCACGGTGAAAACACGTTGGCGGGTTGAGTCCGAGTGGTCTGAACTGAAAGATCTTCAGCCGGGCGATGAAATTGTTTTGCACGACCATCGTAGTTTGGGTGGATGGCAAGGCCGCGGTTCGGAGCAAGAGGGTTATCTTCTCGGACTACTTCAGGGCGATGGTGCGTTACTTAAGCAAGGCGCCGCACTTTCGGTGTGGTCTGCGAAAACTGCAGACGGAACGGTGGCACCTGGCGCTTTATCGATTATGGGAGCTGCAGAAGCTGCACTCTCGACCTTGGACCACCGTTCTGATTTTGCAGGCTTCCACGCGATTTCGAATCGTTCAGAATGGCGTGCGGTTTCTGCACCCTTGCGTAACTTGGCATCGGAGTTTGGCATGAAGCCAGGCGCCAAGATTGCTGGGAATGCGATTGAGTCGACTTCCAGTGAATTTCACATCGGTTGGCTGCGCGGCATGTTCGATGCCGACGGTTCGGTGCAGGGAAACTTAGAGAAAGGCGTTTCGGTGCGTTTGGCGCAGAGCGATGAGCCTTTGTTGCAACGCGCACAACGGATGTTGGCGCGTTTAGGTGTGCAGTCGCGAATTTTGTCACGTCGTGCTGCCGGCACTTCTTTGCTGCCAGACGGCAGGGGCGGCATGCGTGAACACGCAACCAAGGAGCAGTTCGAACTCATCATCAGCGGTTCTAACTTGGCCATGTTCGCCGAGCGTATTGGCTTTGAAGACGCAGATAAGACTGCGCGTTTGCAGTCTTTGCTTGGCGCAAAAACACGTCGCGCGAATCAGGAACGATTTGTGGTTGGCATTCAGTCGATTACGCAAGATGCCATCGAAGAGGTTTACGATGTCCAAGTTCCAGGTCCGAACGCATTCGATGCAAACGGTCTTTACGTGCACAACTGCGGCGAGCAATGGCTCCTCCCATACGGTTCCTGCAACCTAGGTTCGATCAACCTCAACACTTTCTACAAGTCCGATGCTCCAGAGGCCGCCGGCTGGGAAGAGCGTTTTGATTGGGAAGGTTTTGATACTGCGGTGCACGACAGCGTTCGTTTCTTGGACGATGTCATCACCATCAACAACTATCCCATCGACGAAATCCGCGAACGTGCGGAGCAGGAACGTCGCATTGGATTGGGAGTCATGGGTTTTGCAGATCTGCTGTATCAGCTGGGTGTGCGTTATGGATCGGAGCAGAGCTTTAGCATCGCGCGTGCACTTTCGGCGCGGCTGACTGATCAGAGTCTGGTTGCATCGGAAGCTTTGGTGGCGAAGGATGGGCGCCCGGTCTTTACCGCATGGGAAGGATCCAAGCCGGAAATGGACGGCAAGGCGAAGCGCAGGAACTCGCATGTGACCACGGTGGCTCCAACCGGAACCATTTCCATCATCGCTGCATGCTCCGGCGGCATTGAGCCATTGTTCTCCTTGGCATTTCAGCGTCAGGTGATGAAGAACGCAGAGGGCGTGCCCGTGGTCATGAAGGAAGTGAACGATGACTTCCGCGCCGCACTAGTCGACGCCGGATGTTCCGCAACTGAAATCGAAACCATCATCGACATTGCGCTCGAAGAGGGCACGATTGAGAACACCAACTTGTCGCAAGAAATGCGCGACACCTTCGTCACCGCACACGATGTCAAGCCACGCGAGCACATCCTCATGCAAGCTGCATGGCAGAGTTCGATTGATAATGCGGTTTCGAAAACCATTAACCTGCCGCACGACTCCACCGAGGACGATGTCCGCACCGCCTACCTCTTGGCATGGCGTGAGGGTTGTAAAGGTGTGACGGTTTATCGCGATGGATGTCGCGACATGCAGCCGATGGCGCTGAAGGAAAAGGAAACTGCCGATGCAGCTCCAGCCGCCTACAAACCCATCACTCCGGTCAAGCTTCCGGAAATCATGCCAAGCATTCGCGTGCGCCAGCTGACTCCGTTCGGCAACATGCACGTGAAGATTTCAGTCGATCCAAAAACCGAGCGCGAGATGGAAGTCTTTGCACAACTCGGCAAAGGCGGCGACGTCGCCAACTCCGATTTGGAAGCGGTGTGTCGCATGATCTCGCTGTTCCTGCGTTGCGGTGGTACGTTAGACCTGACCCTGAAACAACTGGAAGGTATCGGTTCCTCCTTAACCGTGCCAAGCCGCGATGGCCGCATCATGTCTCTCGCAGATGGGTTGGCAAAATCCCTCAAGCGTTACCTGAGTGCGAAGGAACGCTTTGGCCTGCGCGCCATGCTGCTCGGTGAAGTCGATACCGAACAAATGCACGGCGACCCATCTGAAAAAGCATCTGCCGTAAACGGCACCGGCTCTCGCGCTGGAACCGGCACCGGCGGCGCCTTCAAGATTAAATGTCCTTCCTGCGAAGTGAACCACTTGATCTTCGAAGAAGGTTGCTGCAAATGCCAGGGTTGCGGGTATTCGCAGTGCTAAGTTTTTTAGCTTAGCCTTCATTTAAAAACTTATGCGCGGCAAGATCATCCTCATGCTGGTTGGTCTTGCCGCGCTTGGTTTGATTTTTATGTTCCCTCCAGATGAAGCTCAACGCGATGACTACGATTATGAGCGCCGCTATGCCGGAGGACTCGCCTGGAGCCTTTTCTGGGCTCAAATCCTGTTCAACTCGCATGAAAAAAGCGTTCGGAAAAGCCTTTCATTTGAGGTTCTTGCTTTGGTTTTTTGTATTGGAGTGAGTGTTTGGATTGCATCGGCTGTGACTTCCATTTTTGCGTTGGAGTTTGTTGGCAGCCCGATGGCAGTCGGATCCATGTTCGCTCTTGGGATGAAATCTTGGCAGGAGCGGAAGGAGTCGGAGCGCAAGCCTGAGTTCGAGGTCGAACACAAGCGGACGGGCGAAAGGTCCACTTCGCTGGAGGAAGAGGCCTTTGATTCGGTTGACCTCTCCGTCCTCCTCGTAAACGGAAACCCCGAACTTCATCCGATGATTACGGAGTCCTCCTACGACGATTTGGTGGAAGATCTAGTGCAGCCTTATCTGTCCATCCTTCTTTCTGCGAAGCCTACGCTTCAACGAGACGCGTTTTTGAATCACTTATTTGCAGGGGTGGAGCGAGTCATGAAGAGTCGGGACCCTGAAGCAAAGCAATTGGTTCTCAAAGGTCTATTGCTCGGAAAAGGCAGCTGGTGGTGGAACACTTCCCTTCCCTTCATGGGCGATGCCACGCAAATAGCTTTGGAATCCGCGGTCCCGGGGTGGAGAGATCTACAAGTGGGCACAATGCCCGGCTGTTTCCCGTATGCGGACCACTTTGGATTTGCAGAGCTGCTTGAAGGCTAAGAAGTAGCGGTTTGGAATGCTTGGATGGTTGCATTCAAATCATCAGCGCTCTCATTCCCACAAAGAGAAATCCGCAGCACACTGTTGCGTAGATTTTCATCTAAGCCAATCGCGCTAAGAATCGCAGATTCAGTATGTCCATGTGCATTACAAGCCGAACCACTACCGACAAACACTCCCTGCGCTTCCAGTTGATGCAAAAACGTTTCGGCACGAATCCCTGGAATCGCAATCGCAAGGACAGCGCCTAAGATATCGGCATCATGATCCGGACCTAGGACTACAAGTTCGGGGAAGGCATCGCGCAAACCGGTTAGGAGAGTGGCGCGGCGTTTATGCAGGAACATTGGATCTGCGGTGATCCATTGACGGCGCACTTTGGCCGCCGCCGCAAAGGCTGCAATGCCCATGGTGTTCTCAGTGCCGGAGCGTAGACCGCCTTCATGACCGCCGCCGACGAACAGCGCTTGCGGCTCGACACATCCTTCGCGCAACAGGAATGCGGCACATCCGCGGATGCCGCCTAACTTATGCGCGGCTACCGAGTAACTATCGGCGCCAAGGCGATCGAGTGAGGTGGCGCATTTGCCGACGGCTTGCACGGCATCGGAATGGAACAGTGCGTTGGGGGCGCCATGACGAGTGCGCGCGACGAGTTCCTGAATCGGATTGAGAGAACCAATTTCATTATTGGCCCATTGGATGGTGACCAGGACGACGTCATCGCCAAGCGCTGCTTCCAAAATTTCGGGGCGAATGATGCCGCAAGAATCGCCGGGCAAAGCTTCCACTACGAAGCCATCGTCCGCCAAGGCTTCGGCGGCCAACAACGCGCTTGGATGTTCCAGCGCACCCACCAAAACCCGCGGCTTGAGTCCCTTGCGTTCCACAATTCCACGTTGCGCTCGTGCCAAGCCCTGAATACCCAAGTGGTTACCTTCAGTGCCAGTCGCAGTCCAGATCACCCGATACTTCCGCGCAGCAAAAGACTCCTTCAAGGACTTGCGCGCTTTTTCGATCAATCGCGCGGCATTGGCGCCGGCCTGATGCAAGGATCCTGGATTGGCGAAACCGGATTCCACCGCCTGCTGAAAAGCAGTGAGAGCTTCCGGCAGCGGTGGTGTGGTGGCGGCGTGATCCAGATACAACGGGGCATCCATCCCAACATTGTTGCAGAGCGCACGTAGAATCGCCTAGTCATGCTCGCACTCCTTACTTCTAGTGTTCTCGCTTTCGCTGCCATGCCCCAGCAGCAACCCGACGATGGCCGCGGCCAAGAATTGTTTACTTCCTCTTGGCATGCCGAACGCCGCGCCGCACTGCTCGATTTCTTTGCCGACAAAGACAAGGGCGTCGTCATTTTGCGCGGGCAGGGCTCGAACCGCACCTACCAAGAGTTTCGTCAGGACAACAACTTTTGGTACTTCACCGGTATCACCACGCCGAATGCGGTTTGGGTGATGACCACCGACGGCAAGCATGAATACCTGCTGACTCCAGCGGTAAGTGCCGGCGCTGAAGTTTGGGCCGGTAACTTGATTGATCCCTCGGAAGCCAGCGCAATCACCGGTATCGAGACAACCATGGAACTCGGCCGCGGTGGCAAAGGTCTTGAGAGTTTGCTGAAGGATCTACGCAAGAAGTACAAGGTGGCTTACATTCAGAGCCAGCCAGCAGAGAACTGGATGATGTCACGCGATAACTTGCAGAGCTGGGCGCGGGAAGTCAAAGGTGATCGTTACGATGGCCGCGTATGGCGTGAAAAACAATTTGGCAACATGCTGGAAGAGCGTCATGAATTTGAGGTGAAGGACATTAGTGTTTCTTTAGACGGCATGCGCGTGGTCAAGACACCGGAGGAAGTAGAAGCTATGCGCCGTGCGTGCATTGCGGGCGCTGCAGGTCACATTGCGGCTATGGAAAACGCCATGCCGGGTGATTACGAGTGGCAACTTGCCGCGCGCATGACTTATGAGTTTCAAATGGCCGGCGGAATGGGGTTGGGCGGATATGCCGCCATCGTGGCCTCCGGGCTGAATGCGTGCACTTTGCACTACAATGAAAATCACAAGATGTTGCTCGATAACGAAGTCGTCATGATCGATTACGGCCCGGAGTACAATCACTATGTGGCTGACATTTCTCGTTCGTGGCCAACCGCGCGCAAGTTTTCGGACCGCGAGAAAGAGCTCTACATGGCGGTTTATGACGCACAAGAAGCCGCTTTTGAAATGTGTAAGCCCGGCAACACCATTGGCCAAGTGCACGGTGCTGCCATGAAAGTCCTACGCGATCGCGGCTTTGCGCAGTACATGCCGCACGGAACTTCTCACTGGTTGGGCATGGCCACCCACGATGTTGGCGCACGTGGAGTCAAGTTCAAGCCTGGCATGGCGATTACGGTTGAGCCAGGGATTTACATTCCTGAAGAAAAGCTGGGCGTGCGTATTGAGGACATTGTGGTCATCACCGAAGACGGCTACGAACTGATTTCTGCTGTAGTGCCTCGGTCTGTCGAAGCTCTGCGCGCCACGGCTTGGGATCGTACTGAAAAGGGCGGTGGCATGAGCGAAAATGGCGAGCACAGTGAAGCGCATGAGCATGATCACGACTAAGTGATCCTGCCGCGGAGCATCGCCCAACTGCTTGCTTCCGGTTAAACTACACGCATGAAGTGCATTCTTGCCGCAGTGGCCGGAGCGACTCTAGCTAGCATTCTTTTGGTGCTACTCGGCGTAGGATGGGATCTAATGGATCCTATGCTGCGAGAGCGTTTGTTCCTCGCAAGTTTGAACGGCTTGTTTGTTGGCTGGTTGGTCGGCATTTTGGTGCACTTCCTTGGCAAGAAGTCCACCTCGCGCGCGCTCCTGATTGGTGCTGCTGGTGGGTTCGCTTTCGCCTCTTGGTTTGTCGGT
>Ga0316209_1000876_pt1 | contig 40127 bp, 41 predicted proteins | sample 6monopyrite_MG_FD_204945 | JGI IMG/M metagenome (GOLD analysis project Ga0316209, IMG submission 204945) | Microbial mat bacterial communities from mineral coupon in-situ incubated in ocean water Damariscotta River, Maine, United States -... | ecosystem: Environmental > Aquatic > Marine >...
CGGAATACTCTTTCTGAGCCGATGCCATCTCTTCTGACCGCCAGGTGTCGCTGGTGGAGACGCCGCTATTGGCCTGAGACATAAAGCTATCGATTTTTTGATTGCTGGCCTGAATCATACTACCGTGCTCGGCAAATTCATTTCTGGTTGCCGCCACCATCTCGGCCGCTTGTGTTTGTGTTCCCGATTTCATCGCGCTGGTGATAGTAGAGCTAGCGCCTAGTGAATGTTTTTGGTAGTTTTCAAAATCTCCACCAGCATGTGTCATGGTATGGGTCGTGCCTTGGGTGTCCACCATCGTGCCACCGCCCGAATAACTTGGTGCGAAGTCATTTTTAAATGCACTTTGGTTATACATCCCCATATTGCCCATGCTGACATTGCCTTGCGATACATCCGCCGCCGCACGGGCACCGGCTTGCTGGGTGATGGCACCTAAACCTGACGCCAACATAGACATCGACATACCGGCTCCAGCATTAACCACCCCCCACGAGATCAATGGAATCATCCACGCCATGTAGCTGGCGATAGAGGCGATATCTGCATTGACAGCACCAAGCGCTGTGGTAGTTGCCAGAGTCAGCTCCTGCCCACCGGTTGCCAACGTCGCCACCGCTGTTCCTGTGTTGGCGGAGTAGCTGACCATGATGAGGTTGAGCAAGGCATAGAGGGGTGCCCACAGTTGTAGCCAGAAAAGCGACTTGAGATAAAACATCAGCGCTTTACCCGCAGCAGGGGTAAACATCAGAATAAGGAAAAAGGGGAACATGCCGTAGATGAGCACTTCAAAAACATTGCGCAGTAAGGGCAAGGTTTCACCGGCCAGCTCCCCAAGTACCGAGTAACTGGTTCGACGTTGTGCTTCGGCTTGTGCCAATGCTAAGTCCTGCGCTGCTGCACCGGCATCCGCACGGGCTGCAAATCGTGTTAACGAACGTTTTACCGCATTAGCCATCATGTTCTGACGAATGGAGTTTGCGGCGGTGGTGCTGATGTTGCTCATGTAAGCATAAGAGACCGGCAACGCGGCCATGAACTTTGCCTGTGCCAGCGGATCTCCAGGAAACATGCGACTACCGTAGACTGCTTGTGCTTGAGTCATCTCATTGCCCCAGTCGGTATTGAGCAGGGCCGCCCCGGCCGGGCAGGTAAGGATGCTTTTGCTGCCTGAGGTATCTTGATATTGAAATGAGCGAGCTGGATTGGCGGTAGTTTGTAACATCGTCCACAGATCAGGTTCATTGACGATATCGCCCCAGGTATAAAAACCCGTAAGAATGTCGTAGAAGACACACTGCTGCATGAACTCCGAAACATTCCCCGCCAAGCGGCTGTCGGTGATTTCAAATTGAGACGCCGCACGTAACAGGTTGCTACCAAACAACAGTCCGTTAGTGCTGTATTGCAGCTCATTGGGCAGGGTGAAAACGGTCTCGAACGCTCGGCTCATCCAGTCGCCTGTGGTGCTGGCCATGGACGCAGTAAATCCTAGTCCAATGGGCACATTCGCTACCACACCGCTATTACTGGGATCGATGCGATCCGTGATGATGATATTGACCCGTGGAATAAACAGAATATAGAAGACCAGGATAACCACCAGAAAGGGCTGAACACTGAGCGGTCGCTTCATGAACAGCGCTTCGATGATGACCCACAACACAGTGATCAGTGAAGTGAGCTTGAGCAGCACCAGAAAGTTGTTATCACCTAATAGCGCCACCAGGCCATTGAACAGTTGCAGCAGTACATCGCCACCGCCGTAGGTATAGATATCCCAGGAACCCATTGTTGTTTACCTCTCCTGTGCTATCTAAGCGACCCTGCGTAACGCATACTTTCGGCTAAGGCGGGTGACATGGCAGCGACCAACATCCGTTCATAGAGTTGCGTTTCACGGATCATATCCACATGACGTGATAGGTCGCTGAAGTTTGCAGACTTCATCAGAGCGATTTGCTGACGCGCCTCAGCCACACCTTTTTTATATTCCTTGCCCTCGTCACTCGCCATAAACGTGCTGCTGGTAGTCGAGGCCACTACCATGTCGAGTAGATCATTGATGTAGCTGTAGAGAATATCCTTGGCTACGATGTCGGCGTATTTTGAGGTCTGATTGGTGACCACCGAGCCACTCATCGCGCTGGCGACATTGAGGATTTTGTAAATGGGGATCTTGGTGGCGCTGAGCAGGCCGATCTCGTTATTGGCTAACGCCTGACGGTTACGAATTTTGTCAGCAATGGCGGTCATAATGACGATGACACGATCATTAAGGCCGTTATTCGCACCAAGTTGAATGGTTTTATTGGTGAGGTTGGTACAGGCCATCTCATCACTATCAGAGACACAGCCCTGGATCGTGACAGATTGGTTGCCTTCCAGTAGTGCATTAAGGAGTTCACCCCGTCGTGTGTGTAAAATAGAGGGCAGTGTTCGGGTCTCTGTGGAGGAGTTCTCGTTGCTTAAATCTTTACTCAGGATGACTGTGCCAGAGATGTTCATCATCATCTCCATCAAACGCGTATCACTGCGTAGGAACATGTTTTTCCACATCACTCGCCAGGCTATATTTCCGCGTGTGAACGCTGTTTCATTGAGATTGGAACTTGCGAGGGTACTGTTGCGTTGGCCACCAGCACCACAAGCTTGCCGCGCATCCTCCATGGTGTCTCCGTTGCCGTAACGGGTGAGTATGCACTGCGAGTTCTCCTTGGCATCGATACCCATCATGCCGCCCACCAGGCTCGCCGCCGCTTCACAGGAATTGATGTTGAGCTTGTTGATCAGGTCAGCCTTCTCCTTAACCCATTCCATAACATTGGATATCTGTGGCGAGATGACCCGTAGCCCCAGCATGAAGGCGTAGGAGGCCGCGTTTTGCCCAACGTTACGCAGTGCCGCGATCAATTGAGCTGAATTGATATAGGAGAAGCCACCACCATAGAGATCGACACCACTACATCCGGCTCGATAACTGGGTGCCTGAGCACTAGCCAGTTGATAGTTACGCGAGGGAGAGCGGATGAAGAGTCGGCCACCCGTGTAATAACCCGCTGCCTGTCCTTCGTAAACACCAGGTGATGTGACATTGCTGTTGTAGCCCATGCCGTTAAAGAAATTATCCATGTCACTACCGACATCGGCATAAGTGCTGTGTGTCAGTGTTAGCAATAACAACGCGGTCACTGGAAGATATCTGTTCATAGGGTTTCTCCAGAATTGTTGTTCATCAACGTCAGTACACGCTGTTCAAGTTCCGACGGCCCTAAGAGGCCAAACGAGACTGGCTGTACCGAGCGGGTATTAGGTTGAACTAGATAGACGGCGGGCACCGTGGTCACCCCCAATCGCTGGGCAGCGCCGTTATCGGGACGAGGATTGGGAAAGCCAGGTGAAGTACCCCCATCCAAACTAATCGCTGTAACATGGAAGCCATAACGTTTGGCAAAGCTTTTTAGAATCGGTGAGAATTGTTGGCAATACGGGCAACTCTCACGGAAGAAATAAAACAGCCCATGCTTCTGGGCTATCTGTTCCAGTGTCACTTTACGGTTAGCATTTTGCGTATCGTAATAGGCGTGAACTGCCTTGGGGCTGGTTGGTCTGACTTGGGTGTGATCTAACTCCGGTGTTAACCACACAACTCGCTGCCACATCTCAGAAAACCGCTGGGAGTTATCCATTGCCTGTTTTTGCAGGTACATATAAGACATAACGTTTTCATGTGTGGGGCGCATGATCGCCAAAGCCTGAGCGTTCTCTAGTTTCTCTTGAAAGGCTTCAAGTTCAGCCTTTGGATTAAATACAGCGGGAATGATAGAAGGGATTATTGGTTGAACTTCTTCAATAGGCTCTTCAGTTTCCTCTTCTTCCAAGGGCGGATCGATATACCAAAACCAACCTTCGGTATGGCGTTCAAACCATTGGTCTGTTGATGCGGCTCCCGCAACGATGGGTAGCGCTAATGACATTAGTAAAACAAGTGGCTTCATCATTGATACGACTGCTGTATGTAATTGTCGATAATGCCTTGTAGCTCGCCACTACTTGGGCTGTTAGCATCGCCCATCGCGTCAGCATAGAACTCAGAAAAATCAATCTGTGAAAAATCCAGGCTTTGCAGTTGTTCAATCGTGATACCGCTACAATTTGGACTCTCGGCACTGCCCCAGTTCATGCCGAGTTGAACACGGCCCTGTTCGTGAATGATGCGAGCCAGTTTTGATTTAAAACAGCAGTGGGTCTCTTTACGGCTAGTGCAACCAAACAGGTTTCGGTTGGAGCAATAACTCCCCACGTAATGACATAAACCACCTTTACGAGAGAGTGCGAGACGCTGCTCGTTGGTGGAACATTGATCCAGACCAATATCCTGTCCCCAGCCATCAATCTTGCAGCAGTTAGAAAACCCAAGAATCGCTTTGCTACAACGTAGATCATCGCCTTTGAAGATCTCGTTAAGATCTACATCGAAGTCATTCCCGGCTTCGTTGATTGCGCCTAAACTCGCCGCCGCTTGGCCCAGGTCATTGCTGGGTTCGTAGGCAGTATCAAAACAGCCTCCTTCCATACACATGGTTTGACCGCCGCAGTCCATGATCTCAGTCGTGGTGCCGGGAGCAGTTTCGCATTGGTAGACTTGTTCATAGGATTCACACAGGCCGTTATCCAGGGTGCCGGTACATTGCGAACCGATCTGAGAACAACCGCGATCACGCAGCGCCCCACAGTAATTCTCTTCGGTGGTTGAAGGCGCCGCGCACTCGTAGGTTTTCTCATAGGCCCAGCAGTCGCGGTAGACATCCATATCGGCGATAGTTCGGGTCTCGGCAGGTTGAGTGCAGATGCGGGTCGGTTGGGCACACATGCCATTGGCCAACTCACTTTCCAAACCACTGCAAGTGTTTTCCCAGGTTTCCGACCACTCACAATCACAATATTGTGTCGCACGGAACTTCATCCAGCCTTCGCCACCACCGGCAACCACAACACGCATATCGATAGTATTGCTGCCGGTTTGCAGATAGGGCTTGATATCAATATTGAGTGATTGATTCCAACTGGTGCTGAGTTCGCAGCTCCCTCGCTGTGTTGCGTTGTATTGCACTTGCTTGATGGTGAACCCAGAGAAAATTTCTGTATCGACCACTTCCAGCCGGTCGCCGCCATAAGGCCCAACACGCACGACCGTGCCGTTGACCGTGATTCTGATCCAGTCGTCGAAACCGGCTTGAATTAAGGTGAATTCCGCTACCTTGTTGATATCTTCAATATTGAACGTGGTACTTCGATCAAAGATGGCGCAGTAACCGCCCCAGATGTTATCTGCGATGGTGCCGAGCGTGAGAATAGGGTAGGTGTAATCCCAGCGCATATCACTCTGTAGAGTCGCTATCTCAATGCCACCCGCATCACACTCCACCGGACGGTCACATGTGAGCTGTAAGGTTTCGGTGCAGTTGCGCAGCTCTGTTTCGCGCCATTCGGTACAGACCTCTTCACTGTATTCCGGTGAGGTGGTAATGCTCGAACTCTGGCAGCCAGAAAACTCTGCTTCGATACTACCGGATACCGATTCAGGATCATCTTGAATCGTATTGGCGCGGGTCAGTAACGGATCAGAATCTCTATCGAACTGAAACTGTGGCCGATTGACCGCCGACTCGGAGACCAATGCTCCTGAATCGTTTTGATTGACTTGAAGACGTGCCTCATCTTCTATCGCCATGGGATTGTTGCCGTACTGTGTTTCAGGCACATCCGTTCCCTGAAACCCCGGCACTGTATTGGCATCTTGGTTGGTGGATAGATTTTCTACACTGGCTTGATTCTCGTTGCCGAACGACTTACCCAACGCCATCGCTTCAGAGACGCTCATCTCTTCAGCGACAACAATTTCCGAACCCAATAGAGAGAGGCAGAAAAAAGTTAGAAGAGACCACACCTGTATTCGTTTCTCTTTAGTCATGGCTACAAACCCTCTTCCAAACGTTTAAGAATGGTTTGCGCACTCTCTTTCATCATAGGCGCTTCACGAGCGATGGTTTCGAGTGCATATTCAATCGTGATATCACCACTAAGACGCGCATAATCAGTGCTGGGGCATCCGCTTTTGCTACAACGTTCTGCGGGTGTATTGGTCACCACAAAACTCGGCACCTGGGCGATATCAAAACGCTCAAAAAGCGTTGGATCAATCGATAATCCGCCGTTGATCTGGGTATTACCCATAGCATCTGCTTCCAATAGCTGCATGATTTTCGCTTTGGTTTTACCCATGTCACCCTCGACTAAACCGCGCAGTATCAAAGAGCCATTAATTCGACTGGCTTGAACTAGCAGTCGTTTAAGTGTGATATCCGGCATGGAGGTCGAAACAAATACGTAGAGCTGAGGCCCAGTCTTTTGATTCGTGGGTGCTGATTGAGGTTGCTCTTGCACCTGATTCAAAAGCTTGTTGATATCGGTACGTGCCCGTTGCAACATCTCAGACGAAGGATCAGGAAAGTTGGGCAATGCCTGTGTCGGTAGCGTTTCGACATCTTTCATCGCCTTGGTTGCTTCTTTGCTTAGACCTTGAAGGAATTTAGGCGACGTGGATAAAGTGTCTGCACGGTCAAAAACTTCAACGGTACGAGACTGCATCTCTTTGGTGGTTTGTTGTGCTTGCTCGATGGCGTGTTCGACATCAGGTGCAGACCATGCCATAGGAATAATCGTAGACATCACAAAAAGGACTACTGAGTACCGATACAACATACGCGTCGCCTCCATATCATGTAGGCGAAGTCTTCGCCTTTAAGTGGAAACTCCTTACCCATGTTCCAGACGTTGGTCGTCATCCCATAGGGATGCGCAGCATAGGTAATCGGAATAGGGCGGATAAGCTGGGTCTTGTACCAACTCTTCTGCATGATGGGCGCTGGCAAGGGAAAGCACATGGCCAACGGTGTGCTGACGTTCATGGTCAAAAACGTACGATGTAAAATTGCATGTAGGCGTTGAATGGCAACGGTAGAAGAGGCCAGCCCGCCTTCGTGTGGTTTTACTGTCCCTGCCAACGGGTGTAAACCGACTTGGCAACCCAAACACCAGAACAGGGCATCCAATGGGTTCCAAAGTGAGGCGGCTACGCAATCAGCCGCACAAGCCGCTTGGGCAATGGGGTTGTTGAATAACACCGCCTCGGGATTTAGAACAAAGGTCATCTCATCGTTGTTCCACATCGGATCAAGTTCGGTCATGAACGCGACATCAAACTGCTCGGGAGAGACGCAGTTTTCGCTGACCATCATGTTGAACCAGTACATCAGCGGGTAGACGAACCAATGGACGTTATAGAATGACACCGACTCGGCGTTTTCCTGGGTATTACGGTTACCGCCTTGGCCGACTACAGAAGCACTGGCCGATCCTAATGAGATACCCCCCAGCATGGGTGAACACCAAGGTTCCCTGACTGCCTCAGCAATACGGGCGGGTTCCCAAAAGGTCACGCCTATGCCGATACGAAAATAGGGCGGTGTTGCTTTTGGGCAGATACAAACCGGTGGTGGATAACCGTTCGATGCACCTGAATCGACTTGTCCCATAGTTGCCACAGGCATTGCGCCGATATAGATCGGGAACACACAGCTCCAGCAGATATCGGTAATGGGATTGATGAAAGGCATCGCTCCACAACCGCCGCCAGCCTTTGCCGGTAAGGAGGCAAGACTAGATAGTGCAAGCACAAAACAGAGCGCTGTTAATAGCCGGGGCTTATCTCTAACCATGACTATCTCCCGGTACGATCTCATCAATGCGTAGTTTTTTTCCTTCTTGGCTAATGAGTGAAGGCACGGTTCTAATGCCAAACTTCTCGACGTACTTTCCGTGTTGATCGAAGTAGAGTCTTACCTGCCATGCTTCCGTTAACTCAAGAACCGCGCCTTGAATGAGAATGGGGCGAACCTGATTGGGATAACGCTTGAGGTAGTCATGCGCCCATGCCGCTTGCACGGGATCATCACCATCAAAGAACAGCCATTGCTGTGTCATGGGAACGTATTCCAGCGGATTGACGGTTGTACCCACAGGCCATAGCACATTGCCTTCGTGGTCAACGATGTCTTGAGATAAAACGATGGTGGGATCGAAGTAGTGGACGCGATGTTTTTGGGTGCGAGGTAGCACAACACCTTTAGGGCGATTGGCATGAGCAATGAAACGTTCCTTCATCTGCTCTTCAACTTCGGCCATCTTGCCGTCGGCTTCTGCTTCCCTGAGTTTGCTGTAGAAACCCTCCAGCATATCCGGCTCGGCAATCTCATAGGTCTGACCGACTACGCCCAAGTCATACGCCGTCGTATGAGCGGAAAAGGAAATGGATAGCAAGAGAGAGACAACCAAATATCGCATCACAACACCCGCCTGGCAGTGCCCAAGATGTGTTGTTTCGTCACCCAACCCACTTCGCCATAACGTGAGTCGTAGCTATCTATATGTGGTGTCCAGACAAAGTAGTGATCGGCTGGAATAACCCCTGTTGGGCCTAGCGTTAGTGGATTGCCACGTTGGGTCTGCTCTTTCGCTTCACCCGCAAACACACCATTGATGAAAAAACGTCTGCCATCGCAAGTGACCACATCACCCGGCACGCCACGAATGATTTTGAGAAATGGTGCGCCTTCAGGGTAGTAGGGGTTTTTAGGAACACGGATACCGGCAACGTCATTACGCTTAGGTAATTCGTCGCGTTCGATCTGATAGAAAAGCCCCGGCAAACTCTGGTCGATATTGGTGATGTACCAGGGCGAACACAAGACAATGGCTAGCATAGTGATCGAGACGGTTGTAGCTATTGAGATGATCAAGCCACTCAACAGTTTCTTAATTCGATCCATTGAGCCTCCTTCGCACTTCCTCGGTCAAATCAGGTGCGCCGGTAATGACCGCTGGGCTGACCAGGATCACCACGTTGTATTTCTTTGAGACATGCGTAATGGCTGCATCAAGACGTTTTCCAAAAGCTTGGCCATTCGCCTGAATCGCCGCATCATCCAGACCAGGGGCTATTTGCTTGAGTTGTTCTGCCACTAACACCGTGGGATCGATGACGGCAATTTTGGGTGTGGGCCTCTCCAAGCGATCATTGATCATTGCGGTAGCTGTTCCAGAGAGGACTGCCACGATCACTACAACGATCATCTGCGAGTTGAATGGCAAATTCATCGTTTAACACCTGCTGCTAGTTGTTCTACTGCCTGTGCCAATGTTGCACCTTGTGCCATCGCCTTCTGAATAAACGCGAATTCAGTACCTTTGGTGGAGTAGAGTTTTTCGGTGAAGGGATCGACGATCAAACGGCCAATGGCCATACCGTCAGGACTGTAGGTGGCGACTTCGGAATATTTACCGTGGATAGTGTGGATAGAGCGCAACAATTTCATCTCGGCTTCATCCATGGAGAAACGGCCGGAGGCTTGTAACTGCATCAAGCTCTCTTTCTTTTGGCGAAGTAAAAACACCCAATCCGAGTTTTCAAATGCCGCTTGCGCGGTGCCTGATTTGTAGTAGTCGTTGACACCCTGGGTAACGGTTAGAAATGCCCCTTCGTATTTACGTGCGGTGCGATATCCTTCTTCTATGAAGGCTCCGGCATTGCCGTAGCCCATCAGTTTCCATGCTTCATCGATGACGCAGAGTTTTCTTTGGGCGCGATCACCTTGATACATGTCTTCGGTAATTCGCATCATCAAAAGCAGCAACACCAAGCTCTGCAAGTCCGGCATGGCATCCAAATCTTTCAGCTCTAGCGCCACAAACGGTCTGTCGAGATCAAGGTTGTTTTCACCTTCAAAGAACTTGGCGTAAACGCCTTCCTTGGTATACGGAAAAAGACAGTCGGCCAAATCGCCCTTGCGACTGTCACCATCCTGTTTTAACGCATCGAAAACATGACTAACGGTGGTCTGTTGTTTATGTGCTGTCCAAACCTCTTTCAGTGCTTGTTCAATCCAGGATGATTCCATTACGCCCAATGGCGTATTAGGCGAAGCCATATGCGCCACCAATGCCTTGAGCATGGGCAGCTCTTCGGTGAAGTTCTCAACCCGCGTAAAGGGATTTAGCACGATTTTCGTATCGCGACTAAAGTTGAGGTAAATGCCATCAAGTAATTTACTGATGTTTTTGTAGGATTCCCCCCGGTCAATCGTCCAAACGCGGCCACCTGTGCCAAGCACAGACATGATGATCTCTTGCGTCAGGAATGACTTACCCGAACCCGATGCTGCCGCCATCGCCATGTTGTAGTTGCCTTGCTTGTTGTCCCAAGGGTCAACGTGCATGATCTGACCACGGCGACCTTGCAGCATGATTAACGGTGTTCCAGTGCCCCACCATTCCGCCGTTGCAGGGGCAAGGTTGGCGCATGACCAAGTGAGAAAAGAACGCAACCGTGAAAATCCTTCCAGCTCCTTAACGAAGGCCGGGCCAGCCATCATTGGCAAAGCCGATAGAAAAGCATGAGTGGAGACAAAGGAATCACGAGTCAACGACCATCCCGCACTTTTATACAAAGCTTTGAGTTGGTGTTCGGCTTGGCTGCCCTTACCGTGGGGTGCCAACAATACAATCTGAAAACCACCTCTGACCAGCGAGTGTCCCGCTTGAATTTGCGTACTGACAAAATCCCAATCTGCTTTGCGATCTTTCCACACCGGCACGAACTTACCCATCGGGGAGTCGGCCATCTGGGTCGCACGAGCAGACTTATATTTAGCTTCACCCGCTGCTGATACTTGATCGGGTACGAAGACATTAAACGTCATCAAAAATGGGCAAGGGATACGCAGGGTGTTGGACATCAGATCGCCGATCAATTTGTCCATACCCCAACCTGCCCATTGAGGCGGATACTCGCGCACGGAATACATACGGGTATCGAGCAACATATCTCCGTTCTGGATCGCTAAACCTTCGCGGCCAACCAAAGCAACGGTGTCACCATCGACCACTTGGTCGCGTATCAATTTGTCCTCTTGGTAGGTCAAAGTGTCGCGTTTTATTTGGCGAGGATTGAGTAGCGTATCTAAAAAATTAACGAAGGAACTGGCATCCACTGGGCGTGAGGCTAAACCGGCTGAACGTAAGGTGCCGGTGATGGACTCACGCAGTTGGATCAATGTTTCGCTATTGTGATTTTCATCCAGTGGTTGGTTAACGCTGAGAAAAATACGAAAGTCACGTACTAACATCGCTTGATCAGAAAAGAGCGATTTCCAGGTGCCGCTTAATAGGTAATCAACACGCCGTCTCAATGTCGCACGAAAGATATTTTCATTCCGGTGATGTGACCTAATGTGGCTCTCATCGTTGTCATCATCGTCTTTCGGTTTGTCTTGTTCACGTATGTCTGCCCAACGTTTCATTAAGGGCAGAATGTCAGGTGAGGCGTAGAGTGTGTATTGCGCGGTATAGCCCGAAGGTAAGGCGCTGTAGATACCCGAAAGTACCCGCAACGTCTCTTCATCCATACCGACCGAGGGTGTGACTTCTAACAGAAACGACGAGCAATCCTCATTGTGGTAAAGGCCAGTATCTTCATCCCACGATTCATAGGGCAGTAGATGCGCTATCCCGTGGCGTTGCAGTAGCTCGTTCCACTCATCTTGCGTGGGTGGTAATGCGTTATGTGCTAAGGCATCACCGGGTGGTGACTCAGCAAAAAATGCTTTAAAGGGCTTGGTTAACAGCGAGAACAAAACTACATCCCCTCCATTAACCAGCGACCATTGTCGAGGCGCAGATACAGATAGGTCTCATCGTGTAATGTGCCATCTTCATCAGGCCAGCGGGAAACCCAGACCCGCATCGTGCGTGGTGGTATCAGAACGGGTGAGCCAGGGGTGATCGTCACAATGTTTGGTGCTACCCGTGGTTGTGTGGCCTGTTCGGGTTCAGCTTCGGGCACAGTGCTCCTGTTAGCGCCACCGGCTAGCTTCAATACATCGGCCTGGGCGGCGGGTGCTTTTTTTGATTGGCTTTCCTCATCGTCTCGCTGATTAGGTGCCGACCTCATCTTGAGGGTGCCATCCTTGGCCATGCGATGAACTTCACTGAGGGGTTTGCAACCAATGCCGTCTGGGACACCACAGGCATATTTAGGTGTGGCACAACCCACGAGCAATAGAGGTGAAAGCACAAGAGGAAAAAGAAATAGTCTAGGCATGACGGATTACCCTTGTTTCGCAGCATCGAGCCACGCCTTGAGTTGTTCAGCCTGAATAAATCCCGGACGCACTCGACCATCAGGCGCAACTAACGTGGGCGTACCATGGATATTGTTGTCACGAGCAAAAGCTTCAACTTGAGATATCGCGGTGGTTGTTTTGCTCAGGCAAATTGGGTCAGCGTTATCAGGCAATGTTTTACCTGACATAACTACATCAAGGGACTTCAGCGGATCGGCAGAGCATAGGATGGCGGCGGCTTTGCTTTTAGCGTTGGGATGCAGACCTTCTACTGGATACATAATGGCGTAGACTTCTACATCCTTGAGTGATGACAATTGGTTATGGAGTTTCTTGCACCAGGAACAATCAGGATCGAAAAAAACGGCTAGTTTTTGTGAGCCACTGCCACTGTACTTAACCGCCGTATCTAACGGCAGACTGTCCCACGAAACCTTCTTCTGAGATGAAAGCGTGGCTTCCGACTTACGTTCCGCTGTCAGGTCGGTCGCGGTGCGCATGTCGTAGATGCTGCCTACGACCAAATACTGGCCAGTAGGATCGGCATAGAGCACGTTATTACCGGCAACAATCTCAACGAGTCCCTTAACTGGTGCGGGTTGAATGGCAGTGATTTTGGTGTTGGGCAGTGCCTTACGAACCGTCTTCTCGACAGCACTAAAATCGACAATTTCGTTACTTGCAGCAAAACCGGATGTCGATGCAATCAGAAGCGTAAATACAATGGAAAATAGCTTTTTCATAATGTGTGTTTCTCCTCAAGGTTGACACCCAGCTCCACGCCTTCTGTCAGTACAATTTCAACCACACGCCCCGCATCAATCTCGATAATGGGGTAGGTCTCGTCGGCACGTTTTAGATACCAGTCGCTTATCTTTTCCAGGGCGGTGCCGAAGCCAGAAGCCACACCGAACTCCAGTGTGTTTCCCGGATCAATGGTGCTGACCGCGCCTGTGGGTGAGGTCGCCACACTGCTATAAGACTGGGACAAGGCTTGGCCAATGCCACCGGCAGTACCGGCTAACAGTGCGCGAGCAACTAAGGCACCCTGTTTGGAAATAAGGTGGCCACGCATCCCGTTCTTGCCATCTTCACCAGAGACATAACCTTTGATGGGTACATCCAAAATCTCACCGCCTCGAAGCACACAAGACAGCCGTTCTAAGCGAAGGTAGGCACGTTCATCGGAGATTCGCCCGAAGCCTGCCGCAACAATGCGGCACTCCTTCACGCGGCTGCGATATCGGTTTGGAAGGGAGGCGGTATCGAGCAGTTCCAGTAAGACTGGATGAGGGTTGGTATCTGCTCGACCGCCTGTGGGGGCATCTAAACCGGATAAGAGCGCTGCGGTCGCAAAGGCACCGGGGGGAATGCAGTTGCTAATATTGCAGCGCTCTTTTTTCTTTTTACCGTCTTTTGTTTTGCCGCCTGTGGTCGTGTTATCTAACAAACTCACGGACAAGATAGCGGGTGGAGAGACGGGCTGTGTTTTAGGTTGAACGCCCAAGTTTGTTGCGGTACGTCCCGCTGCATCGGAGAGTGCTCTGTCCATCATCTCACTCGTCTGCGGCGTTTGCGCTTGTGGGGCGGGTGGTAGAGGTAGCGCAGGAAAAGCAGTGGGCTTGTCTGTTTTTTGTATCGGTGGAGGCACTCGCATTGAGCGTGTGGCACTGTTTCGAGTGGTCTGTGCTTGATCTTGGCGCAGGATCGAAATTTCTTCGCGCAGCTCTTCAATGGTACGTCCAAACTCTGTATTGGACTGTTTGAGTGAGCTGATGTCTGCTTCACCTCTTGATATCCACACCTCGCGGGGATCGACTTGTTGCCCTGGCAAACTGAAGCGTTGGCTCACTTCATCATCAGTGGAGACTTGATTCGACTGGTCAGGGAGCTGACGTTCTGGGTCAGTTAGATAGAGACCAAGAAGGATGCCACCGAATACCAGTACCGCAATGCTCGCGGTAACGATAGTCTGCTTTCTTCGTGCTTTGGTGTTGTTGAGAGTTGGTGCAGCGCTATTCTCTGTCATGGCTGTTGCTCCATCTTACGAATGATGAAGACTTCAGTGGACTCATGGGGTTTAAGCAGATGTTTGTCGATGGCCACTGCTGCAATGGGATTGCCCTTAATGGCACGGAACTCGCGTTCTTCGAGTCGCATCTCCTTATTGGTTAAATTTGTAAGCCAATAGACTTCGCCACTCAGTGAATCACCGCTGTAGACAATCTCTCGTTTGAAATGCACTTCATCCCAAAGTGGCATGACACGCGAGGATTGAATGGGTGTGTAATCATCGGGCAAGGCGCGTCTTCCCATAGCCTTGGCTAATCGTTCAAGGCGCTTGATATAGGGCAATGAGCGCTCACCAGAACTTCGATCACTGTTGCGATAAGGAGGGCGGAGAAATACAGTTTCAGCCGGAACGTCTTTGGGTGCTGCCAACAGGGTATAAGTCTCCCCGTTGTCAGCTTTTACAAACAGAGAAAAAGGCCTGACACCAATGGCACGGACGAAGAGTTGTCCGCTATCGGTATCAGCTTCAAGTGTCATTCGATCTTGTGGCCCCCAAATATGTTCGATGCGCGAACCGTCCGCCATGGTGAGCCGGTTCAACTCTTTTAGAGAAACAACGATGGGGATGGTCTTGCCATCCACTACATCCACCACCTGAAGCGCAAAAGCGCTACTGGGTAGTAGCAGTATCGTGATCAGTATTAAAAGGTTTTTCACGATTGACCTCTTTAAATTCAATGATGTGAAGGAAGCCGCTATCGAGACGGAATTCCATGCGGTAGGCGGTGCGTTTTTCAGAGACAATCTCTTTGCCGACGCGCAAGACCTGTTGGCCAGTGATGGCGACAAAATTGCCCCTGACTTTGGCATCTACCGGAAAGAACAGGCTCGACATTTCATTACGTTTGATGCGTACCGCTTCGTCCTGTAAGTGCGTCTGTAAAATGCTGACGCTCTCCGGTGCGGCATAACGAAGAAAAACGTTGGTGCGATAATCCACATTTTTCGGGGTGTAGGAGAGCGCAAGGGACGCAAACCATTCACCGACTTGCATCAGATACTCAGGACTGGCGTTGTCCCCCTGAATTGAGAACGGTTGCTCCATATCAGGGGGGACAAAGACGGTCTTCTCTCTGGCATCGTTGGTGATGATGTGTGCCACCAACAACAGGTTAGAGATCACCATCACGACGGCAATACCCGACCACATACGGTTGCCCCATTGTGCTGTGGTGAGGCTGGAACGAAAGCGTTTGAGCTTCATCCGATGTACTCCCGCACATAACTGGGTGCACGGCATTTGATCCACAGATCAGAGCGCGTGTACCAGTAGAGAAAGCGCAGGATCAGCCCCCGACCGCCAGCTTGTTTAATACGAGCTAATGCACGGGACATGAATACACCCAAAACAATGCCCAAGATGAACTGTTGAAACAGGGCACCAAACAGCATCAAAAAGATAAAGGTGCCTGCTTCATCGGCATCCCACATAAAGACCAGGGGTGGGTCGTCTAGGTGGCGCGGGATCATGTAACGTTCCATCTCCATCGTATTGCCTCAGATCGTTGCTGAACTGAATAGGGCATTGACGATGGTGGGGCCGAGCATACCGAAGATGGCCAAGATGATCCCTAACACCGCAGGTAATGCGGAACCCCGGCCGATGCCGTAAGCCAAACCGAAGACACCACCGGTAATCGCCAAGCCACGACCGAGATAACCCGTCGCCGCGTCGTAGATAAAGTCGTAAAACGCCTGAAACTCACCACCGGTCGTTGCGGCTAATGCGATGCCTGGAATAAGTAACGTGATGCCAAAAAAGTGGGTTAGGTTCTTCGCAGAGAGACGACCGCTAACGGCAAGCTGTTGACCAATAAAGGCCATCGTGATGCCATAGAGAAAGCCGTAAGCCGCGCCGATATTGCCTACCGAGGTTGCGGCTATCGCAACTCCAGGGAGCAGCAACATGGCCATGTTCAGTGCATTGCTATGAGTGGGAAGGGGTAAAGCTCTCGTTGTGTTCATGGATTTTTCCTGTTGGTTGATAAAGAAGTCATGATGATTTCGACACGACGGTTTAAGGCGCGGCCGGAATCGGTGGTATTGGGTGCGACGTAACAACAAAGCGGTGATGCTTTGACGGTGGTGTTGTTCTCATTAATCCCCAGTGCTACGAGGAAATTAAAGACGACGGTTGCCCGTTGTAGCGCCAGTGATTCATTTGTAATGGTGTCCCCTGACGTTGTGTCGTCGGTATAGCCCGTGATCGTCAGTTGATACGCGCTAGGTAGTGTTTGGTACGAGCGTGTAAGCAATTGTTCTTGCTGTTCACTCAAAATAGAGGAGGCTGGTTCAAAGCGAATAACGACTTTTTCAGGATTGGTTGTTGGTGTTGCTTTGTTTTTAGCTTTCTTGTTGGCCGCTTTGCTTGTAGTTGCATTTTTTGGCGTGACGCACGGGCAATCAGCGCAGATGACGAACTGATTTGGTTCACCTCTGGTTTGGGTGATATGGAGAGCGGCTGGCCGTTTTGTTAGGGTGTCGTAATATCCAGGAATCGACCACGGATAGTTATCATCGACAGTTTTGATTTGTTTGTTGCAGTGATTAACCGAACTGGCAACGGGTGTCTCTTTGGGTTCGCTACTTGGTTTCGGCGTAGATGCGCATCCCATCACTAAAGTGAGGGTTGTCATTAAGCAAATTGTGATAAACCCGTTGCGCATATCTCATTCGTCTTTGATCACGAACTACAGACTGAGCAGGACCAGCGTGATATGCGCCGATTGCTTGCCAGGTGTAGCCGAAACGACGGACTTCGCCCGCCAGTATCCATGCGCCAACTTGAATGTTCGTGCATGGGTTCCAAAGATCTCCGGGCTGAATTCCGATTTCGGCTAAGGAAGGAAACCACCGAGAATTGATTTGCATTAAACCAATATCCACCGATCCATTGGTGTTGCGGTTTATGGCCTGTGTATCCATTGCACTCTCGGTAAGTGCAATGGCGCGTAGGATGGTCTCGTGTATGCCGTAGCGTTGAGCTGCGGACTGCCAACACGACTCTGCGAAGGCGTTATTTATTGCCGCGTAAAACAAAAAGATAGAAAACAGTGTGCTTCGCATAATGACCATCCAACACGGCTGCGGCGTGGAGATATACTGGCTTGGAGAAGGGATTAAAACAACGAACAATTAGTAATTGGTTTTGAATAATTAATTGTGGAATATTCACCTAAGATGCCATTCACGGAAAGTTATCCTAAGGTAAAAAGGGAAGATCAAAGGAAGGTTATCCACAGATTGTGTGGATAACCTTGTTAGCGAACAATTGAATATTCTATGTATTCAATGCGTAAGAGAGCTGGCTAAGAATTATGCAGATTTTCGAGGGCTTATGCCAAAATGTGGATTTCAACGGTTTGTGCCAAAATGTGGATTTCAACGGTTTGTGCCAAACGAACTGATAACCTACAGTAACCCACATTCCGCAAAGGATGTGGTGCCTGAGTCTCCAACAACGATATGATCTAGCACTCGAACATCGATGAGAGACATTGCGTCTATCAGCCTTTTGGTGACGAATTTATCAGCCTCTGAAGGTTCAGCGATACCGCTAGGATGATTGTGGGCAAAGACAACCGCAGAAGCGTTGTGCTCCATAACACGCTGCACAACAACTCGTGGGTATACAGATGCTCCGTCAATGGTTCCAGAAAACAACTCCTCGAATGCGAGAATTCTGTGTCGTCTATCCAAAAATATGACGCAAAACACTTCATTTTTGTAACCGGATAGCTTAAGACGCAAGTAGTCGGCAGCATCGCTAGATTGCGCAATAGACTCACCGATGGCATTACGTTGAGATAATATATTCAATGCCATTTGAATAACGGCATCTTGACTAAGACCAGCAACGTTGTAAGTGGTGCTTGCTGGAGGTGGAGTAAAACTCAAATTCATTTGAGTATAATGAGCAGCATTTTCCATGATGATCTCCTTGGAGTTATATCAAGGAGAACTCACCCAGCACGGGAGAGTAATCTCCCGTGCTGGGCTAAAAGGAATAACGGTTATGTACACTAAACTTCTTGTTAGCAACTAATCTTCATTGGGCAACATAATGGTCACGACAGGCTCGCCTTGATCGCCAGGGCCAATCATGGATTTAAGCATCACTCTACGTGCTTTTTTACCTCGACCACCGCGTGGAACGCGATAGACTTGATAGAGAAGGCTTGATTGGTTTTTGCCCATGCGAGCGGCGAAAAAAGCCATATTGATAACATCCCAAAGCCGACCAGAAAGGTCTTGGTATGTCTGCCGTTTGGAATCTTTTTCGTCCCATTCGACACAATCTTCCCAAACCGATCTGGTTAGCGCGACGGGAATACAAAACCCTGCCTCACGCGCTGTTTCTGTTACATCGACGAGAAAGCCGTCTTCTAGGGCTTGTTCGCGAGTATAGGAATGGATAGGTTCACCAAATATTTCAGTGGCTAGTGTGTTCATGTTGATCTCCTATTGAATTAAAAATGGGAGACCAGTCCCCTACGGGAGAATGGCTCCCGTTGTGGGTTACAAATAAAAACGGATCGACAGCCCCTCAAATTGATTTGGCTGTTGCACTTGTGTTTCGATCCTACGAAGTGCTTGGGTGCCAGCTTAACCGGCAAAGGTGTATGTTGGGCCGCAACATACAACGGTAAAAACAGTGCTTTCCTAAATGTCGCTCTCCGGCATTTAGGAAAGCCGCCGCATAATGACGGCGACCAGCCACAGGTCAAACCTGTTTGTGACATTCAACTGGTATTTGTTGTGAATGTTGTTATCAAGTTACTTCACTGAACCCAACACGATTTCATGGCCAAAACTCGGCCTTAATCCCTATAGCAAACGCTGAATGAGGTTGTGTGCCATATTACCTGTCATTCGCTTTTTGCATGACCTATCGATTAGGGAAATAGGTCTACCAAAACACTGGGCACGATTGCTCGCACAAAGGGGCCTACCACGAACCGACGATAGGTTGTCGGTGACTATCAATGAGAAGACCATAACAGCCTTCCTAAAAGTGCCTTGAGGCTTCAAAGCGTATTTAGGAAGGCCGCTACGTTGATAGCAGGCCGACAATTTGGTGTGTTGTGTGTCAGCGGGTTACGTTGCCTTCACAACGTAACCCAGAGAGATTTACCAACCTGTATGGCTATTGGCAAGTTCAATGATGATCTCAAGCTCATCCAGGTCGAGTCGGTTTGCTACGCCACCAACACCGTGATGGCCAAATGCATCACAGATCTCAGTGCCCCATTTGTCGTTAAAGAAGCTCATGACTGCACCAATGAATACGCCTTCACCAACACTACAGTCGTTGATGCGATTTTCTATGGCATCGTAATCTGGCGGTATCTGACTACGGTCAGTGGCTTCTTGGAAATTATTGATACCAATGCATTCAAAATAATCTGGGCCTATGACTTCAATGGCTCGAATCCATGCTGCTAAAAACCGTTCTTTGGCGTTAGCATAATGATTTCTTATCTTTGTACGTTTTGCTTCAAAATCCGCTAATTCAGCTTCTTTTTCCTCATCATAAGTGTTTTCTTGATTCATACACTATCCTCCATGGTTGCATGAGAAAAACACATCTCCCCAACGGGGAATGAGTTTCCCTCGGTTGGGTAAGAAAAATGGATCGACAGCGATGATGTGTCATCATGGCCGTTGCACCTACTTCACGATCCGACGAGGTGCTGGGTGCTGAACATTCAGCAAGGGTGTCACTTAAACCAAGTGACCAGGGGTAAAATGGGTTGAAGCGTTTTTTCGCAGTACCGTGTTATTCGATACTCTGAAAAAACGCTGCAATGCAGCGTTGATCCACAGAAAGATCTGTAAGAGGGTTTATCGAGATTAAGCAACATTGGCTAGATCAAATTCGATCTGCTTGCCGTTGACCTTTACCCACTCAATGCGCAACAGACGGGCTTTGAGGGAAACACCTGTTTGGCCTGCCTTGTCACCTTTTTGGTAAACGAAAGTCTCTGAATAGAGGTCGCTTAGTTTGAAGCCGATAAGCACTTTGCTCTTGTCGTCTTCAATCATGGGTTGGATCTGTTCAATGATGGCTTGTGCTTCACTACCAGAAACACGGCAGTCGAAGCGAGTGTATTGAACATCTTGACTACTCCCATGCAGTGCTGAGATATCAACAGCAAAGAATGGATTGCCACGCTTTACAGGGACTTTGCGAACACGGTTGAGATAACCGATACCCATGATGTGTAGATCGAAATATTTTTGATCTTGAGATTGAGCTTGATTTGAATTGTCGTTTGACATGGTATTTCTCCTGTTGGTAAATATTGGAGAAACACGAATCCCCAAGGGGATGATGTTTCCCCGATGGGTTGGTAAAAATGGATCGACGTTAAAGGCAATGGCCTTAGTCGCTGCACTTGTCTCACGATCCTACGAAGTACGATAGGCGCTGAACTAAATCAGCAAAGGTACTACTTTTGACCCAAGCAGTGGGGTGTGAAAACTGGTGAACTCAAATCTGTCATTTATATCGTCAACTATTGTTGATTCATTATTAAATGACAATAATAAATTGTTTTTGGAAATTAATAATTAGTGACCACTTTTGTCTATTCTTTCCCACCCCAGCTCTTCCATGATGGCCGACACAGTGTGTTCACCAAAGTCAGAGTCCAAGAAGTAAATCACGAAGCTGAGTAGTGATTTATAGCCATCTCTCCCGCCTCCACTCACATAGTTTGAGGCAGTGATTGCATTATGGAACGACACCCGTGCTTGTTTTTCACTCATCGTTTCACGGGGTATCTGCTCACCCTCTTCGAACTCGCCAAATGTTATGTGACCTGTTTCTTCCCCTGCGCTCATGTCATTCTCACTCACTCATTTATTTACTACCCCATTGCAACGACCATTGATAACTCTTCAGCCATCTCCACGGCTTGTATGAACATTTTTATCTGCCGCAGAGAGCGGAACCCAGAGCTTGGAATGTTTCGCCCGTGGTTGTAGTTTTCACGAATCGCATTGCGATATTGCCAAACGAAATCGTGGTTCACACTCTTGAATTTTAACTGTCCATATCGATCTTCATTTTGATAACACGCCAAGCGGTCAAGCTCTTCGAGCGCCAGCCGCATGTACCAGTCATAATCAGCGATATGAGTGAGCTTGCCGCAAATGATGATCAACTCGAAATTGTACCCGTCAATGCCAAGGCGAACAGAGAGTTGTTTATCACTTGGCCACGGTTCATTTCTTAGCCTCAAATATTGCTCGGCACAGCGTTGGCGTTCAGCTTCTATTGTGTTTAATATGTTTGTTTTTTCTGGCATAACCTACCTACATTCTGTTGTCTTATCGGTAATAGGTATCAGAAAAGATGTAAACTTTATGCTGAAGCCCATGAAAAATACCGACATTCTGGAAAGCGTGTACAGCCTATAAAGTGTTTGCCGCTATTCTTCCCGTCCTTGATTGCACGTTGTAGCAATGTACCTGTTTTACACTCAGGGCAACTATCGCCGATTTTCGCTTTATTGTTATTCGTTTTTATTGATGCAGAGGATTTGGCTTTTCCTGGTTTTCCTCTGCTATCTGGGCGTGTAGTTTTGCATACTGGATAACCACTACAACCCCAGAAGAAACCATTCTTGCCCTTTCTCCTTCGCATCGGTTTTCCGCAGTCTGGGCAGGTATGTTGCACCTTACCTTCGCCACCTGAAAATTGTTGTTCGGATGGGTTGCTTGATCCCATTTGTTGTTTTGCTTGGCGCAGAACTTCGGTGATCCACTGGGTCTGACCATCTATGAACGCAGTTAGGTTGCCTCGTCCCTGGGCGATATCATCCAATCCTTGTTCCCACAGTGCGGTAGTGGCTGGGGCTTTGATCTCTTCCGGTAGCATGGCAATGAGGGCACGGCCTGTTTGGGTGCTGACTATCTGTCTTTTTTGCTTTCCAATAAAGCGCCGCTGCAACAGGGTTTCTATAATACTGGCGCGTGTTGCTTCGGTGCCGATGCCAGAGGTTTCACGTAGGATCTTTTTCAGTCTTGCATCGGTAATCGATTTCCCTACCGACTTCATGGCGGCAATCAATGTGCCCTCGGTAAAACGTGCTGGGGGTTTTGTCTGCTTGTTTTCAGGTGTCACGTTCAATACTCGTGCAACCTCATCAATTATGGTCGGGGGTAGTGTTTGATTTTCATCGTCTTTGTCAGGTTGATTTTGTCCTAATACCGTTCGCCAACCACTAATTTTGGGCACCTTGCCAGTAGCGCGGAACCGCTCATCCCCCACACTGACATCAATGACGGTATTGTCATACTCATACGCGGGGTAAAACTGAGCGATATAGCGGCGACAGGCAAGGTCATAGAGACGGCGTTCGTTTTCGGACATGCGCGAAGTATCAGTGGTTTTTGACGTTGGAATGATGGCGTGATGCGCGGTGATCTTTTTGTCGTTCCAAACCCGTGAACGCAACTGGGTGTCGGCCTGAATGATCAGTGCGCTGTATGTCGAGTCGGATTGTTTTAGTGCGGCCAACACCTGTGTCACTTCAGATCGCTGTGACTCTGGCAAGTAGGGGCAATCAGTACGCGGGTAAGTCAATGCTTTGTGAGTTTCGTATAAAGCCTGGGCGGTATCCAGCACTTCCTTCGCTCCCATCCCCCAACGCTTTGATGCTTCCTGTTGCAGAGAAGATAAATCGAAAAGCAGGGGTGCGGATTCTTTTTTTCGCTCCGTGTCTGCTTTGACAATTGTGCCTTGGCTAGATGCTGCTCGTTGCGCCACATTGAGTGCCGTCTGTTGATTGGTACAGCGGCCCTCTGAATCACTCACGTCATTAGCGGGAATCCACTTAGCTTTGAATTGACCACTGGTAACGGCAAACTCGCCGATCAGGTCGTAGTATGGCGTTGGTTTGAATTGCTCTATCGCTAAATCCCGTTGCACAACGAGGTTTAGTGTCGGTGTCTGCACACGACCTACGGAAAGAACGCCCTCATGTCCGTTCTGCTGACCAATCAGCGTATAGGCGCGAGTCAGGTTCATGCCTACCAGCCAATCGGCTCTAGCGCGGCCTACACCGGCGTAATAGAGCGGTTCGGTTTGCGATCCAGGCAAAGCATTGTCTAATGCTTTGCGGATACTGCTATCGTCTAGTGCTGATAACCAAAGTCGAGTCACGGAGCCTCGCCATTGACATAGCTCTAAAATCTCTCGGGCGATGGTCTCACCCTCACGGTCAGCATCGGTGGAGATCACAACATCCGACGCTTGTTTTAAAAGCTGTTTGATGATTTTGAATTGTTTTCTTGCTTCTTTTTTGACTTCCAATTTCCACTCTTGCGGCACGATAGGCAGTGTTTCAAAACGCCAACGTTTAAGTGCTTCATCGTAGGCATCCGGCGGTGCCATCTCCAACAAATGTCCGAAGCACCAAGTCACCACAATGTCATTGCCTCTCAGACAACCATCACTTTTTTGCTGCATACCCAGTACCCGTGAAATATCACGGGCCTGGGAGGGTTTTTCACATAGGTAGAGTTTCATAAGTCGGGTTTCTCGTGGAACATCACACCACGCTACGCACGTTGTCTTTGAGCGTTTTTCCTGGGGCGAATGCAGGCGATACCTTCGCCGGTATTTTCATGGGTTCACCTGTTGCGGGGTTACGGCCGATACGGGCACGCTGCGTTTTTGTGTGAAAACGGCCAAACCCAACCAGTGAGACTTCGCCACCGTCTGATAGCGTTTCGGTAACGACAGATTGGAACGATTCGATAAAACGTTTTGCTTCTGCGTCTGCGATTTGCAAGTTTGTTGAGATGGCTGTAATGAGTTCTTTCTTGTTCATGATGGTTTCTCCGTTTTTTTGCGAATTTCGATTGATTCCACTCGACCTAAAACAAGTGCGATGTCGTCGGCATATAACACCCATTTTGATTTTTCTTCACCACTACTATCATCCGTCCACGTTGTATGCTTAAGCGAACCTTCCACCTTAATACGCATTCCTTTTTTCAAGGTGCGCATGACATCTTTTGCCAGCCAGTCCCAGGCTGAGACATCCAGCCAAAAACCACCGCTATCCTTAAACTGTTCTGAGTCATGATCTCGAATGGGTCTATCAAAATAAACACGCATATCGGCAACTTGGCGTTGGGTTTCTCCAACGGGGGATGTTAATGCGGGATCATTGCCAAGATTCCCGGCTCCACTAAATCTATTTGACACTTTTTATGTCTCCTGGTTGAGTTAAAAACAGATCGTGACAATGACATGAGTTGCACGACTAACAAATATTTTATAAATATCAGTGGGTGAATATTTTTCGTTATCTCTCCCTTGCTAACGCATTTGTTCGTTTTGTATTTTCAATTAATTTTTCAAGCGACTTCGCTTCGTAAAAACAGAGGGCATGTAACAAGTTAAGCCTGATGCGATGTTGCTCAAAGTCGAGTAGAACTTTACGCACCGTGATTGATTGCGTACGTAGAAACGTTTCACCAATCTCATCGTTGGCTATGGCAAAGTACCGTTGTTTGACACCGTTCATGCGCCAACGGACATAGCTGCCGTTCGCGGTTTTGTGAAACGCAAGATAAGCGGTCAAGGTGCCGGTGAAGGTCTTGTCATAGTCTTCGATTAATGAGCGCATCGTTTTCACTGTTTTTTTTAGTTCAGTCTGTAATTGTTCAACGTTGTTGCGTAGCGACTTCAACCGCCAATCATTTTTGTGCTCCCCCTTACCCTTAAAAGGCCCTTTAGCAAAATGCGTCATTAGCTACTTTTCCTCCACCGATGAGTTAGCTACTTCTTCGTCAATCTCTTCAGCATTGGATGAGGTTGGCGTGGATATTTCAGGGGCGACTTGGGCACGTTGCGCCCCTTCGATGACAACCTGCGGCAGTTCTCCCATCATCGACATGGCATCGTTGGCTTTCTGCGCCATGGGTGTTGTATTGATTACATCTGAACGAGTGACTAACGTAAATTTCCATCGTGCAGACAAAGCAAAGGCATGGCGCACCAATTTGGCACTGTCGTGAAGTGCTTTGGTGCTCTTGTCTCGTGGCGCGAGGCCAACATGACGGGCAGTTAGAATCGTGCGCACCAGTTGGTCGTAGTCCGCAATGAGATAAGCGCCCATGTAGCCGTAGGCGTTGGCAAATTGCAGTGGGATTCGTACCGGCTCTAGTGAATGTGCAACGTCAATTTGGATGCCTGCCGCTGCACTTGTTAGAAGGGTCTCGGTTTCTTGTCGCAGTGCGTTTATTTTTTCCCGAGCTTTGTTCAGCGCGTCTTCTACTAGAAGCAATGTCCAGTCTGCGTAAGGATCATCCCTGCCAGCAGAAGTCCAGATCCGTTTCATGTTCATGCCAAATCGAACTAGACCGATGATGTGCTCTTTGTCTTCGGTCTTTCGACGACCGTAAACAAGGCGTTGCGCCTGGCGTGTTTGTATATCGAGGCTAGCATCACCGCGCAAAGTGCCGGGACGTGCAGCGGCGGTTGTGTAGTCCACTACCGGATCGGCGTTGTCGGGTAATTCTCGTTTTCCTGATTCAGTTTCACTCATAGCGTTACCTTTCGTTGCTCCGTGGTTAGTATCAAAACTTGTATGCCTGTGTCAGGCACAGGTGTTGGCAGTGCCAACACTTCATCCTCAGCCTTTCATCGACCTTCGAGGTGTTGGCAGTGCCAACACTTCACCCTCAGTCCTTCATCGACCTTCAAGGTGTTGGCAGTGCCAACACCTTGGAATACGAACTACTCGTTGGTTTGGCTATCTTTCGCTCCCGTGTTCTTTTTGCGAATTTGTTCCATGCGTCGGTGAATACTGCTGTTTCCTATGGAGCCTGAATTTGCTTGCATGGTTTTCACCATTTCTTTCTGTTTGCGCTGCTCTTCCTTCTCACGACGTATCTCGTTTTCTTTACGCCGTTTTTCTTTCTCCCGTGCATCACGTACTCTTACGCCGATGGTGATTTGAAACTCTCCCGTCTTTACTCGCTTGCATAGGCTTGCCAAATAGCCAATTGGGTTTTCAATGGGTGTGCTGCGGCGGTTTGCGGCTGACAAGCGCCCATTCCATTCGTCCAGAACATCTTGTTGCTGAATCTCGTCGATGGGATTGAGATACATCATGGCGAGCTTTCGCTCGTTGGCGGAGATGTTGGGCGGGAACAAGAGTTCCTCGCGTGCCTGCGAAGTATTACTACTTGGTTTTGTAGTAGTAGTTATTTTATTACTACTACTACATGTAGTGCCCGTGTGCAGTTTTTGCGTAGGGTCAAATTCGGTGTTTTTGTCCATGTGCATTTTCTGCACATGGGTGTTTTCGTGGGCTTGGCCCGTGTGCGTATTTTGCACTTGGACAGATTCGCTCTCTGTTACCGTGTGCAATATTTGCACATGGCTATCAGTAGCCTCGTCCGTGTGCATTATTTGCGTGGCTGGTGCTTCTTGTGTCAATGCATTAATGCGCGTATCTGAGATAGCATAAAATTCAGTGCGTTCTGTGAGTTGTAAAGCAGGCTCTTGTTGTTTTTGAGTGACGGCACCGATACGTCGTTCATACGACCACGTTTGGGTGCGATCACCGATAACATCAATGCCGTCATCGATCATCTCTTCGATGGTGGCAACGACGTTTTCTACAATCTTTCGTACTCGTTTGTGATTATGTTCAGTGCTTGTATTCAGAAACGTCATGTACTCTGTATCGAGATACATGGCATCACCCAGTGTAATAGGTTCATCGTGTAGTACGTAGATGTTGCCTAGATAGCGACCTCGTTTATCACGGACTCTGGCACAAAGAGATAGCCAGCGCGTTGCACGCAGAATAGCGAGGGCACGGGCAACGGTATGGTTAGATTTGATATTGGCGTAGGTGCGTATCGTCTCGTAGTTTGGGAACGCTGTGACAGCACCCGGTGCGCTGATATGCAATCGAATGATTTGCCATGTGAGCTTATCAACGGGTTCCAATACTGGGTCAGTAACCAACAGGCGAGGATAGGGATCTTGCCAATTGCCGAGATAGATGAGACTGCTTTGCTCTTGATGATCCTTGTTTGTGGTAAGCGTCGAGCTGTTTTTCAGATGCTCCACCGCATTTTGAATATATAGTGATAGCGCCTTGGCTTGCGACGATATAGATATAGAGGAGTCAGTCACGGTTGCTTGCCGATGCAGGGGATTCGTTATCCATGTTTTCCCAGCTCTGAATCAACGACCATAAGCTACGCAATGGATGTTTAGTTTCATGCGCTACCGCGAGATAGTCTTTCGCTGTTGTGCCTTCTCCCTGATCGCGCCAGCACTGCCATACAGTCGCTTGATCTTCGTCGGAGAGTGCCTGTGGTCTTCCCGCACCGTGTGGTGGAATGTCGAGCAATTTTTGACGTTGGATATACTCAGCGGTGGACATGCCGTATAAGGAGGCCATCATGGCGATGGGGGCTTCGTGGCGGATTAGTTCATTTTGTAACTCATCCTGTTCGAGTTCATGTTGAAGGTAGGTCATCATCTTCTCGAAGCACTGATGATCAGTTTTTACTCTTAAAAAATGGCCGCTAATTCGAGCCAAATGTCTAAGTGCCTTGACCGGAAGTTCTGACAACTGTTGTACCTCATCGATGGTAAAACCCATGTCATCAATGGCTTTATAGTCGCCTTCGCTTAATGCCTGTATTGCATACAACATAACGGTGTAGGCGAGTTGTGAATCATGATTGCGCATAGTCATTCCTTTCCAGCCACAACGGGTCGTCGCAGTCATTACCGATCTGTTGTCGTAGTGTTCGGCAATGTCGGATTAGGGTAATCAGTTTTTGAAAATGCTCGCCTGGAACCAGTGGGTCAGCAAGGAACTGGTATGATAATGAGAGCCACGCAGGTTGTCCGACAAGTCGCATCAGCTCCTTTTGGTTGCCTTCCAAGCACAGTCGCCGGATGTTCATCGACTCTGGAAGATTTGGAATTCGCTCTGGCCGTGCCGTCTCTTCGGAACAGACATAGAGTAGCCACCATATCCATTGCCTCACCATTTGTTGCCAACGCTCTTTGGCATCTAGCTCTTGGCTATTGTCGGGAATTAATGGGTGTTCGGGTAAATCAACAAGAAAGCCCAGTCCCCAGTCATTAGATGGCTGTATGTACTGTTCTATTTGATAATAGTTGGCAAGTTGATAGGCTGTTTCATAGGCACTCTGACGCAGTTCAGCAATGCCAAGTGTTACTACACTCTCTGGCTCTTCATCCTCAAAAGCGCGGGATGTCTCCGATGCTACAGTTGGGATAACAGGAGCTGATGGTTCGGTTGTTATCGGTGCCGGTGTTGTCTCTTCCGGTTCGGTTAGTGAACTGGTGGAAGCCATTTCTGAGGTGCTTCCAGAAGCGCTATTATCACCCACGTCAGAGGCATTCTGTTCTGATTCCTCCTCTTGCCAGGGGGATTCTTCCGGTGGTGGTGTAATCTCGATTTCACGGCCACGCAGCAGGGCATCAATATCAAGACGCATGGTTCGGCTGGGGATATCGAGTAGTTCGGCGATTTTTTCCTCAAGCGTTTGTCGCAAAGCATCGGCATCCCATTCCGGGCGATTATTTTCCAAGAGGCAATCTTGAAACAACTCATCAAAAATGGAGGCTTCTTGTTGAGAGATCTGAGTCCAGTAATGTAGGAACGCCTTTTCGATTTTGCGAATTCGTGCGATCTGTGGCCTACCCATTCCTGCGCGTAGCGCTTCGGGTATCAGCGGCAACAACACATCAATGGTGTAGTTCATTCGTGACAGCAGATTTTGATCAATGGCGTAACCCTCATTTCTGAGGCGTTCCGTCAATTTGCGAATAGAATATTGCTCGCCTTTTTCAGTCTCAAACAGGTTTTTGAGTTCACGTATCGCCAATGCTTTATCAATGAAAAGCATGTCGCCTCGCTTATCATTTTCGATTAAGTGTGCGGCTAATACGTGGGTTTCAGATTTCCAGGGACGGTAGAGCACATGAAGTTGATTGAAGATCTCATCACCTGTCTCTTCAAAGAGTTCGTTGAGAATTTGTAGTCGCGTATTACCGCCTGATTCAACCATGTAGATCTCTTCACCGGGGCGGCGTGTGACGGTAAGAGGATTGTTCAATCCGCCTTGGTTGCGAATGGAGTCTTTAATGTCGTCAAAAAGAGGATTACGTTCGCGGCGGGGATTGCGGTCATACAGTTTGACCTGTTGCAGCGTTAATACCATAGGCGTGGGTGCAATAGGATCAGACGCAGGTAGTTCGCCACCTTGTCCGAAGTGAGGTGTTTTCAACAAGCTCCCTAACTGTTCATCGGTTGGGCGTCGATTCATGGCAACTCTACGTCACTGAGGTGAGGGAATAGTTCACGCACTAAACTCAGCATGGTTTCTCTTGCGCTTGCTGATGGCCCAGAGCGTCGTCGTTCCCATTGATGAACGGGAACTTGCGATGTAGCCGCTTCGCGGTAGGCCACGGTAGAGGGAATAACGGTATCCAGAATTCTGATCTGTCCTCGACTGGGGGCTGACTCACGCCGCAACTCTCGTGCGATACGTTGCGCGTCAACGGTACGATCCATGCGGTAGATCAGCCCATAGAGTGGCCCTACGGGAGCGCCCATGTAGGTCATCGGTTGCAGGCGTTCAAGCATTCCCAATGTACCGCGTGTAAATTCTCGTGCGGAAAGAATCTCCGGGGGAATCGGTGAGAGCAACATGTCGGCAGCAAGCACCGCAGCATCCTGTAAAGGGCCAACTGCACCTTGGGTATCAATCAGAATGAAGTCGTAATCGTCGTCAAATTTGCTCAATAGATGCTTCAGTCGTACACGGCCATCAGGCGTATGCAGTATCCAGTTTTGCAATGCACTTTCGGGATCATCTGAAAGAATAATGTCCAGTTTTTTCATGGTGGTGTGACTAATTACGCCATCTAGCTTGGGGCGGGTAATCAAAGCGGAGAGGCCATTTTCCGCCTGATGCTTCAGCTCAAAATAGCTGGAGAGTGTGGGCTGCGCATCGGCATCAACTAACAATACGCGCTGTCCAAGATCGGCGAGAATACCGCCGAGGTTGGCAGTCTGAGTAGTCTTGCCAACACCGCCTTTGGTGCTCATGATGGTGATTTTTAGGGTCACATCAAACTCCTGTTATTTGGTGTGTGCTGCTATTGCATTGATACAGCCACCTTGTGACTGGGGCTGCATCAATGTAATAACATCAACGTTTGCATTGCTTATGAACTTCCACCTACTTGCTGCCTTGTGTAGAGCAATTTTCACAGCACGAACGGGGTCGCCCCAGGGTGTAAATGGTTAACGCTTCTCCACACTTGCAACAGCGAAAACGATGGTAAATCCGGCAACCTGGACAACTACTCCCAAGGTTTTCATCCGCAGAGGTGAGGTAAAGTTTTTTGCAGTAGTCACAGTGCTTAGCTTCCCAGACCGATATCGCTACCAAGGTCAATACCGCTTCAATGTGGGTAAGATCCAGCAATGGCTTTTTAGTGAAGCTCAAATAGATGTCATTAACATCAAGCAGAACGCGTGTTTTGCTGCGCCCCAGCGGCGCGACTAGATTGTGAATACGCCAGACAGCTGAGGCATGTAACATGCGGTGCTCGCTTTCACGGAACCAGGCATCGGTACGTATCGTTTTTCCACGAGGTGAAGGTTCACCCCGCAATTCAAAGTAGATTCGTTTGACATATTTCTTCGGTAATTTCGTCAGTTGAATCACTGTTGATGTTCTTGCACCCGCCTGAATCAGCCTCACGGCTTCATGTGTTTTTACCGCATAAGCACAAGGCTGAACGTTACATGAGTAACAGTCCTTCTCTGTACGACATGTCGGAACGGTTGGTGTGTAGGTGGAGGTGTCTATAAGAGATAGCCCTGTTCCCATTAGTCAGCACTCCCCTTAGGTGAAGTAGTGACAAAAAAAGCGTGTTCAACAACCGCTTCGATCTCTTCTTGCCTGCCATCATTGATGGCAACGAGGAACCGTTCCCACCACCAGGATTCTGGTCTGAGCATGAGTAACGGTTCTTGTATTTGTATGACCGCCGCCAGTGCGGAGGCAGATGTTTTGGCTAATGGGTCAGCTAACTCTTTTGGAATGCCTAGCAGGGCGACGACCAAATCTGGGTCGCGCTTTGCCACATCTCGTACTTTGAGTAAAAACTGGTAATTAATACTGGAAAAATCCGTATCTGAATTCATATATCCTTGCCCCCTATCCCTGTCTTTTCGTGTGGTTATTCAAGAGAAGCTGTTTGTTTAAACGACCGAAAACAAACAAATGAGCAAGGAAGGCTATTACACTTAAATCAGATGGTGATTTGTGAGATAAGCAAGGAAGAAATTTGCGAACAAATGTTGCTCGACGTGACAAGCCAACGATATAGAGTTGATGCTTTAATAGCCGTAAACGCATGTCGGGAAACGTGCTCCTTGTCGATTAACTAACGTTCCCAATTTTATCTACTACGCAAGCATTTAACTCCCCGATTAACTTGCCCCTAGGGTGCAGTTTTAGAGCCTATTTTTCTGATAATCGATGTTGCAGTAGGTAAACTGTTTGGCTGTCATCGTATAGCTACATTCGGTGGCGTATACTTGAATGCGATGAGGATTTATTGGGGCACAACCGAATCGGACGTACTGAGAGGGCATTTATGGCAAGGGAATCGCTAAAACAGTTGGTTGATATCCCTAATATTGGTAAGGCAATAGCGAGGAGTTTAGTCTTACTCGGTATTGAGCGCCCCGTTGATCTGATTGGTCGAGACCCGTATCGACTTTATGAAGAGCTTTGTCGTGTGACACAGAAGAAGCATGACCCATGTGTTCTTGATGTGTTTATCTCTGCGGTAAGGTACATGGAAGGTGGCCCGCCTAAGAAGTGGTGGGAGTTTACTGAGGAGAGGAAGCGGAGGCTTGAGGGGAACCTAGCCAGCGACTGATGTGAGGTTTATAGCAACAGCTAACTGTGCTCAGTTAGCCTCAGAGAACGACGGGTGTGTCGCGTAAGCGGACTTACTGGAAGCAATTCAATTAGTGAAACCTTGGTCGCCGCCGCCCTATCAATCAAGCAGAAACCGCAGCCCCTTCCGGTCCTGGGCCAATATTCAATCGGCAGATGGGTCAAGATTCACTCAGCGCCAACACCGATGTTGATCTCAAGCACGGGATGCTGATCGTGCGTCAGACCAAGTTTGCCAAGTCGCGGCAGTTGCCATTGCATCCGAGCACAGTCTCGGCGTTAGCACGCTACCGACGGCAGCGTATGCGGCATGTTTCTACGATGGACGACACCCCGTTCCTGATCAGCAACCGTGGTCAGCGGCTAGGACATCCGCTCAGTGAGCGGCAGACACATCGTGTATTCAACATGCTGCGCGATAACTTGGACTGGGTCAATCGTGGTGCGCACAATGCGCCGCGTCTTCATGATCTACGTCATACGTTTGCCGTCCGGCGCATGATGATCTGGCATGAAGAAGAGACCGATATCGATCTGATGATGCTAGCGCTGTCGACCTACATGGGGCACGCCAAGATATGCTATACGTACTGGTATCTTACGGCTGTACCCGAGTTGATGGCACTTGCTGCCAGCAAGTTTGAGCGCTTCGCAGTTCGCTCGGCGTACATCTTCTTGAGCCGTCGGTTTTCCTTTTCCAGCTCCTTCATCCGAGCCATCAGCGACGCATCCATCCCACTGTACTTGGCGCGCCACTTGTAGAAGGCAGCACTGCTCATGCCGTGTTCCCGGCACAGCTCCGGGACCGGGGCACCAGCCTCGGCCTGCTTCAAAATGGCCAGAATCCGGCTGTCGGTGAATCGGGATTTTTTCATGTAGAACCTCCTCGGTACACATTACGAGAAAACTCTACTTCTGGGCACCTCTACTTTTCGGGGGGATTACCAAAACACTCGTTGGCCTCTTGATACTCCAGTCGAAAATAAACACTAACGAAGGCCCTTGCCTATATGTGCCCCAACATAGCGCTAAGAAACTAACACTTGCCGCATATTACAGTTGCATTCTCTTGGGGTAGATGCTAGCATTGCTGCTGACCGACCGGATGGTCAGTTGCTATTAGCTATAATAATAAAAGGGATATATACACCAGTGAAACAATATTCAGATAGGTGCCGATGATGACAAACGCTGCTGATGAAACCACACCGCAGAGCGAAGGTGCTCGTGCCATCCTCGATGTTGCAGTGGGTTTGTTTGCCGAAAAAGGTTTTGATGTCGTCTCGATGAACGACATCGCCAAATCAGCCGGGGTCAGCAAGGCCAATGTCTTCCATCACTTCGGCTCCAAAGATGCACTGTACCTCGCCACGTTGCGCGTCGCCTGTGATAACTCCTCCCATGTCATTACGGAAATGGCCAATGCTGATGGCCCGTTTGAGCAACGCTTAGCGGACTTTCTCCGCAATCATTTGGAGTCCATGCTGAATAATGAACAGGCAACCCGGTTGGTGTTGCGCGAACTTATTGAACACGGAGCACAGCACGGTAAGGCGTTAGCCGAGCAGGTGTTTGGTGAGCATTTCTCTGGGCTGATTGCCATCGTAACGGAGGGGCAAAAACTGGGCGTATTAAAGAAGACGATTGATCCCGCCCTGCTGGCGTTAATGCTGGTCAGCAACAATATCTTTTTCTTTCAGACCCAGCAGGTGATGCGCCACTTTCCGGGTGTCTCATTCGCAGATGATCCTACCGCCTATAGCCATCAAGTGATGGAAATCTTATTACATGGAATCAAAGATGAATAACTTAATCCCGCTTTCACGTTTCTCGTATTTGACGCGGCTTGCGCTGTTATTAGGGCTGGCATTGGCTATGGCCGGTTGTAGTCAGGATGAACAGACCGATGCTGCAGCAACAGGCAGTGAGCAACGCGCTACATTGATTACCACGACCAACGCGATGTTAGCCGATGTCGAGGTGATCGAAACATCTATCGGTTACCTGGAGACCAAAGCAGCCCCGGCTGTATCCGCTGAAGTGGGCGGCAAAATAGTCAGTGTCGAAGTGGATGTGGGTCAAACCGTCAGCCGTGGGCAGGTTCTGGCGCGTATTGAAGAGAGAGACTTTAAGTTGGAGCAGGATGCTGCCCAATCTGAAGTGAAGCGGGTGGAAGCGTTGATTCGCAGCCAGCAAAAACAGGCGGCCCGGTACGAAGATATGGTGAAAGAGAATTTTGTCACCGAATCGGTCCTTGATGAAGCGCATGCACAACTGGATGCACTCAGCGAACAGTTGGCCGGTGCCAAGGCGCGTCTTGAGACGGCGCAACGCAATCTCAACAAGGTTCAAATCACCAGTCCTACCAGCGGACAGATAGAAAAACGGCTGATCTCTCGGGGCGATTTTGTTAAATCAGGCACTCCGTTATTCAACATTACCCGCAGCACAATGTTACAGGCGCATCTGCCTTATCCTGAAAACATCGCCGCTCAATTGAAACCGGGGCTTACCGTGCGCCTGAAGAGTCCCGTCGCGCCAAACGACGTGGTGGAAAATGTGATCAAGGAGATCCGTCCGACGGTGGGGCGTGCCAACAGGGCCTTGAATATCATTGTCGAGCTGGACAATCCAGGCAAATGGATTGCCGGTGGCAGTGTGCAGGGTGAGGTGATCATCGGCAAACGCCAACAGGCCGTTATGGTGCCGGAGATCAGTATCGTGCGTCGCCCCGTCGGCTCTGTCGTTTATGCCGTTGCAAATGGAACCGCCCAACAAAGAGTCGTGACACTCGGTGTACATCGTGACGGTTTGGTTGAGATTTTATCGGGACTCAGTGGCAACGAAATCGTCGCCAAAGATGGCGCGGCCTATTTGACCGATGGTGCGCCTGTTAAAACCAGCGGAGGCCAGTAGTCATGACGCTTCCCGAGCTTTCCATCAAGCGCCATGTGCTGGCCTACATGCTCAGTGGCGTATTGGTGTTGTTTGGCATCATCAGTTTTCAAGGCATCGGCGTGGATCGCTATCCCAAGATCGAGTTTCCCTCCATCTCGGTCACCACTACCCTGGCGGGCGCTAACCCGGACATCATCGACAGCAGCGTTACCAACATCGTTGAGACGGCAGTCAACAGTATCTCCGGGATTAACCATGTGCAGTCAACCTCGTCGCCCGGTGCCTCAGTGGTGGTGATCAGTTTCAATCTAAGTAAAGATGTAGACGTGGCCTTCAGCGAGGTTCAAGCCAAGGTCAACCAGGTGCTGAGGGACCTCCCCTCCGAGTCCGATCCTCCCGTGGTGGCCAAGGTGGAGTTCGGCGCCGACCCCATCATTTGGTTGATGCTGCAAGGCGATCGCACGCTGCAACAGCTCAATCAGTACGCCAGCAATGTCATTAAAAAACGATTGGAAAACATTGATGGTGTCGCTGAGATTGTGCTGGGCGGCAAACGGGATCGCACCATCCGCGTCAACCTCGATACGGAACGCATGGCCGCCATGGCGATTACCCCGCAGGATCTAATCCGCGCCTTCAATAACGAACACTTTCAGCTGCCCGGTGGTTACCTGGTGGGCCATGCGACAGAGCGTCTAATAAAACTCGATCAGGAGTTCCACGCCCCGGCCGAGCTGGCACAACTGATTGTCAGTTATCGAGACAGCGCGCCGGTGCGCCTGCGTGATATCGCCGAAATTGAAGACGGGCTGGAAGACTACCGTGAGATCGCCCGCTTTAATGGTGAATCGGCGGTGGGGATTGGTGTGGTCAAACTCACCGATGGCAATGCCGTGGCGATTGCCACCGAACTCAAGCGCCGTCTCAAAGAAGAGATCATCCCGCAACTGCCGCCGGGTATCACACTGAAGATGGGCGTCAACTCAGCGGATCTGATTGAAAGTATCGTCACCTCACTGGAAGAGCATTTGATCGAAGCGACGATCCTGACCGCCCTGGTGGTGTGGCTGTTTCTCAAGAGTATCCGCGCCACGATCATTATCTCGGCAGCGATCCCGGTTTCGCTGTTGGGCGCGATTGCAGTGATGTTTTTTGCCGGTTACACCTTTAACACCATGACGCTGTTGGCACTGCTTCTATTAATAGGTGTGGTGGTGGATGACGCCATTGTGGTGCTGGAGAACATCTATCGCCACCGCGAAGAGGGTAATGAAGACGAAAAGTCGGCCGCCCTGCATGGCACCAATCAGGTCGTCTTCGCGGTGCTGGCCGCGACGCTCACTCTGGTGTCCATTTTTGTCCCGGTAATTTTTATGGAAGGCATCATTGGTCGCTTTTTTGAATCCTTCGCCGTGGTGGTCACCGTTGGAGTATTGGTGTCGCTGTTCGTGTCATTAACCCTGGTGCCGATGCTCTGCTCGCGCCACCTCAAAGTCAGCCATAGTCACGGCAAGCTATACGGTTTTCTTGATCGCGGTTTTCAAGCCATGGACAACCTCTACCGGCGATTGCTCAGCGGCGCATTGAACTTCCGCTGGAGTGTCATCATCGTGACGTTGGCTGTGGTCTACTCCAGTGGTTTTTTCTTCGCCAACATCGGCAAAGGTTTTATGCCGCTGCAGGATGAAGGTCGTTTCCTGGTCAGCTTTAAAACCCCGCTGGGTTCCAGCCTGGAATACACCAATGAAAAGCTCAAAGAGATCGAACAGCGGTTAAGCGCTTATCCTGAGATCGATAGTTATTTCTCCACCATCGGTATGGGCGAGACCGGCCAGGCTAATCGCGGCACGGTGATTATCAAACTGACGCCACAGAATTCCGGGCGCATGCACCAATATGCGCTTATCGACCAGCTGCGCGGCACCCTGGAGGAGATCCCCGGTGTGTTGGCCTTCCCGGCACCGGTGCCCATGGTGGGCGGGCAGCGCGGTGAGCCGTTGCAGTTTGTCTTAACAGGCCCCAACCTGAATGAAGTGGCTCGACTGAGTGATGAACTGCAGCAACAACTCTCCACCATCCCGTTACTGGGGCGGGTGGACATGGATCTGCAGCTTGATTTGCCCCAGCTCAAGCTGGAGGTGGATCGCACTCAGGCGGCCAGTGTCGGTCTCACCAGTCGTGATGTGGCGCTGGCGGTGAACATGCTGGCCGGTGGCCTGGATGTCGCTAAATACAATGACGAACCCGGTGACGGCGAACGTTACGATGTGCGGCTCAAGGCAAAGGAAGGGCAGTTCCGCAGCAACGACGACCTGCGCCGCATCTATCTGCGTGGTCAGGGCGGCGAGCTGGTCCGGCTCGATACTGTTGCCCATATGGAAGAGGGGCTGGGGGCCGCCGTCGTGCCGCGTTTTGACTTGCAGTATTCCGGTAACTTTTATGCCACGCCTACCGCCTCATTGGGTGAAGCAGTAGTAGAAGTGGAAAAAATCGCCGCCGAGCTGCTGCCGCTTGGCTATCAGGTGAAGATGATCGGTCAAGCCGAAGAGTTTGCCAAAACTGCCAAGTACATGGCGTTCGCCTTCATCACGGCCATTGTGCTGGTCTATATGGTACTGGCCAGCCAGTTCAACTCTTTCATTCAACCGTTGATCATCATGGTGGCGCAACCGCTGGCCATTGTCGGTGGCGCGATGGGGCTGTGGGTGATGAACATGTCGCTCAACATTTTCTCTATGATTGGCTTAGTCCTGTTGGTCGGACTGGTGGCAAAAAACTCCATCCTGTTGGTGGATTTCACCAACCAGTTGCGCAGTGAGGGCAAAGGGATTGATGCCGCCCTCAAAGAGGCCTGCCCGGTTCGCATGCGACCGGTGTTAATGACCTCGCTGACGATCATCCTGGCGTTGTTGCCAGCGGCCATCGGCTTGGGAGCCGGGGCCGATACCAATGGCCCACTGGCGGTGGCCGTCATTAGCGGCATGATCAGTTCCACGTTACTGACACTGGTGGTGGTGCCCGCCGTCTATTCATTGGTCGAAAACGGCCTTTTACGTCTGGACTCAAGGCGAAAAAAAGCGCAGCCAGCAGTCGTCGGAGGAGATGAAGCATGAGCAGATTAAATCTCATCGCCACTGCTCTGATTCTGTTGACGACAGCAAACCCACTATTGGCCGAGCAGTCGTCTTACTCCCTGTTTGAGGTGTACGAACTGGCGCGGCAATACGATGCCCGCTTCAATGCCGCACGCGCCGACCGTGAAGCGAGCCAGGAGTTGTTACCCCAGGCCCGCTCCCAACTGCTGCCCAACATCAGCGCCAATATCAATATGGACTACATCGATCAGGAGACCGACTATAGCGGTAACGCCCCTTTTCAGAGTGGTCAACGGGATTTTCGTAGCGAGGGCTACGGCATCAAGTTGACACAACCACTCTATCGTAAAGATCGTTTTGAGCAGTACAAACAAGCCAGGGTCGGCGTGAGTCAGGGCGACACACAACTGGCGATTGCCGAGCAGCAGTTGATCCTCACGGTATCTCGTGTTTACTTTGATGTATTGCTGGCCCAAGAGACCATTAAACTCGCCGAGGCGGAACAGGCGGCCAACAAAGAACAACTGGCCAGGGCCAAACGGGGGTTTGAAGTGGGCAGTGCAACGATCACCGATGTTCACGAAGCCCAATCCCGCTTTGATCTTGCCACTGCGCGTGAGATTGCCATCCGCAACCGTGAACAGATCACCCGTCGAAGATTGAGCAAACTCATCGGTATCTTTCCACAACTGCTCCGAGGTTTAGGTAGCAAATTAACACTGACACCACCACAACCGGCAGAACTAAATCACTGGACGGAACGGGCCTCCCAGCACAATCTCACCGTATTGCTCGCGCAGCAACAGCTGAAGATTGCCTCATTGGAGATAGAGCGTATTCGTGGTGTCGCCTACCCCAGCCTCGATCTAGTGGTGAGCTATGATGACAAAAGTGCTGACGACAGCTCATTTGGTGTCGGCACCGATACCACGGAGGCACGCATCGGCCTGGAGGCGAAAATTCCACTCTATGCCGGTGGGGCTGTTGGTTCCCACGTTCGCCAGAAAACCGCTATTCGCAACAGCGCAAAACTGCAACTGGATGCCGCCCACCGTGACGCCATGTTATTGGCTGAAGATGCCTATCTCTCAATCACCAATGGGCTGCAACAAATTGATGCCCTGAGTCAGGCGCTACTCTCATCCGAAAAAACACTGGCCTCCACCGAACGTGGTTTTGAGCTTGGACTTCGCACCGGCGTCGATGTGCTCGATGCACAACAACACTATTTTTCCGCCAAGCGCGACCTGGCACAGGCGCGTTACGACTATCTTTTTAACCGCCTGCAACTCAAGGCGGCGGTGGGGAATTTGGGGGGCAAAGATGTTGAGGCGATAAACGCGTTAATGACAGAGTGAGCAAGTTGACGGACAACAAGGAGCCAAGATGAAAATATTCAGCAAACACAGTTTAGGCAATATCGAGTTAAACAACCGCCTGGTGATGGCGCCCATGACGCGCTCAAGGGCCATCGACAATGTGCCCAACGATTTGATGGTTGAATACTATCGCCTTCGCGCGGCGGCCGGGTTGATTATCACTGAAGGCGTTGCTCCATCAGCCAATGGTTTGGGATATCCGCGTATTCCGGGGATTTATAACCAGGCACAAATTGATGGCTGGAAAAAAGTGACTGAAGCGGTCCATGCCGAAGGTGGCAAGATCTTTATGCAGCTAATGCACACTGGCCGGGTTTCACATCCCGACAATATGGAACCCAATACGCGAGTGCTTGCACCTTCCGCTATCGGTATGAGCGGCGAGATGTGGACGGATAGCAACGGCATGCAAGCCTATCCAGTGCCTCAAGAAATGA
>Ga0316209_1000878_pt1 | contig 40115 bp, 40 predicted proteins | sample 6monopyrite_MG_FD_204945 | JGI IMG/M metagenome (GOLD analysis project Ga0316209, IMG submission 204945) | Microbial mat bacterial communities from mineral coupon in-situ incubated in ocean water Damariscotta River, Maine, United States -... | ecosystem: Environmental > Aquatic > Marine >...
TGCTCAGATCTAATGTTTTTGGCCGCTTGCGCGGCCAGTGCTTGTATGTCTTGTTTTTTCATAGTTGCCTATCCTAGCCATTTCTGGCGTTAATGATAGACAGTTACACAGAAAAAATTACAGCCTCCATTGAAACTTCAATAACAAATACAACTAACTAACACCCGCTACTATTGCTTTTTCCCCCTGAGGCCCCATATGAGACCGCATGTACATTAACGGGCCTATTATAAATACGACCTCGATCACAGACATTCCCCCAGTCTTTTGATCTACTAGTTTACTAACACCATTACTCCGTGAGTTGTTTTATCTGTTTTATGTTTAAATACAGTACTGCCTTTTTCGTCTTTTTATGTCTGACCTTTGTCATCAATGGCTGTGTCTCTATACCGCCCCAGATTCAACTGGTGGCCATGGATGTCGACACGGGTTTAATGCGGGTACAGGCCGGTTGCATCAAGGGTCACACACCCGAGCATCTCAAGCTAAGTGCACCGTCAGACTCAGTGCTTGATGCCGATCATATTTCACTGCTCAACTGGAATATTTATAAAGGCCAGCGTGATAACTGGGCCAGTGACTTTAGCCAGCTTATAAAGCAGCAGGACATCGTTGTGTTGCAGGAAGCCCTGCTCGATAAGGCGCTGTTTCGGGCCATCCAAATGCAGTTTCTCAACTGGAGCATGAACACCGCCTTTTATTATGATGACGTAGAAGCAGGCGTACTCACGGCCTCTAAAGTTAGCGCGGTGCGTAGTTGTGGCTTACGTGCAGCAGAGCCGCTGATTCAAATCCCCAAAACCGCATTACTGAGCGAATATCGATTATCCAAAGGTGCACAGAACCTGCTGGTCGCCAATATTCACGGCATTAACTTTACCTTAGGCACCGAGGCTTATGAGCAACAGATCAGCGCACTAATCCAGGCCATTCGTCATCATAAAGGGCCGGTAGTGGTGGCGGGTGATTTTAATACCTGGAGCGATAAGCGCATGGCCATCGTTAATCGCATGGCTGAACGTTTATCACTAAAAGCCATCACCTATAAAAACCATAATCGTATAACCATATTTGGTAACCCACTGGATCATGTTTTTTATCGAGGGCTGGAGTTGATCAAAGAAGACAGCCTCAGCGTGACCTCATCCGATCATAATCCCATCAGCGTTACCTTTAGAGTGCCATCGGCACAGTTAGCCAGCGTTAAGTTATGAAATTTAGTACCCCGTTAATTGCCTTTAATTCATAGAAATTTTTTACAATAGAAAACGCAGACATGCTTCTTTAAATTAGCTGGCACCGGGAGAATACGAAGAAAAATATGCCTGTATTTAAATCGTCCGTTAAACCGGGGGAGGTTCACACAGATCCCTTTAATTACTTTAATTCTTTAATTATCCCTTTAATTATTATTATCTGGTGAATGTTTAGGATCAGATTAAATGTGTAGGCCTCCCCCTTTGAAAAAGGGGGACTGAGGGGGATTTAAAATGGCTGCAACTCACAAAACATTATAAACATGAATCAAAAGCCAAATCTCCCCGCGACCCGATACATGATACAAAGTCATTTAATGCAGGTTATGACCCTGGTGGCAATGGAACCTCCGGTAGAATTTACGGCAGATGCGGTACGTGATGAAAAAATTAAAGTACTGCGCGCGGTTCGCCCTGTTGAACGTGAAGCGATAAAACAGCAAACAGTCGCCGCACAATATGGCTCCGGTCAGGCAGGTGATGAATCGAATAAAGCCTATGTTGCCGAGGAGAATGTATCGCCCGAATCAGTGACAGAAACATTTGCTGGGGTGCGCTTTCTCATTGATAACTGGCGATGGCAGGGCGTGCCTTTTATTCTGTGGTCAGGTAAGCGCCTGCCGAAAAGAGTGTCTGAAATTGTCATTCGCTTTAAAAAACCGCCTTTTAATTTATTTGATAAACATGCCACTGCACCCATGGAAAATTCACTCGTGTTTCGTGTGCATCCCGATGAAGGTATAGCATTACGCATGAACGCAAAAAAACCAGGTCTGACCACAGATACGCAACGTATGGTGATGCGTGCACCTTACTCTAAAGATGGTGAAGATGTGTCAGATGCTTATGAAGTTTTGCTACACGATGTGCTTACGGGTGATGCGATTTTATTTTCCCGTGCGGATGAAGTTGAAGAATCCTGGGCCATTATAGAGCCCATATTAAATGCCTGGAAAGACAGGATTTCAATTGATCGTTATCGCTCTGGTACATGGGATGTGCCAGGTATGGATGCTTTTTTTGAGGACTGTGAAAGTGGCTGGCACAAACCCGGTTAGTCAACAGGCCCAGCTAGTTAATAGGCCCGGTTAGTTAATAGGCCGGGTTAGTTAATAGGAAATTAAATGCATAAATGGTTTGTATATGATGAGTTTAATGAGGCATCAAAAGCCGCCGCAGATTTTCTTGCCGAGCATATAAAAGCCAGCATTGAGCACAAGGGTGTTTGTCATGTGGTATTACCTGGCGGTAATACCCCCATTGATTGTTTGGCTTATCTTGCAGAGAAAAAATTATCCTGGGAGCAAATTAACTGGTACCTGGGAGATGAACGCTGTTATCCGTCGGGACACTCGGCGCGTAATGATGTTATGTTAGACAAAAATCTGTGGTCACATATATCAACATCTAATATCCACCGCATCCCGGCTGAATTCGGGGCTGAGCAGGCGGCGAAGATATATCGTGAAATTGTAAATTCAATCGAATTTTTTGATATTGTATTTCTTGGCATGGGAGAGGATGGCCACACTGCCAGCTTATTCCCCAATAATGAAGCATTGCTAGATACACGTTCAGTGGTTCCTGTTTATAACTCACCTAAAGAACCTGCTGAGCGAGTCTCTTTAAGTATCCGCACGATAAAAAAAGCAAAATGCCGAATGGTGTTAACGGGAGGCACGGCAAAATCTGATGTTATTCGTCGTGTAAAGAAAGCAGAATCTTTACCCATAAATTGTCTGGGCGATATTAACTGGTTTGTGGATAAAGCAGCACTGACGGCTTTAACATAATTTCAGCAACATAATTTCAGCAACATAATTTCGGCAATATAATTTCAGCAATATAATTAAGGCAAAAGCTTAATTAGACATTAATGGAGCGTCCATATATGTCCGGGTAAATCATCCGGGTAAATCACAAATCATCCGGGTAAAATATATGCAAGGACGGGGCAGTCTGCAAATAAATTGCCACCCCTTAACTTTTATTTTTTTATATCAAACATCTTCCTATAAGCCTGCTCAAGGCTCATGGATCTGTCCTTGTAATCTATGACATCACCAATTTCAATTTCTATACGTAAGTTCTTTTCACGTTTGGTAATGGCTCTGCGTAAAATATCATTGGCATTGTTTTTTATGTATATTGGCAAAATAGGCAATCTATTTTTAACTGCAATCAGTTGAGATCCTTCTTTAAACTCGGCTAGCCCGGAGCCTTTCGTGTTACGTGTACCTTCTGGAAACATGCATATGGATGCGTTTCTACTCAATCCTTCTTTAATAGATTTAAAGAAGGGTCCCATCTGTTTCGACTCCCTATCCAGCAGGATGGAGCCGCCGTTGCGTACAAACTTGCCAAAGAAAAAAGAATTATAAAGTTCTTTTTTTGAAATCCATAAGCCCAGGATAGGCGTATATTTTAATGCCTGTTCGATAATGCACGGGTCGATAATGCTCCGGTGATTGGAAATCAGCAGGTATCGACCATCAGGATTAATTTTATCTGCACCGGAAACTATAGTTTCAATATTAAGCCTGGAAAGCAGTGTGTCGCTATACTCAAGACGCAGTTTCTTTTTTTCTGCATTGCTCGACGCTTTCTTTAGTTTAAAACCAAACTTGTTCGTTAAATAAAGCGCATACAGCGCCATTCTTACCTGCACCAAACTCAAATGACATACCTCATAAATGGAAATGCCATTTTAACAGGAATTGAGTTCAGACTTCTAAATAATTGACGAATAGTAAAAGGGGGGTTATCTGGTGCATCCTGATGTGTTGGTGGTTTATCAAGAATGATGTAGGTTCGAATTTATTCGAACAAAGTTTGTTATAGCTTCGCCAGAAATATGGGGGTGAGATATGGGGGTGAGATATGGAGGTCAGATATGGAGGTCAGATATGGGGGCCAGGTTAAACCTACCCCGATTTGATGCGCACTTAATGCATTTTTTTGCTAGCGAAAACGATAAACTGTTTTTTAAAGCTGGGTATTTAGTGTTCGGTGGCAATTTATGAAATGCCCACACAAGTAAGGTGGAAGTGCACTGCCTGTCATAACAGGGAAATTCATGAACTCCCAGCCAAATCCAGCCATAAATAAAACCAGTGGATCTGCACTAGCAGGTGGGTGGGTAATTCGTAACACTGCCATTATGGTAATTGAAAGACCTACAGCCAGGCCCAGGCTCCACCATTCTAGTGGTAGCAATTGATACAGTAATATACTCACGATGGAAGATGCCAGGGCATCTCTGATCAAGTCTATAATGCTTCTGCATGAGACCTGAAGGGTACATTGCAAGGTGGCAAATATGCCCTTCAGATCGTGCCCGGAGGGACTTACAGACTTGCCCGTGCTCTGGGTTAGCCATACTACCTGCTTTCCCACATAATTCAGACATGGACTTAATCAGGGGCGTCCTAGATTTAGACTACGCGAATTTTAGTCACAAGTGCGCCACGCATAATTTATAGTGCCATTTTCATTGCCCCATAAAATCTTTAGTGCCCAACGCATATCCGGACATGTCGCACCTTAGTACTTAACAGGTTTGTGGCTACTGATCGCTCAGCTCCAGACCCCAATTGGCTTAGCGTTGAGGCGCACTTATTTATACCGCTTACAACATTAGTTGTTTAAAGGGTCGAATTAAACCTGATATTTTAATATGTGATAACATGCACGGGCTAGCTTATTTACTACTGCCTTAATGGCAATAATGCCATTGGTTTTGTTTTTTGACAAAGCGTTTTTGTTTTATCATTTTAACGAACAGTAAAATTAGCCGCTTCAATAAAATCCCGGGCTAAATACTTGTTGCCATTTTTACGGTTGCCTTCACCTTTTCTTTCCATGATTAAAGTGCTCGCTTTTTATACAACGACAACAGGATGAAAAATTGCCTGCTTTTTAAAGTCGATTTATATCTCCACTTTGAAGCATAATCGTAAGTCCTAATATTTCATCAATGCCTGAAACGGTCAGTAATTGCTTGAATTTTTTTCTAATTCGCGTTTGCTTTAAAACAGCGTATTCTATAATCTGTGATGCTACTTTGCAGGCATCTGATTATGTTTAGGTTGCTCTTCAACGATAATGTAATATTTGGGTCTTCTATTAAATTTTCAGCCTGCTCATCATCCAGTTTTACGGTGTAATCTTCTTCTATCTGGCCATCACCAGCCATCACCAGCCATCACCAGCCAATATCTGTTAAACGTGGATTCAATGGCTATCGCTGATTTTTTGTCTTTGTAGACGGAAATTTGTTTGAGGGTTAAGCAAAGATTATTGTCTAATTTGTTTTTAAAAATCATTTTATCATTCTCATCCGGGGATAACGACAACACTATTATTTGAGTGCAAATAAATTCCGCAATATAATTCCATTATGAGTTTCTCTTTTAGGTTTTTTTTATTTCAGAATCTCAACGATATAATCTGTTGGGGGAGCTCGCTAGATGATTATCAGGGTTTGCGTTTTGCTTTGGCGTTCTAACGTTAAGGCAAAAGACAAGACTTAATCCCGCATTTCTTTGTTTATTTATTTGCGCTCATTGTGTGAACAGCATGGCATTGCCCATTGACTGCTACTGACTAATGGGCGTCACCATTAATTTCCATCAGCAATTTATCAGCAATTTATCAGCAATGAACAGATGTGAAGTTTTTTTGACCACTAGAATATTCATTTGAATGAATAAGGCTAATAATTGACGCACGTCAACACCTTAATCTCTGGTATCTGATAATTATTCAAAGTGATAATGCAATGAAAACTCATTGTTGTTTGGTGCATCTGGAGCATGACAATGCGTTGCCCATCAAAGAAAGCAACCTGTATTGGCCTCACGCTATTTTTCCTTGGCGGTGTATCGTTCGGTTCACTCAATACCTTCTTCCACTACACCAATCAAATGGAATTTTGTATTTCATGTCATTCCATGAAAATTAATTACGAAGAATACAAAGAAACACTTCATTATAAAAACGCTGCCGGCATACAGGCCACTTGTGCTGATTGTCATGTCCCCAGAGAATTCTTTCCAAAACTTGTTGCCAAAGTAATGGCCGCTAAGGATGTTTATCACACGTTGTTAGGTACGGTTGATACAAAAGAAAAATTTAATGCTCATCGCTGGGATATGGCCAATGCTGTCTGGCGTAAAATGCGTGCCACTGATTCCAGAGAATGTCGCAACTGTCACAACTACGACAACATGGATCTGAGTGAACAGGATAGAAGAGCCCGAAAAAAACATACTCGAGCGCCTCTGCAAGGTAAGACTTGTATTGATTGTCATGCTGGAATTGTGCATACAGAACCGTTAGAGCCAGATGAAGAAGTATCTGAAGAGAAGGTTTCATCCAGCGAATAATTTGTAATGTAAGAACTTAACCTACCTTATAAAAGGTTATAAAAAATGAATAAGGGTTATAAAAAATGAATTTTACAAGAGGGCATCTGCTATTCATTCTCCTTTTCATACTCACTGTTCCAGTGAGTGCGACCACGCTTGACCGAGAAATGCTGGATGCTGCTCTGGTCGGTGACGATGATGCAATCAGCCAGCTACTTTCTAAAGGCGTCAGTCCTGATGCTAAAAGTAAATTTGGTAAATCCGCGATGATGTTTGCCGCTGAAGCTGGCAACACAGAAGTTATTCAGTTGTTGATTAAGCAGGGTGCTGATGTCAATGCACGCAGTGTAGCAGGCTGTACTGCGTTAACCTACGCTGCTGAAAATGGTTACCTTGATTTAGTCAATTTTCTTATACAAAAAGGTAGTAAAACATATCCAAAAACGCGTGCGGGTTGGGATGCTCTCGCTATGGCTACACGCCAGGGTCACCATGAAATCCTCAAAACATTAATCAGCAAAGGCGCCAATGTAAACACGTCCGATAAAGACGGTACCAGCGCGCTGATGGCGGCCGCTGAACGCAATGATTTACAAGCAGTACAAATACTTGTTAAAGCAGATGCTGATTTGCATGTTCGCAACAAAGATGGTTTAAGTGCAATGATGCTGGCCGCTTGTATGGGACATACAGGCATTGTAGAAAGCCTGTTAAAATTCAAATCAAATATCAACGCTGTAGACAATGATGGCTCAACCGCATTGTTTTGTGCTGCCGAGGATGGTCATAGCAGTACACTTTCACTGTTACTGAAACAGGGATCAAAGATTAATCATAAAAACGTAGATGGAGAAACAGCAATCTTTGCTGCAACCGCCAATGGACAGACAGACACAGTCAGACTGTTATTAAAAAAAGGAGCTGATATTTCAGTTACCAACAATAACGGAAAAACTGTTTATGATGTGGCTAAAAAAAAACGTTTAAAAAATATCTTGAATTTATTTAACCAAAACAAAAGTAGATAACAGCAAGCATCTTTACAATGTAAATAAACGTTATTACCTAGCACCGTTTTTGCGGTGAGGAGAAGTCATGAAACAAAAGATACTTATACCGTTTTTCATATTACTGAGTAGTATGATGTCAGCAACCATTATGGCTGCAATACCAGAAGCCTCGATGCTTGCCAATACTTGTGCAGGCTGTCATGGCACGAACGGGTCCAGCGTTGGCCCAGCAAGCCCGACGATTGCAGGTATTTCTGTCGAATATTTTATAGAAACCATGGAGGCTTATAAAAAAGCAGAACGACCCTCAACGATCATGAGCCGTATCGCTAAGGGTTATACCGACGAAGAAATAAAACGGATGGCCACATTCTTTTCCAAACAGGCGTTTATACGTCAGCCACAAACACATAATGCAAAACTGGCAAGCAAAGGAAAAAAACTTCATAAAAAATACTGTGAAAAATGTCATGAGGATGGCGGCACCTCATCTGAAGATGATGCGGGCATTCTGGCCGGTCAGTGGCAACCTTATCTGCGTTATTCCATGCAGGATTTCACCAGTGGAAATCGTAGCATGGAAAAGAAAATGAAGAAAAAAGTAAACAGCCTACAAAAAGATCATGGTGATGCTGGTATCGATGCGCTTATTCATTTTTACAGCAGCCATAAATAGGAGTAAGTAGTGATGTCAAATATAAACAGAAGGCACTTTCTGACACTGGCAGGCGGCACGATTGCGGCAACGGCAATAGGCTTCCCGATGATCAGTTTTGGTGCGGGTAAACATGTGGTCGTCGTCGGCGGCGGTATTGGCGGCGCCACTGCAGCCAAATACATACGAATGGCCGATCCATCCATTGAAGTCACGCTGATTGAACCCAACAAGACTTATCACACTTGCTTCCTTAGCAATGAAGTGCTCGGTGGTGTTCGTGATATGAAGAGTATTGCTTTCGGATACGATGGTCTGAAAAAACATGGCGTTAATGTCGTACACGATCTGGTTACTGCCATTGAGCCTGACAGTCGTAAAGTCAGGATTAGAGGCGAAAAGACGATTAGCTACGATGCCTGCATCGTCTCTCCCGGTGTCAGCTTTAACTGGGATGCGATCGAAGGCTATGATGCCAAAGTAGCAGAAAAATTACCTCATGCCTGGAAAGCAGGTGCACAGACGCGTTTACTACGGGATCAGGTCAGGGCTATGAAAGATGGCGGTACTGTGATCATCGTTGCGCCACCGAATCCTTTCCGCTGCCCACCCGGACCTTACGAGCGCGCCAGCCAGATTGCCTGGTATTTAAAAAACAACAAACCCAAATCCAAAATAATTATTCTGGATAGCAAAGCCAAGTTCTCCAAGATGGGATTATTTACAGCCGGATGGGAGCGCCACTATGGATATAACACGACCAACAGCATGATCGAATGGATTGCAGGAAATGCAGGTGGAAAAGTCACTGGCATCGATGCTAAAAACATGACCGCAATTGCCGATGTTGATTTTAATGGTGATGTCATTAATGTGATTCCGCCACAAAAGGCAGGCAAAATTGCATTTGTTGCAGACCTGGTTGATAAAAAAGGCTGGTGTCCTGTTAATCAGGCGACCTTTGAATCAACCCGCCACAAAGACATCTACGTTGTTGGAGATGCCTGCGTTGCCGCACCAATGCCGAAGTCAGGTTATGCGGCTAACTCTGAAGCAAAAGTTTGTGCCGCCGCTGTCATTGCGAAACTTAACGGAAGAGATGCGCCGGTTCCCTCTTATGTTAATACCTGTTACAGCATACTGACACCCGATGATGGAATGTCGGTTGCTATGGTGTATCGACTGGGTGCCAAAGGCAAGATCATAAAAGTGAAAGGATCGGGGGGGCTGACACCAAAAGATGCATCAGCTATCATGCGTCAGCGTGAAGTATCTTATGCGCATTCGTGGTTTAAAAATATCACACACGATACTTTTGGGTGATTATTAAACTAACAGGGCCCCATTAAGGGGGCCTTAAATTGGCTCTTAAATTAAAAAGAGTCAGTCATAGGTCGTTCTCTGTCAACAGGGGATCAGAATCGAAGTGTAACGGCCCTGTTTGTTAGTAGAATATTAAGTTGGGTGTTCCGTTTAATTCTCCCGTTTAATTCTTTAAGTTGGATGTTCCGTTTGATTTAGCTCTTTCTGTGTATTGGGCTTGCACCTATTGATTAATTAACAATTTAGCTAGGCGCACTGGGTGACTAGTTATTTTTCGTTCCGCTAACTTCCTATGTTTTCCTGGCCAAATAAATAGTATGACGACTCCCTTTACCTTTATGCGCCCTGACGGTTTTAGTTTCGACGTTAAAGCGAGCTTTCTTCAGTTGTTGGGTGAACTTTGGATCATGCCAGGCTGACCATACCGCTAACACGCCACCAGGATGAAGTGTTTGTTGTATAGCGAGTAAGTTTTCGATGGAATAAAGTTTATTATTGTCGGCTTGTGTAAACCCCTCAGGGCCGTTATCAACATCTAATAAAACAGCGTCATAAGTGGCTTGCTTTGTTTTGAAAAGCTCAGCCACATCACCCAGGTGTACCCTAACTCTGTTATCATCAAGCGGCCTGCCTGCACATTCGCCCAACAGACCTTTATTCCATTCAATAACTTCAGGTATCAGTTCAGCAACCACCACCTGGGAACTTATTGACATTACTTTGAGTGCTGCAGCCAGCGTGAAGCCCATCCCCAGGCCTCCGACTAACACCTTAGCACTCTCAACCCCTTGAATATGTGCGCAACCTAACTCAGCCAGTGCTAGCTCGGAACAATGCACTCGACTGGTCATTAAATCTCCACGCGCACCTTTTAAATGAATAGAAAAATCATTGCCACGTTGAGTTAGCCTCAGTTCACCCCCGTTATTGGGAATGTTAGCTGTACCTAATAATGTCGAAGGGTTGTTCATAATTTCTCAATTTTAAAGTGGCGTTGTTGATTAGAGGTGCCCTTTATAGTTTGAAACATGTGTCAAAGATTAAAAAGCCCGTTGACAACTGTGCATCATTAAACCGATTGCTTTTCTCTACGAGGATGTCGGTTTATGTTTGAAGTGTTTTTTCATTTGTTCACACATGTCTTCACGTTTGACCTGAGGTGTAAACCAGACAATATCAAAGGGGAGTGTTTCAGTATTCCAGACTTCTGCATAAGCTGCTGCCTTGTAAATATCCTGTTCTACTTCGATGAAACCCACGGACAAAATTTTGTTGTTGCCAATATAGAGGGGTACAGCCAGATCGTTACGCACGTGACCTAAACCTGCAATCAAAACTTTGATCGGTGACTGGCTTTTTAACAGGCTGTGCGCCATAGTTGCATCGCGCAGACGTTGACCAAGTACCATTGACTTGCTGCTGTTGTCATCCAGCATATTGCAGTGTGATTGATTGATTTCATTTTGCAGTTTGCTTTGTTGTGTTTTTGAAAAGGGCGCTCGATCTAACATGCGCTGATACGCCGGTGGTAGTTTGTTATCATTTTGCATAACGATGTGCATAAGTTGTTGGCGACTTAAATTAGCGGCATTGATTGGATAACCAGCGGCGATTACTTCTGAGAATAATGCCTGATAACGATTTTTATATTGCCAGTTATTTTTAATTTTATTCAGTGTCTTAATCATCTGGCTGGCAGAGGTGATCGGTTGTTTGGCGAGCAGATCAGCCTGAGTGTTGTCGATCATCTCGAAGGCGACACTGGCCTGTTGCGGGTTGTTTTTTAATTGCTGGATAAACCAGGCCTGATGTTGATGATGTATCTGATTGTCATGTCGTTCACCCAGTAGCAGGTACTTTGTATTTCGCATCTTTGCGATCACATCTGCCTTATTGATAAAGGTTTGTTGTTTTACATCCCAAATTTTACCAACCAGTTTATGATCCTGTAGCGTGAGCTGAGGTTGATTAGTTAATGAGGCACAGCTCGGTAATAAGCCTAATAGACTTGCAATAAATAATAGTGGTATCAAAGAAATGTGTAATGTTTTCAATTGAGGCACCCTAAACAGACTGTTTCTGAAAAATTATAAACAATTGAGACCTTGAGGGATATAAAAAAGAATGGGGCCAGTAATTTTACAAATATTTATGATCCTGTCATTATATTTCCTGTGACTAAGTCATAACACCGGGACGAAATTGCTTAGCGTTGCCCTTACCTTTATTTTGTTGGCCGTACGATTTATTCTGCGGTAAAAGCTTAACTTTTTTAGCGATTAAGCCTCGCTTATCTGAATGGCATTCAAATTCAACCATAACGCCAACTTTTAAAAAATCACAGTTAACAAGATCGGATTTGGTTACCATAATGTCTGGACCATCCCCGTTATCTAGAAAACCAGAGTTTTTATCTCGGAACCATTTTTTTACGATAGTTTGTAACATCTCACACCTTTCTTACTTTATGTTGATAATTGGTTTTAGCGCCGGAGCTGAATATGCAGGGTAAAGACATATTTGCATTTTTGGGGCCTTATTTTTGGTGCCTCATTTTTGGTGTATGGGCAAATATCAATCTGATCCTAAATATTTAGGCGCTAACCCTGGAAATAATATTTTTACGCAATCTGATTCTATCCTAATCCCTGTATTTGATTAGCCACCTTTAAAACCTTATTAAATATGGCAATAAGAAATCAATTGGAAAGTAGTTTAAGTTATAGAGTTGGAATCGATTAATCTTGGGTAGCTAATATTAGCTTTATGTTGTTTTCGCTTTAGTACTACGTGCGGCATAGCCTGAATAGCTCATAGTTGAACGTACATTCAAATTTTCAACAAAATCCTCTGCGTGACGAGTAACTTCTTTAAGTGTGCCGCCTCTAACACAATTAATTTCTGAATCACCATAACTGACTACATATCGGTACCAGTCACCTTCAGGCATATCTTCAGGTGGTGGCGTTTCTTCAACCGTTTCTAAGTAATATCTTTTTACACCGTTATTATTGGTTTCTGAGTTCATTTCATTAACGCTTGAAGGGGTAACCTTGCATGTATTGGGCGTGATAGGCCTTTTTACTCATTACTAGCTAAAAAGGGCTGAATGGTACAATTACAGTAAATTAGGTGTAAACAGGCGCCAGAGAGTAATGGCACTTAACTTAAGCCAAAGTAACTTTATGAAAATCTGGGTCAAATCCCTGTATCTACTAATATACACTGATTACAAAATAATGTAACTGCCTGTGTGTCTCTTCTAACCAAGATCGGCCATCCATGCCACGTCGAGTCTGACGATTTATCATTTGTCAATTTTACCTTTGAAATCATCGCGGCCAGGCAAACTTGTGTGGAACTGCAATAAAGGTTATCGAGAGAGCTAAGGTGCCTGCCAATGCTTATCCAACAAATAAGACCTATGGACAAGGTTGGGAATGTAAACGAAGCTTTCGAGAAGTTAATAACACCTGTAACCATATAAAAGTGCCAGCGAACAGATATCTGGAGGAGTCTTCCCATGCCCATGCCCATAGACCTGGACCTGGTTGGAAGTGCGAGCGGGGATATCGAGCGGATAATGGGGCTTGCATTGCTTTGAAGATACCAGAGAACGCTCACATTGGTTATTCTGGCAAAGTATGGGAATGTAACAAGCCTTACACCAGGAAACAGAATAATTGCATTTTGCCGGTAAAAAATTGATATAATTATGCCATCCGTTATACATAAAAAAGTTTCGTTAAAGAAATGTCCGGTCGCAATACCGGGAATAAATATCGACAATTTTGACGGTGTAAATAATTTTGTTTGGCTCGACAAATAGCTGACTCTTACTAAACGCCTGCTAAACTGTAGAGTCTAAGATTCACGAGATCTCTCTATGGAGCTTTCCATCTTTCAACCTCTTTTTACGCTTGGTCTTATTCTTATTACAGGGTATTTCGCTGGCAGAGCCGCCAATTATTTCGGTTTTCCTCATATAAGCGGGTATATTTTTTCCGGCCTGTGCTTTTCGCCTTCAATCAGCGGCATCATCGCTCCTCAACAAATTGATGCTCTTTTTAGCTTCACATCTGAAATTGCGCTTGCTTTCATCGCTTACTCCATAGGTGGAAGCCTGCTGATATCTCGGATAAAGGTACTTAAAAAAGAAATTTTATGGATAAATCTAGTGCAAGGTTTTGGTGCCCTTATCTGCACCTGTATTGCCGTTTATATTGCGGGAGATTACCTGCCACCTTTCATAAATGAAAACAACAACACATTTATCTCTGTCATTCTTATACTGGGAGCCATTTCAGTTGCAACAGCGCCAGCGGCAACAATGGCAGTCATCCATGAACTTCGGGCCAGGGGCCCGCTGACCACAACCTTACTTGGTGTTGTTGCCTTAGATGATGCCTTGAGTATCATCATATTTTCGGCTGCTCTTACCATTGCCAGCCTATTACTATCAGGCAGCATGGATAACTCTATTATTTTGCACGGCGTAACCACCATTGTTGGTGCCATTTCGGTTGGTCTTGTTGGAGGGCTCATTTTTAGCTATTTTCTTAACCCATCCATGCGTCCTGAGACAAACCTCATGCTCACCCTTGGGGCAATCTTCCTGGTCAGCGGATTATCAAGCCATTTTGGTTTTTCACCACTGCTTGCGAATATGGCTATGGGGTTTGTCATTATTAACAGGATAAAACAGGCGGATGATTTATTTCATCAACTGGATATTATTGAAGAGGTTATTTACTGTCTGTTCTTTACGCTTGCGGCGGCTCATTTTGATACCAATGTGCTTGCCACATCTTTGCTCCTCGGTATCGTCCTTCTGATCGGACGATTTATGGGTAAACTTGGCGGTACTTATGTTGGCGGCAAGATTTCTAAAGCTTCTCCACAAATATACAAATACCTGGGCTTAACACTTTTACCTCAAGCTGGCCTTTCTCTGGGGCTCATCTTTCTCGCCAAACCGATTGTGTCGGCAGAAATTTTCGATGTATTACTCAGTGCAATGCTGCTATCGATTATCCTGAATGAAATTATTTCTCCACCTCTGGTAAAATGGGCAATTACGAGGGCAGGCGAGAGCAACCCTGATAGGTGAGCTGATGAAAATAAAGGAAGTAATGCAACACATCGGGCAGCGGGATTTTCCTTGTGTCTCGCAGAACAGCGATATCAGTGAAGTTATCAGAGTAGCTGTGCGTTTCCCGCATACACGACTTGTCTATGTTATAGACGACCAAAAAATATTGCTTGGTGTAATTACGATCGGGTCACTGATGCGGCATCTATTTCCTCATCATTATAAAGAAAAGATACATCCCCGGGACATATTGCGTAACATTGTCGTAGACAATGCCTCACATCTCATGGGCTGCGGAAATGTAAACGCTTTGCCAGAAGAAACAGTTGATGTCGTTCTCAAACGTATGGCCAGCACCGGCGCAAAAGAAATAGCGGTGGTTGACAGTGATGGTCGTATTCTGGCTGATGTTACCGCAGTTGACCTGCTTAAGTATAGTGAATCATAGAAGAGGCAGATGCAAAAGCAGCATTTACAAAAATGAGTAAATGACTCAATGAAAAGATGGACCTGAAGGAATGGAAAGTGACTTTCAGTCTTGGAATTGTCACATTTGAATCACTGCCAGAAGATATAATTGAAGCAATAAAAATAACCGATGAACTAATGTATCGCGTAAAAAACAATATTAAGAATAATGTTGCATACAAGACATGGCTTGGTCAAAACTAACACGCGGCTGTGATGTTAACTCAATTAAGAATTAACCAATATCACTCAAGCTTTAAGCAAACCACTGAGTGCTATGCCATCAAATAAAAACTGGATTGCCAGGGCACATAACAGAATCCCCATTACTCGACTGATAACCCCCATACCCGTCACTCCAAAAAATACCTGAATTCTGCTTGCCAACAGCAGCGATAAAAAAGTCACGAGTAAAATAATTAACAACGAGCCAATAACGATTCCCTGGCGTGCTAAATCACCTTCTGCATTTGCCATCAACAAAATGACTGCGCCCATAGTGCCTGGGCCGGCTATGAGAGGTGTTGCTATTGGGAAAACGGAAATGTCCTGTTTCGATGCCGCTTCAAGTTCTTCTTCGCTGGTCGGTCTGGTCCCGCTAGATTCTCGCGCAAATACCATTTCAATACCAATGAGAAACAACAGAATACCACCCGCTGCACTTAATGCCGCCAGCGATATTCCCATACTCGATAAAAGCGCGTTTCCAAATATGGCAAATATCAAAAGAATCACCGTCGCTATAACGGTTCCTTGTATTGCCATTAAACGTCGGTATTGTTTAGTATTCTCTGCCGTCAGGGCAGCAAATATCGCAGCAACATCAATTGGGCCAATGGTCGCGAAGAAAGTGGCCAATGCAACGACGGCCGTCTCAGTCATCATTAACTGTCACTATTTTTGTTTGAAGCAATGTTTCTCTCTTCGGGTAAATGTGAGCTAGCCTTTCTACTACGATTGATGTCAATCTTAGCGTATCGTTGAGTTGTTCATCGTTGATTTCTTTATGGTTGAGTTGTTTGTAGGAATAAACGGTTTTGTCTTGTGGCTAATACCGTATCCTGTCATTCGTTCATTGTCTGTCTTGCTCATAATAAGCGCCTGTGAAATATTGGCATGATCGCCATATCATTCATTAATAACCACAACTCACGACCTTTATTATGATTTAAATAATAAAACTCTCTATTGAATTTGATCAGAGGAAATACTTGCCAATAATCGATGAGGTATTGTAAGCGTATGTGTATGGTTTCATTAATCTGGAACTGCAGAAGGGGCAAAAACGTAAATATGTCTTATGAAGGGCATTAAGTCCTTGCTCGCGGGTTAGATAAAACGACTAACCCGCACAGCCTGGAGCGTTTAGAAGTCATAAGCTGATGTTTTCAGCCGCCACGATCATCATCATTAGTCGCAGGGAAAGGCAGGTTCAGGTTTGGATGATTAAACTCCATGTCCTGATACTGCTTACAACTTTCTTCTGTTTCGAAATAAATGCTCAAATTCCCATCCATTAAAGAGCAATGATCCATATAGTTCTTGACATAGTTTCCTGTCATAGGGTCAGTGGTCATGATGCGAAATTTGGGCTCATGTAAAAGATGACTCTGTTCCTTGTCGCGTTGCAGGGCGTCGGTCGGTCGCCAGTCGAAATGCTGTAAGTTAGTGAAAGCGGGTATGTTGAGGGGAGTATGCATAGTGATCTCCTATGAGGCGTCGCCAGCCGCTTGTAAGATTATGCATTATGCGTAATTCCCTGCGGAAGCTGCATTCTTTTATTAGCGTGCCATTAGAGGCATAGAATGTGACGAAGCTTAGAACACCACTATAGGCCTAATGAGAAGGAATAGCTCATCATATTAATTGATAGGCAAGGCTATTAGAAAGCGCAAAGTTGGAGGCAAGATCAAAGGAAAAGTCGCCGGTTACCCGATAGAAGCATTACTCCAGACTCCCGTCCTAAGCCTTACGGCCATGCTTGACAGCACGTTGCCTTTATAGAGTCTGTGCCAATTATGTATCACCTCATCATCACTCCAGTTAACCGCTTGTGTTTTATTGATATGCAATACGACAGGGTAGTGATTGGACATAATGGCGTAGGCACAAATATCTAATGCGAAGATATCGCCAATTTCTAAAAGCTTGTCTTCTAACCATTGACGACGATGCCCATGACTCTCATCGGTATTGATATCCACTCCGCAAAGAAACGCCCTGCGAACAACACGTGACATGCAGTGGTAGTAGGGTGTTGCAGTGAGTGACATTTGTGCATAGCGGGGTTTTGGCATGGTTAACGCCCTAGTTTGTTATGTTCCTTTTTTATTTTAAACAAATACGCTTGCGGGTTGTAGTGGTCAACCTTTTTTGGCCGCAGAACTAAAGGTTTCCCAATAAAGCTTTTCTTTTTCGTTCGGTGATAATCCTAAATTATGACTGTGGGGCCTTAACGAATTATAATATTTGTAAATATAATCTCTGATGCAATCTTTCGCTATGACTGCATTTTTATAACCTTTCTTCGGCATATTTTCTGTTTTTAAACTTCTAAAAAAACGCTCCATTGGTGCGTTGTCCCAACAATTTCCTCGTCGGCTCATGCTTTGCTTAATTTGGTATTTCAAAATCAATTGCCTAAAAGCAAGGCTCGTATAGTGACATCCCTGATCTGAATGAAACATCACATTAGTGGGCCGTCCACGTGCCTCAAATGCGTTTGATAGCGCACGTTTTGTTAGCTGACTATCGGGTGAGTTTGATAATGCAAACCCAATGATTTTTCGACCGTATAAATCTAACACCGTTGCGAGATATTGCCATTTATCACCCACCCAAAGATAAGTAACATCACCGCACCAAACTTGATTTGGACGTAACGGACTAAACTCACGATTGAGATGATTTTTAATATCGACATGATCTTTCTTTGCCGTTTTATAATGATGTTTGGGCGGCTGGCAACTCACAATATTTAAGCGCTTCATGGCTTTTGCTGCACGGTAACGGCTTAAATCATAGCCGCCTTTTGACACGAGTGTTGCGATTATTCTGGCGCCTGCGGAGCCACCGCTTAAGGCATGTGCGGCTTTAACTTCTGCATCAGCGCGTATGTTTTCAGCCTTAATTGTTAAATGATGCTTTTGCCAATAACGATAACGGCTGCGCTGAACATTAAATGTTTCACATAAAATTTTAACGGGATGGCTCTCTTTAATGTTTTCAATCAACGTAAACCGTTCATGGAGTCCGACATCAAGAGAGCTGTAGCCTTTTTTAGTATATCTTTCTCCACTTTCAGCTGTTGCACTTCACGCTCTAAGGCCTTTATTTTGCGCTGCTCATCTGATACAGGCGTGCTAAGTGAAACCTCACCACCTCGCTCTTTTCGTAGTTGTCGAGCCCAGGCATCAACGGTGGATTTACCCACGCTCATTGCCTCTGCTGCTTCTCTAATTGAGTATCCTTTATCAACAACGAGTTCTGCAACTTCTTGTCTAAATTCGGGTTGGAAATGTTTTGCCATGTGCCTTCCTTTTATTAATGATGATTATGATATCACCTTTAATTCGGTGGCCAAATTTAGTATGCCACTACAATCCTGACACAGAGGGTAAATATTTAGATTGAATCCAGGTTTTTTGTTACAGTGGGTGTCCGGTTTTGTGCCATTTTTGTGTCAGGGCCTTTCATTCTTCTGAGTAGCTGAGGGGCTATTGCATTCTTAGAAATTATGTAACGATGTCGTGCTAGAAACTGATGTTTTGTTTTTAAAAATTGTTTCTCATGCTTTTTTGTTTAAGTTATAATTCATATCTGTTGTTACACTTCATATGCTCCAATCAGTCGAGGATACGTTTAGTAATAGTTTTTTTAGTCTTAATTAATAAGGGAATCTTATGTTGTTTAGAAAAGTTTTGTTTTTTGTTTCAATTTTATGTGTATCTACTCAATCAGCGGCGGGTGCGTTTGTTCAAGCAGGCCTTCATTTAGGGGGAGATACACTGGCTACTGTTGATTTTTTTGGCTCAGATAGTCAATCAATTGAAGCTGGCGGATTAATATCAGGTTCAGTCGGTTATGAGAGTGATCTCAGTGAAACGATATTAATGAAACTTTCCGCAGGTATTAAATTTGATACTATTACCGCCACAAATGCTGATGTAGACTTTGATCGATACCCACTTAATGGCATGATTTTTTATAAAACAAAAAATCTACATTTTGGCGCTGGCATTACCCAGCATATAGGGGTTAAATTATCAATTGACGGTGCTTTTGGTTCCGACACTGCCAACTTTAAAGATGCAACGGGCTTAGTGTTACAGATGGACTATTTGCTCAATGAGCGTGGTTACCTGAGTCTGACATTCACTTCGATTGATTATGAGCTAGCCAATTCTAATGAAAGTATAGATGGTAGTAGCATTGGTGTTCTGATTGGTTTTCGATTTGGTAAATAATAGAAAATAAACTTTGTGGCGGTATTTGAGAGCCGCAAGGAATAGATGAAAATAAGTCAGGCAGAGCGTAGTTGTTTCAATCTTAGAAACAACTACGTTTTGGAAACAACTTTTATGGCCCCAACTAATTCATTCCTAATTCAATCGTAAGCGTCCAACAAACCACACCTAGCTCTTAGGTGTTTTTTCTGTCAGCACCACATTCCAAGGCATCAAGTCTTTAATGTCCCCAGAATATCCCGGTAACTTCTCAAACAAAAATTGCAAATAATCAAATGGAATCAGCCCATTGGCTTTTGCCGTTTCAATTAAGCTATACAATACCGCACTTGCGGTTGCACCACTTTCGGTGTTTGCAAACATCCAATTTTTACGCCCGATGACAAAGGGTTTTATCGCACGTTCCGCCCGATTATTGTCAATATTTAACTCACCACTTTCAGTGTATACCTTTAACTTTGGCCATTGTTTTATGCAGTAAGCCACAGTTTTTCCTATGCTCGATGTTGGCGGAACATGCCGCACTGATTTATCTAACCAGTTTTTAAATTCTTTTAATAATGGCTTGCTTTTATCTTGCCGTATTTTGTATTTTTCTGTTGCCGATTTATCTTTTATTTCTTTTTCAATTCGATACAGTTTCTGAATGTGATTGATGGCCCAGTCAGATTTTCCCGTTTTACCTTTTACCTGGGATTTTTTAACGTCCATAAATTTTCTGCGCGCATGCGCCCAGCACCCGACCAATGTCGTTTTGGTGCTTTCATATCCCACATAGCCATCCACTTGCAGGTAACCGTTATACGTTTGTAAATAGTCATTCACGCACTGGCTGCTTCGACTTTTTTTATAATCGTAAATAACAATGTTGGGTGGTTTATCTTTTTTTGATTTATTATTTTCTGTCGGTGAGTCAGTGCCGGTGCAGTAAACCCACATGTAACATTTACTTTTATCAACATGAATTACTTTTAACGGGGTTTCATCGGCGTGTATCACGTTTTGTTCTAATTGAATACGATGGAGCTGTTCAACCACCGGGTTTAATAGGGGGATAACTTTTAACATCCAGCTGGATAAGGTTTTACGGTTTAAGTCTATGCCGTATTGCTTAAACAAACTTTCCTGACGGTATAAGGGCAGCGCATACTGATACTTATTGGTAATAACATGACTGAGCAGTGAGGGCGTGGCCATGCTTTTGGGAATGGGAGCGTTAGGCGCTGGTGCTATTTTAATTTGTGTTTTTATGCCTTGCGCCTCGCAGCACCGGCAACTGTATTTTAGCCGGATGTTTTCAATGACTTTCACTGTCGCGGGAACAAATTTTAATTGCTCGCTTTTTTCCTCACCCATTTTATGCAACGCATGCCCGCAGTCAGTGCAGATTTTATCTGCATCACTAATTTCATGTATGATCGTTTCACGGGGCAGGTCTTTGGGTAGTGGGCAACGTTTTGGTTTGTTGCGTGTCTTTTGTTTTTCTTCGAGATCTAAATTTTCACTTTCTATTTTTTCTTCGTCGGCTATGCTTTCTGCTTCATTAAATAAACCGAGCTGAGCATCACTTGTTTCACTGCTTTTTCCAAACTGTTTTTGTTGCGACAAACGAAATTGTTCGAGCAGGTTTTTGTATTGATCTTTAAGAGAGGTTATTACGTTGTTTTTGGTTTTGAGATCTGTACTTTGTTCAGCGAGTTTTTTCTGTAAATCCTGCACCATTTTTTGAAGTGACTTAGCGTGGGAAGGTAAAGGATCGGTTGCGGTTTTCATGGTTTATATTTTACCAGAAACCGCATCCGATTTAATCTATTTTAAACGTTTATTATTCAACACAACTTAAATAGTGTAGTGGCTGATGCCCTTGCATTTTATTAATGTCGTAACCGGATAATAACCAGCTCCATTGTTCAAGTGATACCGTAAACGTTGAGTCTAGGTTTTTTCTTGGCCATTTAAACTTATCCTTTTCCAGTCGTTTATACCATAAGCAAAAACCGGTTTGATCCCAGTAAAGCACTTTGAGTTTATCGCGCCCTTTATTACAGAAAACAAAAATAGCTTCATCAAAGGGTGACAAGTTCATTTGCTGCTCAACAATCAGCTGTAAACCGTTAATGGATTTTCTAAAATCAACCGCATCACGATGAAGATAGATTTGGGTAACATCAACAAACATTTTCATGTTAAAGAACCCAATAATTGAGCCAACCAGTGCGCCTCTATATTTATTGGAAATTGTAATTGAATGTTTTGGTAGCTCAACGAAATACAGTTCTCCTTTGATGGGGCTGATATTTTATGGGAGAGTTGAGCTTTAATAAATGAACTGGGCTGTGAAGCAGGATTGGAATGTAAACTCAACTGTCTTTTACGCTTGCTGAAATATTGCGGGTTAAGTTCTTGCTGCCTACAAAATTCACTGGCCTTAAGGCCGCTTTGTTTTTGTTGTTTTATAAGCTCTAGCCATTGTGCGCGGCTGCGTTGTTTGCGTTTTATCATGATTGACTCCTATGGTTGATGGAGGAGTCATTTTAGAAAATGAAGGGGAATTCAGTATGTGTGGTTTGCTAGACGTTTACAGACAAAGTATGCAAGTTACTTGAAAAAGAACATAAAGTTTTCAACAAAGCAATCCTGGGTACGACATGATGAACATTATCACGTCGATTTTATTGTGCCTTGTGAGAAGCGATAGACTATGTAATGAATAGATAAGGTTTATGCCTGATTTTCTATAAAGGTGGCACAGTGTTCGTAGCTTTAAGATATGAGATATGAGTTCTGTTTTAAATGGATTCGCTCTCCGTCCCAGAAAAGATATAAATCATGGATGTCTATTGAGAGCTCAAGATCATCGACGAGCTTAAAGGAAAAAAACCGGGTCAGAGAAATGGCACTTACTTAAGCCTGTTATTATGGCCATATTTCATCTCCTGCCTTTAATTTATCTCTTGGTATCATCAATAATGAAAAAGGTTTTAGCCTTCGTTTTACAGCTCTAGGCTCTGTTCTACCAGGTCGGTTGCCTATTTTCTGCTGGGCAATTAACGTAAAAAGAATTTGCATATCATTATGATCCTGCGTTTGTCTTGTCCACATAAGCCATAACTGTAAACTGTGTTTAAAGCTTATCTCACGTGACTTGATATCCGTTTGAATTGCCGCTTCTGCTGTGTAGCTATTCTTCGACAATTGATAACAGTTCGGGCTGGTTAATAAATTAAAGAAGCTATAAGCATTGGGTTTATTAATTTGTTGTGTGATAAATTTTTGTTGAAGTTGTTTTGATTTATGGTTAGTGTTTATCAAGGCTGTGACGTGGTCTAATGAATTGGTACAACCCAGTTAAGTGTTATTATACTTAATTGAGGAATGTACGAATGACCAAAAGAAAACAATATTCAAAAGAATTTAAATTAGATGCGGTAAGTCTGGTAACTGAGCAGGGTTATACCCAGCTTGAAGCCGCCAAAGGCCTTGAGATCAATGCAAACATGCTGTCCCGTTGGGTAAGAAAGCTATCTGATACAGACGGACAGGCTTTCAGAGGCAATGGAAAACTAACACCGGATCAGGAAGAAAACAAACGACTTAGAGCTGCAATTAAGCGCCTGGAGATGGAGCGCGACATATTAAAAAAAAGCGACGGTCTTCTTTGCAAAAGAAACGAAATAAAATATTCGTTTATCACTGAGCATAAGAAGACCTCGCCTGTCAGTGTGATGTGCCGTTTATTAGATGTCAGTCGAAATGGTTATTACAGCTATCAGAAACGTCACTTAGACAAACCGGACGATCCTGACATGAAGAAATGATCGACTGGGTTAAGCGCGTTGCACAAAGCGCTGATGATAGCTATGAAGCCGCCGCATGAAAAAAGCATTAGGTGCACTGGGTTATCCTGTGAGTCGTCAGAAAGCCAGAAACCTGATGAAAGAAGCCGGTAAAAAAGTGCGCAGCAAGAAGCGCTTTAAAGCCACCACCAATAGTAATCATAAGCGCCCTGTGTATGATAACTTACTGAAGCGTGAGTTTAATGTAGAACAGAAAGACCGAGTCTATGTAGCTGATATTACCTACTATCTGGACGCAGGAAGGCTGGTTGTATCTGGCGGTTGTCATTGATCTGTATTCCAGAAAAGTTGTTGGCCGGAGCATGAGTTCACGAATGAAGGCGCAGATGGTATGTGATGCCTTAAAAATGGCACTATGGCAACGTCGACCTGCTGCGGGCTTAATTCATCATTCAGATCGAGGTGTTCAATATGCCAGTCTGGAATTTAAAGCGTTACTGGATGCCAACAGCTTTAATGGCAGTATGAGTCGCAAAGGTGATTGCTGGGATAATGGCGTGGCTGAAAGTTTTTTTGGCAGCCTGAAACAGGAACGTGTGCAATGGAGAAGCTACCAAACTCGCCATGAAGCGCAACAGGATATATTAGAATATATCACCATGTTTTATAACAGTCAGCGACTGCATTCATATTTGGATTATCAAAGTCCTAACCAATATGAAAGAGAAATGACTGTAATGAAAAAAGTTGCTTAACTGGATGTACCAATTTGCTTGACCAGGTCACAGGCGACTCCTGATGTTTGTGTTTTGTGTGGTAACAATCACTTTACCATCACGCCAGCCTTTTTTATATTTTTCAATAAGTTGTATTCGTTTTCATAAAGTATCTTTGGCTTAAGCAAGTGCCATTACTCTCTGACCCAGTTTTTCCGGTTTTTCGTTTAATATTGATCTAAGCAATTGAAAAATAGTCATTTATTAGAAGAGCCTGATGCGGCACGGTTCAATATTATGGATTAGGGAAAAATGCCTATATAGAATATCATAATTTATGACTATTGTTTAACTCGCATGCTAGAAAAGACCTCTGAAGCTTGTTTCAGGGGCGTATCAGCAGCTGGTTTTGAGTGTTTCGAATCAGCTTTTTTATAGGCGATTTATTCAATGAGTAGTATTCAAGAGTTCAGTGTTCATCTTATTGGGGTACCGGATCAAGATAAACATATGCTCAGGCGTATAATTAAGCTCCGCGGTGATTCGGGTATTGCTCGAAGTTACAGCATAACGGAAGACAGCACACCCACTTCTACAAAATTATATGTCGTTAACTCTGATGACAATCAAGCCATTGCATATTGGTGTAAGCATTTTCTCGATAATAACAAACTACCAAAAGTACCCACTGTGTTTGCAGGTCAGAGAAAGGTTAAGGTCGAAAATACTTACTATGTGAATCGGCCATTCCGAGCTTCTCAGCTGTTAAATGTTTTCGATACGATCACAGTTAAGGAAATGGATTTTATACCTGAGCTAACGGTTGGTGATCAAACTGAAAATGATGAGATGAATTTGTCTCAGACATTTTTAGAAAAACTGGTGGATTCAAATAATAACAGAAATTATCAGTTTACGGCAATGGTGGTTGATGATAGTCAACCAGTAAGAAAGCAACTTGAGATTCAGTTGAAAATGCTGGGTGCAAAAGTAGAACTGGCTGAAAATGGTGAGCAGGCTATTGCTCTTTCAAGAGATCGTTCTTACGATATTATATTTCTGGATGTTATTATGCCCGGTATTGATGGTTATAAAGTGTGCAAAGTGTTAAAGAAAGATTTTCGAACGAAAAACACACCTGTGATAATGCTCACAGGAAAATCTTCACCTTTCGATAAGATAAAAGGAACTTTGTCCGGATGTGATACATATTTAACCAAGCCTCTTCAGCATGAAGAGTTTCAGAATATTGCTAAGAAATATTTACTTCAGGCGGCAACAGGTTAGTTATGTTGCTGTTATTCTAAATAATAATATTCGAGATAAATACCTATATTATTTTATTGAATCTTCAATTACTGTTTATTCATTGGTATATTAAGGAATGTTTTAATTAGTTATTTATACAATACATAAGGGGATGATAATGACAATTAATAAAGTGCTGCTAGTAGATGATTCACCAACTGATCTGGCCAATATTCGAACAATTGTATCTGATGCAGGGTATTCTGTTCTAACGGCCAGTTCAGGAAATGAAGCAATTGAGCTGGCTAAAAACGAAATGCCTGATTTAATATTTATGGATATCGTAATGGAAGGTGCTGATGGTTATGATGCTTGCAGAGAGATAGCACAGGATGGTATCACTAAAGATATACCTGTTGTTTTTGTTACCAGCAAAAATCAGAAAGCCGACAGAGTGTGGGCTGAACTTCAGGGTGGTAAGGCTTTTATCACAAAACCCTATACGCCTGATCAGATTATTGATCAGATTACAGATCTGAGCGAGGCTCATTAATGGGTGGCGATGGAAACAGCCAGAGTGATGTAACGGAAACAACTACAGATTATTATCTTCCTGATGTCCCTGCTCTGAATATAAATGAATCGCCAAAACAGGCGATTCAAAATCGTTATGGATTTATATTGGGTAACATGGGGTTGTTAATTGCTCAAAATGCGCTTAGTGAAGTGATGAAGTCATTTAAGGTTTATCCTGTTCCAAAGACAAAGTCCTGGCTTCAGGGTTTAACTAACTTACGAGGTAATCTTGTTCCTGTTTATGATCTTGGGTTGTTTCTAGGTATAGTGGATGCACCCATACAGCATAATAATTTACTTATTCTTGATAAAGGTGATGAGGCAGTTGGAATTTTAATTGAGAACTTGCCCGTTCCTCATGATACATCTACCTGGAAACCATTGAAGAACAATGTTGAATTACCCGCAGAATTAAAAAATTGTATTGATGATGTATATGAAAATAATGGAATGGTATGGGGTAGCTTTGATCACAGACGATTTTTTGAAGCGGTTAAATCCGCTGTTTCTATCTAGGCGATGCTTGAAAAAGTAATAATTTTACCGAAAAACAAGGTTAAATCAATGATTTACTGGAGAGCGATTTGATGAAGTATTTAAAATTTAATAAACTTTCAGATGGGATATTTCATCGGCTTGGTGATATTAAAATAACCAGAAAATTGATTAGTGTGCTGGCCATTTTGATTATTGGATTTGCAGTAATTGGTTTTACATACTATCAGGTGCTCGAAGCCGAGCAGGAGTCTATTGTTGCTTCTGAGAAAATGACAGAGTTTGGTAACGGTATACATGAGGTGCAGGTGGATCTATTAAATGCCAGGCGCAGTGAAAGTGAGTTTTATCTGAAAAAATACCCAATTTTTCTAGGTAAGTTTGATACACGAATTATTGTAGCCAGTCAGCAGCTTAAGTCGCTTACCAGTCTGGTGAGGAATGAAAAAGGCCTGGGTATTATAACAGAATTAGGCAACGCTTTTGAGGTGTACAGGAACAGTTTTATTAAAACGGCTGAGGCTCAGATAGAAATAGGTCTTGATGAAAATACCGGAATGAATGTCGAGAAGAAAAAATATTTCGATAAATTAATGGCTAACATAGAAAAATTAAACTCTACAGAATTAGAAAGATCGATGTTAAAAATTCGTCAAAATGAGAATTTATTTATGCAAAAAGAGAAGGAGGAAGATTACAAGGAAGTATTAAAGGAAATCAATAATTTCGGAATTATATTAAATAATAAGAAATTCAATAAAAATATTGGAGCAGAAACTAAAGGTTTTATGTCAGAATATAAAAATATTTTTATTCGAATAGGCAGTGCAGTTGATCGACTTAAAATAATGAGATCAGATGTGAAACAATCGGTTAAGAAAATTGAACCTCTGTTTGAAGAGCTTCTTGAAAGAAGTAATCAAATTATTACTGAAACACGACTTAATGCAGAAGAAAAGCGTAATAGAATAACAGCGTTCTTCATTGCCACTTTATTTATTACAGGTGTTTTGATGTCGTTTGTATTATTGTTTTTAGGTAGAACAATTATTATACCAATGAGCAAACTTCAAGATACGGTAATTAAGGTTAATGAAGGCGATATAACGGCACGTGCAAACCTTAATCGTAATGATGAACTGGGTGAGCTCGCTAAGGCGTTTGACAAACTTCTTGATGAACGTGTTGCAAGTATGGCTGAATCTGAAAAAGAAAGTGAAAAATTGAATGATTCGGTTATTCTAATGATTCGATCCGTTAGTAAGCTGGCTCAGGACAAAAATCTTTCAATTAAAGTGCCTGTATCTGAAGATATTACCGGTGCAATTGGTGATTCATTAAATTTATTTGCTAAAGAAACAGCTAAAATATTGAATGAAGTTAAAGCGACATCTGATCAGGTGGCAAGTGTTTCAAATCTTGTTAAAAACCAGTCAGATCATGTAATTAAAGTGGCTAATAAAGAACGTAAAGAAGTTGAAATAACGGCAAATATGCTGAAAGACTCTGTGCTGGCTATGAATGACATTGCAGTAGATGCACAGAATGCAAATGTTCAGGCAGATAAAACCATTGAAAATACACAACGAGCACTTAGTGCCGTACTTCATTCTGTTGAAGGCATTAACTCAATTAGAAGTACGATAAGTGAAACTGAAAAACGTATAAAGCGACTGGGTGAACGTTCCCAGGAAATCTCAGGTATCGTTAATTTAATTAACAGTATTGCTGAACGCACACATATTCTTGCTCTTAATGCCAGTATGCATGCCGCTTCAGCCGGTGAAGCCGGTCGCGGATTTGCTGTGGTAGCAGATGAGGTTCAAAGACTTGCTGAAAATGCACGTGAAGCAACCTCTGAGATTTCAACGGTTGTTAATAATATTCGTGTAGAAACGGCGGATACAGTTACGACAATGAACGATGTAATCACTCAGGTTGCGGAAGGTACGCGGTTAGCTGAACAGGCAGGTCAGAGTATGCAAGAAAATCAGCAGGCCACAAATAAACTGGTTAACTCTGTTCAACAGATTGCAAATAGTTCAGTTAAGCAGGCTGACATTAGTCGGCAGTTACTGGAGCGAGCAAAACAAATTCAACAAAGTAATGAAGAGACAGGTAGGGAGTTATACGAACAAACAAAATCGACCGATATACTGGTTGAGTATTCACAAAACCTTGTAAGTACGATTGGTGTATTTACCTTGCCTGGGCCTGGGTCTGGGGATGAGGTTGTTAAGAATGCTACACCAGATAAAGATTCATTTTCAGATACCACCGAGATTCGAGTGGCAGGCTAATGAACGTGATATTAATATTGAAGTTTATGGATAATCATGAGTGTCGTTAAGCGTGAAAGAGCGGTCGTTCTTCCGCTAGAAATTTCTGAAGCTGTTAAACAGTTGTCAGTTATTGGTTTCAAATTAAACAACTCCAGTTATGACTACCAGTCTCTTATACTCCAGTATAGAAAGCAGATAAAGATAATATGCAATGCAGTAGATGGATCTATCTATACTGGTTTGCTTGATCTTGTGCTTATTTTGGATGAAGGTCTCGAAGTTCTACTTTATTCAGATCATCAACCGAGCTTAGAGCACATTGATTTCTTACAGGGGTTTCCGGATCTGCTTCTGGATTATTTGAATTTACCTACTAGTAAAATACCTGTCATAATTCTGGTTAAATATTTTAAAAACGCTCAATGGGTCAGGCCCTTAAAAAATGATGAGTACGATATTCAAATGTCGTATATTTCCAGTCGATCAGATGATGTGAAGCATGATGAGCTCTTGCTTGAAGATATTTTGCTGTTGAATGCGGATCATTCAGCAGATACTCATAAAGATAATGTGCATAATATTGACCAGGTAAAGGATGAAGTTTCTACTTATGAGATTGAGGCGGTAGATATTGATCAATTCTTATTTGGAGAGGCTACGAACGCAGAACCTGAGTCAGAACCAGAAATATCGTTAGATGAGTTACAGACGGTCAGTATTGATTCTGATCAGGTTCAGGATATTGAGGAAGTAGATGTTGACCAATTCTTATCTGCAGAGGTTACGAACGCAGAATTTGAGTCAGAACCACAAATATCGCCAGATGAGCTACAGGCTGGAGGTGTTGATTCTGATCAGGCGCGGGATCTTGAGCTGCATCACCAGGAGCTTATTGATCTTGTTAATACTGAATTTATAGAGATTGATGCAGCCTGTAAAAAACTCTCATCTTTTAATTCTGTTGAGCTTCGTCATGAATTAATCAGTATGACCAAACAGGCCGAAAACATCGGTAATGCTGTTAATCTTATAGGTCTTGAAGGTTTGGCAGTGGCGAGTGATATTATTTCTTCTAATCTTGGGTTGGTTTCACAGGAAAAATATTACATAAGTCCTGAACTTCTTTCTATCATTACTGAATGGTCTAATAAGCTCTCAGGATATCTTGGTAATATATACAATCAAAATTATGTTCAGATACTGGTGACTTATCTTCAAGATAAGAGCTGGCCTGAGCCAGCTAATGCTGAATTATCCAAAAATCTAATTAATAAATTATCTAGTCCATCTTTTATTGAAGAGGAAGTTGAGAGCAGGCAGATAAAAGCCAGTTCTGATGATGTGTCTTTAGAATTGCCTGTGGAAGTTAATCAGGAGTTGCTTGAGGGACTATTGCAGGATTTACCTGCTCAAACCGAAGAATTTTCAAAATCAATACACAACCTGTGTGAAGGTGAAGGTGGAGGGGTAGAAGACATAGAAGTGGCCCAGAGAATTGCTCATACTCTTAAGGGTGCAGCGAATGTAGTAGGCGTAAAGGGTATCGCTAATCTTACTCATCATTTAGAAGATATACTGGAGGCTCAGGTTAAATTAAGAGTGCTACCTGTTGCAGAGCTTCTGGATATACTTGTTAGTGCTTCTGATTGTCTTGAAGCAATGACAGAGGCATTATTAGGAATTGATGTGGCTCCTGATGATGCACTGCACACTTTTCAGAGGGTTCTCGACTGGGCTAATTCAACGGATAGAAACGGTGCTTCTCATCATGAGGATAAATATGAACCAATATCTGATAATCAGGCCAGGGAAGAAAATGTTACGCCATCCAGTGACCAGCATTTAAAAGAGTATAAATTATCTGAAACAATGTTAAGAGTGCCATCATCTCTGGCCGATGAATTATTACGGTTAGCAGGTGAGTCACTTATTTCCAGTGGTCAGGTACAGGAACATATAAAAAATGTATTAAAAAGGCAGGATGTAATTCAATTGCATAATCAATCTCTACAACAGTTATCTTATGATATGGAGCACCTTGTTGATATTCAGGGTGTGGCCAACCAGCTTAATTCAAAGTCTGATGATAATGATTTCGATCCCCTTGAACTGGATCAGTACAATGAACTTCATTCTATCAGTCGTAGACTCATTGAGCTTTCAGCTGACTCAGTTCAACTGGCAACGACTCTTGGGGATGATCTGTCAGACCTGGATAATCTGGTTATCAACCAGAATCAATTGCAAAAAGAAAGTCAGGAGCTTGTATTAAAAACCAGAATGGTTCCTACAAAGAATATCATACCTCGTATCAGGCGAGGCGTAAGGCAGGCATGCCGTGTAACGGGTAAACAGGTAGAGTTGTTAGTCGAAGACAATGATACTTTTATGGACAGTGAGGTGTTAAATGGTTTAATTGAGCCATTGATGCATTTGATCCGTAATGCAGTTGATCATGGTATTGAGTCTTCAGAAGAGCGAATAAAATCAGGCAAACCAGAAACCGGTATTATTAGATTAAATTTTTCACGTTTGGGTGATAAAATTTCTATAAATATTGAAGATGATGGTAAAGGTCTGGATCTAGAGAAAATTAAATTTAAAGCAATTTCACATGGTTTGATTAATTCAGATCTGGATATAAGCGATGAGGCTATTTCCCGTTTCATTCTAGAACCTGGGTTCTCAACACGCGATGAAGTGACTCAAGTGTCCGGTCGTGGAATTGGTCTTGATGTTGTAAGTGTTAAAATTCGTGAACTGAAAGGCTCAATTAGTATTCAGTCTGAGTTGGGTAAAAATTGTCGGTTTGAGTTAATGTTGCCTGTATCATCATTTTCAACTCATTCCTTACTGGTCAGAATAAGGCAACATATTTATGCGATATCAAATCGGGGAGTAGAAGAGGTTTTATATCCTGGTTTGGGGGAATTGTACGATAAGAATGAAGGTGTTATTTTTAAAATCGAGGATGATGAATACGATGTTCTGATGATGGACGATCTGTTGTCGCTTCCTAAAGATCGACGTGAATTAGATAGAAGTCATTATCCGGTTTTATTAATTCGAGAAGAGTCTGGTGATAAAAAAGCAGTTCTGGTACAGGAAGTTATAGCCAGTCGAGATGTGGTTGTAAAGCCTATGGGTAAATACCTGCCTAAATTAATGGGAGTTGCAGGAGCAACGGTATTAGGTGATGGCAGTGTTGCACCTGTCATTGATATGCCTGAACTATTACAGTATACCGTTTCCGAAAATATTAACTTGACAGATAACGACGCTGTGTTATCTGTTGATCATCACAAGTTGCCTTATATATTGGTTGTTGATGATTCACTTAGTGCCAGGCAGTCTTTGGCTCAGTTTGTACAGGACCTGGGTATAGAAGTGCGGACAGCGAGAGATGGTATGGAGGCGGTTTCTCTTATTGAGGCGAGACGGCCGGATCTTATTCTGGTTGATATGGAAATGCCTAGAATGAATGGGCTTGAATTGACCAGTCATGTTAGGGGTAGCGTTAATACCTTAGAAACCCCTGTTATTATGATTACTTCACGATCTACTGAAAAGCATAGAGAAGCGGCTATAAGAAAGGGGGTAAATCATTTTATGGTTAAACCATTCGCAGAAGATGAGCTGGCTTCTTACATTAATGACGCGCTTAAAATCGCATAATTAATTACTGTTAATTAAGGTTGTATATAGCTATGAATATGTCAGTGAATGACAGCAATAGCATTCAGCTATTACAAAATAAATTATCATTGTTAATGAATGATAAGACTGGTTATGAGTATCTTGGTGATTGTGTTGAAGCATTCACTAAGATACTGGATTTTTCCTCCTGCTGTATTTATCAATTGATGGAAGGTGATGGAGCCTATAGCTGTAATCCGTTATATGTTTCATCTGTAGAACATTATCGATTAATGGTTGAGATTAAGCCAGGGGATTTTATAGTAGACAGCATTATCGAAAATCAGATCTATATTGAAAATGGAAGTTCCCATGACTTGATTTATAGAGATGAATTACTTGTTGCTCATAATGCTCAGTCAATTATTGGTATTCTTTTAAAAGATGTCAATCATGAACCTCTTGGGTTTGTTCTTTTAATTAAGAACGACGCAATAAGCCAGTCTGACGAAATAACATACATCATACAACAGCATACTAACCGAATAAGTGCAGAGTTAGAAAGAGTGCTTCTGCGCAAGAGTCTAATTCAATCAGAAACAAATTTAAATTATATAGTTGAAACATCCAGAGATTTTATATGGGAAATAGACTTAGATGGTTATTTTATAAATGCTAGTCGTTCGTCAATAACAATTTATGGTTATCATAGAAATGAGATGCTGGGAAAACATTACTCAAATTTTATGTCTGAAGAATTGTCTATTGAATTTGAAAATCATCTTGCAAAATCTGTTCAGGGAAATGGAATTTACGATATTGTTACCAGACATTTAAATAAACAAAATAAGTCTATTCAGGTGATTTATAATGCAAAGCCAAAATATGATTATAGAGGCATATGTGTTGGTTATACTGGTACCACTACAGATATAACTAAATCTGTTAGGGCTCAGGTAGCAGTCAAAAATAATAGTGAGTTATTTTCATCCATTCTTTCCAGGCTGCCAGTTGTTTTCTTTCGTATTGATGAAAAAGGTTATTTAATCGATATTAGAGGTCATGGTCTTAAGCGTATGGGCGTTAATGATATGGAATGGGTCGGTAAACCTGGATATGGGTTATTTGTTGGTATGGATGAAATGATTGATTCTGCTTTATCAGGTGACACTGTTCATTTTGAAAGCAAAGGCAGTCTTGAAGGCGATCCGTGGTGGTTTTATACGTCTATGTTTTTTGATAGTTGGGCAGGTTTTGGTGCAGTTGGTTTAGCAGTCGATATAACGGATCAGAAAAAAACGGAAGTGAAACTGGTTCACCTGCTCAATGACAATAGAGAATTAGCTCAGAAGCTTGTAGAAGTTCAGGAGGAAGAGAGACGTAATTTGTCAAGAGAACTGCATGATGAACTTGGTCAATCTATTACAGCGGTTAAAAGTTTGGCTACAGCGATTACTGTTAAATCTGGAAGTGGTTACTCTGAAATAAGAAGCCTGGGTAATTCAATTATTGATTTATCAGGCCGATTATATGATGTTGTGAATGGTTTAATGCGACGATTAAGGCCTGATATTCTAGACAGTCTGGGTTTCGAAGCAACCATTAATAGCTGTATTGATAACTCACAATTAGAAAAAATGGGTGTTAATTGTCAACTAAAAATTACAGGTGAAATTGATGATTTAAATGAAGTGGTACAGATAACAGTATATCGAATCATTCAGGAGTGCCTGACTAATATTTCTAAATATGCAATGGCTTCTAATGTTCATATCGACATTAAAAGGCAAATGGTGGATGTAGTAGGTGATGATTTTCTGGGGAGCCATATTAGCAATAATGAATCTGAAAAATTTATTTCTTTGAGAGATTTTTTATATATAACGGTTGTGGATGACGGCGTTGGCATGAACTTAAATTTAGATTTACACCATTCAGAAACTGAACAAAAAATGGGGCTCCAGGGTATTAAAGAAAGAGTAACGGCTCTGGGTGGCGAATTATTAATCGACACTAAACCAGAAGAGGGCGTGAAGATTCAAGCAGTATTAGATCTAACGACTGTGTTGCATAGTAATGGACATATGTCTGATGTAAAAAAAGCCAATAAAGTACACAAATTAATCATTCATTAACTATAATATTCAAGTAATCGTTTGCAGCCTATAGTGTAGTGTTTGTTAAATGAGATAAGTTATAAAAAACATAATAATGCTTGTCTATAAATAAATGATCAAGTAATAAAATTATAAAGTTAGTATATTCTAATGAATTTTTCATTCGGAGGTAATTATGAATGAAGGTGTAGAAAAAGTTAAACTATTACTTGTTGATGATCATGCCGTTGTAAGAGCAGGATTTAGATATTTGCTAGAAAGCGATTCTGATTATGAGATCAAGGAAGTAGATACAGCAGAAGAAGCGTGTAGAGTCTATAATGAATATATGCCTGATGCTGTCATTATGGATCTAATTATGCCAGGTATGGGTGGTCTTGAAGGTGTCAGGCATATTTGTGCAAAGGATAGTAAGGCAAAGGTACTGATACTGAGTATGAGGGATGATCCTGTTTATGTGAACAGAGCCAAAGTGGCAGGTGCCAAAGGTTATGTAACCAAACGAAGTGCACCTGAAGAGCTGACTCAAGCTGTGAGTAATATTATAAAAGGTGAGAATTATTTAAGCATTGATGTTGCTGATTCCTGCTCAAATCCAGAAGTAAAGTCAGACGAAGAAAAAATAAAATGTCTTTCAGAAAGGGAGTTTGAGGTATTTTGTTTGTTAGCTGAGGGTATGAGGGTTGTTGATATCTCTCAGGATTTACACCTTAGTCCTAAAACTGTCAGTAACCATAGAACACATATAATGCATAAGTTAAATGCATCAAGCATTGTAGAGCTTACGAGGTTGGCTATTCGTGATGGCTTAATTGAAGCATGATTATTTTATAAATCAAACAATTTTTCTTCTGGGTAAAAGAGTGCTTTGCAATTTATGCATAATACTTTCCCGCGTATTTATTTTTATGTAAGAATGAGTGATGAGGTATTCAATTATTTTTCTGGTGGTATCTTCAATACTTAATGCAGAAGTATCAATAGTGAGTTCTGGATTACGCGGTTCTTCATAAGGTGAGTCAATACCAGTGAATTTAGGAATTTCTCCGTTTCTTGCTTTCTTATACAGGCCTTTTACATCGCGTTTTTCACATACATCTAAAGGGCATCGAACATGAATTTCGATAAATTCATGTTTATGAACGATTTCTCTTACAGATTTTCGATCATTCTCAAATGGAGAAATAAATGCAGTTAACACCATGACGCCCGCATCGATGAATAACTTTGAGGTTTCACCAATTCTACGTATATTTTCCTTGCGATCATTGTCGGAAAAACCAAGGTCACTGTTTAATCCATGTCTAATATTATCACCATCGAGAATGTATGTGCGAATATTCAGGTTATGGAGGTGTTCTTCTACAGCATTAGCGATGGTTGACTTTCCGGATCCGGATAGGCCTGTAAACCACAAAATAGCTGAACGTTGCTTATTGAGTTGATTTCTTTGTTCTTTAGTTATTTCAGTTTCATTCCATACTACATTACTTGACCGTCGATCTTTCTTAGTATTACTACGTCTATCATACATATGCTCACCTACAGACAGCTTTAAGCATTATCACTTAAAATATAAATACAATTGTATATATAGCACTTATCAATGAATATATAGATAGGAAAAATTCCTGAAATACATAAAATACATAAAAGTTTATTATTAAATATGCTTATAAATGAGATGGGAATTTTTCCTCTTGTGCGTATATTTCATTTTAACTAATTAACCTGAGCTATAATTATGCTATTCAATAGTACATGTGGTGTTTGTATTTGTGCGTGTTCCAAAAATAATTTCAATGTCTGATATGTTTTCATCCAGAATTACTCAGGATGATGAATCTTATATATCGCTTTTCTGGACTTTTCTAAAAATTGGCAGTACTGCTTTTGGCGGATTTATGGCCCTGATTTCGGTTGTTCAGAATTATGTTGTTGATAGAAGGGCACTTTTAAGTCATGAAGAAATGCTTAATGGTATTTCTTTAGCAACAATATTACCAGGCCCTGTGGCTGTTAATGTTGTTGCTTATAGTGGTTATAAAATACGTGGTTTGCCAGGGGCCTTTATATGTGCATTTGCAGTTATACTGCCTTCTTTTTTACTACTGCTAGTGCTTAGTCATGCGTATTTTACCTGGGGAGAGTTACCAGCTGTAAGTAAAGTGTTTAATGGGTTCTTGCCTGCTGTAGCTGCAGTTATAATAGCCGCTGCGCTCAAAATGGGGCAAAAGGAACTATTGGGTAAGATTGAAATTTTGATAGCAATATGTTCAATGTCGGCACTAATTTTTATTGGCGGGTTTTATATTACATTAATAATTATATTTGTTTCTGCTGTGCTTGGTTATTTTTTGCTTCCGCATGGAAAAAGTGATAACTATAAAGATTTTTTTAATAAAGCGCTTTTACCCAAAGATTTATCAATTGTCGCAGTGGTTTCTCTTGTTTCTATCGGAATTGCCCTATTTGAATCTAATACGTTTATTTTATTTAAACTGTTTTCAACCTTTTCAACTATGAGCTTGCTTTTATTTGGCGGCGGTTTTGTTTTTATTCCTTTAATTCAGGAAGTGGTGGTTAACAGTTATGGTTGGCTTAACGATAAAGAGTTTATTGATGGAATAGCACTGGGACAGATTACACCTGGCCCTATTCTTATTAGTGCAACATTTATTGGGTATAAAGTATCTGGAGTTATAGGAGCAATTGTAGCCACTCTAGGTATTTTTTTACCCCCGGCAATACTTATGCTGATAAGCGCTAATTTTTTGGATTTAATTAAGAATTCTGCGGCTATAAATGCAATACTTAAAGGAATACGTTGTGCCGTTATAGGCATAATCGCAGCGGCGGCTTATACAGTTCTTCTGTCTGCGGATAAGAGTTGGATTTCATTGTCTATATTTATATTGGCATTAATAGCCCTGTTGAAATTAAAGCTTGAAGTTATATGGGTTATACCAACGGCAGGTTTATTAGGTTATTTTTTATTTTAATCTTATTGTATGTGGATATATAAACCATTAAATATCACTACTGTCCCGTTAAGAAAATTGAATGTGACCTAAAATCGTCGTGTGTCACATTTTTATTGGTTTTTATTTATTAACGACATGAAATTAGAGAAACAAAATAATAACAGATAATAATTTAAACCGTCATCCCCGAATGCTTGTGTCTGGGATCCAGCGGCCTTATGTACTGTAAAAACACTGGATTCCCGACACAAGCATTCGGGAATGACGACACTCTTTAAGTTAACGGGACAGTAGTGATTAAATATATGAAAATAAAATCTATAGATAGTAGTTTTTATTAAAATAATATGTCTTATCGATTTAAAAATAAAGTATGAGTCATAATTATTTTTATTAAATATCTTTTCAAATTAGAATGTTTAATGCTTATTTTATCTAGTTTTTTTAGGGGTTCTGCTTCATGATTAAACGATTAATGGTTAGTGCTGTTGCTTCTTTGTTAGGGATATATTCACAAGCCGTCTATAGTGACTATGTCTTTACTGCTCCACCTCGTGAATCCCTTGAAAAAGGTATCAGAGTGTATAAACCAATTAGTGATTTCCTTACTGAAGTGACCGGTGAAAGATTTGTTTATATGCATCCTGATACCTGGAGTGAGTACAGCAAGAACATGCACGGTGAAAAATATGATCTGGTATTTGATGGCCCGCATTTTGTAGACTGGCGTATTAATAACATAAATCATCAGGTGCTTGTAAAACTTCCTCAGTTATTTAGGTGGAGTATTATTGCTCGTAAAGATGATGTTTCAATAAGCGGTATTCAGGATATGATAGGGAAAAAGGTCTGCGCTCCTGCTTCGCCGAATTTTGGAATGCTGAGCTTGTTTAGTCATTTTGCCAACCCGGATAAACAGCCAGTCCATGTTAAAATTAAGGGCTGGGTCAATGTCTATGATGCTGTGAAAAGTGGAAAGTGTGATGCTGGTGTTCTGCCGAAAACTAATTTGGGCACCTATGACAAAGATGGAAAGTTTACCAAAGTTATACATACTCACTTACCCTATCCAAATCAAGGCTTTACAGTTAGTAGGCGATTGTCCCGAGATTTGCGAGAAAAAATACGTTATGCCTTATTATCTAAGGAAGGTCAGGAAGCAATGATAAACCTTCGTAAGCGTTATGCGGCGGGTGTCAATTTGGTAAATACAGATGACGAGGAATACGATGGTATACGTATAGTATTGAAACGCGCTGATAATTTTACTTATAAAAAAGAGAAGAAGCCATCGTTTACCAATAATTAAATGGGATAAGGTAATCATTTATATTAGTGATTACCTTATATTTTCAATAAATAAATGACTTTATCAAGGAGCTAGACTTTTATTTAATTTATCAAGGTAGCAAAATTATGTCAGCAAACAACTCAAATATCCGCCGAGTACTAATGATTCCTTTACGTCGTTGTGGTAGCCATGCATTACGTTTAAGGCTGAATTCAAGTTCAGAATTTTACGCACCCTATCCACTCCATGTTGTAGATTTCATGCCAATATTAGATTTATATGGTGACTTATCAATTGATAATCATTATTTTCAGTTGATTACAGACATTATTGGTTTGCAATCTGGCTTGATGGTCAAATGGCCAGATGTGTCTCTGGATCCTGTTGAGGTATTTGATGCAATAAAAGATGAGCCACGAAGTATTCACCGTATTATATGGGAAATGCTTCTTGTATCGGCAAGAAAAGAGGGTGCTTCTGTCATTATGGATAAGTCTCTTGATAATATCCATTACGCTGATGAGTTGCTCGAATTATTTCCAGACATGTTGTTCCTTAATGTTGTGCGTGATCCCCGTGCACAGATTTCAAGTATGAATAAAGCGATAATTCATGATTTTGATATTATGTTGAATGCATTGACCTGGAATAAAGCCCATGAAAAGGCAAGACAGCTTGAAATTAAACATCCTGAAAAAGTGCTGACTATACGGTTTGAAGATTTTATATCCAATCAGACAGATACTTTACGCTATATATGTGATTTTTTAGATATTCAATTTTCCGAACAAATGCTGGATATAGCCAGTTCTCAGGAAGCTAAATCAATTTCTACTCGATCAGCATTATGGGAATTCAATAGTTCAGAACCGATTGCAGCTAATGTCGATAAGTTTAAGACATTACTTACCCAGAATGAAATAGAAACCATAGAAACGCTGACGGGTGAATATATGGATTTATATGGTTATGAACGTATGACATCAGCTGATGCCGATGTAGGGTCTGAGATGTTAGCCGCTGCCCAGCAACGCAGTGTTATCAATAAGGAAAAAGCCTGGAAACAACTTAGGATTAAAGACCCTCGTGATTATATGCTACGTAAGTATCGTTTGGATTATATTGAAATGGTCAAATCACGTTTAATAAGAGAAGAAGAGTTATTTCAGAAGTTGGCCTGATTGAGGATAAGTTAATCATGTTTTATCACTACTGTCCCGTTAACTTAAAGAGTGTCGTCATTCCCGAATGCTTGTGTCGGGAATCCAGTGTCTTTACAGTACATAAGGCCGCTGGATCCCCGACACAAGCATTCGGGGATGACGGTTTAA
>Ga0316209_1000879_pt1 | contig 39915 bp, 45 predicted proteins | sample 6monopyrite_MG_FD_204945 | JGI IMG/M metagenome (GOLD analysis project Ga0316209, IMG submission 204945) | Microbial mat bacterial communities from mineral coupon in-situ incubated in ocean water Damariscotta River, Maine, United States -... | ecosystem: Environmental > Aquatic > Marine >...
CGCGTGTATTACCTCTGGCCTCCAGTTATCGCCTTATATTTGTCGATCTACTGGGTTACGGGCAATCAGAAAAACCCTGGACGAAATATACGGTCGACCGCCATGTTGAAGAACTCTATCAGGTGCTGTGTGAAGATGAATCACTGACAATCGTTGGGCATTCGTTTGGTGCGATCATTGCCATGGCTTTTGCAGCACGCTATCCACATCTGGTAAAACGTCTGGTTCTTATCAGTCTGCCTTATTTTGGCGATAAAGCCGGTGCGTTTCGTTACTTCCGTAAGCGTAATCTGGCTGATCGCTATGTGATGACAAACATTGCATTTGCTGCGCTAGCCTGTGTGATGACCCGTTATGTCTTACGTTGGCTGCTGCCTTATGTGTTGCGTGATATGCCTCGTGAAGTAGTAGAGGATCTTACCCAGCACACCTGGCGTTCTTATACCTCTTCGGTATGGGATGGCATCTATCGGCATGATCTTTTGCATGACACCACACAACTCGATGCTGATTGTGAGATTCTTTTTTTACACGGCGAACTGGATAAAACAGCACCTTTATCCGGTGTTGAGCAACTGCTGCCAGGCCACTCTGACTGGCAGTTATGTGTTTTAGCTAATGCTGATCATCATCCGCTATTACGCGACCCGCAATGGTGTACGCGGGCGATAAACTCGCTGATGAATAATTCAGTTATAGATTGCTGTAGCGATTGAGGTCATAAAGTCCGGAGTGTAGAGGACGCTGGATTTTGTATTGCTGCTGAAACCAGTCAGCAGTTTCCCAGAATGCCGGGCTGGTTCTTCTCACACCAAAATGTTCAACGAAATGATCAAAATTTTCCTGCTTGTTAATAGAAGTATAATGTTCGACGAAATTATCTATGTCATTAATGTGCAGCTTAAAGAAAAAGTTCGGGTAGCTGCCAACCAACCAGTCCACCACGGTTAAACTGTCATGTTGTATATCTTGCTGATTGCGATTACGTTCATCTGATAACAGGGAAGTAACATTTTTATAAGCCTTGTTTCTCAGCAGAGAATAATTAAATGATAGCTCAGGGTCATCGGTAGTGATTTGCACAAATGATACTTCCGGAAGCCCGTGTAATTCTTTGCCTTTGATGCGGCTAATTTTTTGCATTGCAGCGTCTATTTGCATCTTCAGTTTATTTACGGCTAAGCCGGTATTTATTATTGTCGAGCAGTTTTTATTAGCACACTGATTAATCTTATACGCCTGCGGTAATAAATCACCTAGCCGTTGTTTAATGTGCTGGTAAAGTTCAGACTGAACATTTTCTGTTTGATAGCCGGTGACGGATTCAACATTGAGCCACTCCATGGGTGCATCGAATAAAACATCTAGCTCAGAGCGTATACCCTGATACCAGGTGTTGCGAATTTCCTTACGTTTACTGGCAGGTAAAAATGCCAGAAAATGATCCTCTCCTTCCATGCGTAAAAAATCCATATATAACCGGGTACTAAACTGATGCCCAACATTTCCGTAAATATTGAACCCTGCAACCAACAGGTAGTGAATACGTTCAAGGAGAGGGTAGTCGATTACCCAGGCCGTCTCTGGCTCGTTCCCGACCAGACCATATTCAACCGATGCACTATCAAAGTGCCGGAAAACAGTGAGTGCAGCATTGGGGTTAGTAGCATGGCCATTCCAGATATAGCTCAATGCATGATTTAGATTATGCGTATTCATATTTTTAAAATAATCTTGTTTGCTGGTTAAATACTGCTTTTGGCGCTGCCAGTAGTCCGTCCATATGGGAAGAAAATTAATGTGATTGCTACGTTCAGATGGCATCTGCAAGTAGTCAGACATGTTGTCCAGAAATCTTTGTTGAGTCGTAAAAATTTTTTGCTCCGGGTTAAAGAAAACAACCCAGAAATGATCCTCAATTACATTGAGTGCAACCTGTCCTCGGCAAACCGGCCCCTTAATAAATCCTTCAATAAAAAAACGCGCATCGTCCAGTAAAAATCGATAACGTGAATCCGGTGGAATAGCGGCATATACCTTGAATGGATTTGACGCAACTTCCGGGGCATAAGACGGCAGCTTGTCCACACTGTAGTCCGCTGCGATGAACAGCTGTTGATAGCGTTGCAGACGTTTATCTGAAAATTCATAAACAATATGATTTTTAGCCACAATGGTTGGTGTATAACGCAGCAGGCGATAATAAAACACTGCTGTGCCAGGATTGTCATAGGGCCTGAGTGTGGCAATTTCATCCACCGTTTCTCCCGGTGGAGTGTATGAGCGAACCAGGCGATAAAATTCATCAACAGGTGTTTTAGTGAAATGAATGTGAGCATGAAATAAATGCTCATAGATATAACGGCTTGTCAGTCGCTGTTTATTTGATCTTTGGTTTAAAAATGTTTCCCATTTGGTAACTTGTGGTGATGCTTTATTATTTAAAATATCAGAGTCAGGCATAACTGCGCCAGCTTTAAGCCATTTTGCTAATATCCGGTTTTCATTCTCACTGAGATTAGGCATCGCATATGGCATGCCCCATAAGGGATTTTCTTCTGCGTATTTATTAAATTTGTTCTGCGTCGGACATTCCTGTTTGCGTTCAATATCCAATGTGAAGTCGGCAGGAAGTTTGCCGCTGCGGGGTTGTGGATTATGTTGTTTGAGTTCAAGCAGTAACTGCATTACAGGCTTATGATGATTTTTTTCAGTATCATCTACTACAGAATGAAAACCTTTGTTGCGCCATTCGTTGTCAGTTTTAGCATCGATAAACAAACGAGTAGGCTCTATCGCTGTAAGCCTTTTGGGATTATAGACTTTTTCTTTATTGGCACCGCGTGAAATACCTTCGACAGATGAAAGTTTTAACTGACAGGGTGCGTCATAACAACTGTGGCAAACAATGCAGCGCTTCTCAAGTAATGGTTTTACATCCCGGCTATATAACACAGGTTCCTGGTTGGCATCTGTAATTGGTTGATGATCAGTAATGGGATTTGTTTCGAAACCTGTCCTGTAAGTCAGGAAATAAAATAAAACGAATATTAATAACAGAAAAATAATTACAGCAGCTTGTTTATAGTTTAACGGTGACTTCGTAATATTATTCATATGTTTTAGTTGATCCCGTTATATGTATTAGCCAAAGCAGTACTGGCGGTATGAGTAACCACTGTAAAAAAGGCATGCCGCCAATTTCGATAACCGGCACAATCGGCATCAGTTCTGTGTAACCCCATGTACCTTTGATACGTGTATTTAAAATTTCACTGAAAATAGTATAAGCCAGACCTAAAACCGTGAATAAAACAATATTGGGCATTGATGGTGAAAAGATCCAGTATCTTGACTTGTTAAGTAGTGATATCAGCCAGAATATACTGAGCAAAATTAACAGGTCGCCTAAAGTGCAGTGTACTAAACCGTATAATATGAAGCTCCAGTCACCTTCATGCCATACGGTGTAGAGCGGAAATTGTGCAATCTCCCATAAAGTTTGCAGAGGTAATGATAGTAGTAATAGTCTATATTCGGGTGACTTTTTCCAGAAAGAGACATTCCGTAGAGAAATATTTTCTTTTGTTCTCTTGTTAAGGGCCGATGCGAGTATAAAAAAACGCATAGTAAATATCAGGAAAAATAATACCAGCATAACGAACAGGCCGATTTCAAGCAATTCAAACCAGTTGAAGTGGGCATATGGATGTATAGTAGAATTCATCATATATGAAGCCTAAAGGATAATATATATTCGGACAAGTTACTAAATTCTAACTACGACATCATATTAAGCAGGGAGCGTAAATCGTTAATTGGGCTTTCACACAGTCTGAAAAGTCTAATGTACAAGCGCAATAAACGCTCATAAACGATGGCTATAAAAAACGCAGACAATAAAAAAGGGACGACTAAATAGTCGTCCCTTTTTCAACAAACTAAAAAGCTAAAACTTAACTACATCCCTTAGGGCGAGGTAAGCCAGCAATTTTATTTGCGCACTTAATTAGACCGGTTGGGAACAGAGAGTAAATATACTTCTGGTCGCTTTTGTCTTTGCCGTACTCTTTTTTCATTAGCTTGGAAAATGCACGTGGTTCGCATACGGCGCCATTTTCCTGAAAGTAAGTACGCGCCATATTAATAATATTCCAGTGCTCTTCAGTTAGCTCACCTACATTTTCTGTGATCGCAATCTGAGCAGCGAGTTCTTCGCTCCATTCATCAAGGTTAAGTAACCAGCCTGCTTCACTTAACTCGATAGTTTTACCATTAACAACGGCTTCCATTGATACACCTCTTAAATAAACTTGATAACCTTAGAACAAGTGATGCTGCTTTAGCCGTCTCATCCAAAGATTGAAATAATAAACTTGAGTAATTTGGTCGGGTATTATCCATTAATTAATGCTAATACGCAAATATTTTGTCCCCTTGTTAGACAGCTGTCTGAGTTGGTGATAATCTGAAATTAGTCATATTTGGTCTGCGTGTTTGTGTGGCTTCAACTAAGCTGTTTAAATAAGGCCAATGAATACCGCGTTCAAGGGGGGCATATGTCAGATCAGAAAATTGATATGTTCAAAGGTGTAATGCCCGGGGAACCACTGTATAAGCTGGCGCCCACCCGTGATGAAAACGGTAAGTCTTTTGTTGATTTTATGCTGATTATTCCAAAACTTAAAAAGAAGCCACAGGACTACATTGATCGAACATTGAAGGATATTCAAATGGTTTTGAATCGATATAAAAACGATGTGGTCTTTGCCAATATGGATATGAAAATCAATTGCTTATGGATATCACATAAGCATAAGCCGGGCCTATGCCGCGAGTTAACAGCGGCTATACGCCAGTATGTTCCCGAAGCAATGCTAGTGGGTGATGCGGGCTATTAATAACGTCTTTATACGAATTTAACAACAGATAAGTATCCCAATGATGAATGCCACAGCAATAGACCCTGTTATTTTTAGTGAAATAAGTGCGCTTATGGAAGACTCACTACCTGTCTTCATTGAAACCTATATAAAAAACACACATAAAGTATTAGATGAGCTAGAGCGTGCTATACCCGCGGAAGATTCGGATAATATTTTTCAAAATGCGCATCAATTAAAGGGAGGTAGTGGAAGTATTGGTGCAATGCAGGTATTTCAAATAGCAAAGCAGATGGAAGATATTATTAAGGGCGGTAACGGTAAAGCTGAACTGGCTAGTGTGTTTATTGAGTTGAAGGCTGCTTATATGGCCGCAGAGGCCGAGTTAAAAACGCTTTTATAATTCTTACTCTGTAAGGTGTTGTCAGGAATCTACAGCGAACGGCTTGATGCGATTGTATGTTCACGAAGCCTTCCTCTTCGATCATCTTCCGTAACCACATCGCTAGCATGATCATACTTACCGTAATCTTGAGCCGATCCCGAGTCGTAGAACATAATGAGCTTATTATTTGTGATACGGTCTGTACTTAACTACAGAGTAAAATAGTGAGGCATTGAACTATGGGTAAATCATTAACCATTGGGTACTTAGCACGTGCTGCTGAAGTTAATGTTGAGACTGTCCGTTATTATCAACGATTTGGCATTATTGATGAACCGCAAAAACCAATAGATGGCTATCGTATCTACCCAACAGAAACGGTAGATCGCATTCGGTTTATCAAGCGAGCACAGCAACTTGGATTTAGCTTGAAGGAAATTGCAGAATTATTAGACTTAGGGGACGGCCATTGCGATGATGTTCGATTACGTGCCGAAGAGAAACAAGCGCACATAGACGCGCAAATTAAAGACTTGAGGAAACTGCGCAAAACACTCGATAAGCTGATTAAAGCATGTCAATCTGACAGCAACACAGCTCATTGCCCTATCGTGGAGACACTGGCAGGAAAATAAGTATAGATATAACAATTACTTAAAGCTGGTTTCATAAAACGATAATTTACCCCGATCAATTAAAGATTTTCTCTTGACCCTGTATATATGTACGGAGTCTAGACTTGTTAGCAATTCGAAAGAGCCGGAGCTAACAAGATGGGCACCCCAAACTCTACTAATAATCGTACTTCGTTTTCAACTGTTATTGCTGCGACGCTTGCGGCCATTGGTGCATCGCTTTGCTGTATCGGCCCTTTGGTGCTTTTAGCGCTGGGTGTCGGTGGTACCTGGATCAGCAACCTTGCGGCATTGGAACCGTACCGCCCCATTTTTGTTGGTATCACACTGATCTTTCTGTTGCTGGCTTTTCGCAAGCTTTACCTGGTTCCGCGTCAATGTGCTCCCGGAGATGCCTGCGCGATACCCCGCACACTGCGTAACCAGCGGATTATTTTTTGGATCGTCTCAGTATTGTTAATCGCACTACTGGCCTTTCCATACTACGGTCTTGTATTTTTTGAATAGGCCGCTTTTTTGAATACATAAAATAAAATTAATATCCATCAGGAGTAATGTAATGACTCGCAACCTTATCTTCTCAGCCCTTATTATACTTAGCGCACTGTTAACACCATTCTCAGCTTCTGCGGTTGAAACAAAAACAGTTACCTTAGATGTGCCTGGAATGACATGTAAATTCTGTCCCATCACTATTCGTAAAGCATTGAAAAAAGTACCGGGTGTGATCGATGCAAAGTCCGATTATGAAACGAAAACAGCAACTGTGACATTTGACCCTGACATGACCAGTGTTGAGGCTTTGACAAAGGCAACAGCAAATGCCGGTTATCCTTCCACTGTAAAGTAGAAATAGATAAGAAGAAATACTATGCGTTATTTATCCCTGAATAGCTCAATAAAACAGTAAAAATCGAATCGGATTGTCCCGTGACAGAAAACCAAATTGCGCTCAATGTGCCGCCCATCCATGCAGAATCTGTCTTCGACAAACCGATTTTTCTATCATTTTTAATGCCCGATATGGATAAGTTAAATAATGATGTAACGACTGATTTTTGTCATTTCGTTTTTTTCTTTGATTCAAAATCAGTGGCGGAATAATGGATAGCAGAACACCCCGGCACGTTCTTGCTCTCACTGGAAGATGCTTTTTTAATAGGCAAAGAAGTTAATGCCGCACGTTATAACCTGAGCCTACTAATAGAGGACAATGATGATAACGAATATAAAAATAACCGGAATGACTTGTGAACATTGCGCTAAAAGCGCACAAGATGCTCTAAATATCCTCGAAGGTGTTAATGCATCGGTGTCCTATGCCGAAGGGATAGCGAAGGTTGAAAGTCAGGAAATTGTCGATGACAACCAGCTACTCAAAGCAATTGAGTCCAAAGGCTATGGTGCATTGTTATTGGGTGGTGATAACACGTCGAGCACAGGCAATGACGGTAATGGGAGGCACATTGCGATTGTCGGTACGGGTTCCGGCGCATTTGCGGCAGCAATTAAGGCAGTCGAACAAGGCGCAACGGTAACAATTATTGAAGGCGGTGATGTGATTGGTGGCACCTGTGTGAATGTAGGTTGTGTTCCTTCCAAAATATTTATACGTGGCGCAAACATTGCGCATCTACAAGGACACCATGCCTTTGATGGTCTGGCATTAAATACCCCCAATATTGATCGCAAGGCGATGGTGGCTCAACAGCAACAGTGGGTGGAAAAACTGCGTTATGCTAAATACGAAAGTATTTTGGAAAGCAACCCGGGAATTAATCTTGTGCGTGGCATGGCAGCCTTTAGGGATGCGGGCACACTGACTGTGACCAAGTTTGATGGAAGTAAAAAAGAAATCAAAGCCGATCGATTTTTATTAGCTGTGGGTGCACGTCCAAAGATTCCTGAGATTAAGGGGCTTTCCGAAACACCTTTCTGGACATCGACCGATGCGTTAATTGCTGAAACAATCCCCAAACATTTAGTGGTATTAGGCGGTTCTGTTGTTGCGCTGGAACTGGCGCAAGCCTTTCGTCATTTAGGTGCAAAGGTTACCGTGATGGCACGTAGCATATTATTATCCAAAGAAGATGCAGACGTGGGTGAAGGTTTAAAATCAGTATTTCAAAGTGAAGGTATCAATGTTCGATTACATACTGTACCCAATGCGATTAGTCATGATGGAAAAATTTTTCGCGTAAGCACTCAACAAGGTAACATTGATTGTGACCAGCTCCTGGTTGCAACAGGTAGGCAATCAAATGCCGATACCCTGGCCTTGGAAAAGGCAGGTGTTGAAACAACTAACAGCGGCAATATAATTATTGATGATCACATGCGTACTAATGTTGAAAATATTTATGCGGCGGGTGATTGCACCAATCAACCTCAGTTTGTATATGTGGCAGCGGCAGCGGGTACCCGTGCTGCAATCAATATGACCGGTGGAGATAAGATGATTGATCTGTCTACCATGTCGGCAGTGGTATTCACTAATCCTCAAGTTGCCTCAGTCGGTTTAACTGAACAGCAAGCCAAAGATCAGGGCATGGGAGTTGAAAGTCGAACACTGGATTTGGAGAATGTCCCACGGGCATTGGCTAATATGGATACACGCGGCTTTATAAAGCTGGTTGCGGAAATAGACAGTGGTTACATAGTCGGTTGTCAAGTATTGGCAAACGAAGGTGGTGAAATCATTCAGAGTGCTGCATTGGCTATACGCAACCATATGACCATCCAAGACTTGGCGGATCAGTTATTCCCCTACCTTACCATGGTGGAAGGACTAAAATTGACGGCACAAACATTCAATAAAGATATAAAACAATTGTCATGTTGCGCAGGTTGAGCACAGGCTATTGTTGAAGTGATTACTCCTCTTTGGAGAAAATTGAAATTTATCAAGCAATGGTCATGGCGGGTAACAATAGGGCGGCAATAGCCCTTTTAAATCAGGTTTCGTATGTCTGCTATGGCTAATATGTCATCTTATCTTCTGTCAGATGAAGTCTGAGCTACTACATCTACAGCGTAAGACTGTTACTCTTCTATACGTTTTCGTCCATCAGCTACCGCTATCAAAACCTGTTCAGGCGCTGTTCCACCAATATGATTACGTGCCGCAACGGAGCCTTCCAGCGTTAATACATCGAACACATCCTGTTGAATGATATCGGAGAACGCCTGCAGCTCATCTAAAGCCATTTCACTTAAGTCGCGTCTGGTTTCAACGCCTAGAGCCACGGCCTTGCCGACTACTTCATGGGCATCGCGAAACGGTAGACCCTTAACAACGAGGTAGTCTGCCAAGTCAGTTGCCGTTGAGAAACCCTGTTTGGCAGCTGCGTACATGTTTTCTTTTTTAGGGGCTATTGCCGGTATCATGTCGGCAAATGCACGTAAACAACCCAATACTGTATCGATTGTGTCAAATAATGGCTCTTTGTCTTCCTGGTTGTCCTTGTTGTAAGCCAGTGGTTGTGACTTCATTAAGGTGAGTAGTGAGATAAGGTTGCCATTAACTCGACCTGTTTTTCCGCGTACCAGTTCGGGTACATCGGGATTTTTCTTTTGCGGCATAATCGATGAACCGGTACAGAAGCGGTCGGGTAAATCAATGAAATCAAATTGCGCGGATGCCCATAAAATTAATTCTTCAGAAAAACGCGACAGGTGTGTCGTTAATATGGCTGAAGCCGCACAAAACTCGATGGCGAAATCACGATCACTGACTGCATCGAGGGAATTTCGGCAAACGTCGTCGAAATTGAGTAGTTCTGCTGTTAAATGTCGGTCAATAGGGAAAGTAGTGCCGGCCAATGCCGCCGCACCTAAAGGTGATACGTTCAAACGATTGAGACAATCCTGAAAACGGCCAGCATCACGTTGCATATTTTCAAACCAGGCTAACATGTGATGGCCAAAAGTAACCGGTTGAGCGACTTGTAGGTGAGTAAAGCCCGGCATGATAGTGCTTGCTTCACGCTCGGCTAAATCGAGTAGACCAGTTTGTAAGCGGCGAATTTCGCCTATTGCATGGGCAATTTGCTCACGCAGATACAGGCGAATATCAGTGGCAACCTGATCATTACGTGAACGACCGGTGTGCAACCGCTTACCTGCATCGCCGACAATCTCCGTGAGGCGAGCCTCTATGTTCATATGTACGTCTTCGCGCGCAATAGACCATTCGAATTTGCCCTCGGCAATTTCCTGTTCTATCTGGTCCAGGCCTTTTAATAGATTGCTTAAATCATCTTCTGTCAGCACACCAACCTTGGTTAGCATTCGTGCATGGGCGCGAGAGCCAGCAATATCCTGCCTATACATACGCTGATCAAATTGTACCGAAGCAGTAAACGCTTCAACGAAGGCATCGGTAGGCTCAGTAAAACGGCCACCCCATAATTTATTTTGCTCAGATGATTTGCTCATAAGTTTTGCGAAGTCCTGCAAATAATGCTGCTAGTAAGAAAAATGATGGCGAATTATAACAAATATGCAGATCAAGGTTTCTGATTCTCACAATCAGTATTAGATCGACTAAACTCGATGCATGGATATGGAATTGAATGTAAATAAGGGCTTTATACCAAACTTTTGCGATGTCACCGTAGTCTTTATGCTGGTTTTGCTGGTTGAGCTATTGTCATTGTTACTTGCAATGGCACCTTCAAGCAGCGCTGGTTTTTGGGATCGCCTGGCGACTATTTCGATGTTTTCTCAATGGCTGGCACTGATTAATGCCAGTTTGCTGTGTGCATTAAAAGGCTGGCTAAATAAGCAAACGGTACAGGTATGCAGTCTGATGAGTCTTAGCTTAATGCTATCGCTCACCCTGGCTTTGAGTGGCGTGGTTGTTTATTTCGGTGAATTTATAGGCTTTGGCAAGCTAACTGAGCAGGACGTGTATTATTTTGTGCTGCGTAATCTGGCAATCAGCGGCATTATTTATGCGGTGGTATTGCGATATTTTTATGTGCAATATCAATGGCGTTACAACTTACAGGCACAAAGCCATGCGCAAATACAGGCATTAAAAGCACGTATACGGCCTCACTTTTTATTTAATAGTATGAATACCATTGCCTGTTTAGTGCATATTGATGCAGATAAGGCAGAAAAGGCAGTAGAAGATCTATCGGATCTATTTAGAGCGAGTCTGCAGGAGAAAACCAGTCACACACTTAGAGATGAGCTGGATCTTACAGCCAGTTACTTAGATATTGAGCACTTACGTCTAGGTGAGCGACTATCTGCTAAATGGCAACTCGATGAAGACGCGATGGATATTGAAGTGCCGTCATTTTGCTTACAGCCATTGGCTGAAAACGCGATATATCACGGCATCGAGCCAGTAGCCGAAGGCGGACGAATAAAAATTTCAGCGCAACTCGAAAACAATCGACTATGCTTAAGTGTAAGTAATCCGGTGAAAGAACAACATGCTATGAATCGGCATCAGGGAAATCATATGGCTCAGTCTAATATTCAGACCCGACTCAAATTAATGTATGGGGATGAAGCTGAATTTATGATTAACGCTGAGCCAGATATATATACGGTTTCTATAGGAATACCAATATAAAAACATGAATATACTGATAGTTGATGATGAGCCGCTAGCAAGGCAGCGCTTAATAGGGTTAGTGCAAGATCTGAATGGTTTTGATGTGTGCGGCAATGCGTCCAATGGCAAAGATGCTTTGCGTCTGGCACAGGAGTTAAAGCCCGATGTCGTGTTGCTGGATATTCGTATGCCAGGAATGGATGGTATAGAGACGGCGCACCATATGAACCGCCTAAGCAAGCCCCCCGCTATAATCTTTACAACGGCCTTTGGCGAGCACGCATTATCAGCATTTGAGACGCATGCTGTTGATTATCTGTTGAAGCCAATTAAGCAAGAACGTTTAGCAGATGCTCTGCAAGCCGCTGCAAGATTAACCAAGCCACAGTTAGAACAAATTAAACTGATAGATGAAGAGCCCAAGGTGCGTACGCATATTTGTGTAAAAACGCGTGGCAGCCTTGAACTGGTTCCGATTGAATCAATCCGTTATTTTTTAGCGGACCATAAATACGTTACTTTGCGTACGGATGATCATGAGTGCCTGATTGAAGAATCACTTAAATCCCTGGAAGGTGAATTTAGTCATTTGTTTACACGCATTCATCGAAATGCCTTGATTGCCGATCGATATATGACGGGTTTAGAAAAAAATACAGAGGGACACTGTGTTATCACAATTGAAGGTATTGATGATCGGCTTGAAATAAGTCGTCGGCATCTGCCACATGTTAGAAAGAAGATTAAAAATATGGTCACTTATAAATAATCCCAAATATTATAAGTGTGCATAGAAGCGTCTTTAGCAATATTCACTAAGTTGCACCGAAGCACAATTGCTGTTCAGCATAAAATAAAGCAAGCGCGTTTGAGCGTTTAGTACTGAAATCATTATCCAGAATATTAACTTAAAACAAAGAAAAGGCATTAGCTGTCAAGGATTTGAATCTAAGGTAAAATAAGCCTTTATTAGTTATATGCCCTATGGGTAAACGTTTCAGGATAGTTTATGACACAGCCACAACGCATTCGCATTGCCACCCGTAAAAGTCCTCTTGCCCTTTGGCAGGCGGAAGAGGTGTCACGTCAGCTAAAGCAGCTTCATCCTGAACTAGAGATAGAGCTGGTGAAGATGGTTTCCAAGGGTGATAAATTCCTTGATGCACCATTAGCAAAAATAGGTGGAAAAGGTCTGTTTGTAAAAGAGTTAGAGCAGGCGATGTTGGATGGTGAGGCGGATATCGCAGTACATTCTATGAAAGATGTACCTATGGAGTTCCCAGAAGGCTTACATTTGTCAGTTATTATGGAGCGTGAAGACCCAACAGATGCCTTTGTTTCAAATAAGTATAAAAACTTACAGGACCTGCCTGAAAATGCACGAATAGGATCTTCTAGTTTACGCCGTCAGCTACAAATAAAAGAGATGATGCCAGGTGCTGAAATGTTGAATTTACGCGGTAACGTAAACAGTCGATTACAAAAACTCGATGATGGTGAATTTGATGCGATCATTTTGGCTAGTGCGGGTTTAATAAGGCTAGAATTTAATGAGCGTATTGCGGACAGAATTGCACCAGAACAAAGTTTGCCGTCAGTAGGGCAAGGTGCAGTGGGTATAGAGTGCCGTGAGGGTGACGCACAAATTGAAGCACTAATAGCACCATTAAATCATCGTGATACACATACGCGACTTTCAGCGGAGCGTGCTATGAATCATCGATTGCATGGTGGTTGCCAGGTGCCAATTGCAGGCTATGCAATATTGGAAGGCGATGAAATTTATTTACGAGGTTTGGTCGGTCGTCCTGACGGAAGTGAAGTTGTGCGCGCACAAATACGTGGCCCAAGGGATCAAGCCGAAGCTTTGGGAACAGAGCTTGCTGAGCAGTTGTTAAATGATGGTGCAGATGTGATTTTGCGTGAAATGGGAATGATTGATTGAGTGGAGATGCCACTATTAACTTAGCTCAAAAGGTCGTATTGGTTACCCGACCAGAGCATCAGGTGAATGAGTTCATGCAGCAGATTGAAATGCATGGAGGCAAGGCCATATCGTTTCCAACTATAGAAATTCGACCAGTAGATTCAGATAGTGCGTTGTTAGATATATTAACTAAAATAAATAATTACAACATGCTGATTTTCATTAGCGCAAATGCGGTTACTTTCTGTGTAAAACTATTGCAGGCACTTAAAATTGACATCCAGGAAGTAAAGCCAAAAATAGCAGTAATTGGTGAAGCGACAAATGCAGCAGCAACATCAGCGGGTTTTAATGTTTCTATAAAGCCCCGCAGTGATTTTAATAGCGAGGCCTTACTAAAACTGACAGAGTTGCAGCATGCAGAAATACAGTCAAAGAATATATTGATTGTGCGCGGAGTTGGTGGGCTTGAACAGCTGCCTGATACGCTAACTAAAAGAGGCGCAATAGTTTCTTTTGCGGAAGTTTATGAGCGAAAAGTTCCTCTTAATGATGTGCAAATTAAACGCCAACAGCTGAATCATAATTGGAATGAACTAGGTATTAGTTATATTACAGCTACCAGTAATGAAACTTTGCAAAATCTATATGATATGCTGGAAGCTTCGGGAAGAAACGAAATGATAAATGCACATCTAATCGTACCATCACAACGCTGCGCTCATCTAGCCAGACAGCTAGGTTTTAAGTCGTTTAGTGTTGCAAAATCTGCAACTAATCAGCATATGATAGAAGCCATAGCGGCTATATGAACACATCTACATAATCTAAATGAAGAGCATTATGTCAAAAGAAAATAAAGTAGAAGAATCAGCAGAAGAGACAACAGTGCAAAGTGCTGCTTCAGTTAAAACAGAAGAATTAAAAACAAAGAAAAAAAATAAGCCAGCAGGTGTTGGGGTTTTATATTTTCTAATTTTAATCATTATTTCTGCCATGATTGCAGTGTCATACTATTTTGTTGAAGAACAAAAAAATCAGAACACTTTACTTAAACAGCAAGCCAATAAAATATTAATGCTCGATAATAAGATGAGTAGCAATAATACGCAGAACAATAAAAGAGATGAGGCGATTTCGCAAATCAACCAACAATTACAAATAGTAATTACGAATGCAGATGAGGCAAAGAATATTTCGCAGCAAGCTGCAAATCTGGCAAATCGCTCTCAACGGGGATGGGCGCTGGCAGAAGTTGATTACTTGTTGCGTATGGCGCATAGGCGCCTGGAAGTTGCAAAAGATATTGCAGGTGCTGTAGCGGCTTTGCAAGGTGCAGATTCACGACTGGAAGAATTGTCCGATTTAAAGTTATTTAAAATACGTAAGCAATTAGCCAAAGATATTGCTAGCCTGGGAGCAATTAAGCAGGCAGATATAAGCGGTATCTCTTTGGCTGTTGATCAAACGATAGCACATGTAAGTGAATTGCCATTTAAATCTGTTCAGTCAAAAGTTAAAGCGCAACTGGAAAACTCAACTTCTAACGAAGTATCAAATAAAAAAGTCGAGTTGGAAAAAACTTTTGTGGATTCAGTTATTGAAACAGTTAAGAAAATTGGCGATATAAGAATACACCAACAAAGCCTGGAAGTAGTATCTAGTGGCATTCAGCAAAAACAAATTGAACAGCTGCTCTATAGTCATTTGATCGCACTTAAATTAGCGGCATTAAATTACCATCAGGATAACTTCGAATACGAAGTTCAGCAGATGATTGAATTATTAAATGCATATTATGACACAAGCAATAACCGCATTAAGCAGCTTAAAGCAAAGATGGATGAGTATAGTAAAGTGCAGTTGTCTCCAGTTTTACCAGAATTGACCAAAGCTTGGGAAATGCTGCAAGAAGAAATAAGCAGGCCTGTATATAAAAATCAGCAGGAGCCAGAAAAATGAAAAAAATTATTTTGGCATTATTAGTTGCGACGACGCTCGCGGTTATAATCGGCGTTACAGCTCATTACAGTGGTTCGGGTTATGTGGTATTTAGTTTTGCAGAATATACTTTGGAGACATCGTTCATATTTGCGGCTGGAATGGCAGCGCTTAGTTTTTTTATTTTTTATTATTTTGTTCGCGTTATGTCTCATCTGTTTTCGTTGCCTGCTTATGTGAGTGACAGGCATCTTTTTAGAAAAGGAGAGCGCTCTAAAAATGCATTAATAAAAGGCCTGATTGAAATGTCTGAGGGGCGTTTTGAACAAGCAGAGAAAATTTTAATAAAGCATGCGAACCAAAGTGATACGTCATTGTTAAACTATTTAATGGCAGCAAGAGCAGCACAGCAATTAGCCGCATATGATCGCAGAGACGAATATTTAAGATTGGCACATGAATCTACGCCTTCTGCGGATATGGCGATTGGATTAACACAAGCTGAACTGCAATTAAGTCATAAGCAATTTGAGCAAGCTTTGGCTACTCTGAATCATCTATCAAGTGTTTCGCCAAAGCATGGCTATGTGAAAAAATTGCAGGCGCGTACTTATCAGCAACTGGAAGACTGGGAGCATTTAAATTTAGCACTGAATGATGTGAAAAAATATAAAGCTATGAGTGCTCGTGAATATGAAAGCATAGAAACAGAGTCGTTCATCGGCATGATGAAAGCGACCATTAAACAGGTTGATGGCGATAATTCTGAGCGAATATGGCAAGAGTTGCCGAAAAGCTTAAAGCGAAATGCGGAATTAACTTTTTTATATACAAATTATTTGCACTCGTGTCATAAAGATGATGAAGCTGAAGTGCTATTAAGAAATTTTTTAAGTGATAATTGGAATGATGAATTGGCCTTATTGTATTCAGAGTTAGATATATCGAATAGTAAACGGCAATTAGAGACTGCGGAAACCTGGTTGCATAATAATGCGAGAAATGAAACATTGTTATTAGTTTTAGGCAAGCTTAGCATTAAATGTGAATTTTGGGGCAAGGCAAAAAATTATCTTGAAACTAGTATTGGTTTACAACCGTTAGCAGAAGCATATTTGGTGCTGGCTCAATTGTTAGAAGAAAAAATGGACTCCCCGGAGGAAGCACAGAAGTTATATCAACTAGGGTTAATTAACGCTGTAGGTAGAGATTCTGTGAGACAACAATATTCCAGTCAGTTAATCTCTGAAAAATCCAGGAAACCAGTTCTTAAAATGATTCAATAGGCTATCGCTTTTTTGCGGCAATGGCTTTTACAGCATCAGCTGAATATTCAAAAGCATCTGAAAACATACTTTCTTTCTTAGCCTTCTGCTGAATAAATACATCGACTGCGGCATTTACCATTGGCGGTGGGCCGCTCATGTAAATATCAAATCCGGATAAGTCTACAAACTGTTTAGCAACGGCTTGATGGACAAAACCAACTTCACCATTCCAATTATCCTCCTCCATGGGGTCAGATAATACAGGCGTGAAAGCTAAGTTAGGGTTGTTAGCTATCCACTGCGTAAGCATATCGTTCATATATAAATCACGTAGTGCTCTTACACCCATAAATAAATATATTTTTTGATCAAAACCGACGTGTTCAATATGTTCAATCATAGCTTTTATAGGGCCAAATCCTGTGCCCCCGCCCATCATTATAATGGGGCGATTTCTGCCTTCACGTAAGTAGAAGTTGCCAAGAGGTCCCTGCATTTTCAGGCTAGAATTTTCAGGCATACTGTCAAACAAAAAGTCAGTAAATATGCCGCCATCTACATGTCGAATATGTAGTTCTAGAAAGTTGTCTTTATGTGGTGCATTCGCAATTGAGAAGGCGCGGTGCTTGCCATCCTCGAGAATAAATTCGATATATTGTCCGGCAAGATACTGCAGACGTTCATTATTATCTAAGGATAATTGTAATGAAATAACATCATGACACAGTTTGTTTTTAGAGCTGACATGACAGCCCAGTGTTTTAATTTGTATTTGTGATAGCTCTTCAATTTCCTCGATACTAATTTCTAGATCAGACTTTGTTTTCGCCATGCAAAATAAGGCTTGTTGATTTGCCTTCATATTATCATCGAGTGCGATAGGCTCATCATCGTAATAAACTTCGCCTTTCACAATGTAGCCAGCACAGCACCCACAAGCGCCACCACGACAACCATAAGGAAGATCGATATTTTGTCGCATTGCCGCATCCAGAATGGATTCATTCTCTTCCACGTAAAATTGATGCTCAGATGGATGAATGGTTACGCTGAATGGCATTTTGATCCTTAAATATGACGAGTCTAAACGGGTTATTTTGCACTATGTGAAAACAAAGTAAAGCATATTGCTACAGGTTAATCGAAGTCTTTTGCTATAATGCGGTGAATAATTTATGGGGGATAAGAAATGGCACGAGTAAAAATTTACAGCACAGGGCGTTGCCCGATGTGTGATAAGACAAAAAGCTTACTAACAAAGTGGAATATATCTTATGATGAAGCTCGTGTTGATGCTGATCATAGTGCGTTGCGGGAAATGTCAGAGCTGACAAATGGAGCACGAACGGTTCCTCAAATATCTATTGATGGAAAATGGATTGGTGGTTTTTCCGAATTAACAATGATGCATATGGATGATGAGTTAGATGAACTCATCGAGGCCTGATTTTTCTTCTGTGGATGTGCCTGAGTGGGTGCGTTTTATTGCACAGGACTCAGATGGAAGCTGGTGGGGATACTCAGTCGATCCTTTGCAAAATCATCGTGGTTGGTATGAAAACGAACTAGGAAAAAATGTAAAATTACTGCAAGGAAAGGTTGTTGGTGATTGGCGAGATAATATTTTAATCTATCCGTTTTAGTCAGTTGCTTCACAATTTTGATGCTTGAGCCAAATCCGGCCTCCAGCCATTGAAAATGCAATGCCAAGAATAATAAATAAAATACTATTCAGCGTATAGTTGTCTTCGCGTAAGGAAGTAACTAATGAAATACCAGTGGTTAATAAAGCAATAAGAAAAGTATGTAAATTTATATTTTTTTCCGCAAAACTCGCGGTTATATATCCGCTGCCAGACATAATAAAAAAGTAAATTCCTCCGCCAATAATATATGAAAGTAATTGGCCAGCTGTTTCCCATTGAGGATAATCTTGCAGTACGACAGTATAGCCCGTAGCGGCGAGTATAAAAAGCAGTTGAAAGAGTAGTCCAAAAAAAATGATAAGGGCAATGCCAATAAAAAGCGCTTTAAAATTTATCATGGATTAATTAATTCTTCTGGTTGATGAAAACGTTTTACTTCCAGTCGTCGCCATAGTCATGGGTGATTTCTTCGCCTTCCTTAATGTCTCTAAGAGCAACAACTTCCAGGTCTTCGCAATAACAGGCATTGGGTTTTGCATTATGATTGATAAATTTTAAATCAGAATCAACTAGTATTCCTGTTTCCCCATCGAGCCATAAAACATATGGGCCATCTTCATTAACAGGTTTGTATTCGATGGTGCCAATTAAATCGCCGCGCTGAATTTTTTGTACAGCGAATAAACCTTTGCCATGTATACCACTTTCTCTAACAATGTATAAAGTATCATTCATAAGTGCTGAATTATTTATCGTTAAAAATATTTAGTTGATCCCAGATTTCATCAATACGTTGCTTTATTGCTTCATCCATTACAATCGGGTTGCCCCATTCGCGATTTGTTTCACCGGGTAGCTTATTTGTTGCATCCATACCCATTTTTGAGCCAAGGCCTGAAACAGGAGAGGCGAAATCTAAATAATCTATTGGTGTATTTTCTATGAGAGTTGTATCACGGGCAGGATCCATACGAGTTGTCATGGCCCAAATAACATCATTCCAATCACGAGTATTAATATCATCGTCTACAACAATAACAAATTTGGTGTACATAAACTGACGCAAGAAAGACCACACACCCATCATGACTCGCTTGGCATGGCCAGGATATTGCTTCTTCATGCTTACAACTGCAAGGCGATATGAACAGCCTTCTGGAGGTAAATAAAAATCAACAATTTCCGGGAATTGTTTTTTTAAGATTGGTACAAATACTTCATTGAGTGCGACACCTAAAATGGCGGGCTCATCTGGTGGGCGGCCAGTGTAAGTGCTGTGATAAATGGGTTCATTGCGGTGGCTTATTTTTTCTATGGTGAATACAGGGAAATTTTCAACTTCATTGTAATAACCCGTGTGATCACCATAAGGACCTTCGGGAGCCATATCATTCGGGTAAATGTAACCTTCCAATACATATTCAGCGGACGCTGGGACTTGTAAATCACTTAGTTTGCATTGCGTGACTTCCGTTTTGCTGCCGCGTAATAATCCTGCAAAGGCATATTCAGATAAGTTGTCAGGTACGGGTGTTACTGCGCCTAGAATGGTCGCAGGATCAGCGCCTAATGCAACTGCAATGGGAAAAGGTTCACCTGGGTGTGCCTGTTGCCATTCTTTGAAATCAAGTGCACCACCACGATGGGATAACCAGCGCATAATCACACGATTTTTATCAATCACTTGTTGGCGATAAATCCCCAGGTTTTGGCGATCTTTATTTGGGCCTTTTGTAACGACAAGGCCCCAGGTAATTAAAGGTGCAGCATCTTCAGGCCAGCAGGTTTGCACAGGAATAGCCGATAAATCGACATCAGCCTTTTCAATGATGTTGGCCTGGCACGGCGCTTTATTAATTAACTTAGGTGCCATATTTAGTACTTGCTTAAAGATAGGCAACTTATCCCAGGCATCTTTCATACCCTTAGGCGGTTCGGGTTCTTTTAGAAAGGCCAGTAATTCACCGATTTCATGAAGAGCCTCAACCGAATCTTCGCCCATACCCATGGCGACACGTTTTGGAGTGCCGAATAAATTGGCTAGTACAGGTACATTTGAGTTTTTGACGTTCTCAAATAACAGTGCCGGGCCTTTAGCGCGCAAGGTACGGTCACAGATTTCTGTCATTTCAAGGTTGGGATCAACCTTTAGTGAAATGCGCTTTAGCTCACCTTGCTGTTCGAGTTGTGCAATAAAATCACGCAGATCTTTATATTTCATGAGTATAAAACTTTAAGGTTGTTATGCGCTTATTTGTAAAGGCAGAGGTAGGCGCTATCACATGCTAGTTTAACCAGAAAGGAGGTATCAGCGGCAACGATGAATGTTTCATTAATAGCAATAGCTCGCCAATCACTTTCATCAGGTAGTTTAACCGACATTTCACCACTGATAAGCGTCATATGCTCAATTGTGCTGGTGCCAAATTCATATTCACCAGCGGCCATCACACCGATAGTTGCATTGTCATCGCCAGCCGTAAAGGCCAGTGATTTTACGTTACCATCAAAGTATTCGTTAACATCAAACATAGTAAAAACTCATATTAGGAATTAAAAGCGCGGTTATTCTACCACGAGCGGATGATGCTTCATCAGGACGATATTCTTGCCATTATTTAGATAACGTGAAAATTTGTCCCTGATGGCCTCAGGTGCTGAATCGGTATCAATTAATGTAAAGCCGGCTGACTGATAGAAGCTCTCTAAGTGAGAGTAAGGAAAGCAGTAGCATTCAATATCATTTAGATGGCTTTGAATATGCAGCAACACGTGCCTGCCAATGCCCTGTTGGCGAAGCTCGGCGCTCACACACATACTACGCAATAGGAAACTATCCTCATTGGGGCTAAGTCGCAGTGCAGCAACAATATGATGGCCTTGTGTAGCTATAAATATAGATTCACCTTTTGGGGCCTGTGCGCGCATGCCATTTTTTTTATAAAACTGTTTTACCAGTGGCAGGCTATAATGATCAGCCTGTTTAACCGTTAGTTGATTAATTAATGTCCCGTGCATTTTGCTACCAATGTCATCGCGCTAAAGTTGCTTGCCTGTGCGGCCGGATAGAAAAGCTGCCGAATCAGATAAAGCTTGTTGTATTGCAGCATCCGGACGAAGCAAGCAATAAAAAAGCTACGGCAATCATAGCAGAACTGGGCTTGCAGCAGTATCAGCGATGGGTGGGAGAAGACTTTACAGGCCATGATGGTCTAAATCAGCTGCTAGAGAACAAGCAAGGCAAGTTAGCGGTGTTATATCCCGCTGAAAATGCGCAAAAGCTCGATTTTCAAATAGAGCCAACCGCAACAAGTTCGATAGAGGCATTAATCGTTATAGACGGTACCTGGCGTAAGGCACATAAAATATGGCAGCTAAATCCACAGCTACATCAATTGCAGGCGTTTACATTCAATGAGGTACATTCCTCGGACTACCGTATTCGCAAAGAGCCACAGGCAGGGTGTTTATCTACTGTGGAATCAATTGTCATTGCATTGCGCCTTTTAGAGCGGGATACACAGGCCTATCAGGAGCTGTTAGACCTGTTTATAGAGATGGTTGATTTTCAGATAGCTAAGATGGGTGAAGCTACGTATGAGCAAAATTACCAAGACAAATAAGATAAATTTAACTTATTTGTAAAATGCTATGGCAAAGATGGCGTACTTACTATATTATTCGCGCCTCTTTGCAAAAAGAGCTAATCGTGGGTGGTTAGCTCAGCTGGTAGAGCGTCGCCCTTACAAGGCGAATGTCGGGGGTTCGACTCCCTCACCACCCACCAACGGACCGGTAGTTCAGCTGGTTAGAATGCCGGCCTGTCACGCCGGAGGTCGCGGGTTCGAGTCCCGTCCGGTCCGCCATATTCAACAGACAAGCCCTGTAGCGAAAGTTATGGGGCTTTTTTGTTTTTGTCGTTTGAAAAATCAATTTGTTGAAGTTGTATAGAATATAATTCAACTGCAGATTCACAATAAAAAATGATTACGTAAACTGAATAATGAAAGACCCAGTTAAAAAACTTTTAGATAAACATCAGAAATTAACACATAGCGACATGCTAAAGGTCGAATCGCATGTGCAGCGTGAATCGGGCGAATGGTTTTTAAATACACTCATGCTGGAAGGTATCGATGTGCCATTTAAATACAAGCGCAAAAAGCTGTATAAAAACATACAGGGGCAACGCGTAAATTTAACCTATTATCCTTCTACCGAAGTGGTTATTGGCGTTGAAGTAGAAATAATGAATGTAGTGCGTATAAAAGTGTCTTAATTTTACTGGCTGTGTTCCAGACTTTCTATTTTTTTACTAACTTTTTCTGCCCGAGCAATAAGTTGGTCCAATTCATTATTTGTTGGAGCTAACTGTTTTGCCTGTTTCCATATGGTAAGCGCGGATTGTATTTTTTTCTGACTGTATAACTCTTTCCCCAAATCTATTTTAGAGGCTACGAAATTCTTTATTTCAAGTTTTAGTTGTGAACGCAGTTTATTGGCCTTTTGGTGATCAGGGTTAAGGCGAAGTATTTTATTTAAAATTTTCATAGCCTCATTATATTTTTTATAGTTATAGGCTGTTTGATATGATTTTAATAATGAAGAATATGTTTCTTGATTGGTGTTGTTTTTAATTATTTTTTCAAGGCTCTTTATTTTATTGTGCAGCGTGGATGAAGATTTAATTCTATGTGCTTGCGTATAACAATCTTTTGCTAATGAATATTGCTTGGATTTCTCAGCATTTTTGGCACATTCGATTAACTGATTGGCTGCTTTCTCCAGCTCATATTTATAAATACGTATTTCGTATTGAGTAAAACCATCTTCAGGCAATAACTCGTTTAACTTATTATATAATTTTTTATAAGAAAGTAAGTTAGTCGTTCGATTAACCAGTAGTTTGTTTTTTATAATACGTGCATTTTGATTTCTTTCATTTATTAGTTCGGAAAGCTCTGTTTTTATTTTTTTATTATTGTGTATTTTATCTAATGCGTTTGTGTAAGTATTGATGGCTAGTTGCCATTCGTTATTTTTCTTCTGTCGTTTTGCAGTTTTTAATATGTTAGATATATATGCCTGTTTTTTTGCGTTTATTTCTGGCTTTCTGGCAAGAATTTTATTATAGCCTTTATCGTTTTTAGTAATAGAGCTTAATGCGTTATCTATATTGTCGTAATTGTGTTCGCTAAGCCATAAGTTTATATTATTATTCAGGGTGACTGGAGAAGGCTTAATAAACGCACAAGCATATATTTGGGATAGAGTAAGCAGGGTTATTGCAAGACGTAAATACATTATTGAGTCAGTAGTGAAGAGGATAAGATGGTATTAATTATAGAGTATTTTTTCTCCTTTGGTTGTATGATTTGAATTTTTTATACCTTGTACCAGCCAGGTTGAAACTTCATCTTTTATTCCACGAACACGAATTATTTTGTGCTGAGTGGCATTAATTCGTTGAATAATAGATTTTTGTCTATAAAGTTCTTCCAGTATAATTATTTGGTCGCTTTTGGCTATGCCAGCCAGCCGAGAAGCCAGATTTACGGGGTCACCTATTACGGTGTATTCCATTCTATCGTTTGAGCCTAAATTACCTGCGACCATAACGCCTGTATTAACGCCTATTCTAAAGTGAATAGGGATTTTCTTTTCTTTAAGACGTTGCTTGTTTAGCTGGTTAACCTCTTCCTGAATTGAGATTGCGCATGAAACTGCATTGTAGCTATGATCGCTAGTGACTTCAGGGACGCCGAAAACAGCCATAGCACAGTCGCCCATAAATTTATCTATATGGCCATTGTGTGCTTCAGCAATGTTTGAGATAAGAGTGAAGTATTCGTTCAGCAAATTAGCAATTTCACCCGGCGGCATTTTTTCTGAGATGCTGGTAAAGCCGACAATGTCAGCAAACAAAACAGAGGCTGTTACGTGTACGCCGCCAAGTTCAACCTCATCTAAATTCTGTAAAACTTTTTGAGCAACATTGCTGGAAACATAGCGTGAGAAGGCATCTTCTACCTGTGACTTTTGAAATAAACCATGTGCCATGTGGTTAAATGCGTGAGCGAGTTCACCTATTTCGTCGTTGCGCCTTTCATTTAAGCGAAACTTGTAATCGCCTTCATCAATGGCTTTGCTTGCATCGACCAGATTGTAAATGGGCTTAGATAAGTGTTTGCTCATTACAAAGGCGAGAAAAATCGCAATCAATGACATAAATGCAGTAATCATAATGATCACAAAACGCAAATTATTCAGTGAGCGAATCATGTTCTTTTTGCTCAGGGTAATATAAACATGGCCTGCGGTAAGCTGCTTGAATTTTATAGGGCTGTTATAGGCAATAAAAATTTCGTCAGATGATGAATTGTTGCTCCATTCAAAAGAGCTGGTCCTGGTTTTGAGCGGTGTATTTATGCGTTGTTTTATTGTTGATAGTGCCGGAAAGATGCCTTTGCTAACGAGTGGGTCGCCCTTCTCTGAGGCAATAATTGCGCCTTTTACCTGTTGGCTGTCAAGTAAATTACTCGTGAGTGTTTGTAAGCCGAGGCTATCATCTGAAAGCACCATTTCAGCGGCGCTATTTGCAAACTGGTGTGCAATAGTTGAGCCCATATCATTAGCTTGTTGCGTGAGTACGATTTTTTGATTTTCTAAGATAATAAAACCGAGCGTTGCCATGCCACTTACTATGAGTAGAGTAATGGCAAGTGCCAATTTGACGGCAATGGGGACACGAATTTTAAACTTGTCTCCCATACTGAATTGAGGCGCTTCTGGCGGGGTATTATCTATTGTGTCGCTCATGCTTAAGGGCAGATACTTCGCTTATATAAAATATAGCTTGGTGTGGCTAAAGAAATAAATCATAACATGCAAATGGATGTTATATGAGGAATCTGGAGAATGAGTGTTTTGCTATATAAGACCATGATAAATATGGGTTTATATGCTTTTAGTATGCTTGTGATGGTCATGTTATAATTATTATCTATTCAAAGTGAAGCGAGCTAATTCAAAGGCGCTTTGCAGTATACGATTAACTCCCCCTGTGCGGATGCGGGTATTACCTGCGAGTGGCGATAGGCCGCTAAGAATTGAGGTTTCAATATGTTTCATTTAAGTGAAGAACGGCAAGTGCTGCTAACTCAAAAAATAATGTCTAGTTTAGACGATTGGGGCCTTTCAGCGGCTGACCAGGTTAATGTATTGAATTTGCCTGATGATGTTAGGACGCGCAAGTTACGTGCTTTTCATGAAAATACGCCCTTGCCTAAAGACGATAATGTAGAATTTAGAGCGGTTAGACTATTGGGTATTATCGATGCCTTGCGTACTAGTTATCCAAAAAATGAGTCTATGGGTGGGCGCTGGATGAAGGCACCACATCGCCGTTTTCAAAATCGCACGCCGTTGCAGGTGATGCTTGAAGAAGGAAATACCGGTGTTGATACTGTTTTGGCTGAGCTTGATTGCAGTTATGCATGGGAGCTAAGTGGTTCTCAGGCAAAATAACAGAAAGTCTTTTTGTAACAGGCTCGAAATATTTGCCTACGACTATACTTTAGGCATTATGAAACTATAATTTGTAGTTAATATAATTTGCCTACGGAAATATTAATTTCTGTTATTTTGGACTGTGAAATGCCTGAGTTTCAAAAAGAGTTAGATGCTAAAAATATGAGTTGTCCTGTACCTGTTATGAAGACTAAAAAGATGCTTCGCGACATGGCTGCAGGTGATGTATTGCATGTTGTTGCGACAGATCCGGCTTCTGTAGAAGATATTAATATATTACTTGAATCAGTCGATGATACATTGATTGATAGCTCTGAAAGCAATGGTGAGTATCACTTTTATATTAAAAGATCCTAGAGTGCTATTTCAGTTCGCTGAATATGCGCTCACAGCGAGCGGCCATAATAAAGTCATTAATGAACAGGCCATTAATGCTGTGAGTCCACCAATCAATAGTCACCTTTCCCCATTCAATGCAAATCCGAGGGTGGTGATTTTCCTGTTCAGCAAGGCTGGCGACGCTGTTGGCAAATTCCAGTGCAGATAAATAATTTTTAAACGTAAAGTGCCTGCTTATTATTTGTATACCGTTTTCCTCTATTAAGTACCAACCGTTGAGTCTGTTGACTAAGCTGTTAGCCTCATCTTTAGAAAGAGCGGAAGAAAATTGGGTGCAGGGTATGAGTGCTTCGTTGTCTAATTTCACTTATTTTAGCCCCTCGTAGGTGTATACAGTATTTAGTATGAATAGAACAAAGTCTATAGAAGCAATTTCAAATGTTGCTAGTTTAACGAATCGCTTGTTCTTAAGTGGTGAGAAATATTTACTTGAAAGTGAGCTACCGGCAACTAGAGCGTACATAAAATTTACAGGGATGTTTGAAGGTAAACAGGTGGTGTGGAATGCATGTGTGCAGACAATAGATGATTATGCACAATATAACCCGACGACACATGATCCAATGCAGTTTATTGAGATTGATCTAGAAGATGGAGTTTATTTCTTACAGGTTGGATTAAATGTGACGCTAATCGATAAGCCCACAATTGAGCGTACTATACTGATGATAAGAAATTATAAGCGCCTGCATCAAGGTCGCCATGAATACGGGGCTAGAAGTAAAACGCTTTAAATATCTTAGGCTAAACAATCGAGGGGCATTATTGGAAATGAAGCGCATTGTTGTCATAAACGCAAAAGGAGGATGCGGGAAAACAACGGTATCAACAAACCTGGCAAGCTATTATGCCTCAAAAGGCATCCATACGGCGTTGTTTGATTATGACCCGCAGGGCTCCTGCATGCGCTGGCTTAAATTAAGAGGCGAAGAATCACCTAATATCTATGGTGTGGTGGCGCATAAAAACCCAGCAAAAACGGTGACTATGAGCTGGCAGTTGCGCTTACCGGATGGTACTGAACGATTAATTATTGATACGCCCCCAGGCTTGAAGGGTATGGATTTAATTGAACAGATAAAAGGTGCGGATAGTATTTTGATCCCTGTATTACCGTCACCGCTTGATATATTTGCTACGGCTGACTTTATTCGTGATTTATTATTAGAGGCCAAGGTTCGCTTAAATAAAACGAATGTTGGCATTATTGCTAATAGAGCAAAGAAAAATACTGTAGCGTTGCGTTCGTTGGAGCGGTTCCTGGAGTCATTAAATATACCCGTTGTAGCAAGATTGCGAGATACACAAAATTATTTGCGAGCCACGGAGAATGGAATGGGAATACATGAATTAAAAGGGCAGAACACGTATATGGACGGTCAGCACTGGAAAGGTGTGGCTGAATGGGTGGATAAAGAAAGACAATAAAAAGCCTGCTAAAGCAGGCTTTTTATTTAGCTATGAGAATTGATGTTATCTCTTACGGCGACTGACAAAGCCAAGTGATAATAAACCGGTAATGAATAACCATGCTGCTGCAGGTACAGGCACTGGCGAGGGAGGAAGAGCGGTATTCAAGCCTGCAACCATAGACAAAGCGGCAGGATTGCTATCAGTTGAAGATAACTCTAATAAAACTGAACTAGCTAGTGTGTCACCAAGTGCATATTCAAAATCAAGTAAGTCGATGGTTGCTACCATCAGTTGTACATCCGAATATACCGAACCATTCCATGCAATATTTTTAGCTGTTTGTTGAGTTCCGGCGTCATCAAATACATTAGAGTAAGTCAGGCTTTGAGTTGTGCCGTTAATGCTTACAGTGGTGTTGCTATTGCTTTGATCCCATAGGAAAAATAAAGCTATATCAGCACCGTCGCCATTTGCAATTGAGGCATTTGAGAAACCAAGCTCTACAGATAATTGGTTAGCAACAGTGCTTTCACTGGCCAAAAAGCTATAAGCGTTTGTATCGGTAAGTTCTGAGGGTGTATTTGTTGATTCCCAGCCTGGATTGCTAGATTCGTAGTTATAAGAATACCAGGAATTATTAGATGCATAATAGTCTTCGCTACCATTATAGCTTTGGCCATTTGCAGAAATCACCGTGTTTGCCAGCATGCTGTCGTCAAAGCTATATGTACCAACATTTATAGTTGCTGCATTTGACTGAATAATTGTTGTCGAGCCGGCTAGTAAAAGCAGGTAAGACAGTTTTCTTTTGATGTCCATTTGATTGTCTCTAGGTAAATTTTACTTTAATTGCTTCAGTGCATTAAAAAGAAGGTGGTGGAGGTGGTGTTCGAGCTGGTGGTGGAGAAAGTTCTGCTCCAGGTGTGATGCCACCAATGCTTGGGCTGGCAGGAGCAGTAGGTATCTCAGCTCTAAGTGATGAGCGTGTAAAAGCGGAATTTTCATTAGGGCGGAAATTAACTTTTGGTTGCATTACAGGTGCAGGAGTAACCCGTGCTGTAGGTCCAGCAGCTGGTTGAATATTCTGCGCCCAGGCGCCCCACGTGTGAATGGAATCTGTATCTGCAGCTATTGCGGATGATGGAAGTGTGATAGCTAGCGCTAAAATATATGCTTTGTTCATTGTGGTGTGCCTAAACATTTAGTCGTATTATTGTGTTAAATAAAGCAATTAATGTGCCATTTTTTTATTTGCGTCTGGTTAAACAGCAAGTTACATAAGTATTTAATTATTGAGCTTTGTTGTTGATATTTTTAGAAAGTATATCGGCCTGATAGTATGTGTACATGCCTCGTTTGAGTGGTTTGTATTAAACTGCATATAACCTATTGAAAATATTAAGATAAATATAGGTATTTAGATGTCTAATAGGGAGTAATGGACTGTAACTACAGAGCAAAGCGAAGAATGCTTAATGATTGATATGTAAATCTTTCCGACAAAACACCGGTGGCTTCTGTCGAAAAGATTTACAGGTGGACGCTTTAGAAGAAGTAGCGCCGCATATTAACTTCTAGTGCGCTGCGGTCGTACTTGAATGCGTCAAGATTAGAATCATTATCGGTATATGTTGCTTGAGCATTTAATGTCCATGATTTCAGGTTGCCTGATTTGAAATTATGATTTGCACCTAAGCTGAGTAAGTTCTCAGTTTCGTCACGTTTATCAGTTTCACCTGTTTCAATGCCTTCGTAAGAATATTTTCTACTGCTGAGAGTTATGTAAGCGCGAGCATTTTTCCAGGCTGGCATTTGGCCGCCAAGATAAAATTCAGCCCCAGTATAATGTTGTACGGCAGTTTCAGCACCATTGTCATGGTATTTGGCACCAGCTTGAATGCCGATACTGGAGCTAGTATAAAACTTGGCAACATCCAGGCCCCAGCTTGTATAGGTGCCCTTTAGTGAACTGTCTAGAGTTTCATCGCTATATTCTTTTAGCGTTGTAATGTTTTCAAATGTAACCTCTAACTCATTGCTGAAGCTATAAGTGAACAAAGGGTTGATGCCTGAATAAAAGGCATATGGTGAGTCGCCAAAAAACAGTTTATCGAATTTGAAATTCAGCGCAGCACGCCATGACTTGGCGTTTACCAGGGCGGGTCCCGTGCTAAGTGATAGCACGCCAAGATTAAAGTTACTATCCACGCTGTCGCCGACGTGGCTTTTATTGTATGCCGTACCTTGTGTAAGCCATTCAAAATCGATCATTCCACCACCAATGTTTAAAGGTTTGCTGGCGCGTGATCGATTTGAGAAAGAAAATAAAAATTGAGTTCCGGCACCGCTTCTTTCTGTACTAGAGGCATCCTCTAATTCTTTTGCAATTATATTAGCGGGACCTAAGTTAATGTTTGAATCTGTAAATAAGCCTGCAGAAAGATAAATAGATGATTTACTGCGCTCGGTGGAGTCTTTGACGTCACCACTTAACTGAGCTAAGTAAGCCGTGATAGTTAATTTAACGGCTTCAGGTGTATCGGCATTATTTAAAACCTTGGTTAATTCGGCTTTAGCTTCTTCATAGCGACGAGTTAAGTGATATGACACCGCAAGTTCCAGGCGGGCTCGGTTTAAATCTGGCTGATTGCTTAAAATAGTCTCAAAAATCTCAATTGAGCGAAACAAATCACCATCTTCGCGATATTGCATCGCTTCTTCAAAGAGTGCTTCTGGGTCAATAGTCTCTGCAGCGAAACTTTGTTGTGTCATCAGGCATGCGCATATGCAGGCTGAGCCGATTATATTTTTTAACATTTGAGTTTTCCCTGGGTGCTGAGAGTATATTTTCCGCGATATTGCCGCCTTTCACGAGGTATTTCAAGCAAAACTATCATTAGAAAGCCATCTGGATAGATGGGGAGAGGTAAGATAGTCAGTAGAATTATAAATTCTTAAATACGTTTTTTGCTAACTAGGTTAGTATTAGGCAGACAACTATTACAAATTGAATTAAAGCTATACAGTGAATTTTCCCATTATTTTTCAGATACTAAGGCGTATTACAAAAGCTCGGCAAGCATTTGTAATTTGCTGTTCGATGATACTACTAAGTCCTCCTGTTACAGGCGCCTCAGGGTTGTTTGGTTATCAAGAAAATATAAGAACAAATTTAAGCTTATTTCCGCAGTGGTTGTCTGTTCTAGAGCGAAATATTACACAATATACTCCTGATGGAAACTGTGAGACTAATCGACTAGATCAATGTCACCTTAAAAAATGGCAAAATTTTCTAACGCGTATTCAGTCATTGCCGCAACGGGAGCAGTTGATTGCAGTAAATCAATTTGCAAATGAACATGAATATATACTCGATATCGAAAATTACGGTATTGATGATTACTGGGCAACGCCCAAAGAGTTTTTATACAATAATGGTGATTGTGAGGATTATGCAATCATTAAAATGTTGTCGTTAAAAAAACTGGGTTTTGATATGAGAAAAATACGTCTGGTTGTACTACAGGATACAAACTTACGTACGCCGCATGCCGTGTTAGCGGTTGAATCGCCGGGTGATACTTTAATAATGGATAATCAGGTTGATGAAGTGATTTCTCACAAATATATAATGCACTATATACCCGTGTATGCCGTAAATGAAAAAAAGTGGTGGATGTTTTTGCCGCAGTAATAATGGTCTAATAAACTCAAAATGACAATTTCAAGCGTAAATAAAAGTGAAGCTTCAATCTCGAGAGCAACGCCTTTTGTCTCGAGTATTTTAATACTCGTATTTTTAGCGGTTAGTTTGTGGCTAATCATTCAATATGTAGACAATGAACGTAATCGTGATTTAGCAAATTGGCAATCAAGGTTGGCATTGTTAGCTGAAATACGCGCGAAAAATATAGAAAGTTGGGTTGAAGGTAGAATTGAAGAACTAAACTATCTTGCGAGCAATTCAAGCCTAAGATTGTTCCTGTCGCAACAAGAGGATAAAAAATCGATCGATAATTCTATTATGTCTGCACAACAAGGACACATAAGAAATTTAATTAGTATGAGTGCGGTACAATTTAATTTAAGCGATTTTTCAAAAAATAAAAAACAATTAAATTTAAATAAGCAAAGTAATTATGGGCTAGCAGTTTTAGGAATGGATCAGCAATTACTTATGTCAACTAAAGGCTTCCCAGTCGACTTGGCCAGGCATGAGGAGGTTTTGAAAAAAACGTATGAATCAGCAAGAACACAAATTATAGATTTATATAGTGCAAAACATCATATGCCTGTTTATGGCTATGTGGCACCGGTTTTTAAAATTCAAGATACAAATAAAAAAACACCAGTTGGCGCGGTTATGGTCCTGCTTGATCCACGAGATGAATTATATGGTTTATTGCTTAACAGGCAAAGTGCAACTAAAACGGATGAGTCTATTTTAGTGAGGCAGTCAGGCCCCAGCATTGTCTATGTTAGTCCTATTAATAATGAAATTAAGTTGTTTCATCAATTGCCAGATAATAATAATTTACTGGCGTCATCGAATGCATATCATAACCCAGGTAGTTTTTTAGAAATGAAAGATTATCGTGGAGATAAAGTTCTAATTACGGCAAGAAAAGTAAAAGGTACGCCATGGCGATTGATTCAGAAAATATCCGCAGATGAAGCGTTAGAAGAATCAAATAATCATCAGAGTTTTTTACTTACAACATTTACAATATTTGTTTTATTTGTTTCGGCACTATTTATAGCTATATGGAAGCATGCAACAAGTGTTAGATTAAAAGAGCTTAGTGATGTACTGGAGGAAAGAACCATTCTGCTGGATGCAGTAACAGATAATATTCAAGAAAATATTGTTTTAACAGATAAAGAATCAAAAATAATTTTCATTAATCCGTCGTTTGCAAAAATGTTTTCTTTGCAGCTTGAAGAGTTAAAAGCAAAGCATTTATCCAGTGTGCTAGGTATAGATACTGCTCGTCAGTTAGAAAAAGCGGCGTGCAGTGAAGATGGTGTATGTGTGCTGCCATTAAATGTAAATAATAATATACATACGTATCATATTACATCTACGAAGTTAGCATTCGGGGAGCATGAAAATGCATGTTTATATGTGCTGCACGACATTAGTGAATTAAAGCGAGAGCAAGAAAAGCGCGAAAAGTTAGGCCGTGGAATAATAAACACATTGGTTAAAACAGTAGATTTGCATGATCCATATTGTGCCAATCATTCAGAACGCACCCGTGAGGTGGCTCTGGAAATTGGCAAGGCACTAAGCTTGCCGGAAGATAGTTTGGACTCACTGGGTATGGCGGCATTACTTGCGAATATTGGTAAGTTGTTTATTCCGAAATCTGTGCTGACAAAAATGGAGCCATTATCAGCAGAAGAATCTAAGCAAATGCGCATGCATATTGATTATGCCGTAGATATATTGTCAGGGCTCGAGTTTAACGGCCCTGTTGTTGAAATTATTGCGCAGAAAAATGAAAGAATGGATGGCAGTGGTTATCCTAAAGGGTTGCCTGGAGAGCAAATTTTAATTGAATCGAGAATTTTAGCGGTAGCAAATGCATTCGTTGCTATGGCTAGTTCACGTGCCTATCGAGAGGGCCGTGAGGTTTCTGATGTAGTTAATGTGTTGCTTGAGCAATCAGAGTCTGAATATGATCGACACATTGTGGCGGCCCTGTTTCATATTGCAGAGAATAAATCCAACTGGAATACCTGGAAGAGCGTGAGGTAGTTGATCAAAGGGTATATAAGTATATTAGAGCTTAATGTTTGTATTTTTGTGTAATGAAAGACATTATGCGCCCTAGTAATGATGGGTGAGACCATTAAATAAATGTTAGAAGTCAGGAGTTTGTGACAGATATGTATGAATCGTTTTACGGGCTCAAGGAAAAGCCATTTACTTTATTACCTGATCCAGAATATCTATATCTGAGTCCTAAGCACCAGCGCGCCTTAACTTTACTTGAATACGGCATGATGAATCAGGCCGGATTCAGTGTTATTTGCGGTGATACAGGTGCGGGTAAAACAACCTTGATTCGTCGCCTACTGTCTGAATTAGAAGACAATACAACAGTGGGTTTGATTACAAATACGCATGAATCGTTTGGCGAGTTATTGAGCTGGGTGCTCATGGCATTTGGTCTGGATGGAGAAGGTAAAAGTAAATCGCAAATGCACCAGATGTTTATTGCCTTTTTAATCGAGCAATACGCACAAAATAAACACAGTGTGCTAATCGTTGATGAAGCACAAAATATGAAAGCCGATACTCTGGAAGAGTTACGCATGTTATCTAACATTAATTCTGATAAAGATCAGGTGCTTCAAGTCATCTTGGCGGGCCAGCCAGCATTGCGAGAAACCTTGCGTAAACCAGAATTGATGCAGTTTGCGCAGCGCATTGCCGTTGACTATTATCTGGAGGCATTAAGCGAAGAAGAAACCAAGGCCTATATTCAACATCGTCTTCACGTGGCTGGTTCTGATACAGAAATTTTTACAGATGATGCCTGCAGGGCGATTTATAAATACAGCGGTGGAACACCAAGATTAATTAACTTATTGAGTGATACGGCGCTGGTATATGGTTTTGCCGAGCAAAATAAGCTAATTGAAGCGCAGCTAGTGCACGACGTGGTTCGAGAGCAGCATAGTAATAGCATTATCCCAACATTTAACACGACACAAGCTCATGCGACCGATAACATGCCGCCGGTACAAGTTGAGGCAGCTAAACCAGTTGAGCAACCAGCCGCAGTAGAAACACAGGCTCCAATAGCAGAAACGCCTATTGAGCCGGTGCATGAGGCGCCATCTATAAAGAAGGCAGAAACACTTGCAGAAAAGCAGTCGACCCAGGGGGAAGACCGTATTATGGCTGGTCTGGCGCAGCGAGCAGTCGATGCAGTACATGGTGCTGATGAAAGCCCGGCTGCTAAAGCATCTGCTGAAGTAAGTGCAGATGAGAAAACAGCTAAGCCAGTTAATGATGTAGAAAATACAGCGCCAAAGCAAGAAGAGAAGAGTGCCGATATAGAGAGTCAGGATGACGTAGCGCCTTATCTGACTGGTCGCCAACAACGAGATGATGACCAGTACCATCCAATCGTACATATTGAAGAGCCAGCCAAAAAAGGTGTGAGTGGTCTGCTTGTTGGCATAGTTAGCGGAATGTTTGTTGCCTCGCTTATGATGATGGTATTTGCCTGGATTGTGCTTAATGATAAAACAGAACCCGCTTCACAAGCACCTGATACATCGATAGAACAAACCTCAAAAAAAGAAGCAGATCGCTTGATTCTTCAGGCGATGCAAAAAGAACGTGATGCCGCCCTGGCAGCAACCCGTGCGCTTGAGCATGAGCGTGATGCAGCCTTAGTGGCGGCTAAAGCACAGGAACAAATGCGTGCGGCGGAGTTACGCGCAGCTGAAATTCTTGCACAGCAGGAGAAAAAAGCCGAGGCGAAGCTACGTGAGGCACAGGCCAGAATGAGACAGGCTGAAAGCGCTGAAGCTAAAGCACGAGAGAGAGAACGGGCTTTAAAATTAAAAGCCCAGCAACTAGCAGAAAAACAAGAAGCTCAGCGTTTAGAGGCTTTAAAAATTGAGAGTAAGAAAATAGAAGCACAAGCACAGAAACGAGTGGAATCGGTAAGGGTAAAACAACGAGCAGTTGTTGCAAAACCTGAACAGACGCCCGATATAGTTTCAGAGAAAGTGGTAAAAAAGGTTGAGACGCAAGATAGCAAATCATTTTCGTCTAACCCGTGCAATAGTCCATCAGCAAAGTTTCTATCTACCTGTAAACGCTAATGGCTAGATAGCGATTGATTGAAAGAATGGAAGCACGACTGTGTAATGCAAATCAGTCAAAATGTAAAAATTTGTAAATCATTCTATTTTGAATGGGTTACAAGTACTTAATTAAACAAAGGAGTGTTAAATGAGCGCTAGGTATAGTGTTATTGTTATTCTTGTCGTCGCATTTTTATTAACGATAAATAGCCTTTGGCTTTCACAATCGGAAGATTCGAGCTGCAATAATTGTGAAGAGTCTTATTAGTTAGCCTGCTATATCACAACAAAATTTCATAAACTTAAATAAAGTCTTATTCTCACAATTGATCTACAATTAATCATAGTTGACGAACAATTGTGAATGAGACCCAAAATGCTGTCATATAAATCATCTGAAAATATCCATCTGCATTGGCGTAGAACAAAAATAATCGCAACACTTGGCCCTACAAGTAAAAGTGAAGCTAAAGTGGCGCAGCTTATTGATGCCGGTGTTAATGTCTTTCGATTAAACATGTCTCACGGAACGCACGACGAACATCGTGAGATGGCGATGCGGATTCGAAAAATATCAGGACGAAAAAAACAACATGTAGCGATATTGATGGATTTATGCGGCCCCAAAATTCGTGTAGGAAATTTTGAAAATGAAAGTATTGAAATTGTTGCAGGCGAAGAGGTCACTGTAAGTTGTACTGCCGTAACAGGAAAAACCGGCTTAATACCATCGCAATATAAAAGCTTATATAAAGATGTAAAGCGTGGAGACAGGATACTGTTGGATGACGGTAAATTAGAGTTACTTGTAAAGTCTATTAAAGATAAAGATGTAAAGTGTAAAGTTATCTATGGTGGCGTGTTAAAAAATAAGAAAGGTTTGAACCTGCCGGATTCAAAAATATCTACAACCAGCTTTACAAGCAAAGATAAAAGAGACGCGAAGTTGGCAATAGAACTAGATGCCGATTTTTTAGCCTTAAGCTTTGTGCGGGATGAAAAGTGCCTTAAAACACTAAAGCGGTTTGTGCTAGGTGCGGGTGGAAATATACCTGTTATAGCTAAGATAGAAAAACCAGAAGCGATAAAATGGATTGATAATATTTTGATGGAAGCAGACGGTATTATGGTGGCGCGAGGTGATTTGGGAATAGAAATGCCAGCACAACAAGTGCCATTAATTCAAAAAGATTTAATTAATAAAGCGCGGCTACATGGTAAGCCAGTTATTGTTGCGACACAAATGCTGGAATCAATGATTAGCAGTTCAAAAGCGACACGAGCTGAAGTGGGCGATGTTGCAACGGCAGCATTATCAAGCGCAGATGCAGTTATGTTATCAGCAGAAACAGCAAGTGGTGAATATCCCATACTTGCCGTGAATATGATGAATAATATTTTAAGGGAAATGGAAGCTTATCAATATCATCATGGAAAGTTTGGTGAGACAGAATTTGATGAATGTTCTGATGATATCGTACTGGATAGAAAGGCGGTTGCTAAGGCGGTTAAGTCATTAGCGGATGAGCTAAAACTGCAAGGTATTCTTGTACCAACCAGAAGTGGTTCGACCGCGAGAGTGTTATCTGCAGATAGGCCTGGTGCTCCCTTGATTGGTATCAGCAGTAACAAATCTGTTTGTCGACGACTAGCCTTGAACTGGGGTGTTGTGCCGTTACATATAGAAGAAGAAGTTACCAATGATTGGCGAGGCTTGTGTGACAAAGTCTGTGACATGTGCAAAATATCAAAAGCAGGTAATCGTGTTTTATTAGTGTCAGGATTTAGTGATGACCCAGAACTAAATGAACCGGTTATGAAACTAATGAATACAAAAAAATAAGCTTAAAAAAATCTCGCTATCGAGTGTTGTAAGGTTACTAATCGCGTATTCTTAATAGCGTATATTATGGCATCTGAGAAAGGCTGTTTACTTGAACGCATCAGCTAAAATTAGATCAAGCAGCCAGCCATGGTTGAAGTTTGTTAGCATTACACGCATTAATTATATGCAAGCTATAGACATAGTGATGAAATATAAACGTGTAAGGTCGGATAAAGCCTGGTTTACACGTTTATATGACTTCAAGGCCTATTCTAAAAATTCAAGGCCTACACCATCGTCCTCATGGCGAACAACCTTGGCGCGATTAGTCGGCGGCTCTTCACCGTCTCCGAGTTGATTTTTAAGTCGAACCGTTACTTCAGTGCCCAGTGGTGGTAGCTCTTCTACTTCGTCTAGAAATAAATACAGCCCTCCGTCACTAATGTTACGTGTACGTACATTTATTAATCCCTTACCAGGGAGAGTAAGCTCAATTTCTACGATGAGCCCGATGCGTAGGTGTTTTCTATTTTCAGTCGACATATTTCTTTAATAGTTTTTATACAGACTTATTGATAATAGCTGTCAATTTGCATTTTGCACAGTATTAAGTATCTCGGTAATATCTTTTAACCATAGTTCGAAAGTGGGCTTTAGTTCGGGCGTTTTGAACATATCGAGAAAGACAGCCGGGTTTGCACTGGTAAGAATCGTGTTGTCTCCCTCCGCATATATAGCAACTTTTAGAGGAAGATAAGGAATAATTTGTGGATATTGCCTGGCTAGCTGCTGAATTTGTTTACCCTTGCCGAAAAATACGACCCGATACTTGTCCGTTTTGTAGCCTTTAGCATTAAGTCCTACATCAACACGTTGTATGCGACTCAGTGTGTAGCCTTTACTGCGAATTGCATCTTGCAGAGTCGCCATTGCTTCAGGGAACGCCTCGCTAGACCTAACCATAATCATTTCACCCGTAACAACGGCATACGAGTTCATAGAGATTAATGTGCACAGAAGGGGGATGAGCAGTTTTAGTTTCACAGGCTGGCATCCTCCAGAATATTGGTATAAACCTCATACATTTTATCGCAGGACTCATCCAGTTCATTATTGTTAAATAGCTGGCTTAAATGCTTGGGGTTAATACTCATCATCTGCACAGATCCATTATCCTCTGTTACGGTAATACGACAGGGTAAAAACATACCTACTCTAGGATCTATTTTTAAGGCGTCATAAAGAAAATTAAAGTTGCAGAAGTAAATAATAGTTTGCCGGTTACCCTTGATTTGCTCAACATTAAACCCCTCGGTTAGTGCCTGATCACGAATATGAATAAAGTTTGAGCCGGTTATTGAGCGTTTGATGTTATTTATTGTTTCCTCATAGGAATAAGGTGATTCGACGATCAGGCTGGCTGGCTCTTCGTCATAGAGAGGCTGCCTTTTTAAATTATTCTGCTGAAAGCTGCGAATATAGCTGACAATATTATTAACCTGCTGAGTATTAAGGCCAAGCTGTTCAGCAGAAGGCATTATTGAATTAACGCGCTTTTGCACAATCATATGGCGCATCATATGGTCTGGCATGGCATTAAGTAAGCCCTGATTATTTAATGCCGGTGCAGTGACAGGTACATTTGTTGGGCGAGAAAAGTGCATGCCAGTGCCATGACCGCCGCTGGCCTGTTCGCCATGACAACTTGCACAGTAACTGGCAAATAATTGTTTGCCTGCGATGGCATCCCCCTTAATTCTGCTGTCAGGCCAGCTACGAGCGGGTGTTTCTCGCCATTGCCCAATAAATGCAATAATGGCATCGATGTCGCTTTCGGGCATCCAGTAAAAAGATGGCATGATACGTCCCGGGCGACCCAGTCGGATTGTCTGTTTTAAGTATTGATTGGAAGCAGATTGAAGAAACGTCTGTGAGGAGAGTTGCGCGCCCATTCCCCCCGTTCCTTCAGTACCATGACAAATAGCGCAGTTCTGCTCATATAAGGCTTCGCCCCGTGTATTAGCAGGGGTCGAGAAAGAATGTGAGCTGAAGGTTAACAGTAGGCTCGTTAACAGTATTCTATATAGTTTGCTTAAGTGCATAGGCAGTATCATACCTGTAAATGTAGCCATTTTATTGAATCAGATCAAATCAAATTAGTATTGATAATACGCCTGGAGTCGTGCAGATAAATTTATGTCCGTAAATTTAGGCGTCAGAAATCTCGCTCCAGGCTTTTTTCAGGCGTTTCGCAGAAACGGGTGTGAGTGTTTTTATTTCCTGCGCAAATAAAGATATACGGTATTCTTCTAACATCCAGCGATATGCCTCTAACTGGCTGGAGTGTTGATGCTGTTTATCAAGTGCATCAGCACGTTTTTTATAGTCTGCCCATAGTGAGGAAATTTCCAGGCGTGCTTTGCGGTCACGCGCCGGGTTATCTTGTATTTTTTCCAGACGTTTTTCCACCGCTTTTAAATATCGTCCCAGTTGAATATAGTTTTCTTGCCTGGTAGTAGCTATAAAATTTTTGTGCAGTAAGTGGTTTAACTGATCCTGTACATCTGACATTGCATCCAGCCAATGTAATGGAGGACGCTTTAACTGTTTTTGTAATCGTTGATAAATATCCAGAATATCAGATAGTTGTTTGCGCATAAT
>Ga0316209_1000880_pt1 | contig 39908 bp, 27 predicted proteins | sample 6monopyrite_MG_FD_204945 | JGI IMG/M metagenome (GOLD analysis project Ga0316209, IMG submission 204945) | Microbial mat bacterial communities from mineral coupon in-situ incubated in ocean water Damariscotta River, Maine, United States -... | ecosystem: Environmental > Aquatic > Marine >...
CCAATCTAAAGCATAGATTATTTTATAAGAAATGAGCGAGGATTATACTGATTTTTGCGGTTTTGTACCCTGTTTTTCAATAAAAAGCGGGGCCCTGGCGGGCTTTTATTCGATAAAACTATGACGTCGATCAAAATCGCCCGGATTTTGTCCTCGTAAAAAAGTCTAATAGAGGCTAAACCTACTATGTTGGCTGGTCTGTCGCCCAAAATCAATCGCGCAATCCGGCGCGGCTTAAAACACCTTATTTGCCTGTGGTCGGTAACGAAAAGTTCCCACAATTAACTGGTGCCAGGCTACTCCAATTCAATCGCGTCTAGCAGAAGCTCCAAAGAACCGCCCAGTTGGACAAGCTGCTCGTCATTCAAATTGCCCAGCTTTTTCTGCCAGTAACGTCGATTAGCGATACTAGCTCGGTCAAGCTCCAATATTCCTTTTTGGGTCGGTACTATCCAGCGTTGGCGTGCATCATCTTTTGACTGTGCGCGGATCACCAGAGACTGGTTTTGCAGCTCATCCACCAGCTTGGACATTGTTGGCATGCTGACCTGTTGTATATCGCAGAGTTGACGCAGGGTGATTGGATTATGCAGCTTGATCAAGGCCAAAGCCTGAAAACGGGCAAGCGGTAACTCGCTTTGCTGGGCAAAGGCGTTCAGGTGACGATTTAGCCGCAATAGCTGGTCATCGATAGCTGGCATAGAAAAACCTTACACTCGCGCTGTATAGTTAGGCTGGCTAATCAAATGGTACAGCCAGGTATGGCGATAATCAACCGGTTTAAAATCAGCAAACGCTTTGACAGGAACTTTCAAGGAAATTACGCTAGACTGCTTTTGTCATTAAACAACTAACAACAAACTGATCAATAAAAAAATATGAAAAAAGGCAGCCTGGTCATCGTCGGCACCGGGATATTAACACCGGCTCACTTGTCGCAGGAATCTATCGCTCGAATTAAATCCGCTGAAATAGTGCATGTGCTGGTACCCGATCCGTTGGGACTGTCTACAATTGAAAAACTGAACCCCAATATCAAAAATCTCGGCGCACTTTATTTTAACAAAGACACACCAGAAAACGGCGCCAACCGACTGCAAGCCTACAACCTGATGGTCGACGCCATCCTGTCTGACGTGCGTGCCGGATTGAAAGTCTGCGCCATTTTTTCTGGTCATCCGGGTGTTTTTGTGTATCCCTCTCACACCAGCATCAACAAAGCCAAACAACAAGGATTTGACGCGCTAATGCTTCCGGCCATTTCTGCCGAAGACTGTCTGTTTGCCGATTTGGGGCTCGATCCGGGTGATTTGGGCTGCCAGGCTTATGAAGCCAGCCAGTTTATGTTTTATCAGCATTCAATTAACATTCACGCCGCGCTGATACTCTGGCAAATTGGCGTGGTGGGCGACGAGACCCTGACCAAATTACAACCGTCTGAAAACGGACTTTTGATGCTGACAGAAAAACTGTTGCGTTCATATCCCGCCGATCACAAAATCACCCTGTATGAAGCGACCACCCTGCCGATTATGCCGCCTCGCGTCGAAGAAATTACTATTGCTCAGCTTGCCAATGCCAAAGTAAAAACCATTACTACGCTGTACGTTCCCCCTTTGTCAGAGCCAAAGCTAGATCGTACGTTTTGCGATAAATGGCAGGTTGATATCGGCCAGCTTGAACAAACTCTATAAATGAGGTTTTTTTATGATTGCGTAATAAATACCTTAATAATAAGTTTGTAGTTTAGTCCGTAAACGTCTATAAATTATCCTGGTGGCAGTCGAATAATTAAAACGGAGAATACCATGGCCGACAAACTAACCGAATTTCTGACCAACCTGGCTACCAACGATCAATTGGTCGAGTCATTTAAAAGTGATAAAGTGGGAACCATGAAATCTTTTGGCGTTCCTGATGATCATATTGATTTGGTGGTAAACAAAAAATACGACGAGATTCAAAAAATACTTGGGACTGAATACGATATTGCGACCAACTCCATCATTACGGCCATAAAAAAATAGGCAAGTACAATATTGAAGTTTTTAATATGCTAAACGAGAAAATAAAGGCGCATTCGCTACTGAGTTTTTTTTGTATTCTCTCATTACTGTATTCCCCTAATATTTTCTCGTTTAGCGAATCTATTGTCGATTTGGCTGTGCAACTCAATCACTCCGCCTATGAAGCACTGCAGAATGGGAACTATAAAAAATCCTATGCCCTCTCTTTGCGGGCAAAACGTCAGGCAGAAATAAGCAACAATAATATTGAACTAGCAAGATCTCTTAGTAATATCGCCTCCAACCTTGCATATCTCGGACAAAATAAGAAAGCACTTGAAATTTACAATAGGTCACTATCAACTGCAGAGAAAGAAAATGACATTCCAGGAATAGAACGCGCTATAAACAATATGGTTAGTATTTATAATCAACTAGAAGAATTTGACACCGGATTAACTTTCAGAAAAAAACAATACGAAATAAGCAAGATAAAATCGTCCAAGAATGCACAACTGATCGCATTAAGAGGCCTTGCAGAATCTTACTTACACTTAAAAAATTTACCCGAAGCAAGCGATTACTTGAAGCTTGCATACGAAGAACTTTCTGAGTCGCCGGATCCATTTTTAGAAGTTTATCTACTCTTAACAAAAGCACGCCTCCAAAAAAATAATCTGCAACACTCCAAGGCGTTGTCCGCATTGAACAAGGCTCTGGTGCTTGCCACAGAGAATAACTACCATGGGCTAATAGCCGGCATAAAAGCAAATATCGCTGAACTTTATTTTGACAATGGAGAGCTTTTCGAGGCCGAAAAAGAGGCTCTAGCTAGTTTAGAAGAATCGATTAAGGTCAATATAGTAGCAAAAAAACTTCAGAGCCTTCAATTATTAGCCGACATTTATGAATCTAAAAACGACTTTGAAAAAGCACTAGAACAATATAAGACCGCCGCCGAAATCGAAAAAGATTATGTTGGTGAGAAGACTCGCCAACTGGCAGAGATCACCAAAATAGACCGCGAAGTAGCTGAAACCAAAGAACAACTTAGGTTAAGCGAGCAACAAAATCAGATTACTGAACTAAAACTAGTCAGCCAAAAACAAATGGCAACTGTTTGGGGTGTGGCATCGCTATTTTCTGTCCTGCTACTGTTCTTCTGGTATTACCGCAAAACCAGCCAAAAAGAAATCGTCAGGCAGTTGCAACTCAACCAGGAACTGCGTGAACTGGATAAACTCAAAGATCGCATTCTTACCAATACCTCGCACGAATTAAGAACGCCTTTAAACGGTATTATCGGCATGTCGGAAATTATTCTGGGCAACAACGACAAGGAAATTGACCCGAATATCAGACGTTCCATTGAATTGGTTCACAAAAGTGGCGTTCAGCTCGCAGCGATAGTCGGCGACATTCTGGATCTGGCACAATTAAAAGCGCAACGCATACCGCCAAAAATAACCCAATTCGAGCTTTGTACTTTGATAGACGAGGTCATGGAAATCTGCCGCCCCATGCTGAATGAACCCAATGTGGGGTTTGTCTTCGAGCGATCACAAGGCGAAATTATCGCCACCCAGGATCGACAAAGAATGCAACAGATCCTGTTTAATTTAGTCGGTAACGCAGTGAAGTTTACCGCCGAAGGTCAGGTAAAGATCTGGTGTGAATTACTCAATGGAAACCGTTGTCGCATTCACATCAAAGATTCTGGGATCGGCATTCCAAAAAATAAGATTAAGCGCGTGTTCGAAGGCTTTGAGCAGGTACATCAGGATGATGCCCGCGGTTACGGCGGCTCAGGACTCGGGCTGGCCATTTGTCAGGAATTGTCGCAGGTACTCGAAGGTGAAATAAAAATGCAATCCAAATTGGGCAAAGGCACTCATGTCAGCTTTATTTTTCCGCTGTTTCATTCCGTGGGTGTAGAGTGATCATGAACGACAGCGACTTAACCGTTTCATAGGTATGTTTTTCACTGCCAATTCACGCTCTATTTAAGTACGCGTGGTGGCGAGAGGTTTATACTTGTCTTTGCCACGTGTATCCTTTACATTTAGATCACCTTCGGGTTTATTTTGTAACCATGATTGATTTAAATCAGAAAAGGATTTCGAAGTCGGCTGTTTCTATCCTGTAGTTTCTCTTTTTATCATACGCTATCAATCATAATTTATTAGCGTAAAGAAGTTCGTAGTTGCCTCTCGAAGATAACTTTTTTTATAAAAGTTGCACGATCTGTTAGTTCGTCATGCTAAAAACTCAGGGAGCGGATTAGTTATGAGAAAAATAGTGTTTTTGATCTTTTTTATTTCCGGCTGTGCCACATTGGACAACGCCAACTTTCTACCTGTATGGTCAGAATCAAATAGTTTTCAGGATCTCGGTACGCGCGGTGACGTTTTCGGAACTGAAAAAACTGCCAAAATTGGATTTATTGAGTTTGATGATCTCGGATTCCAGAGAGATTCAAAAGCCGTGAGCAATGTTTTCAAAAATTTATCTGCTTTAGAATCTTCAAGCACTTCCAGTCCGATACTCATGGTAGTTTTTGTCCACGGTTGGCATCACGATGCTCGTCCAGACGATTCTAATGTAATGGCATTTAAGGCTTTTCTGCAGGATTTACAGTACGAAGAAGAGGCGCAGAGTTTCAGCAGAAACAAAAGACAGGTTGTTGGAGTTTATATCGGCTGGCGCGGAGAATCCAACGAAAGCCTGCTAAACCCATTGACCTATCGCTCAAGAAAGTCTTCCGGGTTAAGGGTTGGTCAATATGGACTTCAGGAAGTGCTTGCCGATCTCAATAAAGTAGTCAAGACGGGCAAACACAAAAATACTAACAGACTCGTTTCTATCGGTCACAGTTTTGGCGGTGGCGTACTCTATTCGTCGGTAATGCAAAATCTGGTCGATAATGTAGTCAATGCAAGCGTTCCGCAAAATAATCGCCTGAATTTGATTGATAAAGCTTATGGCGATCTTGTCATTCTCATGAATCCTGCTTTGGAGGCGGCCAGACTTGAAGTTCTGAACCGGCGGTTGAGCAATGTAGAGTTTGCTAGATGCCAACCGCTTGTTATGGCAAGCTTTACCTCGGAATACGACACAGCTCTGTCGGAGGCATTTCCACTAGGACAAAAACTGTTTTTTTACGACGATAAGAAAGTTGCACTCAAGAGCGATAACGCAAATCTTGTCCTGACGCCTTATGGCAATGCGCCTACGTTTAAAACCCATGAACTTTCTTGTGTAGACTGCAAATACGGCAGGAAGAATGTTTTTTTAACAAAGCAGCAGTTTACATCCGCTACGCCTTTATGGGCACCGTTTAGAAATAGCAAAAATGCACAATTCACTGTCGGCGAGATAAAAATGACTCATTACCCCGGCTCGAAGATTGCTCCTGGAACGCCGATAATGAATGTGTTTGTGAAAGGAAACAACCTTATTAGAGATCACAATGCGATTTGGGGTTCTGACTTCTCACTGTTTGTTAGGGCGCTAATTGGGATGGAGTTTGCCAGTGAACGTCAGTGCAGGTAAAAATCGCGGTAATAAGCTGCTGGATAGCTCGTGCAGCCTATTTACCAAATGCGGATCAGCAATTCCTATTCTAAAAACTTGGTGGCTCAAATGTGATTAAAGCCACTTGCGCAATCGCATTAATTAGTCATTTCATCCCAGAAACTTTTAACGCCCGCCCACCAGTTGCTCGACTTGGGCGAGTGCTGTTTTTTGCTACCGGCCAGGTACTCGTCAAACTCACTCAGCATTTTCTTTTGTTCTTTGTTGAGCTTAACCGGCGTTTCTACAATTACACGGCACAGCAAGTCACCACGCATACCGCCGCGCATCGGCGTGATGCCTTTTCCGCGTAAACGGAACATACGCCCAGTTTGTGTTTCTTCTGGAACTTTCAGCTTAACTTTGCCTTCCAGCGTTGGTACTTCCAACTCACCGCCTAAACACGCCGTCACAAAACTGATAGGCATTTCGCAGTACAGGTTGTCACCGTCGCGTACAAAAATAGCATGTTCTTTGACGTGAACCTGAACATAAAGGTCGCCGGGAACAGAGCCCGGGCCGCCCGCTTCACCTTCTCCGGTTAGTCGAATACGGTCGCCACTATCCACGCCTGCAGGAATTTTAACCGACAGCGTTTTTTCTTTTCTGACACGTCCCTGGCCATGACAAGCGCTGCAGGGATCTTTAATTACCGTACCCTGCCCCTGACAACTCGGGCAGGTTTGTTGAACTGAAAAGAAACCCTGCTGCATACGCACCTGACCGGCACCCTTACAGGTTCCACAGGTACTCGAGCCGGAACCTTTTTTAGCGCCGCTGCCGTCGCAGGTATCGCAACTGACATAAGTGGGGATCTTGATTGATTTTTTAATCCCCTTAACCGCTTCTTCCAACGTCAGCTCAAGATTATATTGCAGGTCGGCGCCGCGTCTTTGTCGCTGACGTCCACCGCCACCACCGCCGCGTCGTCCACCGCCGAATATATCGCCAAACACGTCGCCGAAAATATCACTGAAACTTTCGCTACCGCCCTGGCCGTGAAATCCGCCCTGACTGGGATCCACGCCAGCGTGACCAAACTGGTCATAGGCCTGTCGTTTTTGCGAGTCATTAAGCACTTCGTAAGCTTCTTTGGCTTCTTTAAATTTTTCTTCGGCTTCTTTCGAGTCCGGATTCCGGTCGGGATGGTATTTCATCGCCAGACGGCGATAAGCCTTTTTCAGCTCTTGCTCACTGGCATCTTTGCCAACGCTTAATATTTCGTAATAGTCTCTTTTCGACATGCTCGTTACCACTTTTTTACAGGGCTTATTTTTTCACTAGCGTGCTCAAAAAGCACTGTGTGTCTGAAACAGCTACGCGGGGAAGTCCCCGCGTAGCCTTAAGTCAAACCGGTCAAGGGGCGCGTTAGCACCCGCTTAACTTACTTCTTGTCGTCTTTAACTTCTTCAAATTCAGCGTCAACAACATCGTCGTCACCGGCTTTGGACTCACCTTGTGCTTCAGGTTGCGCCTGCTGTTGCGCTTCACCCTCGGCTTGCGCTTGCGCGTACATTCGCTCGGCCATTTTCTGTGACGCTTTGGTCAAAGTTTCAGTCTTGGCAGTAATGGCTTCCTTGTCGTCGCCCTTAATCGCTTCTTCAAGGTCTTTAATCGCTGCTTCGATTGTCTCTTTTTCGCCATCTTCCAGGGTAACTTTTTCATCTTCCATGGTCTTTTTGGTCGCATGGATCAGGCCGTCAGCCTGGTTACGCGCTTCAATCAACGCCTGGAATTTTTTGTCTTCGTCGGCGTGCGCTTCCGCGTCGCGTACCATTTGTTCAATTTCTTCATCGGACAAACCGGATGAAGCTTTGATCACGATGGATTGCTCTTTGCCGGTGGCTTTGTCTTTAGCCGATACATTCAAAATACCGTTGGCGTCAATATCAAAGTTCACTTCAATCTGCGGCATACCACGCTGCGCGGGTGGAATGTCGGTCAGGTCAAATTTGCCCAGTGATTTATTCTGCGACGCCATTTTACGTTCGCCCTGAATAACGTGAACGGTTACTGCAGTCTGGTTATCTTCTGCAGTCGAAAACACCTGATTCGCCTTAGTCGGAATAGTGGTGTTTTTGTCGATAAGGTTAGTCATCACACCGCCCATGGTTTCAATACCGAGCGATAATGGCGTTACGTCCAACAGAAGAACGTCGGTTACATCACCGGCCAACACCGCACCTTGAATAGAGGCGCCCATAGCGACCGCTTCATCAGGGTTGACGTCTTTACGCGGCTCTTTGCCAAAAAATTCGGTCACGGCCTGCTGCACTTTCGGCATTCGCGTCTGACCGCCGACCAGAATCACATCATCAATGTCGGTTACATTCAGTCCGGCATCTTTAAGTGCAACTTTCAGCGGCTCTAAAGTCCTTTCAACCAGCTCGTCAACCAGTGACTCCAGCTTGGCGCGAGTCAGTTTAATGTTAAGGTGCTTTGGACCTGACGCATCGGCAGTAATATAAGGCAGATTAACGTCGGTTTGTGTACTTGAAGATAATTCGACTTTGGCTTTTTCGCCCGCTTCTTTCAAGCGTTGCAGCGCCAGTGGGTCGTTGTGCAGGTCAATCCCGCTTTCTTTCTTAAACTCGGCAACCAGATATTCGATAACACGCATGTCGAAATCTTCACCGCCAAGGAAAGTATCGCCGTTGGTCGCCAGCACTTCAAAAGTGTGCTCTCCTTCAACTTCGGCAATTTCAATAATGGAGATATCGAAAGTACCGCCACCTAAATCGTAAACGGCGATAGTTCGGTCGCCTTTACCTTTGTCCAGACCATAGGCCAGCGCGGCTGCAGTCGGCTCGTTGATAATACGCTTTACATCCAGCCCGGCGATGCGGCCTGCGTCTTTGGTTGCCTGACGCTGAGAGTCGTTAAAATAAGCCGGAACAGTAATAACCGCTTCGGTGATGGTCTCACCCAGAAAATCTTCCGCGGTTTTCTTCATTTTTTTAAGCACTTCGGCACTCACCTGAGGCGGTGCAATTTTTTCGCCTTTGGCTTCAACCCAGGCGTCGCCATTATCGGCAGCGGAAATGGTGTAAGGCACCATTTTGATATCTTTTTGAACCACGTCATCTTTAAATTGACGGCCAATTAATCGCTTGATAGCAAATAAAGTATTATTGGGGTTAGTGACCGCCTGACGCTTGGCCGACTGTCCAACCAGAATTTCGCCGTCTTCGGTGTAAGCGACAATCGACGGCGTGGTGCGGGCGCCTTCAGCATTTTCAATCACGCGCGTGTCTTTGCCATCCAGCACAGCCACACAAGAGTTGGTGGTTCCTAAATCGATACCAATAATTTTACCCATGTTATTTCTCCACATTCTTTGCCTGGATCTGCGAGGGGTTGTGGCAGTTCTCAAAGCAACTTCATTTCAGTTTTCAGATGCCCTTTATCTGGGGGCTGTATTCATTAATTCAAGCGATTGACTAAGCTTTTTCGTCAATTTGAGGGGTTTTGCCCTTGGCGACGATAACCCGCGCGGGGCGTATCAGGCGACCGTTGAGAGAATAACCGGTTTGCACCACGTGCATGACGCTGTTGGGTTCGTGCTCCTCACTTTCCTGCATAACCATCGCCTCGTGCAGGCCAGGGTCAAAGGTTTCGCCGAGCGGCGTGATCTGCTCAATCGCAAATTTATTCAGGGTATCGGTAAGTAATTTATAAGTCAGCTCAAGACCTTCGTGCATGGAAGTTTGCGCTTCGTTTTCGACCGGATGTTCAAGGGCTTTTTCAAGACTGTCAACCACCGCAAGAATCTCTTTAGCAAACCGCTCAAGCGCAAATTTGCTGGCGTTAGTGATTTCTCTTTCTGCCCGGCGACGGATATTTTCTGATTCGGCCTTCGCCCGGATCGCGATATCTTTATGGGTTTCCGCTTCATCGAGCGCTTTATCCAATTCAGCGGTCAGCGTTTCTACCTGTTCTTCAAAAGTCAGTTTTTGCTCCGCCTGAGGTTCTACTTCCGATTGCTCTTCAGGTTTTTGAAGGTCCTCATTATTACTCATTAACACAGCTCCTAAGCCAAAAAAGACGACCCTGTCGCCCTAAGATTGATACGTCTATCGTTGAATTGGGGTGAATATGGGGATCAGTTTGACTTATTCAAGCCAGATCGGCAGAAAATATGACGCTTTTTGCACAGAGATGCAGCAATCACTAGCGGTGCTTTGTCAGTTGGTTTTTAAATCAGCGTCATTGATACCTGTCGATTCTTGGCCTGGGGCCATATATGAACCCACTCTTAAGCCAACGGCTCTTACTCCATCACCGCTTTTTGGGTCAACGCAGAGGAGAGAAGCCTGGCGGTAACGTCGACAATCGGGATCACCCGGTCATAACGCATTCGGGTTGGGCCGACTACGGCCAGCACACCGACGGATTCACCGCTGAGTTTGTATGGTGCGGTGACTATGCTGCATTCTTTAAAGTGACGGTTGCCGCTTTCTTCACCGATAAAAATTTTTACGCCATCGGCGACCATCGAACGCTCAAGGATACTTAAAACCTGCTGTTTTTGCTTGAACGCTTTAAAAATAGACTCCAGATTCTCCAATTGGCCGTTGCTGGCCATAGACACCAGGTTACTTTGCCCGGACAACTGGAAACTGTTTTTCACTCCCTGATTTTCTTTATTGCCATCGATACCCTGTTCGGCCAATAAAATGGCCTGCCCGGTCAGCGTGTCCAGTTTATTCTTTTCTTTGACCATTTGAGCGACCAGTTCTTTACGCGCCGCTGCCAGATTTTTACCGGCGATATGATGATTCAGAAAATTGGCCATCTGGTTCAATTCGTCACGCGAGTATGCGCGCTCAACCTTAATCACCCGATTTTGAATTTCGTCGTCCTGCAATACCAGAACAACCAGCAAGCGGTTTTCAGATAAAGGCACAAAATCGATATGTTGCAGGCGCTGGAATGGCTCGCCGGGCATTTGCACCAGACTCGCCATTTGTGTCATTTCCGATAGGACGGTCGACGCCTTGCCCAAAATGGTGCTGGTTTCCTGCGAGGGATTAAAAGACTGGCGTAAACGGTTGAGTGTTTCCTGTTGCAGATCTTTGACCTGAACCAGACGGTCGACAAAAATTCTGAGTCCCTGCGTGGTGGGAATTCTTCCCGCTGAGGTATGCGGCGAGAGCAGCAGTCCCTGTTTTTCCAGATCCGCCATAATATTGCGTACGGTCGCCGGGCTAACCGATAGATGAGAAGATCGCAGTAACGCCTGCGAGCCAACCGGATGACCTTCTCGCACATAGGACTCTATTAGCGATTTCATTAAAATCAGATCACGTTGTTTCATCAAACTCTCTTAATCGGTTCAACCTGCAAACGGCAAAACACCGCCTATTTATCTGCAAGAGTCAGTGTTTAAACATAATTACTTGATAATCAACAAAAAACAAAAGATGATTAGCTTTATTAACAACTTCAATATGAGACCTTGCGTGCCTTATTTCAAGGTGACGAGCCAACAAAATGCCAAAATTACAGCCCTTTGACAGCATTGGTATAACCGGCAAACCCGGAAGCGCGGCGGCGATGGAAACGGTCAACCAGCTGTGCCAACAAATGCTGGACCGCGGAAAAAACGTTTTCATACCGCAACGAAATCATCAAATGGTGGACGTTAAAAATGTTCAGGTGGTGCCATTTAAGCAACTGGGCGAGTTGTGCGATCTGGTTATAGTAGTTGGCGGCGACGGCAGTATGCTCAAAACTGCGCGAGACCTCATCGATAGCCGGGTGCCACTGCTGGGGATTAATCGTGGCCATCTGGGCTTTTTAACCGACATTCGGCCAACAGAGCTGGAAACACGGATCCCCCCGATTCTGGAAGGCGAATATACACTGGAAGATCGATTTCTATTACACGCCGAAGTGTTTCGTGATCAACAGTTGATCGGCTCTTCCTGTGCCGTTAACGACGTGGTTCTGTACCCGGGCCAGATCGCCCGGATGATCTCTTTTGAGCTATATATGGACCAGCAGTTTGTTTACAGCCAGCGCTCCGACGGTCTGATTATTTCCACGCCGACCGGCTCAACCGCTTACGCCCTGTCCGGTGGCGGCCCAATCATGGCGCCGGAAACCGACTCGCTAGTGCTGGTGCCAATGTGCCCGCACACTTTGACCAGCCGCCCCATCACCGTCAACCGCAAGCGCGTGATCAATCTGGTAATTTCCGAAGCCAATACCCATATGCCGCAATTAAGCTGCGACGGTCAGGAGATTATTTCGCTTATTCCCGGTGATCGCATTCAAATCAAACAGTACCCAATTGAAATGCAGCTGGTTCACCCGCTGGATTACGACTATTTTGAAGTGTTGCGCAGCAAGCTGAGCTGGGGTCAGAAGCTTTAGCGCGTCGAGCTTATCTGCGGTTACTGTTTAAAAAACGAACCAATTACTATAGAATGCCAATACTCACAACAACTACTCATACAACTAGATGCTTAGCCGAATAGAAATCCGCAATTTCGCCATTATTCAATCCCTCGACCTTGACTGGTCAGAGGGTATGACGGTGATCACCGGTGAAACCGGCGCGGGTAAGTCCATAGTAATAGACGCTCTGGGGCTGGCGTTAGGCGCACGCGCCGATCAAACAGTGATCTACAGCGGAGCCAAACAGGCAGAAGTAACCGCCATTTTCGAGCTGCCGCCGCGTTCAGCCGCGATCAACTGGCTACGCGAGCAGGATCTGGAAGAAGAGCTGGCGTGTATTTTACGCAGGGTAGTACAGGAAGGCCGCAGCAAGTCCTTTATCAACGGGCGTAGCGTTACCCAGTCACAATTAAAAGCCCTGAGTGATCTGCTGGTGGATATTCACGGCCAACACGCCCACCAGTCACTACTTAAGACCAGCGAGCAGCTGAACCTGCTGGATCGCTTCGCAGGGCATTTTGAATTGCTGCACGCGGTTCGGCAAAGCGCGCAAGCGATTCACGCGATCGAAAAACGTCAGCGAGTGCTGGCCGATGAAAAACAGGCACGTTTGGCCAAACATGCACTGCTGTCCTATCAGGTCGATGAACTCTCACAAGCTAACCCCGAGCAAGCCGCCCTGGACACTCTGGAACAGGAGCACAAGCAGGCCGCCACCATTCAAGACAGACTGCTAATCAGCGAAGCATGCATGCAGACCCTGGCTGGCGACAACAGCGCATCGGTACTGGCGAGTCTGGCCGAAGTGGTAGAGTCCATCGGACAACTGACGTCTATGGACGCCGGATTATCAAACCTGCAGGAAACCATCGTACAGGCTGAAAACCTGTTGCAGGAGGCCAGGGGTGAGCTGTCGAATTATCAGCAAAGTCTGGACAGCGACCCGGAAAAACTGCACCAGCTAGACCAGCAATTGGCGACTTTTCATGATCTGGCGCGCAAGCATCGGGTTAGCCTGCAAGAACTTCCCGCGCACTATGCAAAGCTCCAGCAGGAGCTGAACCAACTGCACGCGGACGAATCTGAACTTGAGCAGATAGAGCAGGAACTCCAGTCGGCGGTCGCTGACTATCAAGCAAACGCACAAAAGCTGTCGCAAAGCCGAAAGCAAACTGCGAGCTTACTGCAATCGCAGATCAGCGATAAAATTCAGGGGCTGGCGATGGAAGGCGGGCGGCTTGAAATCAAGCTTTGCACGCTGGAAAACCGTTATAATGTCAGCGGAAACGAGTCTGTCGAATTTCTGGTTTCAGCCAACCCCGGTCAGCCACTGCAAGCGCTGACAAAAGTAGCGTCTGGGGGAGAGTTGTCTCGGATCAGTCTGGCTATCGCCGTGATCACCGCCGAGGAGCAACTGGTTCCGAGCATAATATTTGACGAAGTGGACGTCGGCATTGGCGGCGGCACCGCTGAAACCGTCGGCAAATTGCTTAATCAACTGGCAAGTACGCGTCAGGTTATTTGTGTCACTCACCAGCCGCAAGTGGCCGCGTGCGGCGATCAGCACCTGCTCGCCAGCAAGAGCAAGCAACTCAATGCTACTGCAACGCGGGTCGAAACCCTGGATAAAAAAGCAAAAGTAGAAGAAGTTGCCCGTATGTTGGGCGGTCTGGTTATTTCCGAAAAAACCCGCTCACACGCCAGAGAAATGCTGGCCAGAAGCAGCCGTTAAGCTGGCGGTTATTTCTGTGGTTAATTTTGCTGCGAATTTGTCGGCGGCATTTTTCCAATGGCCGCTTCAATCCGCTGTGCGAAAATCTCCGCCCCTTCAAAACCTATCGCCCTGAATCGCTTGTCTTCAACGCCCTTGGCGTCAAAAAACAAAATACTTGGCAAACCGCGGATATCGAAATGTTTCATCAAGGCTTTGTCAACTTCATCGTTGGCGGTCACGTCTGCCTGAATAAGCCAGGTGTTCCGCAGCGCCTGTTGTACTTTGGGATCGGGAAAAGTATAGTCGGCAAACTCATAACAGGCGGTGCAACTTTCCGCAAAAAAATCGAACATTACTGAATAACCGCTCGCTTTGGCGCGCTCGAGTACTTTGTTGACATCTTCGACTGTTTTGACCAGCTTAAAGCCGAAATGAGCGTCCGGCAAAGTGGCAATATAACCCGTTTGACGGGCTGTTGGCTGCACGCCTTGTGTGGATTGCGCAGCCACTAACTGACCCACGTTAGCCAGCGGTGAAAACAGCCGTTTATTACCCATTGCCGCTCCCAGGATCAGAATAAAACCGTAAACCAGCAACATCAGGCCCACGCCTTTCCAGAGCTTCTGTCCGTTGGTAGCCGGCTGACCCAGCGCGCCCATATAGACGGCTGAGACGATAATCAACGCCGCCCACGCCGCCAGATAAACGGGCCCCGGGATCAGGTGTTTGGAAATATACAACGCGACCGCCAGCATAACCACGCCAAAGACCGCCTTGACGGTATTCATCCAGGCACCCGATTTAGGCAGTAACTTGTGCCCACCAACGCCCACCAGAAGCAACGGGATCCCCATGCCAAAAGCCAGCGAATAAAGCGCGACACCGCCGATTAACTGGTCGCCTGTTTGCGCAATATAAATGAGCACCCCGGCCAGCGGGACAGTCACACAAGGCGACACCACCAGCGCCGAAATTGCGCCCATAACACCGGCGCCCAGATAAGAGCCGCCTTTTTGACTATTGGAAAGACCGTTGAGTTTGTTTTGAATGCCTTGCGGCAACTGCAGTTCGTAAAAACCGAACATGGATAGCGACAGCAGAACAAAAATAACCGCGGTCGCGATAATAAACTGAGGTTCCTGCAGGGTATTACTGAGAGAGCTACCGGCAGCCCCCGCGACTATGCCAAGAATAGTGTAAGGAATAGCCATTGACTGGGTATAAGACAGGGACAGAGCAAACGCTTTGCCGGTACTGATTTTTTCACCCTGTCCGACAATAATGCTCGACAAAATTGGCACCATCGGCAGCACACAGGGCGTAAACGCCAGCCCGATACCTAACAACACAAAATAGAAAATAATACTGGGCAGACTCTTATCACTCAAAAAGTTAACCACTTTTTCCTGCTCGGGAACAAATTCCTGTGCGTCGGTTTTTGAGATTTTTGTAGCGCTGCTGGTTTTGTTAGCGCTGGCCGCTGCACCTTTCAGCTCGTCTCTTCCGGGCAACTCCACCACCACTTTGTCACCGGATGTCTTTGCAGCCTGCGCCGCACTGATTGGCGTGATTTCATCGGCGTATAAGGTGAGCTTTTTCTCTTCCGGCGGATAACACAACCCCGCCTCGGCACAGCCCTGATATTCGACTATCAGGGTGAATTCTTTTTGATGGGCAACAAACGGAATACTGATTTCCAGGTTGTGGTAATAGACTTCGACCTTCCCCAGATATTCATCCACTTTTTTCTTACCGGCGGGAATGTACGCCTGATCCAGAGTCGCGCCGTCCGCCGAAAAATAAAAACGGCTGCGATACATATAATACTCATCGGCAATTTCAAACTTGGCGATGATTTCCTCATCGACTATTTCAGTGGAAATTTGAAAGGCTTCGTCCACTTGTAAAAATTCTGACTGCGCGGCAAATAATTTGGAGAGATCACTCTCCTGTGCCTTTAATGGCACACTGCCGGTGAGGAGGAATAAAAACAACAGTGACAGTAGAGGAATTCTAATTAGGCTCAATGGTGATCTCATTTAATTTTAGTTAAAAACGACTCAATTTGGCGCTCAAGTTAAACCCTTTAACTTAAGGCAGAATTAATCCAGTTGAGGTACTTTTTATTACCCGCGTCGATATCAATCACGACAAACTCGGGAACTTCATACGGATGCAGGCTGAGCAGTTTAGTTTCCAGTACGGCAACTTTCTGCGAAGAAGTCTTCATCATCAGCAAAAACTCATGATCTTCACAGATCTCGTCCTGCCAATGATAGAGCGAAGTCATCCGGCTGCTAATATTGACACAAGCAACCAGTTTTTGTTTCAAAATTTCCTGCGCAAGGTGACAAGCGGTCGATTCGCTGTCTACAGTGGTCAGGCAAAGCTTATAGCTAACCGCAGGTGTGCTCTGATCGGCGGGGTCGTTTGAGTTCATTTGAAAAAGACCTAGGAAATTCTACCGGCTTGAATTTGGTCGCCATCTTCCGATTTGGCCTTGCTTAGCTCCTGTAGCGACTGTGCCAGCCAGTTATGCGCGTCTGAGCTGGTTTGCAGCATTGACATACCAATGCTGATTGTAAGCGGTTTGTCCTGGTGCGAAGAGTGGAACGGAAGTTCGGCAAACTGCAGCCGAATTTCATCCATAATACCAGTCCAGTCCGCTTTGTTGCCGGTGGTTAAAATCACGCCGAGCTGCCCCGTCTCAAGGTGTCCCATGATGTCACTTTTGCGCAGGCGTTTTTTCAGCAATAACGCCAGCTGGGTAATGGCCACATTCAGCAGTGAAAAGCTGGCACTTTTAATCAGGTTTTCCGCTTCATCCAGCTCGAGTACCGCCAGCGCCGCAGTTCCGGTACTACGACTTAAACGGGAAGCTTCAACCGACAGGCGATTTTTAAATTGCGGACTGTATACCAGACCGGTATCAGGATTGGATTCAATTTGCGGGTTAAGCTCCCGATAACGTCTGCAATAAAGGTCGGCCAGAAACATCAACTGCTGTTTTTCCACCGGTTTGACAATAAATGAAGTTCCACCGGATAATAGCGCCTGATTCTGTTTACGCTGATTTTCCTCCGCAGACAGGAAAATAATAGGCAAGTACGCGTATCTTGGCATTTGCCGGATCAGACGCGTCAATTCGATACCGCTGCATCCCGGCATTTGCATATCCATTAACACGGTTTCCGGGTCAAACCCGCGCAGCGCTTCGAGCAGGACCGCGGGATCGTTGACCACCCGAATATCAAAGTGACCCTTCATCAGGACTTTCTCGTAATACCGTGCCTGTGCTTTGGAATCTTCCATCACCAGAATCCGGTAAGGCGAATCGGCGTGAATGTCGTACTGTCGCTCAATAAGCTCCAGCAGGCCGGATATTGAGACCGGCTCCACCAGGTAGCCGGTTCCTCCACTTCTTAGCGCCAGCAAACGATCGGCCTGGCTGTCTTCATCAGCGGTATAGATCAGCGGAATACGACTGGACTCAATTTCCTCATCGCCTAACTGCTGCGTGGTTTCGGCAAATTTCAACGGCGCGACAATGATACTGCCTGGATTATCGACCGCATGCTGCTTGGCCTGAGCGATATTGTTGGCATGAAAAACATCAACGCCCAAAGACTGGAATTGCTGTCCCATATTAAGAAAACGCGCACCGGATCCGCTGACAAAAATAATGACGCCTTTGTCCAGGTAAATACCCTGCTCTTCCAGCGTCTGATCGACGCTGTCTTCTTGACTCAGGCTTTCTCCTGGTGCAGAAGATCCCTGATCGGCTTTTTGAGTATCCGTTTCCGGCGGTTCCTGAACGACTTCTTTTTGCGGTCTGACACCCAGTTCCAGCTTTTCAGAATGCTCCTGCAACTTGGCACTGAAACGCTTGAGCAGGGGTTTTTGTGATTCCAGCGCGTCGTCGCTGAGTGACAGGTGCTTAAAGATCTGATTGAGCAGTCTGGCGGTTGTATCGAAGTTCTGAGCAAGGCAGGCTTCGCGAGTTTTATTAACCTGAGAGAGAAGCGCCTTGACTCGTAATGGGTCTATTTTCTGGGTCAGCATGTCATCAAGCAGCCGCGAAAATTGACGCAATTTTATTGGGGTACGGCGTAAAAACTGTTGATTGACTTCGTTACTTACCGGGCTTTCGGACATAGTTAGACTTCTTAATCACTTTTTTTCGGTTTCTTTTGTAGCCTGGGCTGGCTAGGCTAAAGTTTCATTTGTTGCCTGGGTGTTCGCGTTGCTCCTTTTCGCGCGACATTTTTCACCTCCGTGCGACCAGCGGCTCTGTCAATTAATGAAAAACCCTCTCAAATAGTCGCCATACAGCCGAAAGTTTTGCCGTACGCTCAATAATAATAGCACGCTTTTTCGGGTACAAAGTGTAAATCACCCGGCCGACATTCGCCAGACAGCTTTAAAACGCGACAGACAGCCCCCATAATGGTCGACGAGTCTCGCGCCTTTTGATAATTGAATCACGGCTGCACTATCCTGGGAGAAGTCATTGCCTGTTATTTTGCTGTTATTTATTTTGGTACCGATCATCGAGATCGGCGTTTTTATCGCGGTCGGTGACGTGATTGGCCTGGGCGCGACCCTGTTGACGGTGCTGGTTACCGCAATAATTGGGGTAAACCTGCTCAAACAACAAGGGTTGCATGCCTGGCACGACATTCAATCAACCATAAACCAGGGTCGGGTGCCAGCAATTGAAATGGCCAGCGCAGCGCAACTGTTATTTGCCGGTGCTCTGCTGTTAACCCCGGGATTTGTCACCGACGGCTTCGGCTTTTTGCTGATGATTCCTTCTTTTCGACGACTGATTGCCACACGCCTGATGCAGCACTGGTCCGTGAGTTTTAGCAGCGTTTCCCAGCAAACTTACCACCACAATAACCCTTCAGACTCTTCTTATGTCCCTCCGGGCAGGACTATCGAGGGCGAACTTGAGGATCCGGATGGAAAAAACCACTAGTCTTTTCCTTCAAAATTATTGAGCGCTGCTATACTTAATCAATACATCAAGGATTGAATCGGCAACAAGTGAAAAGCCGAAATATAATGACTGGATAGAATTCTGTCGGGTAGGCCTATATCGAATCGGCTGACGCCACCACAATCAATAAGAATGCGGCCAGGCATGCGAAACAGTTTTTTCACATCGGTTTTGTGTTTAAGCTTATCCCTCATCTGCGGCGAGGTGACGGCATTCGCCTATACCCGGCTAACCCAGATCAGCACAGAGCAGGGACTCAATCAAAGTAATGTTACCAGTTTGTTGCAAGACAGCGACGGTTATCTCTGGGTTGGCACTTATCAGGGAGTCAACCGCTACGACGGATACCGGGTCACTCAGCTCAAAAGTCCGAATGAGATATTAAATAACAGCTCGGTTTCGGCCCTGTTTGAAGATTCTCTCGGGCTGATCTGGATCGGTGCCGAGCCAGAAAACAATTATCGTCTGGACAAACAAAAAAACCAGCTCAATCCACTGAAACTTCCAACACCCGCGACCACGCAAACCTCGGCAGAACCCGACTCCGAAAGCCAGGCATTTCAGTTTTTTCAAGAAGACGAGCAGCGCAATCTCTGGATAGCCACTAACCGCTCCCTTTATTATTACCAGCGCAGTCAGAATCAATTCAAACGGGTACTTTCGTTGGCCGAAATTTTTGCCAACACGGCGACAGATGTAAAGAGTGTGAGTAGCGCTGCCAAACAACACATCATCCGCTCATTGTTACTGGTGGGTGGGCATTTGTTGATCGCCACGTCTAATGGACTCTTTCAATATGATTTAAAAACAAAAGTCACTCGCCCGTTGCCTCACTCACCCGTTGTGCTAACCAGCGACGATCAAAACAACGTTAAATCCTTGCTGCAAACCCAAGTTGGCACCATATTAGTGGGAACTGTCGAAGGACTGTTTGAAATACCGCTGGCCGCATTAAATCAGCCCACAACGGTGTCTGCGCCCAATTCCAGAGTTCTGGTGGCTGAGTTAAATATCTGGAAAATCATTGAAACGCCCGATTATTTCTGGCTGGCGACGGATAAAGGCCTGTTCCGTTTATTTCCAGACGGGAAATTGTCGTTCGCCTTGAAGTTCTCGGACTCCCCATATAACACCAGCGACGACAATATCGTTAAGTTACTCCAGGATCGCGAAGACAATCTATGGATGGGTTCACGTGCTGATGGTGTATTTAAATGGCGACCAAATGACGCCATCAGGCAGCATCTCTGGACCCAGAGCGACGCCAGAACTCGCCTGAGTAGCGATAATGTCAATAGTATTTTGCAGTCTTCCGACGGCAATATCTGGATTGGTACGCAAAACGGGCTAAACCGACTCGATAAAAATTTCACTAGCGTCAGCAATTATCTGGTTGAGCCAGACAAAAAATCGGTCGTCAGCGATGGAACAGTTTTTGTAATAAGAGAAAATCTGGACAAGCTCTGGTTAAGCACCTATTCCGGGATCCGGGTTTTTGATAAAAAACGCCGGGCTCTGGATAAGCCGGTTTTTTTAGCGAAAGACGCCTCCTTTTTCGATAGACCGGCTTATGATCTACTCTTTTTTGACCCCGAAAATCTCGGCATCCTGACAGAGAGCGGTTTAGCCCTGTACAACCTTTCCAGCAAAAAACTCACACCGGTCGAATCGGGCGTCTCTCAACATGAGATTGGTGGGGGCTTGACACAATTTTTCAGCGTGGACACTCAAACTGGGAAGCAAATTTTTATCGCGGGCGTCGATGGGCTGCTTAAATACTCCCCACAAACCGCCAGACTAAGTTCGTTTCATCAGCTACCGCCGGCAGATGGCCCGCGCACCCATCCCGCAGCCGTTTATCCTGACGGCAACAGGCTTTGGGTGACTTATCCCGGCTACGGCCTTTTTATCCTGGATGAAAAAACAGGAAAAGAAATTCGGTTTTTTAGCGAGCAATTCCTCAACGCCAATACCCTGATGGATATTTTTGACGACAGCCACAACAATCTCTGGATAACCACCAATGATGGCTTGCTAAAAATTAACCGGCAGACGTTTAATTCGGTCTTTTTGGGTAAAGACGACGGTTTCGCCACCGGCGAGTTCAATGGTGCAGCCATACAGCGCCTTAAAAACGGCGAGGTGCTTCTTGGCGGCGTGAAGGGCGTTTTCCGATTTGACCCAGATGCCAGCGCGCCCAGGGAACGCTCGGTTAAAGCGAAGATCACCGGACTGTCTTTGCTGTCCCACGAAATTCCTGTCCGATTCGGCGATTACAACAACCAGATGCTGGAACTAAAACACGACGATTTTGGACTTAATATAGCGTTTTCTGCACTTCTGTTCGATAAACCGGACCAAGTTAAATATCGCTATTGGAGCGAAGGCGCGAGCAAAGTTGAATCGACTTTGCTCGCGCGGAGCGAATTGTTTATTCCCACGCTAAAAAGCGGAAAGACGACGCTGCTCGTTAGCGCAATCGATTACGAAACCGGGCAGGAGTCAGCACCAGCCAGCCTGACTATTATTAGTTATCCGCCTCTTTGGTTTTCTAACTGGGCTTATATTACTTATTTCCTGCTGGCGGTAACTTTGGCCAGCCTGTTAATGACATTTAGAAAACGACGCGTGAAAGCAAAAAAAATCGCTCACCGGCAACTACGGCAAAGTGAAGAACGCCTATCCCTGGCATTGAGGGGCGGAAATAGTGGCTTGTGGGACTGGCACGCCAGTAATAATCTGGTTTACGAGCCAAGGCTGTGTGCAAACCAATATCAAACGGAGCAGCTTGTCAGTTTTAAGCAGCGATTGACTGCCATCCATCCGGCCGATCAGAAAAAAGTCGCGTCGAGTTGGCTGTCCTTCCTTAATTTACCGGGAGAGGCGTTTGAAGTCAGTTATCGTATGCGGGACGAGTCAAATCAGTGGGTCTGGTATCGTGACATGGCCACCGTATCTGAGGTTGATCAGAGCGGTAAACCGGCTCGCGTAACCGGCACATTTACCAACATCAACGAAAGCAAAATCGCTGCCGATCAGATGAAACTTTACTCCATGGCGTTGGAAAATACGCGCGATATTGTGCTGCTCCTTGATCAAGATAAAACACTAATTGCAGCCAACAAGGCCTTTTTCAAACTCTCCGGGCTGAAGCGCGAACAGGTACTCAATCGGGAAATCGATTTTATTCTGAGTGAAGAAAACGACAACCAATTGATGGAGACTATTTTTAAACAAATCCAACTCGATCAACTTTGGGAAGGCGAAGGATTGCTGACGCGAAATCGCGCCAGTGCGATCTCCGTTCTGATTAACGCGACCAGTTTTATCGACGATGACATGCATTGTTATTATGTCTTTGCGCTAACCGATATACGCAAGCAAAAAAACGCGGAAGCTAAACTTCGCAAGCTTGCCAACTACGATAGTTTAACCGGACTACCCAACCGTAGCCTGCTACTTGACCGCATTACCCACGCGATAGAGCACTGCCAACGCAAAGAGCGTCAACTCGCTCTGTTTTTTGTCGACCTGGACAGATTTAAACAGATTAACGATACCCTGGGACACGATGTTGGCGACCAGGTATTAAAGGAAGTAGCACGCTTATTGACTCAACGGGTACGTGAAAATGATACGGTCGCCCGGCTTGGTGGCGATGAGTTTGTGGTAGTTCTGGAAGACATCGAATCCCTCGACGCAGTTACCCGTGTAGCAAAAGGGATCATACAATATTTGAGCCGCCCACTGATGCTGCAGAAAAATCAGGTTGGAATTACCCCCAGCATCGGCATTTCGGTCTATCCTAACGATGGTAAAAAGGCTAAAACATTGCTCAAAAACGCCGATATTGCCATGTACCATGCCAAAAACGCCGGCCGTAATAACTTCCAATACTTTGAATCGGCTATGAATAAGGATGCGCGCAAGCAATTGAGCATCGAGAACAAATTGCGCAATGCGGTAACCAATAATGAATTTTATCTTGTCTATCAGCCTCAATATGAATTGTCCACTTCTCGCCTGATAGGCGTCGAAGCTCTCGCTCGATGGAAAAGCAACAATGGCAAGTCCATCGCTCCGACTGCGTTTATTCCGGCTGCGGAGGAAATTGGCGTAATTATCTCGCTAAGCGAGAAACTGCTGCAACAGGCGCTTGCCGATCTGGAGTACTGGCAGCAGACCTATCGACCCATTGGCCTGGCGTTTAATCTATCGGCGCGGCACCTTCACGAAAATAATTTTCGTCAGTCTCTTAATGCATTGCTGTCGCAGTTTGATATTGATAGCCACCTGCTCGAATTCGAGCTAACCGAAAGCGTACTGATGAATGACTTTGAGATTGCCCGGGAAATTTTTGACTCGCTGGCGACCCAGGGTATTGAACTGGCGCTGGATGATTTTGGCACCGGTTATTCTTCACTAAAGTATTTAAACCGGCTACCGATCAAAAAACTTAAAATCGACCGCAGTTTCGTCAGCCAGATAGGAATCAGCAATGAATCCGACGCCATTATTCAGTCGATTATTTCGCTGGCTAAATCCCTCGATATGAAAACTCTGGCAGAAGGCGTAGAAACCCAAGTACAACTGGACTTTTTGCGACAGTCCGGTTGCGATCAGATCCAGGGATTTTTGTTTTCTAAGCCTTTATTACCCAATGAGCTGGAAAAACTGCTGTCAAAAAAACTGGTATAGAGCTTGGGGCAACGCTCTCGAACAAAAATGTTGCCGATTAATCACTCGCAAGCGGCGCCAGCAGAAGCTGCCAATCGGGCTGGGTAAATTCCGATTGCTCGCCGCTGCTTGAGTAGAGCTCGCTTGCCAACTCAGACTTGTGTTTTTGCAGGCGGATAATTTTCTCTTCCACCGTTCCTTTGGCGATCAGCTTGTAAACAAATACGGACTTGTCCTGGCCGATGCGATGCGCCCGGTCGCTCGCCTGATCTTCCGCCGCCGGGTTCCACCAGGGGTCAATATGGATCACGCTATCTGCACGGGTCAGGTTCAGTCCGGCGCCGCCGGCTTTTAAACTGATTAAAAAAACCGGTGCTTCACCGGCCTGAAAAGACTCAATTAAGCGCTGCCGATGTTTGCTCTTGCCAGTCAGGGTCAAATAATTGATGGACAGCCGTTGCAGCAATTGCGCCACCAGATCGAGCATTGAGGTAAAGGAAGAAAAAATCAGAATGCGGCGGCCGTTTTCTATCATTTCCGGTAATACCGCGCTCAACCAGCTGAGCTTGGCCGAGCCAGACGGCATTGATCCCGTTTTGCCCATTTCAACTTCATTGCTATCTGTTGCCAAACTGGCGAAGCCTTCAAACGATTTACCAATCAATTGCGGATGGCAGCAGATCTGTCGCAGCCGCAGTAAAGCGTTGCCGATCAACAAACGATTAGCACCGGCTCCGCTCTGAGCGACCGCTTTTTGAACTTCTTGCAGCATACTCAGCCGAACCGCTTCATAAATATCGGCCTGTTCCTGCTCCAGCTCGATGACTTCTTCAATTATCGTTTTGGACGGCAGATCTCTGGCCACTTTGTCTTTGCTGCGTCTGAGCATAAAGGGGGCTATTCGCGCCGCCAGTTCTTTCTGCCGGGAGGCGTCCTGCTCTTTTTCAATTGGATGGCGGAACAGGCGCTCAAATTGCAGTTGTTGTCCGAGAAAACCAGGCATTAAAAAGTGAAAAAGTGACCACAACTCGCCAAGATGATTTTCAAGAGGCGTTCCAGTCAGGCAAAGCCGGTGCTTTGCACTCAAACTGCAGGCTATTGTGGCCACTTTGCTACGCGAGTTCTTGATAGCCTGTGCCTCGTCCAGTATCAATAGATGAATCTTGAGCTGATGAAACAAGTCAAAGTCTCTCAGTAGCACACCATAACTGGTGATGATCAGGTCTACTTTTGACAAGTGGTGACGCTGCTTTTTGCGCTGACTACCGGCCCAGTGCAGGGTTTTAAGCTGCGGAGTAAAACGCTGCGCTTCTGTCTGCCAGTTGCCAAGCAGGCTGGTCGGCACTACCACCAGACAAGGGCCCTGCATTCGAGCCGCATTTTTTTCACATTGAATGTGTGCCAGCGCTTGCAGAGTCTTGCCCAGGCCCATGTCGTCGGCCAGTATGCCGCCCAGGTTTTCTCTGGTTAAAAACTGCAACCAGTCCAGCCCCCGCTTCTGGTAGTCGCGCAATGTCGCGTTAACTTGTGGCGGAACCTCAACGGCAACAAGGCCTTTACCCTGCTGCAGTCGGCTCGCTTTCTGCCTGAGCCAATCTGCCTGTTGCCAACGTAAATCGCCATCAACCTGCTGCTGTAGCGAGAGTAGTCGCGAATACTGGCTTGCTGGTAAGCGCAATCGATTGGCGTCATTGAGCGATTTGGGCTCAAATAACTCCACCAGCACCGCCAGGATCTTATCTATTCGCTCTTGCGGGAGTATAACCGGGGTGCCATCGTCCAATGTTATCTGCAAGTCGCCCTTGCGCAGCGTGGCGGCGTTTAGTGTGCCTGCAACGCCAGTAGCGGTTTGTCGCCCGCGACGTATCGCGGCGACTATGTGCGGCATGACATTAACGCGTTTTCCTTCCACCATGACGCCGACCTCCAGCTCAAACCAGCTTTCAGGGTCGGTAGCGTATTCACTGTTTGCTCCCGGTTTGTCGGCGTCCTTCTTGAGTTTTTTGTCATTCTGGCCGAATACCTGGCCGTACCAGCGTTCAATCGATTTTTGATTTAGACGAAAGTCCGCGCCAAATCGAATGTTCCAGCCTTCGCCCTGCAACGCTCGAAACAGCGGCAACCAGTGCGCCAGATCGCCTTCGAGCCAGCGATCGGCTATGTCAAAGTGCTGCGCTACCGGGTTTTCAAAATTCGAGTGGACGCTAGGCACCCAATCCAGCTGGCGCAAATGTAAAGCAAAAAATGCTTGTGCCTGCGGTGATACTTCTCGCCCGTTTTCCGCGGAAAAATTGCGCAAATCGTTCAGGCTGATTTTATGTTTTTTGTCACAAAAATAGACTCTGGCCACATCCAGCATGGTCACCTGGTCATGCCATAAAAACTCGATAACAGGACTGCCTATTTCAATAAAAGCCTGCCAATCATCCGGGTTGAAGTGCTTGTCACACAGGAATGGCCCCGTTGCTGGATGCTCACTGCGTTTAAGCTTAACCAGTCGGCCGTTGGCTCTGTCGAGATAGACCTTTGAACCTATCCGCTGCCAGTCGGGTTGCGCGTGAACCTTATTTGCAAATCCCAACGGCTGTCGCTGGCAATGTCGCCAGAAAAGCCGCCCTGACCTGGCCATCAATTCAAGTAACTCCGCTATCTTCAAGGCCTGGCCCTTATCGATGTCGCCGCAGCCAAGCGGCAGACGATGGCGCTCTCGCCTGAACTCGGAGATCTGCATTGCCAGTTGGTTAACGCCATCAAGTATTTGCTGATCGGTCAGACTGACAAATTTAGGCAGTTTTTCGCGTTTAACTAGTGAAGGATCCAACAGCGCTTTAAGGCTGAACTGGTTTTGCGGGTTAAGATAAGCTTTGTGCAAACTGACGCTAAACACCTGCTCGTCGGCGTCCAGTAAATACACCACTCGATGCCGGGCCATATTGGGATAAGGGTCAAATCGCTGTTGTTCAAGCCAATGCTCAAGATAGTGCCAGTCGTTCGAATGGGTATCCGATGGTTTAACTGGCTGAGGCAGTCGGTCTAGTCGCATCTTTGTTTCGATGGCAAGGGCGGCCAGGTGTTCGCAATCTGCCCGCGACTCTTCTGTCGCAGTCGCAGTCACATGACAGTCACACCAATTGATTTCGCTTTGATTGGCCAATGGCCAGCAGAGACGGGTTTTGATCAGCCCGTCGGCGTGTATAAATACGCCCGTTAAGTGACTGGCGCCTCGTTCGTATTGCCAGTCCACCAGTAAGTCGTCCAGCAACAACTGCATCCCCTGATATAACAGGCGAATATCGAACACGCGCGACAAATGATCGGGCGGCCCTTTAAACGCAAATGCTCGCGTTAACATTGTGTTGCCGCCACCTGAGCAATCGAAGCGCTTGGCGATTGGTTTGATCTGATAGACAGGTGGTTAATGTTGCCCTCATTACGCATAGATTGAAAAAATCGAATAACCCGTAAGCATAGCAACAAGCGGTATTGTTGGAAATCACTAAATCAGTTGGCCATCGCCCCAATATCAAAGCTCGCTCAAAAGCCGATTTCGATGAGAATAGACAGAAAAAACTTTAAAAATTAGCACTCAAAGGGGTTGAGTGCCAAAAATATGCCCCCATATTACCGGTCGAACCGTTTTTTATGTCAATAATGATTCATTAGGAGATCAATCAATGAGCATTCGTCCTTTACACGACCGCGTCCTTGTTCGACGCATGGAAGATGAAACTACAAGCGCTGGCGGAATCGTCATTCCTGATAACGCCAAAGAAAAACCAAGCCGTGGTGAAGTCCTGGCTGCTGGTAACGGCAAGCACCTGGAAAATGGCGATATCCGCCCGCTAGACGTCAAAGTCGGCGACAAGGTTCTCTTCGGAAAATACGCTGGCAACGAAGTTAAAGTTGACGGCGAAGAATTACTGGTGATGCGCGAAGACGACATCATGGGCATTATTGAGTAACTAACTGACTCAATAACTCGATTCAAACAAATTATTTAGAGGAAAAAGACAATGTCTAAAGACGTAAAATTTGGCAATGACGCTCGCTCGTTGATGGTGGCCGGAGTAAATGTTCTGGCAAACGCAGTTAAAGTCACCCTGGGACCGAAAGGCCGCAATGTGGTACTGGATAAGTCATTTGGCGCACCAACCGTCACTAAAGATGGTGTATCTGTCGCTAAAGAAATCGAGCTGGAAAACAAATTCGAAAATATGGGCGCTCAGATGGTCAAAGAAGTTGCTTCACAAACTTCTGACGTCGCTGGCGACGGAACCACAACGGCCACAGTTTTGGCTCAGTCAATTTTGAACGAAGGTTTAAAATCGGTTGCTGCTGGCATGAACCCGATGGATCTAAAGCGCGGTATTGACCAGGCCGTTAAAGCCATTACTGCTGAACTCAAATCAATCTCCGCTCCATGCGAAGACAGCAAAGCCATCGCGCAGGTCGGCACTATTTCTGCTAACTCTGATGTTAATATCGGCGAAATCATTGCCACCGCGATGGATAAAGTCGGTAAAGAAGGCGTGATTACAGTCGAAGAAGGTTCAGGCCTGGAGAACGAGTTGGACGTGGTTGAAGGTATGCAGTTTGACCGCGGTTATCTGTCGCCTTATTTCATCAACAATCAGGACAGCATGTCAGTTGAACTGGAAGCGCCTTATATTCTGGTCGTGGACAAGAAAATCTCCAACATCCGTGACCTGCTCCCCGTATTGGAAGCAGTTGCCAAAGCAGGTAAGCCGCTGTTGATCATCGCCGAAGATGTTGAAGGCGAAGCGTTGGCGACTCTGGTTGTTAACAATATGCGCGGTATCGTAAAAGTAGCCGCCGTTAAAGCGCCTGGCTTTGGCGACCGTCGTAAAGCCATGCTGGAAGACATCGCGATTTTGACTGGTGCTACGGTTATTTCTGAAGAAGTTGGCCTCAACCTGGAAGGCGCTACCCTGGACGATCTGGGTACGGCTAAAAAGATTTCTATCACCAAAGAAAACACCACTATCATCGATGGCGCTGGCGATACCGGTAATATCGAAGGTCGCGTTGAGCAGATTCGTCGTCAAATCGAAGAAACTTCTTCTGACTACGACCGCGAAAAACTGCAGGAGCGTGTCGCTAAACTGGCTGGCGGCGTTGCCGTTATCAAAGTAGGCGCTGCGACAGAAGTTGAAATGAAAGAGAAGAAAGCGCGCGTAGAAGACGCACTACACGCAACTCGCGCAGCAGTAGACGAAGGTATCGTTGCTGGTGGCGGTGTAGCGCTGGTTCGTGCCGCGGCCAAAACGGGTACGCTCAAAGGTGAAAACGACGATCAAACCGCCGGTATTCACATTTTGCTTCGCGCAGTCAACGCACCGCTACGACAAATCGTCGACAACGCCGGTGACGAAGCGTCTGTTGTACTTAATCAGGTTGCAAATGGCGAAGGTAACTACGGTTACAATGCAGCCAACGGAACTTACGGTGACATGATCGAAATGGGTATTCTTGACCCAACCAAAGTAACCCGTAGCGCGCTTCAACACGCTGCTTCGGTTTCCGGTTTAATGATCACAACCGAAGCCATGGTCGCAGACCTGCCAAAAGAAGAAGCCGGTGCGCCTGATATGGGTGGCATGGGCGGAATGGGTGGTATGGGCGGAATGCCCGGCATGATGTAGTTTTTGCTACAAATACCCCTCGTTTTTGAGAAAAGCCTGAAGAGAAATCTTCGGGCTTTTTTTGTAATGAACACTAAGGAGTTGTGTTACTAAAAATATCCGGTACTAGAAAGCCCCACTGTTTCCAGCGAGGCTATAGGGCGATCTTTTTCTATTAATCAATTAAGAAGCTTAGACATAATAAAACGCGCCTGACCCCTAATGTTTTTCTTAACGAGTATATTCATTTTTCAGGTGATTTAGCGATAAATTGCCTGTTCCTCGATTTTCCCGTATTCTCTCACTTATCTATGTGGGAGGTATCTAATGACCGATGAAATTCTGACCCTGAAAGAGGTCGCGGAATATCTCAAGCTTGCCGAGAAAACGGCTTATCGTTTAGCAGCCGAAGGCAAGCTGCCCGGCTTTAAAGTGGGTGGTAGTTGGCGATTCAAGCAGCAAGATGTGGCAGCTTGGATCGAAGAACAAAAGAACTCGCAAAAATAATAAGAGAAAAGAAAGAACCTCAATTTTTTTGTAAAGATAACGCATATAAAGGAATAACAGGATGACAAGCACCCAACAACGTGCAGCCCTACAACGCCAGATCTGGGCCATTGCCAACGATGTGCGCGGCTCAGTGGATGGCTGGGACTTTAAACAATATGTCCTCGGAACCCTGTTTTACCGCTTCATCAGTGAGAACTTTGCCCTCTATATTGAAGCAGACGACGATAGTATTAATTATGCGAAGCTCAGCGATGATGTAGTCACTCCAGAAATCAAAGACGATGCCATCAAAACCAAGGGCTACTTCATCTATCCCAGTCAACTGTTTGCCAATGTTGCTCAAAACGCCAACAGCAACGAAAGCCTGAATACCGATTTGGCCGCCATCTTTGCAGCTATCGAAGCCTCGGCCAATGGCTACCCCTCTGAGCCTGACATCAAGGGTTTGTTTGCCGATTTCGACACCACCAGTAACCGACTCGGTAATACCGTTAAAGACAAAAACCTGCGATTAGCAGCAGTACTGAAAGGCGTGGCAGGCTTGGATTTTGGTCATGAGTTTTATGAGAAAGCTGATGCAGCCCAGATTGACTTGTTCGGCGATGCCTACGAATTTCTGATCTCCAACTATGCCGCCAACGCTGGCAAATCTGGTGGTGAATTTTTTACCCCGCAGCACGTTTCCAAGTTGATAGCTCAACTGGCCATGCACAAGCAAACTAGCGTCAATAAAATTTATGACCCAGCTGCCGGTTCCGGCTCGCTGCTGCTGCAAGCCAAAAAACACTTCGACGCCCATATTATTGAAGAGGGCTTCTTTGGTCAGGAGATCAACCACACCACCTACAACCTGGCGCGTATGAACATGTTTTTGCACAACATCAACTACGACAAGTTCAATATGCAGCTGGGCAATACCTTAACAGACCCGCACTTTCTGGATGACAAACCCTTTGATGCCATCGTTTCCAATCCGCCTTATTCAGTAAAATGGAAAGGTTCAGATGATCCAACTCTGATTAACGATGATCGCTTTGCTCCCGCCGGTGTGCTTGCGCCAAAATCCAAGGCCGACTTTGCCTTTGTGCTACATGCGCTCAGCTACCTTTCCAGCAAGGGCCGCGCCGCCATTGTGTGTTTCCCCGGTATTTTTTATCGCGGCGGCACCGAGCAAAAAATTCGAAAATACTTAATCGAAAACAACTATGTCGAAACGGTGATTTCGCTGGCACCCAATTTATTTTTTGGCACCACCATTGCCGTGAATATTCTGGTGCTGGCGAAAAACAAAACCAACACCGACACCCAGTTTATTGATGCAAGTAGCCTGTTTAAAAAAGAAACTAATAACAACATCCTCACCGAAGCGCATATCGAACACATCATGAAGGTGTTTGATAGCAAAGCAAACGTCGATCATTTCGCGCTATCGGTGCCCTTTGAACAAGTGGCCGCTAACGACTATAACCTGTCCGTTTCAAGTTATGTAGAAGCCGAAGACACCCGCGAAGTGGTGGATATTAGCCAGCTCAATGCCGAGCTAAAAACCACTGTCTCCAAGATTACCCAACTACGCCATGACATAGATGCAATAGTGGAAGAGATTGAAGGAACCGAACATGAGTGATGTGATTCTCTACACCACTGACGACGGCCTGACCAACATCGAACTTCAGTTTGAAGGCGGCACCGTCTGGCTCACCCAACTTGAACTGGCCGATCTGTTTCAAACCAGCAAACAAAACATCAGCAAGCACATCAAAGCCATTTACGCCGATCAAGAATTGAGCGAAGCGGCAACTGTCAACCAAAAGTTGACAGTTCAAACCGAGGGCGAGCGCGAAATTGCGCGCAAGATTGCGGTATACAACCTCGATGTCATCCTGGCTGTAGGCTATCGCGTGCGCTCTGTGCGAGGTGTGCAATTCCGGCGCTACGCCTCCAAAGTGTTAAAAGAGTATCTAGAGAAAGGTTTTGCCCTCAACGATGAGCGTTTAAAAGGCCTCGGCGGCGGCAACTACTGGAAAGAATTACTCGACCGCATTCGCGACATTCGCTCCAGCGAAAAGGTCATGTATCGCCAAGCGTTAGACCTGTACGCCACCGCCACCGATTACGACCCCAAAAGCGAAACCAGCATCACCTTTTTTAAAATGGTACAAAACAAACTGCACTACGCGGCCCACGGCCATACCGCCAGCGAAGTGATTTACCTGCGTGTAGACAGCGATAAACCTTTCGCAGGGCTCACCCACTTTAAAGGCAGTGAGCCGACGCAAGCGGAAGCCATGATTGCCAAAAATTACCTCAGTGAAAAAGAGCTGAAATTGCTCAATAACTTAGTCTCTGGTTATTTTGACTTAGCCGAGCTCAACGCTATTGAAGAGCGTGAAATGCGCATGGCCGATTACGTGCGCGAGCTGGATACCATCCTCACCTCAACCAACCGAAAAGTGCTCGATAACGCGGGCAACATATCGGCTGATGCCGCTAAAAAGAAAGCCTCGCAAGAGTATAAAAAATACAAAGCCAAAACCCTAAACGCCGTGGAAAAGGACTACCTAAACACCATCGCGCTACTTGAAAAGCAGGCAAAAACCGAGAGTCGAAAAAAATGAGTGAGATAGCGTTTTTGGAAAAGTTGTTGGATGGGGTTGAGGTGGAGTGGAGAGCGCTGGGGGACGTAGCTAAGTACTCAGATGTGCGCATCGACTCCAATCGGGTCAACAAAGAGAATTATGTAGGTGTTGATAACCTCCTGCAAAACCGGGCGGGAAAAACCGAGTCGAGTTACGTCCCTACTGAAGGCCGCCTCATTGAGTATCGACCAGGCGATACTCTGATCGGAAATATCCGCCCATATTTGAAGAAGATTTGGCTCGCCAATCAGGCTGGCGGTACAAATGGCGACGTACTTGTTATTCGCCCCACTCATCCATCATTGAGTTCGGGCTACCTGCATCAAGTACTCACCGACGAAAATTTCTTTGCTTACAACATGCAGCACGCCAAAGGGGCAAAGATGCCTCGTGGTGACAAAACAAAGATACTCGAATATAGGCTTTCCATCCCCTGCCCAGAAAACCCAAAAAAATCGCTAGAAATCCAAGCTGAAATCGTCCGCATACTGGACGCATTTACCGCCATGACCACCGAGCTGACCACCGAGCTGACCACCGAGCTTAACCTGCGTAAAAAACAATACAACCACTATCGCGATCAGTTGTTGAGTTTTGAAGAAGGAGAAGTGGAGTGGAAGACTTTGGGGGAGTTAACTTCTCTAATCACAAAAGGTACAACACCTAAATCTTTTGAGTCGAGTGGTATATCATTCATTAAAACAGAAGCCTTTGATGGTGCACGAATTAATAAGAGCAAGCTGTCTTACGTTGGCGAAAAAATACATCAAACTTTTTTAAAACGCTCTATTCTTGAAGAGGATGATATTCTTTTTACTATTGCAGGCGCGACTATCGGGAAAATCGCAGTTGTCACGTCAGACATTTTACCAGCAAATACAAATCAGGCTCTTGCGATAATACGATTACACCAGACAGTTAATAAAAAATACATATTCTATATATTAAGATCAAATCACATGAAAGAATATATAGATAAATCCGCTAAGGGTTCTGCTCAGCCTAACTTAAACTTACGGCAAATAAATGAGTTTTGTATTCCTCTCCCTTCTCCTGAAGAACAGACCCGCATTGTTGCCATCTTAGATAAATTCGACGCTCTAACCAGTTCAATCACCGAAGGCTTACCCCGCGAAATCGAACTGCGCCAAAAGCAATACGAGTATTACCGCGATTTGCTGCTGAGCTTTCCCAAAATTCCCCTCCTCTGGAGGGGTGCCCGAAGGGCGGGGTGGTTCTAATGCGTAAAACAAAAACCTACAAATCCTTACCCTATAATCCTGCTTTAAAGGATAGGGCTAAAGCATTGCGCAAAGCCGGAATATTGCATGAAGCCTTGTTTTGGCTTGAGTTAAAAAACAAAAAACTGAACGGGCTCGATTTTGATCGTCAAAAAATTATCGGTAACTATATCGTTGATTTTTACTGCGCTGAAAAAGCAGTTGTCATCGAAGTGGATGGCAGTTCTCACGACAGCAAGCAACTCGAAGATACTCAGAGAGATGAATATTTAAATAGTCTGGGGCTAACTGTGATTCGTCTATTGGTGAAAGATGTGTTGCAGAATATGGAAGGGGTTGTGATGTTTTTAACCAACCACCCCACCCTAACGGGCACCCCTCCAAAGGAGGGGAATTGCCACCCGCATACAAGGAAGGAGCCTTATGCCTAACCTAAGTCTACAAGACCAAACCACCGAGTTTTTGCTTTATACCGCGCCCACAGGCGAGGTTAAAGTCGAGGTACTGCTGAGCGGCGAAACCCTGTGGCTGACGCAGGAACGCATGGCCGAGCTGTTTGGCGTGCAGCGTCCTGCCATTACTAAGCACCTGAAAAACATATTTGAAAGCAATGAGTTACAGGAGGAAGTGGTATGTTCCATTTTGGAACATACCACTGAACACGGCGCCATAGCAGGGAAAACACAGACCAGTCAGGTGAAATACTACAATCTGGATGCGGTGATCTCGGTGGGTTATCGGGTTAATTCCGCGCAGGCCACTCAATTCCGAATCTGGGCGACTGCACTCATTAAAGAGTACATCATCAAGGGCTTTGCCATGGATGATGAGCGCCTGAAAAATGGCCGATTCTTCGGCAAAGACTATTTTCGTGAGCTGCTGGAGCGGGTGCGCTCTATACGCGCCAGCGAGCGGCGAATCTATCAACAGATTACCGATATTTTTGCCGAGTGCAGTATCGATTACGACTCCAAATCCCTTACCACCCAGCAGTTTTATGCCCACGTGCAAGATAAGTTTCACTATGCCATTACCGGCCATACCGCCGCCGAGATTATTTCGCTGAAGGCCGATGCAAACAAACCCCTGATGGGCATGAGCACTTATAAGAATGCGCCAGACGGGCGGGTATTAAAATCGGATGCGACGATTGCGAAAAATTATTTAAGTGAAGATGACATCAAAAAGCTGGAGCGCGCAGTGTCGGCTTTTTTTGATTACATCGAGGGCATTATCGAACGGCGTAACACCTTTACCATGGAAAGCTTTGCCGAGAGCGTGAATAAGTTTCTGGCATTCAATGAGTATCAAATTCTTGAAGGTTTCGGAAAGGTGTCGCGCAAGCTAGCTGAGCAAAAAGCCCATGCGGAATATAATAAATTTAACAAGCAACAACGCATCGAATCCGACTTTGATCGCGAAGTGAAAAAACTGCTGCAAAATAAGGGGTCACAGGATGACTGATTACAAAACTATCGCCGAATCGAACAACTTTATTGTTCTGGATACATACCAAAAAGACTGGAAGGTCGCCGAAAATTACCAGAGCGAAGGCGATTTAGAACGCGAGCTGATTGAAGATTTGGTCAACCAGGGCTATGAATACTTGCCGACTTTGAAAAACCCCGAAGCCATGCTGGCGAATGTGCGAGCACAACTACAAGCGCTGAATAACGTTGAATTTTTAGAGGGCGAGTGGAAGCGCTTTGTGGAGACGTACCTCGATAAGCCCAGCGATACCATTGTCGATAAAACCCGCAAAATCCACGATGACTATATCCAAGATTTTGTGTTTGACGATGGCCGCATCAAAAACATCTATCTGGTGGATAAAAAGAACATTGCCCGTAACAAGGTTCAGGTGATCAAGCAATTCGAGCAAACCGGCAGCCATGCCAACCGCTATGATGTGACTATTCTGGTCAATGGCTTACCGTTGGTACAAATCGAGCTAAAGAAACGTGGCGTCGCCATTCGTGAAGCTTTTAATCAGGTGCATCGTTACAGCAAAGAGAGCTTTAACAGCGAAGATTCGCTGTATAAGTACCTGCAATTGTTTGTCATCTCTAACGGCACTGATAGCCGTTATTTTGCTAATACTACCCAGCGTAATAAAAACAGCTTTGACTTCAGTATGAACTGGGCGAAGGCCGATAACAGCCTGATTAAGGATCTAAAAGACTTTACTGCGACATTCTTTCAGAAGCACACCCTGCTCAATGTGTTGCTACATTATTCGGTATTTGATGTGAGTGACACGTTATTGGTGATGCGCCCTTACCAGATTGCTGCTACCGAACGTATTTTGTGGAAAGTGAAAAGCTCTTATGAGGCAAAAAACTGGAGCAAGCCAGAAAGCGGCGGTTTTATCTGGCATACCACCGGCTCCGGTAAAACTTTGACCAGCTTTAAAGCGGCTCGTTTGGCCACTGAGCTTGAGTTTATCGACAAGGTATTTTTTGTAGTGGATCGGAAAGATTTAGATTTTCAAACTATGAAAGAATACCAGCGCTTTTCCCCCGATAGTGTGAACGGCTCTGACAGTACCGCAGGTTTAAAGCGTAATCTGGATAAAGATGATGACAAGATCGTCGTCACCACCATCCAGAAGCTCAACAACCTGATGAAAAACGAAGGCGATCTACCCATCTACAACAAGCAGGTGGTGTTTATTTTTGATGAATGCCATCGCAGCCAGTTTGGTGAAGCTCAGAAAAATCTGAACAAGAAATTTAAACGCTTCTATCAGTTTGGCTTTACCGGTACCCCCATCTTCCCGCTAAACGCTTTAGGTGCGGAAACCACCGCCAGCGTATTTGGCCGTGAATTGCATGCCTATGTTATTACCGATGCAATCCGCGATGAGAAAGTGCTCAAGTTCAAGGTGGACTACAACGATGTGCGCCACAAATTTAAGGCCATTGAAACCGAGCAGGACGAGAAAAAACTATCTGCCGCTGAAAACAAAGAGGCGCTGTTGCACCCAGAGCGTATTCGAGAAATTTCCCAGTACATTCTGAACAACTACCGCCAGAAGACCCACCGATTGCAGTCGAACACCAAGGGCTTTAACGCCATGTTTGCGGTGAGCAGTGTGGATGCCGCCAAGCTGTATTATGAATCGTTGAATAAATTACAGGCTGAGAGCGAAAAGCCGCTGAAGATCGCCACGATTTTCTCTTTTGCCGCCAACGAAGAGCAGGATGCGGTGGGTGATATTCTGGATGAAAGCTTTGACGTATCGGCCATGAATAGCAGCGCCAAAGAGTTTTTAAATGCGGCGATAGGCGATTACAACGCCTTCTTTAAAACCAATTTCAGTGTCGATAGCAACGGCTTCCAGAATTACTACCGTGATTTGGCCAAGCGGGTGAAAACCAAGGAAATAGATTTGCTGATCGTGGTGGGTATGTTCCTCACTGGCTTTGATGCCCCTACGCTCAATACTCTGTTTGTGGATAAAAACCTGCGTTACCATGGTTTGATGCAGGCATATTCGCGCACCAACCGCATTTATGACGCCACGAAAACTTTCGGCAATATTGTCACATTCCGAGATCTGGAAATGGCAACCGTGGATGCTATCACCCTGTTTGGCGATAAAAACACCAAAAACGTGGTGCTGGAAAAAAGCTATAAGGAATACATGGAAGGTTTCACGGATGTGGTCACCGGTGAAGCGCGGCGCGGCTTTATGGATGTGGTGAGTGAGTTGGAACAGCGCTTTCCTGATCCGACCGCCATTGAAAAAGAGTCCGATAAAAAAGACTTTGCCAAACTCTTTGGTGAATATCTGCGTGTAGAGAACGTGCTGCAAAACTATGATGAGTTTGCCAGTCTGAAAGCCATGCAAAGCCTTGACATGAACGACCCCGAAGCGGTTGAAGCGTTTAAAGCAGAACATTATTTGGATGATGAAAAATTGGCAGAATTGCAGACAATTCGTCTGCCTGCCGAGCGCAAGGTTCAGGATTACCGTTCTACCTACAACGACATACGTGACTGGCAGCGTCGCCAAAAATCAGCGGAAGAAAAAGAAAAATCCACCATTGATTGGGATGACGTGGTGTTCGAGATAGACCTGCTGAAATCCCAAGAGATCAACCTTGATTATATTCTGGAGCTGATTTTCGAGCATAACAAGAAAACCAAAAGTAAAGCTGACTTGGTTGACGAAGTGCGCCGGGTGATCCGCGCCAGCCTTGGCAACCGCGCTAAAGAAAGCCTGGTGGTCGACTTCATTAATCAAACTGACCTTGACCAGATTGGCGAAAAGTCTAGCGTGATCGAAGCATTCTTTTCCTTCGCCCAAGTTGAGCAGCAACGAGAAGCCGAGGAACTGATAAACGCAGAAAGCTTGAACGCTGAAGAAGCCCGCCGCTATATTACCAACTCCCTCAAGAGGGAGTATGCCAGTGACGCAGGAACAGAGCTCAATACCATTCTGCCCAAGATGAGCCCGTTAAATCCACAATATCTGACCAAGAAACAGAGCGTGTTTCAAAAGATCGCCACGTTTGTGGAGAAGTTTAAAGGTGTGGGTGGACAGATATAATTACTAATGTATGCTATCTTAAACTGATAACCTTATGATTGGGGTATAAGTAAGGGTACGACTGGAAGGTGTCTCTAAAAAACTTATCTAATCAATTGCTTACAGACATATGGGCGGCATGATGTAGTTTTTGCTGCAAATACCCCTCGTTTTTGAGAAAAGCCTGAAGAGAAATCTTCGGGCTTTTTTTTGCCTCTTCTGAGTTTACATCTCAGATGTTGATCGTACTGAGAAAACAAAAAACGCAAAAAAAGTGGACAGTCACACTAGTAGCCATGGATTCATCTTTGAAAGTTAGCGCAGACCATAGTTTGCAGGAAACGGTTCAGCCTGTTAAGTCATCAAGCGCTGTAATTGCTGTCAGCGAAAACGAATTGAGCGTGTGGGAGATTGGCTATATAGTGTGTGTCTAAGATTTTTTAAGATTTTTATCTAAGATTTTGAGACGTTATGTGAAAAAGGAGGCTTGCAAATGAAAGGTCAATGGCTCGGAAAGTATGTGGGCACAGTAACAGGGAAAATAATGCTCAATATAGATGAAGTTGATGGAGTATTTGAAGGGGTTGCCTACCTTCATCCTGATAAAAAAGAAGTACCGGGCACTATCGCTTACTTTAGGACAGAGGACAAAGCTGCAAAGAGTTCTGTCACAGCTTCCACATTTCCTATCGATCCCGGGTCAGGATTTCAGACCTCCTGGGAAGAAATAAAACAGTTTTTCCCAGGGATGTCCCACTCAAAATCAGCTGTAGTTAATTTTTCCATAAATGGCGACGAACTAGCTGTCGATGCAACCACAGATATTGAAGTTAAAGTCAAAGCTTCATTGACCCGCCCGCCCAATAACTCTGAGACAAAAATATCCGGTCAGAAGATGTCTTGGAGTGATTTTAAAGATTACGTTGGAAACATTTCCAACTCTGGCTATCTATTCAGGGGGCAACAGAAACCATGGCCACTATGCACTTCTTTTCATAGGAGGGGGCGTTATCGAATAAGTGAGTTTACTTCAAAAGACGTTAAACAATTGCACCAACGTCTAAGCTCTATAACCAATCACTTATTTGATCTGAATATGCCTGAGCAAAATGGGGCATTTTTCAATCTCTTGCAACATCATGGTTATCCAACTCCGCTTTTAGATTGGTCTCACTCTCCTTATGTAGCAGCATTTTTTGCTTTTCGCGATCGGCCAATTGGGAGTAAAGAGTCCGGTGCCATACGAATTTACTTGTTTAACAATAGGGAGTGGCAAAAAAGGTATCGACAGCTACAAAACATTGATCCGGCCTTTCCACATTTGTCAGTAATGGAATTTATTTCTATAGATAACCCTCGAACGGTACCACAACAAGCGGTAACTACCGTCACAAATATCCATGACATAGAAGCTTATTTAATTGAGAAAGAAAAAGAATCTGGAATTAGTTTTTTAAAGGCAGTTGATATTGTAGCAAGCGAGCGTGAAAATACAATGTCAGACCTTAGATTTATGGGAATTACCGCTGGGTCAATGTTTCCAAGTATTGAAGGTGTATGTGAGGAACTACGTGAACGAAATTTTGATATGTAAAGCACATAATCGGGTAGCCTCTTAACTTTTCGGAATGTGCACTCAAAAAACGATTAGCCATTTCTACATTATTCCCCCTTTATGACCAAACCATAGCTCGACTTAGGACAAACGTCCTATAAGCCGGTCAATCTAGTTTTAGGTCTTATGGTCAATAGTCTCAGTTACCTTTCCGGATCCATACTTGTACCAGGTTAAGCTAATTTGACGAGGAAAGACGATGAGAACAAAGCGCGTGTACGACCTGCCAACAAGGGTATTTCACTGGGTATTTGCCAGTTTCTTTTTAACCGCGTTTACAATTGCAAATACCATTGACGACGATGACAAATGGTTTTCTTTTCATATGATTGCCGGCATGGTGATGGTGTTTA
>Ga0316209_1000881_pt1 | contig 39893 bp, 26 predicted proteins | sample 6monopyrite_MG_FD_204945 | JGI IMG/M metagenome (GOLD analysis project Ga0316209, IMG submission 204945) | Microbial mat bacterial communities from mineral coupon in-situ incubated in ocean water Damariscotta River, Maine, United States -... | ecosystem: Environmental > Aquatic > Marine >...
CCTCGATTCGGTTCCTACTGGTGTTTTGCGGGCGCTGGCCCCACAGTCGAGCTTGTAAGCTCGTCGAGGAAGCCAGTGTTCGCAAAACGCCGGTAGGGGTCGAAAGGCTGGCGTAGCCGGCCGTTCGTGGTGTTTAGTCCGCGTGGTCATGAATAATGTGGGCTAGACTGAAGGGGAGAGGCGGATGCGACTCAGGTGAAGAGGGAAGAGCAGTATGCGCCGAGGGCAAAAGCGACGGGCCCGGCCAGCCAGGCCCAAGGCCGGACGGAGAGCGGTCTGCAACCGGCCCTCACCAGTACGATGAGCGAGAGGGTAGCGACCAGTAGCTCGGTGGCCAGTGTGGAGATGGCCGCTCCTTCGATTCCGAGTCTGGGGACCAGCAGGCTGTTGCCGAGGATGTTCAGCAAGAGTCCCAGTGCCGCGACGAGCATGAAGTGCTTCTGTTCACCGATGGCGACCAGGGCGGTGACGAACATGGCGCCCGCGTGAATGATGGCGGCTGCAGCCAAGAGCCACTGGAAGCTAGCGGCGCCAGCGACGAAGGGCTCGGTGAAGATCAGGCGCAGGAGCTCTTCGGACCAGGGCGCGAGGAGACCGCAGAAGAGACCGGCTCCGGCGAAGAGCGGCTGACCCAGGCTCGAGATCGCGCTCGCAATCCTGTTCTGTTCATGCTGTCGAATGAGCCAGGGCAGCGCCGTCGAGCTGACGAGCTGCGCGGTCATGATCAAGAACGAGAGTAGTCGCACCCCCGCGTTGTAATGAGCGAGCGCAACCTCACCCTCGATCCCACGGATGAACAGGTTGTCCACGTAGAAGTAGGCGATTGCGCAGAGGCTGCCGAGCCCGAGCGGAAAGGAAGTTCGCAGGAGGCTGGCCTCGGGCGGAACCACAGGCTCGGTGCTCTTGATGGTGCGTTTCGAGACGAAGTGTAAGAGCAGGTTGGCGGTGCTGCTCGCCAGAGCGGTCGCAAAGAGAATCAGCGGCGCCGAATCCACGCCGTTCCACAGAAGCGCGGCGACGAGGCTGAGGCGAAGCGCACTCGCGAAGGCGCGCACCAGCACCGGCACGCGCCACGCGATCCTGTTCTTGAACACGGTCGCGGTGAGCTCGAGCGTGTGCGTGATCGGATAGAGCGCGGCCAGCAGGATCCAACCGCGGCCCGGCTCGTCGTAGAGCTCGGTGAAAACCGCGAGTGCCAGGAAGCCGAGGCTGGCCGTCGCGAAGCGTGCGCGCCGCGCTTGCCGCAGCACTGGCAGGAGAGCGCCAGGCTCGTTGGCGGTCAGGCGAATGGCGGCCTGGCCCGTTCCGAAGTCGGCCAGGGCGTCGAGCACTCCGAAGAGGGCTAGATAGAAGGTGTAGCGACCGAACTCACCGATGGGGAGGTGGTGTGCACACAGCCACAGAGTGGCGAAGGTGCAGCCCGACCCGAAGACGCGCCCGGCAATCTGCAGCGCCGTTCCGCTCAAGATTCGGCGCGGAACATTCGGAGCCCCGTCCGGACCTTTCGATGAAGTCAGCTCGGGATCTCGATCGGACACTTGCTCAAGCGGTGGCGAGCTGGGCGCTAAGCTGTTCGCAGACCGCTTGCGTGAACTCGTCCGTGTCGAGCTGCCCGCCGATGTCGCGCGTCTTTTGGCCCATAGCAATGCAGCTCTTGATCGCCGCACGCAAGACCTTGGCGGAATCGACCTCGCCGATGTGGCGCAAGAGCGAGGAGAACGCGAGCAAGGCGGCGGTCGGGTTGCAGATGTTCTTGCCGGCGATATCAGGCGCGCTGCCTCCCGACGGATCGAACATCGCCATCCGAATCTCGCCGTCCTTGTCGAAGGAGAAGGAGGCACTGTCCCCGAGCCCGATCGAACCGATCAAGCCGCAAGCCATGTCGGACAAGAAGTCGCCGTACTCGTTGGGGCAGACCACCACGCGATAGCGTTCCGGATTGAGGATCATCCCGCCCAGGAGCGCGTCGAAGAGCTCGCGCCGGTACTCGATCTCCGGGTGCCGGTCGGCGATCCCTTGCACGCACTCCTCGAAGAGACCATCGGCCTCCTTCTGGATCGTGTACTTGCTCGTGGAGACGACGTTCGCGTTCAGTGAGCCGGCGAGCTTGAACGCGAACTCCGCGGCGTGGGTGGAAGGTCCGCGCTCGATCACTCGCAAGGAGACTGCGGACTCCGACCCGATGCGACGGCCGCGGTCCATGTAGGTACCACCGGTCGCGACGCGCACGACGTCGATGTCGAGCTTCTGCGTGAAGTTGGTCTTGACGCCCTCGAAGGTCATCACGGGTCGGTGAATGACCTGGAAGTCGCAGCGATCGCGGAGCACTCGGTTCGGGCTCTCGCCTTCCGTGGCCGTCGGATACTTCATGGCGACGCCCAGATCGTCGAAGCTCTCCATCGCTTCGTCGTAGATCTTCGAGCCGCCCTTGTTGCGGTTGTCGAGTGAGAGATCAACAGTCTCGAACTTCGTCTCGAAGGGCAGCGAAGCGGCGACGGTGTGAACGCTCCGAACGAGCTCGTCCGAGATTCCGTCTCCACTGAGCTCGAGTACCGTGTAGTTCTTCATGAAATAGCTGGCGGATAGTGCGATCCTCGAGGGTGAAGATCGGTAGTCTTGGGCAGTCTGAGGTGTCGTGCCCTGGAAGTTTGGGGCGAATAGGATACAGACGCCGGTGAAGTCGCGCGCCTTCCTTCCACCCGCCCTTTTGTACGAATGAGCCCAAGCCCCGAGAATTCCCCGCTCCGGCGCCCGGTGCTCGAAGAGGTTCGCCTGGTGGGGGACCTCGTCATCCTGCGTCCGATCCAGCCCGACGATGCCAGAGCGGCCTTTCGGTCGGTGGCGAACCGGGACGAGATCCTGCGCTGGTCCTGTTGGGAGGGGCCCGCGAGCGAGGAAGAGCTGCGCGAGAGATACGCTGACTGGCGCAAGGGCGACGACGACGCGCGCGACTATCAGCTCGCCATCTGTGAAGTCACCAGCAACCGTGTGGTCGGCGCGATCGACCTGCGCTTCGTCGGGCATCCCGGACAGGGAGACCTGGGCTACTGGATCGACGTGGATCACTGGGGGCGCGGCTTCGCCAGTGAAGCGATTCAGCTGATCAACTACCTGGCCTTCGGGTGCGGGTTGGCGGAGGTGCTCTACGGCTGGGTCTTCGTAGGCAACGAAGCGTCGAAGCGGGTGCTCGAGAAGAACGGCTACTCGCTCGACTACACGACCAAGAGCAACGTCGCGAAGTTCGGTCAGGAGATCGAGCAGTGGTACCTGGTCCAGACGAGCTCGGAGTGGCTCCGGCGCGAGGGCGGCTGGCGACCCCAGACCGAGACCCTTCGGGTTCGACGGTAGGGCTCGGCTCGGAGGAGCGAGCGCTTCAGGGCCTGGCCGGGAAGCTTTGAATCACGCCGTTCGTCCAGGATCCAGGGGACACGCGGTGACCGGCGAGAGGACGGGCGCTATTCTTGCCGTGCCCAAGGCCACCGCCTCATGACTCGATCCAGCCAGACCCTCCTGCTCCTCGGCTTCTTCCTCGCCGCCACCTGTGCCGGTGCCTACATCTTCTTCGGAACCGAGCTCGAGGAGCAGGCGCTCGCCGAGGTCGCCCTGGTTCCGGTGAGCAAGGGTGACCCGCTCAAGCACGGGGAGGTCGTCGTCACCAAGCCGCGTGAGGTTGCTCCAAGAACCAAGACGGTCGAGCCGACCACGGTGCTCTGGCCGCTGGAGCTCGACCTGGACATCGTCAGTCCCAGCTACCTGCCCGAGTCGAGCGAGGGCCAACGTCCCGGCGCGGGTCGACGTGCTCGGCTGATCGGCAACATCGCCGACGCGCGCGGTGAGCCGGTGCTCGCGAAGGTCGAGTTCGTCTCGGGCGCGAACATGGGGCGCGTGCTCTTCTGCGGCACCGACGGTTCGTTCGGTGCGAACGATCTGTATCCCGGACTGGCGATCGTCAGGGTCAGCGCGACGGGGATCGTCGGTTCGCGCCGCGAGATCGTCCTGCGTCAGAACACGGAGTACACGCTGAACATCGGCTACGGGAGACCGGGCGCCGTTCAGGGTGAGGTCGTGGACGCTCAAGGGGTTGGCATCGAGGACGCGAAGGTGATCATCGATGGCCTGGCAACGCGAACGGATGCGGAGGGCTACTTCTATCTCGGTGGGCTCGCTTCGGATCGCGCTCTCCTCGAGATCGAAGCACCCGGCTACTCCGGCGTGCGCGATGTAGTCGGGATTACCGCCGAGTTCACGATTCCTCGCGGTCGCCTGGTCTATCGCCTGGAGCGCAGTGCCGATCTCGAGATCGTGTTGAAGACCGACATCGGCGCGAAGGAGAACGCTCAGGTTGTGATCCTGCCTTCGGACACGAAGCAGATTCGGCGCTTTCCGTGGTACCTCACGAATCCGGTGGAGATTACGCCGGGTACATCGATCACCGTGCGCGACCTGCCCGTCGGAGCCGTCACGGTGCGCGTGTATCATCGTGGAGCACTCGCCATTCCGGCCGAGCGTTTGATCAACCTTCGCAGTGGTGTGTCGAACCGAGTGGAAGTCGAGCTCCAGCCGGCTCCCGTCCTGCGCGGGATCGTGACCCAGAACGGCAAGGCTGTGCCCGGCGCGCGCGTCAAGCTGGAAGCGCCAGATCGAGTTGCGGCAACCCTCTCGTACTTTCGGACGGCGCACTGGTTCTTGGAGAGCGAGGTCCTGCCGACCTTTCCATTCGCGGTGCAGGAAGTGCTCGCCGACGGGAACGGCGCCTTCATGTTCACCGCCTGGCCCGAGGTCTCGGAGTCTCGCTACCTGGAGGCCTGGTCGCTGGACGGTCAGGCCTGGGGCGGGCGGTTCGTCGGCCCCGATGACTCGGAGGTCAACCTCGAGATCCAGCCGCTCGAGCGGGGGCGAGCCGAGCTGCACATCGACTTGCCCGACCGAACCCAGGCTCTCGAGATCAAGCTCACGATCAACGGGACACCCGCGGAGTCGTTCTCGATTGCGGCCGGCGAAGACCTCGTGATCGATCAGTTGCTCGAGGGCACTTGGAACGTGAAAGCCCGTTGGTACGACGAGGTGCTCCTCAACGAGCCGAACCTCGAGCTCGATGGGGTCCGCACCCTGCGTTCGACGCTCCCGGAGCGAGCGATCGTCGGCGACAATCGAGAGGCATGGGAGCGAGCCGGTCGGGTCTATCCCGGGCCTCCGCTCTAGGCAGGGCTGCACGGCTTGGAGCGACCAGCTTCTCGACTTTCGAGGCGTCGCCGGGCCGAACGGGGCAGTAGAATCCGCGCCCTCTCGAGGTCGAGAAGTGCTCGCCCTTGCGCTCCATCTCCGCGCACTCCGATGACTCACAAACTCAGCTTGGACGGCCGCTCCCTGAACCTCCCCGACCTCGCCCCGGTCATTCGCGGCGAAACGGTGGAGCTCTCCGTGACGGAAGCGGCGCGCGATGCCGTCCGTGCGGCCCGCAACCTGGTCGACCAGCACGTGGAGTCGGGCAATGCGGTGTACGGTCTGACGACGGGCTTCGGCAAGCTGAAGAACGTCGCCATCGAGCGCGGGGACCTCGCCCAGCTGCAGGAGAACCTGATCGTCTCTCACTGTTGCGGTGTCGGCGACGACATGCCGGTGAACGAGGTTCGAACTGCGCAGGTCTTGCGCTTGAACGGGCTGGTCCGGGGCAACTCGGGTATCCGAGTCGAGCTCGTGGATCGACTGCTCGAGTTCTTCAATCGCGGCTTCGTACCGAGAGTGCCGCAGCAGGGTTCGGTCGGGGCGAGTGGAGACCTTGCGCCGCTCGCGCACATGACCGCGAGCTACATGGGTCACGGTGGCGCGACCCTCGAAGGCCAGGCGATGACTGCGCGCGAAGCTCTCGAGAAGATGGGCGTTCCGCCGGTCGAGCTTGCCGCGAAGGAGGGCTTGGCGCTGATCAACGGAACGGAGATCAGCAAAGGCGTGAGCCTGGGAGTCATCCTGCGCGCCGCGAACCTCTCGCGTGCGGCCGACATCATCGTCGCTCTCTCGATCGAAGCGCTGAAGGGCAGTCGGCTTCCCTTTCAGCAGCGGCTGGCCGAGTTGAAGGGGCATCCCGGTCACTTCCGAACCGCATCCAACGTGACTGCGCTCCTCGCAAATTCAGGAGTGATCGAGAGCCACGCCGGTTGCGATCGCGTCCAGGATCCCTACTCCTTGCGCTGCGCGCCGCAGGTTCACGGCGCCTACAAGTCGGCACTCGCGCATGTCTGCGAGATCTTCTCGACGGAGATCAATGGCGTCACCGACAACCCCGTGCTGTTCCCGGACACCGGCGATGTCGTCAGCGCCGGCCTCTTCCACGGCGCTCCGGTCTCGATGGTCATGGACTATCTCGGCCTCGCCATGTGCTCGATCGCCAACATCTCGGAGCGGCGTACCGAGCAGCTGGTCAATCCCGACCTCTCCGGCATGCCGGCCTTCCTGACGAACCGCCCGGGGCTCAACTCGGGAATGATGATCGCGCAGGTCGCGGCCGCTGCGCTCGCGAGCGAGAACAAGGTCTACGCGCATCCGGCGTCGGTTGACACGATCCCGACCAGCGCGAATCAGGAAGACCACGTGCCGATGGCGGCGACGGCTGCGCGCAAGGCGCGCACGATCTGCGACAACACCGAGCGCGTGCTCGCGATCGAATACCTCTGTGCAGCGCAAGCTCGCGAGTTCAATCTCGACGCGCGTGGCGGAGACGGAGCGGAAGCGGCTCACAAGCTGATGCGTACCCGCGTCGAGCCGCTCGAGGAGGACCGCTATCTAGCCGACGACATCGAGGCTGCGCGGCAGCTGATCGTCTCCGGCGACCTCGTTCGCGCGGTGGAAGAGGTCGTCGGACCTCTCGAGAGTTAGCTAGCTAGCCTTCGATGGGACGCGCGTGGAGAGCGCCTCGAAGACCTCCTGCTTGGCGCGCTGGATCGCAGCGTCGGGCGTCCGCTTGAGGTCGTGGGTCAGGCCGAGCTTGGAGCCGGCCCACACCAACCACTTCGTCGGATCGAGGTGGTACCAGCGAATTCCATTGCGGTAGTCCTGCTGAAACTTGTGGTGGAAGTTGTGGTAGCCCTCGCCAAACGTAATCCACGCGGTCAGCCAGCTATCGCGCGCGGAGTTGCCGAGCGAGTAGGGCTGTGAACCGATGTAGTGTGCGACGGAATTGATCGCAAAGGTCGCGTGCCACTCGACGACGAGGCGCAGGATGCCCGCGACCAAGACGGCGCCGATCACGTCGCCCCACAGGTACCCGATCGCGCCCGGAACGACGACCGCGGAGAGAGTGGCGATCAGGACGTAGTACTTGGCCTGGAAGACGACCAGAGGATCGGCCCTCAAGTCCTTCATCGGTAGCATCTCGCGCTTCTCCACGTCGGCGTAGAAGATCCAGCCGATGTGAGCCCACCAGAAGCCGCGCTTGATGTTGTAGGGGTCCTCGTCCTCATCCACCTTCGCGTGATGTCGACGGTGATCGGAGGACCACTTCAGCGCGGAATTCTGAACGGAGGCGGCGCCGAAGAAGAGCAGGAAGGCGCGAATGAATGCGTTGGTCTTGTAGGTCGGGTGCGAGAAGAGGCGGTGATATCCGGCAGTGATGCCGAGGCCGCAGAGCGCGAACCAGAGAACTCCGAGGCCGACTGTCCACCATGAGAAGTGAATCGCGGCCATGTAATAGATCGCAAACAGCGCCACCAAATGGGTGACGCAGATGAAAATCACGTTGAGCGGATCGAGCTTCTTCTCGGGCATGTCTGCAGGTTCGGTAGGCACAGGGGAGGGGGTCACAGAGCACTTATCGGCCCGTGAAAGCAATCGTTGAGGCGAGCACCATAGCGAATCCCCAAATCAGGACCAGTAGCACTAGGGCCTATTTCCGGGGTTGAAACGGGGCGAATAGAGCCTGGCGGGCGCAGACTCGTTCAGGGGGGGAGCGGGACGGCCGCGGAGTTCGAACGCAGGCGTTGGGATGTCGTGGAGGGCAACTCGGCGCGCGCTGGGCTTACTCTCTGTTCCGCGCGGCGCCACGAACCTGGGCGCTTACGCACTCTCCCAACTGGCTGCGAGTGAAGGGTTTGTGAAGAAGGGCAGCTTGATTGGCACTGAGCAAGTCCTTGAGCCCTGCAGTCGGGTCGTGACCGGTCATGAAGATGACCTCCTGCTCGGGGCGCAGCTTGCGCAGCTTTTCGAAGGTCTGAATTCCGCTCATGACGGGCATCACCACGTCGAGCAGGACCACGTCGGTCTCGAACTCAGGGTCGCTGAACCTCGCGAGCGCTTCGGGACCACCGGATGCGGTCTGAACGGAGTACCCGAGAGACTCAAGCAGTCTCGCCGCGATCTCGCGGACTTCTTTTTCGTCCTCGACGACCAAGACCGTGGCGTCACCCCTGGGAGAGGGATCGGCGAAGGTTTCGACAACAGGCGTCGAGGGTCTCGTCAGGTCGGCGGAGAGGTAGACCCGGAACTCTGTTCCTCGCCCGAGCACGCTCTTCACGTCGATGTACCCGCCGTGTTGTTTGACGATGCCGTAGACGACGCTGAGGCCCAGCCCGGTTCCTTCCGCGCGTGAACCGGAGGAGTGCTGTTTGGTCGTGTAGAAGGGCTCGAAGATTCGTTCGAGCGAGTCTTGTGCGATTCCCACGCCGGTGTCGGAGACGGTGATCATCACGTACTTCCCGTCTCGCTCATCGACGGCTTCATGGGGAGACTCGCCTCCGGGCTCGAGGGAGATCTCTTCGGCGGAGATCCCGAGCAGGCCGCCCGTCGGCATTGCATCTCGCGCGTTCACAACCAGGTTGATCAAGACCTGCTGCAGTTGGCCGGCGTCGGCCCGAGCGAAGAGCAGCTCCGGCTTCGCGTTCACGTTCAGAGTAATGCTCTCCGGAATGATGCGCTCGAGCATGTGGGCTACGTCGGCGACAGCCAGGCCGACGTCGATGCGCTCCGTCTTGAGGACCTGGCGACGCGTGAAGGCGAGCAGCTGCGAGGTCAGTCTGCCTGCGCTCTCGCTGGCGCGGCGAATCGAAGCGAGCTCGACGAGCCCGGGGATCCGCGCATTCAGGAGGTCGGCGTTCCCGAGGATGGCCGTCAGGAGATTGTTGAAGTCGTGCGCGATTCCGCCGGCCAGCTGTCCGACGGCCTCGAGACGTTGGGACCGCAGAACCCGCGTCTCCGCAACTCCCAGGGCCACCTGATTCCTGGAGCGCTCGAGCAGGCCGGCCAGGGTGCTGCACGCGGCTCGAAGAAAGTCGAGCTCATCTTCGCAGTCGGTACTCGAGCGATCGAGCTGAACGGCGAGCAGACCGTAGTTCTCGTTCTCCGAGCGGATGGGAACCAGGCAGATGTCACCCGCCTTTGACCAGCCGACACGCTTCGACGGCGGATCCTCGCTCCAACGCTCCGCGGCCTCGAACTGAGGGTTCTCCTCGAACCAGCTCCTCACCGGGTCCGGTGCCTGGCACCCGGCGAGGGAGCCGAGGCCGCGTTGTGCTCCGACTCGAATCTCCAGTCCCTGCTCTTCCAGGAGGTAGATCGCGCACTTGTTGGAGAGCGATCCAACTTCTGCTTTGGACAGGACGGCGACGGCTCGCTCGAGTTTCTCATCGAGCCGGTCGGGGGAGAGGGATATCTGAAGCAGTTCGATCAGTGCGCTTCGCGAGGCGAGGGCGTCTTCGAGTTGTGCGTCGCGGTCGATTCGATGAAGCTCCGCAACCACTCGCGTCGCGAAGAACTGAAGCACCTCGACGGTCCTTTCCGAGTCCTTCAGCGGTTGAGAGTCCAGCGCACACAGGTGTCCGATGGTCTCTCCACTGGCGTCCGAAATCGAGATTCCGACGTAGGCATCGACCGCCAGCAGGACGAGGTCGTCGTCATTCGGGTAGAGCGCTTGCACACCCGACTCGATGACCAGCTCTCCCCGATCGAGGACCGTCTTGCACGGCGTGTTCTCGATGGCGTAGTTGTCGATCTTCTTGAGTGCACCGTTCGACCAGAACGAGACCGCATCGAGGTGCGTCTTCGACGAGCTGGCGTAGCGCGTGGCCAGTACGTATTCGACTCCGAGCGCATGTGCCAACTGGCAGACGAGGGTGTCGAAGAAGTCCCTTCCGGTTACCCCGGAGGTCTTGGTCAGCAGTGCTCGCAGGATGGACTCGTCGAGATCCCGTGAGGTCTCGAGGCGCAGACGGTTGTAGGCACCCGTCACGTAGTTGGCCGCGTCGGTGGCCAGCTGACGATTCGCGTCGAGATTGCTCACAGGCCGATCGGCAACGAAGCGGAGCTGGATGCCTTCGCGCTCACCTCTCGAGTCGCGAACAGTCAGCTCGGACTCCGGGCTCGTGAACGTGGCGGGAGTCAGCTCTTCCCTGTCCGCGGTACTCCGTTCTTCTCCGGGCAGGACTGCCCGATCATGGAAAGAGGGGGAGCCTGCGCTCTTCTGTTCGGGAAAGGTCGCGAGGAGAGCCGGCTCGCCAGCATCTGGCTGCAAGCGGGAGACGATCACTCGAGTGAAGCCCATCTTCACACCGACGGTCGAGTGCACGGCCTCGGCGAGCTGCTCGTAAGACGTCGCGGCGATCAGGTGGTCGACGAGGTTCAGGAGCGTGTTCGGACGCGGCGAGAGATGAGGCACCGCTTCATTCTCGAGCTCGGTCTTGGAGAGGTCGCGCCAGACGGTGTGGACGGCGGCCCTGCGCTCGAGCTCGAACTCACGCGCTTGCAGCTCAACCTCGACCAAGTCACCACTCGGCCGCTGAACGGCGACCCGCAGGTTGCTGCCTGCCTTGAGGTCGAGCGATCGACGCAGCGCTTCGATCGAGCTCGAGTCACTCGGCCGAAGCAGGTCGAAGATGCGGACGCCGCGCATCTCCACGCGTGCGCGTCCCACGAAGAGCTCGAAGGCGCGATCACAATCGAGCAAGCGGAAACTGCCGACCTCCAAGACGGCAACGCCACGACCCGAGGAGGTCGTTGCGCGGCCAGGAGCAGTCAGAGCAGATGGATCGAGTGTGGGTTGCACGCGGATTGAGGTCCTGTACTGGTCAGCGAACTCGCAATCTAGAGAGTTTGGAGACCCGAATCGAGGGCCGTGCTTACGAGTTGTTCGATGATCCTCGATCGCGACTCACTGCAGAGAAAATAGGAGTTGGTAATCCCCTTTGTCGCCGCAGGGCTCTTCACGCGCTCAGCGAGCAGTGCGTGGACGAAGCGAACAGGCGCTTCAGCTCGTGCAGGATGGCCGTTTTCCAAGCCGAGCTCGACAGGTAGGGGGGTGAGGGCGGCAGACACCAAGACCGCCGGTCCAGAAGGGCAATCCGTGCCCTCGATCGAGGGCCAATTTTCGTATCCTCCGCACCCACTTTTCCAAAGAACGTCCAGCCTCTCCCGATTCATGACCGCCTCCGACGAATTCTCATCCGGTCCCCTGCACGCGCCGCGTGGCTCCGAACGAACCTGCCAGACCTGGGCCGCCGAGGCCGCTCTGCGACTCCTGGTCAACAATCTCGACCCCGAGGTCGCCGAAGATCCGGAGAACTTGGTCGTTTACGGCGGCAGCGGAAAAGCAGCCCGAGACTGGCCGTCCTTCCACGCCATCATCGCGACACTTCGGCGCCTGAAGGCCGACGAGACTCTGCTGGTTCAGTCCGGAAAACCGGTCGGCGTCTTTCGCACGCACGCGAGCTCTCCGAGGGTGTTGATCGCGAACTCGAACCTTGTCGGCAACTGGGCCAACTGGGAACACTTCCGCAAGCTGGAGGCGGAAGGAAAGATGATGTTCGGGCAGATGACTGCCGGTAGTTGGATCTACATCGGTAGCCAAGGAATCCTGCAGGGAACCTATGAGACCTTCGCTGCATCCGCGAAGCGTCACTTCGGTGGTACGCTCGATCGCAAGCTCGTCGTGTCGGGCGGACTCGGCGGCATGGGCGGTGCGCAACCCCTCGCGGCGACGATGAACGGCGCGACCTTCTTGGGCGCCGACGTCGATCGGAAGCGCATCGAGAAGCGACTGGAGACGGGCTACTGCGACGAGATTCTCGATGACATCGACGAAGCGATCGATCGCTCCCTGGCCTGGAAAGCAGACGGCGTCGCGAAGTCGATCGGTGTCGTGTGCAACGCGGTAGACCTGCTCGATCGAATGATCGAACGCGAGATCACTCCGGACATCCTGACCGATCAGACCAGTGCGCATGATCCGCTGGATGGCTACGTGCCGAGCGGGATGACCTTCGAGGCTGCACTTGAGCTGCGCAGCTCCGACCCTGCGAAGTACGAGCAGGAGTCCTTCCGCACGATGATCGATCACGTCAAGGCCATGAACACCTTGCAGGATCGTGGCGCGGACACCTTCGACTATGGCAACAACCTTCGTGGACACGCGGCGCAGGCCGGAATGGAGAACGCCTTCGAGTTCGAGGGATTCGTCCCCAAGTACGTCCGGCCGCTGTTCTGCGAGGGCAAAGGGCCTTTCCGGTGGGTTGCCCTGTCGGGCAATCCGGAGGACATCGCGGTGACCGACCGGATCATCCTCGAGCTGTTCCCCGAAGACGAGGCGCTGTGCCGGTGGATCAAGATGGCTGGAGAGCGCATTCACTTCCAAGGCCTGCCGGCGCGCATCTGCTGGCTCGGCTACGGCGAGCGCGCCAAGGCGGGTAAGGCGTTCAATGAAGCGGTGGCACGCGGAGAGATCTCCGCGCCGCTCGCGATCGGTCGCGACCACCTCGACTGCGGATCGGTCGCCTCCCCGAACCGCGAGACGGAAGGCATGCTCGACGGAACCGATGCGGTCGCGGATTGGCCGCTTTTGAATTTGATGCTGAATACCGCGAGCGGTGCTTCGTGGGTGTCCTTCCACCACGGCGGCGGCGTCGGAATGGGCTACAGCCTTCACTCCGGCCAAGTCACAGTTGCGGATGGAACTCCAGAAGCGACCGAAGCGTTGGATCGCGTGCTGACCAATGACCCTGGAACGGGAGTCATGCGGCACGTCGATGCGGGCTACGACCATGCGATCGACACGGCGCGTGAACGCGGCGTGGACATTCCGCTCATGGAGTAGACCTGTCCGTGCGGATCGGGCCGCCCCCAGCTCGCGCTTCTCGAGACGTCACCCACCAGCACCATGAACCAAGCGGTCGCCACACCACTGACTCTGGGAATCTCCTGCGAGAACTGTGGCGCCGACCTGCTCGTCGAACCGCACCTGAAGACGGTCGAGTGCCCGTACTGCGCATCGACCTCGATCGTGGAGCGCCCCTCCGACGGGTCCTACGTCGATCCGGTCTTCGCGCTCGGTTTCGTGGTCGGTCGAGAGCGTGCGCGCGAGCTGTGCGTGAACTGGATCAAGAGCCGCGGGATCTTCACGCCGAAGAGCTTCAAGACCGCGCTCCCCGAACGCGGCCGCGGGCTCTACATGCCCGCCTACCTGTACTGCGCCGTCGCGCACAGCGAGTACACCTGCAAGATCGGCGAGAACTACACCGAGACCTATACGACGACCGACTCGAAGGGGCGCACGGTCGTTCGCACACGCACGCGAACGGAGTGGCGCAACCTCGCCGGTCGATCGGCCAACTACGTGAGGGACATCCTCGTGACCGCCTCTGCGGGAATCTCCAACAAGCTCCTGGAGCAGGTGGAGCCCTTCGATCTGCGCGCTCTCCTGCGCTATACGCCGGCCCTGCTCTCGGGCTGGATCGCCGAAGAGGCTTCCATCGGTCGCGAGGAGTGCCGCGAGCTGGCTCGCACGGAGAGCATCGAGAAGATCGGTGAGCGACTGAGTCGGTTCATGCCGGGCGACAGCCACGCCGACCTCGAGCACCGCACCTGGCTGGAGGACGAAGTCACCGACCTCATGCTGCTCCCGATCTGGGTCTTCGCGGTGAAGCACGCCGACGAGGAGGAGCCGGTTCAGATCCTGGTCAATGGCCAGACCGGAGAGGTGGCCGGCTTCGTCCCGCGCTCATGGGTTCGAATTCTCTCCGTCGTCCTGATCACTCTGCTCGTGGCGGCCCTCCTCTTCTTCACCATCGCAGCCCTGGCGGCCTTCTAGTGGTTATCGCAATCGGAACTTGTGAGAGGTGCGAGAGCCCGATCGAGCAGGGCGATCTGCGCTGCGCCATCTGCGGCGTGTGTGTGTCGGTCGACACCGGGCGGCGCGAGGCGATCGCAATCGAGGTCATGCGCTGTGATGAGTGCGGTGCTGTCGTGGAGTACGACGAGAGGCACCAGGCTCCGCACTGCGCGTTCTGCGAGGCGACCATGCACCTCGAGCGAATCGAAGACCCCGTCGAGCAGACCGAGCTCTACCTGCCGTTCTCCGTCGATGGACGCGAGGCCAGCCTGACCGTCAAGCGCTGGCTCGGTTCGCTCGGTTGGTTTCGACCGGCCGACTTGAAGTCGAAGGCAGAGGTCGAAGGTGTGCGCCCGCTGTGGTGGGTGGGGTGGGCTTTCGATGCGGAGGCGCTGGTCTCTTGGACAGCGGACTCCAACGCGGGCGCCGGGCGCTCGGCGTGGGCGCCCCACGCGGGACAAGTGCAGCTCCACTTCGACGACCTCGTCGTCTCCGCGTCGCGCGGGCTGAGCGATAAGGAGGCGGCACACATCACGCCCTCCTACAACCTGAACAGCGCCGAGCCGTCGGTCGAGCCGCCCGAGGGCACGACGATCGAGAAGTTCGACGTCCAGCGCTCTCAAGCTCGTGACCGAATTCGCAGCGCCATCCGCGGAGTGGCCACGCGCATCATCGCGAACGAGCACGTGCCCGGATCACAGACTCGCAAGGTCAAGGTCGAGCCCCTGCTCCGAGAGCTAGTCACTCGCCGGTACTCCTTCCCGGCGTGGGTGATGGCCTACCGCTACGAGGGCAAGGTCTATCGCGCCGTCGTGAGCGGACAGGACGCTTCCATTGTCCTCGGTAACGCGCCCTGGTCCTACTTGCGCATCGCCCTCGCGGTCATCGGCGGCCTGATCTTCATTGCGATGATCGGACTGGCCGCAGCGCTCGGAACCTGAACCGGCGCGCTCTCTAGAAGATGTAGGAGAGCGAGCCGACGATGTTGAATCCCTCGCCGTTGACACGATCCGTGCCACCCTTCGGCGTGACGCCTTCCGCTTCGTAGTAGTTGTTGAGGAAGCGGTACTCGCCCTGCAGGTTCAGCGAGAAGCGGCTGGAGAAGAAGAGGCTGCACCCGATTCCCAGGTTGACTGACAGCTCGTCCTCGAGGACCGCGTCATCGACGACCGCGCCCAGGGACGCGCCGTTCTCAATGATGAACTGCGTGCTCGCGATGCCGAGGCTCGCGAAAGGTTGGAAGCGACTCTCGCGATTGAAGTAGTGGCGCAGGTTGAGTGCGAAGGACTTGAAGGTCGCGTCGTAAGCAGTTCCGGCGGCGGGGGAGACGTGCACGGCATCGTGCTCGGTCTGAATGTAGATGAACTCGAACGCCATCTTGTCGAAGCGATAGCCGAGTGAGACCGCGCCTCCGAATCCGGGGTCGGGGTCAGCGAGCACGATCGTGTCGGTTCCGACCAGGAGCAGGTTGCCGTTCAGGTGTTCGTCGGAGATGTCCGCGTAGGCGGCGCCGAGGCTGAGGAACCACCCCTGCGCGACACGGAACTGACCGGCGCGCTTGGCGAGCTCTTTGGTGGACGGCTCGAGCGCCCACCTCGGGACCGCCATGCGACCGGACCGTTGCGGCGCCGCTTGGACGTCCTCGTCGAATGAGAAGGGTGCGGCTACGTTCGTTCTCGTCGCGAAAGACGCGGGGAGGAGTGAGCCTTCTTCTGGCTTCACGACTGAGCCGTGCTCCGAGGAGCAGCGCCGCTGCGGCTGTCCCGAGCGCGCTTCGATAACTCTCGCGTATGACGGAGTGGAAAATTTGGCCAGGTCTTCGCGTGCGGGGTCTCCAGGAAGGTTGCACGCGGTGGTCGCGCAGGAGAGGAGCAGGGCCGCACAGGCTAGTTGGGGGAGGTTCATCGTGAACTCGGATAGGGAAGGATTCCGCTCCAGCCGCTCAGGGCGGGTGGGCTCCGTACTTGATCGCCCATAGGGCCGGATCCCTTGAGCCCCTGGAGCCTCTATCGGGCTTGGATAAGGAGTTCTAAGGGTGGGAATCCGAGCGGCGCTCCAGATAAAGGAAAGCAGCACGGAAGGTCGATGAACCCCGTTCGGGCCTCCTCATCAGGCCCCGAGTCCCCAGGTCCGCCCCCCGCCCGCTGTAAGCAGGTCGATCGTCCCGCCCATGAGCCTTCTCCAACTCAGCTCTTCCGAGAGCGTTGCCTGAGATGTCGACCCGCACCTTCAAGGGGATTCCGATCCGGCAGAAGATGACGCTCGTCGTCATGTTCTCGAGCATGGTTGCGATCCTGATCGCCAGCAGCTTCGAGCTCTACCGGTCTGTGCAGCGAGAGCGGCGGCACCTCGTAGACGACCTTGAGATCACCGTGCACGGCATGGGGCAGAACCTCTCGCCCGCGCTTCGCTTCGATGATGAGACCTATACCGCCGAGACCCTCGCGGCTGGATTCTCCGCGGATCCGACCATCCTCGCCGCCGCCGTGTTCAACGCTGACGGAGACCTGTTCTCGGTCTGGCGCCGCGCAGGCAGCGAGGACGTAGAACTTCCGGACCTCGAAGCTCCCGAGGGCCACTTCTATGGCGAGAAGGCTCTCTTCCTCTCACAGACGATCGAAGAACAGGGCGAGCGAATGGGTTCGCTCTACGTCGTCTCGGACCTCTCCAAGGTAGACACGCGAATCGCCGAGAGCCTGCAGAGTGCCGGAATCATTGTCCTCATCGCTTCGGTGTTGAGCTGGATCATCTCGCTGCGTCTGCGCGGCATTGTGACGTCTTCGATCCTGCGACTCTCCAAAGCGGCTGCGCGAATCGAAGAGCGCCAGGACTACTCGGTGCGCGTCGAGAAGGGGCACGATGATGAGATCGGCGTCTTGATTTCGGCTTTCAACGGAATGATGGAAGCCGTTGGCGAGCGCGACAGGGAGCTCGCTCAGCAGGGCGAGATTCTGGAAGAGCAGGTCGAGGTTCGGACGCGAGAGCTTCGTGAGATGAACGAAGACTTGCAGGTCGCGAAGGAAGATGCCGAGCAGGCAGCCGTCGCCAAATCCGAGTTCCTCGCGAACATGAGCCACGAGATTCGGACGCCCATGAACGGCGTGATCGGAATGACCGGCCTCGTGCTCGACACGGAGCTGGAGGCGGAACAGCGCGAGATGTTGGAGACGGTCCGCAAGTCCGGTGACCAGCTGCTCTGCATCATCAATGACATCCTGGACTTCTCGAAGATCGAAGCGGGGATGATGGAGCTCGAGGTTGTCGACTTCTGCCTGCGTTCGTTGATCGAGGAGACCAGTGAGATGCTTGCTCCGCAGGCGCACGCCTCCGGAATCGAGCTGATCTCGATGGTCCACCCGGACGTCCCCTCGCGGCTGCGCGGCGATCCGGCCCGTCTACGCCAAGTCCTGCTCAACCTGCTCAACAACGCGATCAAGTTCACGACGGAGGGCGAGGTCTTCGTCGAAGTCACCGTCGAGAACCAGTCGAAGACCGAAGTCTGCTTGCGACTCTCCGTGATCGATACCGGAGTTGGCATTCCCGCCGACCGCGTGAACGAGATCTTCAACTCGTTCTCTCAGGCGGACGCTTCAACCACGCGTAAGTTCGGCGGCACCGGCCTCGGCTTGGCGATCTCGAGCCGCATCGCGGAGCTCATGGGCTCGGTCATCACCGTGGAGAGCGAAGAGGGAGTGGGCTCCAAGTTCTCGCTCACCTGTAACTTCGCGCGACAGGAAGGCGCGTGGCCCGATCCGTTCATGGAAGTCGAGGAGCTCGAGGGCAAGCGCGTCTTGATCGTCGACGACAACACCACCAATCGAAAAATCCTCTCGCGTCAGATCAATGCGTGGGATTGCATTCCGACGATGGTGGACAATGGAGCGGATGCGTTGGAGCTCCTGAAGAATGCGAAAGAGCCGTTCGACCTCGTCCTGCTCGACTACCAGATGCCGGGCATGGATGGCGAAGAGGTCGTCAAGCGATTGCGAGCCGATGAGACGAGTGGTCACGTTCCGGTCGTGATTCTCAGCTCGGTGGCTTACCTCGGTCGCATGAAGGCTTTCGAGGAGATCGGCGTCGATGCTTACTTGAGCAAGCCGGTCAAGCAGTCTCAGCTGCTGGACTGCATGTCGATCATCTTGGGTGCCAGCGGTGAGCTCGGAGATCGAGACACCCTTCAGAACCGCACGATCCTCACCGAACACTCCGTGGTCTCGACCAACTTCAGGAAGCGCGTGCGCCTCCTGCTCGTGGAGGACAACGTCGTCAACCAACGGGTAGCGATCGCGCTGCTCCAGAAGGCCGGCTTCCGCGCCGAGGTTGCGAACAACGGACAGGAAGCTGTGACCGCTCTCGAGACGATGCCTTTCGACATGGTCCTGATGGACTGCCAGATGCCGGTCATGGATGGGTTCGAGGCGACCCGTCAGATTCGCGCGAGAGAGGCGAAAGAAGGCGGGCACATTCCGATCATCGCCATGACGGCCAACGCCCAGAAGGGTGACCGAGAACGCTGTCTGGACTCTGGAATGGACGACTACCTCACGAAGCCGGTAAACGTGATCAACCTGCACCGCACGCTCGATCACTGGACGACGAAGATGAAGGTCGACGGCTCTCTCGGCGAGCCGCGCCGCTCGGCCTGAGCGCGCGCGAAGGACCGGACGCACGCACACCGAGCGCTTGCGCGAGTGGGGGGGATTTCGAGATTGCCGTTCTTGAAATCGGATTCGCATGGGTGATTGGAGCGCAGGTCGGCGCGAATTCGTACCCGTCACGACTGCCGCGGGCGGCTAGAATCTCCGGCTCTCGACGAACCCTCCGGTCTCCGAGCGAGACCTCTACATGTCCACCTGCCGGCGACTCTGCTCTCTGTTCCTCGCGCTCTGCTCGAGCGCAATCGGTCCGTCTCTCGTGACCGGCCAAGAGCCTTCCAGCGAGCCTCTGCCCGTCGTTCGCATCGCCCTCCTGGAGGACGGTCTCACCGGCGAGTCCACGGGCGCTCTCGATGGTCTTCGGCGTGAGATTCGCGAAGTCACGGCTGGCCTGGTTCGCGTGGAGTTCCCGGCGACCCAGCACCGAGTCTCGGACGGCACTCTCTCTGGCGTCGCGCGTGAGCTCGCGGCACTCCGGGCGAGCGAGGAGTTCGAGCTCCTGATCGCGGTCGGGCCGCTCGGCTCCGAGCTCTTGTGCCGCTCGACTCTGCTACGCGTGCCCTCGATCGCCATGCAGGTTCTGGACGGAGAGCTCCAGAGGGCTCCGTTCGGCGGACCCGGAAGTGGAGTGCGCAACCTGAACTATCTCGTCGCGCCGTTGAACCTCGCGAGCGATGTCGAGAGCTATCGGGAGCTGCTCGAGCTCGAGACGGTTCAGCTCGTCGTGCATCCGCGACTGGCGGCGGCTCTCCCCGAGTTCGTCCAGGGAGTGCGGCTGGAGCTGGAAGCCCAAGGTCTGCGCGTCGGAGTGGACGAGAAGAGCGCGACCGCGAGCTCGGTTCTCGATCACATCGACGAACACTGCGATGCGGTGCTGCTCTCGCCGCTCGCACACTTCGGAGCGGAAGAGGCCGAGCGCCTGACGACCGAGCTCATGGAGCGCGGTGTCCCGAGCTTCTCCCTGATCGGTTCAGCGGATGTCCGTCGCGGCCTGCTCGGGAGTCGTGCTCCCGAGAACGGGTTCGAACAGCTGGCCAAGCGCACTGCGATCAACCTCGCCCGGATCCTGGGCGGTGAGGCCGCCGAGGATCTCTCGACCACGATCGGTGGCGAGGACCAGCTGGTCATCAACGGTGCGACCGCGCTGCGGCTCGGCCTGCGCCCGCGCTTCGACGTCCTGGCCGAAGCCGAAGTGGTGGGGGTGGCGCCGCCTGAAGGCGAACAGTTCCTGTCGCTCGCCTCCGTGATGCGCGAGGCACAGTCGGTCGATCGAAATCTCCTGGCGGCGGAGATGGAGCTGCTCTCGAGGTCGGAAGACCTGGCGGAAGCCCGCGCTTCGCTCTTGCCGCAGCTGGACCTGCTCGCCTCTTGGACAGTTATCGACGAGGAGCAAGCCAGCCTGGGACGTGCCGAGCGAACCGTGACCGGGCGCTTGTCGGGCACGCAGGTGATCTACTCGGAGGGGCTCGGCGCGCAGGTCGACATCGAGCGAGCACTGCAGGAGTCGCGCGAAGCCGACCTGCTCGTCCAGAGCTTGAACGTCGTGCAAGCTGCGGCGACGGCCTACCTGAATGTCTTGCGTGCGAAGTCACTCGATCGCATTCGACGACAGGACCTCCGGCTCAGCCGATCGAACCTCGAGTTGGCCAGAGCGCGCAATGAGATCGGTCTCTCCGGACCGGCGGAGGTCTATCGGTGGGAGAGTCGCATTGCGACCAGTCGCCGTTCGGTGCTCGATGCCCAGGCGGACCTGCGCGTCGCAGAGATCGAAGTGAATCGCGTGCTGCACAGGCCTTTGGGGGCGAGCTTTCGGGCGGAAGAGGTCGGCGCGGACGACCGCGGGCACTTCATCGACGCGAGGCTCGAGCGCTACATCGAGAACCCGTGGGACTTCGAGGTGCTGCTCGACTACCTGATTCAGGAGGGACTCGCTCTGTCGCCCGAGCTGGCAAGCCTCGACAGCGCGCTCCGCGCACAAGAGCGCGCACTGACCTCGACCCGACGCGCGTACTGGCAGCCGATCGTCTCCCTCGACGGATCGATCGCGGACGTGCTCAGCGCGGAGGGCACCGGCTCGCAGATCCCTCCGGGCTTCTCGGGCATCATTCCTGATCCCCAGATAACGACCTGGAGCGCCTCGCTGATCGGCAGCTTCCCGCTCCTGACCGGCGGCGCCAAGAGTTCGCGCGAACGCCGCGCGCGCCACGAGCTGATTCGGCTGCGCTACCTGCGAGCGGCCAGCGCGCAGTTCATCGAGCAAGGTATTCGGAGCCAGCTGCACTCCGCCGTTGCTTCCTTCGCAGGAATCCGACTCTCGCGCGCCGCGGCGGAAGCGGCGAAGCGAAGCCTCGAGCTCGTGATCGACTCCTACTCGAATGGAGTCGTCGCGATCATCGACGTCCTCGAGGCGCAGAACGCTGCACTGATTGCAGACGAATCGGCAGCCAGTGCGGTCTACGACTTCGCACTCGACATGGTGGAGCTCCAGCGCGCCGTCGGACAGTACTCGAGCTTCTCCTCCGAAGCGGAGCGCGACCAGTGGTTCGCCGAGTTCGAGCGATTCGCCGGCTCCTACCTCCCGACGCTGTCGCGCTAGCTCGTGAGCGCGTCCATTCCCGCGAGCTGGTCCGCCAGCTGGATCGATGACGGCGAGGAGGCGGGCCGGGAAGACGTGGTGCTCTTCTTCCGGCGCGTCTTTCGTGTGGAGGATCCCGGCGCGTGGAGTGAGCTTCAGATCTCGGCGGACAGCATGTACCGCCTGTGGCTCAACGGCGTCGCGATCGCACGCGGCCCCGAGCGCTGGAGCGTCCATCACCGAGCCTTCGACACGCACGATCTCTCCGCGCTGGTCTTGCCGGGGACACTGAACGTCCTCGCCGTCGAGGTGCTTCGCTGGGGCGAGGCGGGCCCGACCTACGACATCTCGGAGCGCCCGGCCCTCGTGATAGAGGGACGCGAGCTACGAACGGATGCGAGCTTCCGGGTCCGCCGATTCACCGGCTTCAATCGAGAGGGCGCTCCCGAGTTTCCGCGCATTGTTCACGTTGCTGGCAATTGGTTAGAACACCGCGACGCGCGCGAAGAGGACGCGGAGTGGCGGCAACTCGACTACGACGACAGCGAGTGGTCGGCCGCGCGTGAGCTCATCTCCGCCGGCGATCCCGACGCGCCCTGGACGCTCTATCCACGCTCGATTCCCGCGCCGGACATCCGAGAGCCGGAGTTGCCCACCGTTGTTCAGTCCGGATTCGTCGTCGGTGCCGGAGCAGAGCCGCCCTTCGGCTACGCGATCCACAGGCTCGGAGGCACGCAGTCCCTGCCCGTCGAGTGGGAGGGCGGTGACGACGTGCACTACCTCGTCTTCGATGCCGGTCGCATCGTGACGGCCTACCTCGAGCTCGAGCTTCGAGCCGCGAGCGGAGCGGCGGTGGAGCTGATGTACGCCGAGTCGCCCCGGCTGAACTTCGCGAAGGGGCGGCGCGACGAGCTGGGCGAGCAGCGGGTCGAGGGCTACACGGACGTCTACATCGCCCGCGAGGGCTGGCAGGTCTACGAGCCAGAGACGCGGCGAACCTTCCGCTTCATCCGCGTCGCCGTTCGGTCGAGCGCGAGCGTGACGATCCGCGCCCTGCGCATGCGACGGACGAGCTTCCCGCTCGAACAACGCGGCTCGTTCGAGTGCTCCGACAATACGCTGAATCGAATCTGGCAGGTGGGCTGGGAGACCTGCCAGTTGTGCGCGCACGACACCTACGAAGACACGCCGCACTACGAGCAGCTCCAGTACACGGGCGACGCGCGCATCCAGTCGCTGATCTGCTACTTCGTCGGTGGCGAGTGGCGACTGGCCGCCAAGGCTCTGCGTCAGCTCGCGGAAGAGCACGCGCCGGGTGCCTTCCTCCACTCGCGCTATCCCTCGCGCGAGCCGCAGGTGATTCCGGGCTTCTCCCTGCTCTGGATCGAGATGCTGGAGGAGTTCCAGCTCTACTCCGGCGAAGACGAGATCGCGCTGGAGCTCTTGCCCGTCGTCGAGGAGCTGCTCGCGACCTTCGCGGCGCACGAGGATGCGAGCGGCTGTCTTCGCGAGCTGCCGATGTGGAACTTCCTCGACTGGGCCTATCCGCGCAAGGGCGTCCCTCACCTGGCGGGCGACATCTGCGCGCCGATCACGATGCTCTACGTGGGCGCGCTCTCGGCCGCCGCGCGCCTCTTCCGTCGCCTCGGCCGCGAGTCCGCAGCAGCACTCTACGAGGCGCGCGCCGCCCGCACGGGTCGCACGGTCACCGCGCAGACCTACTCCGAACGCGACAGCCTCTTTCGAGACGGAGTCGTCCGGCGCTCCTTCAGCAAGCACACCAACGCGCTGGCCCTACTCTACGGCCTCGTGACCGGTGAGCGCGCGAACCGAATCGCCGACAAGCTCTTCACCGATGAGCGCCTGCTCCCGACGAGCTTCTACTTCGACTTCTACGTGCACCGCGCGCTCGCGCGGATCGGGCGGACGGACCTGCTCCTCGCGGACCTCTCGCGCTGGCGACAGATGTTGGACCTGGGCGCGACCGCTTGGTTCGAGCTGATCGATGGCGAGCGCAGCGACTGCCACGTCTGGTCCGCCTCCCCGACCTACAGCTTGATGAGCTCCATCCTCGGCGTGCGTGTCCTGGCCGCCGGATGCCGAGAGGTTCGAGTCGAACCGCACACGGCGGGCCTCGAGTGGTTCAGGGGCAAGGTCGCGACGCCGATGGGGCCGGTCGGCGTGAGCTGGCTGCGTGGACAGGAGCTCGAAGTCTCATTGCCGGAGGGCGTGCGCGGCTCGATTCGACACGAGGACGGCCGCATCGAAGACTGCTAGACCGCCCCCAAACGCTCGCCAAAAAAACTCGTACGAACTCCTCTTCAACCGGTATCCGAGGCTCGAGGCGCGGGTAGCCCCTCAGCCGGACGAGACCGCTCGCCGTCTTCCTGTTTCCCTTGCTGGCTCGTCCCGAGCCCCATCCCAAAGGCATCCCCGTGACGTGGATCGATACTGTCGATGAAGGCGACGCTTCCGGTGTCCTCTCCGACCTCTACCAGGCGATGCGCGATCCCGTGAACGACCGCGTCGACAACATCCTGAAGGTTCACTCGCTCCACCCCGAAGGCTTGAAGGCGCACTTCGCGGTCTACCGCGCGGCGATGCAGAGCACGCGTGGTCTCTCGAAGGCGGAGCGCGAGATGGTCGCTCTGACCGTCAGCCAACTGAACGAGTGCCACTACTGAATCGGCCATCACCGGCGCGGTCTGCGTCGACTCCTGGCCAATGACGAGCTCCTGAAAGAGATCGAGACGGACTTCGAGAGCTCGGGGCTCGAGCCTCGTCAGAAGGCGATGCTGCGCTATGCGTCCAAGCTCACGTCGGCGCCGAGCACGATCGAGTCGAGTGACCTGGAAGAGCTGCGCGAGCTCGGGTTCGAGGACTCGGACATCCTCGGTCTGGCGGAGTGCACGGCCTACTACGCCTACGCGAATCGCATCGCGAACGGGCTCGGTATCGAGCTCGAGGACTGAGCGGGCTACGGCCTTCGAAGTGCGGCCACACGCTCGAGCACCGGTGGGTGCGAGTGGTTCATGGCGACGTAGAAGGGGTGCGGGGTCAGGTTGGAGAGGCTGTCGGTGGAGAGCTTGAGGAGACCGGCGGCCAGGGACTCCGGTGTGCCGGTCGTCTCGGCGGCGTACTGATCGGCTTCGAACTCGTTGCGGCGGGAGAGTGCCTGCAGGATGAAGCTGAGGACGAGCTCGACGGGCGTGTAGATCAGCGAGAAGAAGACGAGGCCGGCGTAGAGCGGGCGCCCCTCGATCCCGAAGGCCTCGAACATGCCGTCGAGGCTGAGCACCTTGGACATGATCCAGAAGACCAAGCCGGTGTGGACGATCGAGAGCAGCATGCTCTTCAGGATGTGCTTGCGCTTGAAGTGTCCGATCTCGTGCGCGACGACGGCGACGAGCTCTTCCGTTCCGTGGTTCTTGATCAGGGTGTCGAACAGAGCCACGCGCTTGTTGCGACCGAAGCCCGTGAAGAAGGCGTTGGCCTTCGACGAGCGGCGCGAGCCGTCGATGACGAAGAGGCCGCTCAATGGAAAGCTGACCTTCTGCGCATAGCCCATGATCGCTTGCTTCAGCTCGCCATCCTCGAGCGGCTCGAACTTGTTGAAGAGCGGGAAGATCCAGGTCGGCGCGATGTACTGGAGTACCAGTGTGAACGCGGTCAGGACGCCCCAGCACCAGAGCCAGGCCAGCTCGCCCGTGCTCTCGAAGAGCCAGAGGATCGCGGCGAGCACCGGTGCGCCAATCACGGCGATCAGGACCGTGCCCTTGACCAGGTCGAGGAAGAAGGTCTTGCGGGTCGAGCGGTTGAAGCCGAAGCGCTCCTCGATCACGAAGGTCGAGTAGTAGCTGAAGGGCAGGTTGACGACCGTGTGCAGGACGAGCAGCGCGCCGATGAAGCACAGGCCGGTCGGGATCGCGGAGAGCTCGAGGCCGACGACGGCGCGGTCGAGGGTGGCGAAGCCTCCGAAGAACCAGAAGCCCAAGAGGAGCACGAGCTGGACCGAGGACGGAATCAAGCCGAAGCGCGTGCGCGCCCGGGTGTACTCCTGGGAACGGCGATAGGTCTCGGCGTCGTAGACATCCTCGCACTCAGCCGGAAGGTCGTCCTTCAGGGCGGAGAGATTGAGGAGGTCGGCGATGAGACCGAGGCTCCACTCCAAAAGAAGGGCGACGAGGATGAGGATTGCGTACGAGTTCATAGCGCGGGAGGTGGCGGGGCTCTAACTTACGCCGATGGAGTCAGTATAGATGGAAGCGGAGCAGGAAGAACCAGAAGAGAAGGGCTCGCCGCTGTTGCGGCTCTTGCTCGAGCTGGGCCCGTTGGTGTGCTTCTTCTACGCCAACTCTCGCTATGAGATCTACACGGCGACAAAGGTCTTCATGGTCGCGATCGTGATCGCCTTGGCGGCCTCTTACTACCTCGAGAAGCGCTTGCCGGTGATGCCGCTCGTCACGGCGGCCTTCGTTCTCGTGTTCGGAGGCCTGACTCTCTGGTTCGATGACAAGACCTTCATCAAGCTCAAGCCGACGATCGTCAATGCGCTCTTCGGGACGATCTTGCTGGGCGGGCTGGCTTTCGGGCGCTCCTTCCTCAAGCCGGTCTTCAGCGTTGCTTTCGCCCTGACCGAACCGGGCTGGCGGATTCTGACCCTGCGCTGGGGCCTGTTCATGTTCGCGCTTGCCGGGCTCAACGAGTACGTCTGGCGCAACTACAGCGACGACCAGTGGGTGGCCTTCAAGACCTTCGGGATCATGCCGCTGACGCTCGTCTTCACGATGCTGCAGATGGGGACGATCAATCGCCACGCCGAGCCGGAGCCCGGCGAAGCCGATCAGTAGGTCGTCGCGCTCTAGTCCTGTTGACCGTAGCCGAGAGCGCCCCAGGTCTGCTCATCGTCGGCCGTCGCGCCCTTACGGACTTCCGTGAAGTTCACTTCGCCGAGCTTGTTCGCCGCGTCGCGCAGCTCTTCCTGCCAGTCGGCGCGCTCGTCCCCGTGCTGCTCGAACACATCGTTCAGCTCACCGGGATCGCTCTCGAGGTCGTACATCTCGAAGTGGTCGTGCGTGCGCAAGTAGATCAGCTTGTACTTCGAGTCGCGCAGCGAGAGCAGGTCGTCTCCGGGCACGATCGAGTCGTCGCCGGGGCGGGCCTCGGGCAAGTGGGTTGCAGCGAAGAGTGGCGCGCGACCGTCTCGCTCCTGCTCGAGGAGCGACAGCCCCATCTGTCCGGGTAGTTCGGGAAGGCCCAGCACATCGAGAATGGTCGGGACGAGATCGACGTGGGCGACGGGCAGGTCGCTGAGCTCGCTCAGCTTCGTCGAGCCCGAGTGTCCCTTCGGCAGCTTGATGATCAGGGGAACGTGCAGCAGCTCGTCGAAGAGGTTCAGGCTGTGTCCCCAGTAGTCATGTTCGCCGAGCGCTTCGCCGTGGTCGGAAGTGAGCAGGATCAGGGAGTCGTCGTAGAGCCCGAGCTGCTCGAGCTCCGCGATCAGGTCTCCGACGTAGGTGTCGACGAACTCGAGCTCGCCGGGATAGCGATCGAGCTTCTCCTGGGGCGCCGCCTCTTCGCCGAGCCACAGGGTCGTCTTCAGCTTCAGCGGCGCATCGGTCGGGTTGTTCCAGCGAGTCACCATGCGCAGCCAGGTGTGAGCGCCGCGGCCACCGTTGACGAAGTCGCCCTCCTGTGCGGGCAGGAGCTGGAGCTTGGACTCGTCGTAGTCCAGCTTGGCGTCGTAGCGGAAGGGGAACTCGGAGCTGAGCTCGAAGACGTGCGAGCCGGGCGCGAGGTCGAACTCCTGCTCCGCCACCGACATCTGCGAGAGCGTCGGTTCGGCGACCAGCTCTCCGTCGAGCTCGATGCGCGCGCTGCGACTCACCGAGCCGTCGTGGACGTTGTAGGGCAGGTGCGGATCGGAGTAGTGCGCGAAGAGGAAGAAGGGCTTCTCCGTCGCGGCCAGCCGGCGAACCTCGGGGATCAAGCGCGCCTGCGTGATCGGCGCAGCGGGAAGCGGACCGAGGTAGTTCAGGTCGTAGGTGTCGAAGCCGCGCTCGATTCCGAAGAGGTTCTGCTTGCTCCCGAGAGTGGCGATGCTCGTCACCGCCGTGGTCTGGTAGCCCTGCACCTTCAGCCACTCGGCAAGCATCGGGACGCGCTTCGGAATCTGCTGGTGGTTGAGCGCGACGCCCGTGACGTGCGGCACCTGCGAAGAGAGCAGAGAGGTGTGCGCGGGCAGCGTCATCGGGGCGTGGCTGAAGGCGCTCGAGAAGGAGACGCCGTCTGCCGCGAGCCTGTCGATGTGGGGCGAGTCGACCTGCTGCGCGAGGTCGAGGACGTAGTCGGCGCGCAGCGTGTCGAGCACGATCAGAACGACGTTGACCGGCTCGTCGGGTCGAGAGGTTCCGGGCGAACAGCTCGCCGTCAGGGCGAGCGTGAGGAGCGCGAGGGTGAGGGTGCTCGGAGCGGTGGACTTCATGCAGATTCGGCGGAGGCGAGCCCGAGTCTATCGGTCGTCGAGTGCTCCTGGATCAACTTTAGGCGTTTAGGAACCACGCGCTCCGTACGAACAGAGCGAGCCCGATGAGAGCGAGAACCCATGATCCGCGCCGACGCAGCCAGTCCGGTGCAAGCGAGCCGGGATGTACGCGAGTGCCGCCGAGCTTCGGGAGGACGAGCAGCAGGACCGCAACGAGTACGACGAGGGCGCCGAAGAAACCGAGCGCGTGGCCCGCGATGGCGCTCGCTGTCTGCGGGAGCTCGACCAGGTTCGCGGTCAAGCTCTGGACGAGGCTGACTCCGAGGACGAGGCCGAAGAGCAGAGCCTCGACACGCGGCGTGCGCGGTTCGCGCTGCATCGCGTTCTCGGCTGCCGAGTAGGGCACCGCGAGGATCAGTGTCAGGTCGAGGATTCTCGAGGTGAGGAGCTCTCCGGAGAAGGTGCTCAGCGCGGCGCCGGCGGAGACGCCGACCAGGTAGGCGAGGAGCACGGAGCGCGCGGCCCCAAAGTTCGGGCAGGCGATGAGGAGCAGGAGCAGGAGTGCGCAGCTCTCGAAGTCGATCAGGCGCAGGCTGCCGCTCTCGGCGAAGGCCCAGAAGATGTCGGTGGTTAGCTCGGCGTCGGGCGTGTACTCCCACAGCGACTTCTCGGGCGAGAACAGCCACTCCTCTTCGAACTGTCCTTCGAAGGCCAGCGTGCAGAAGTCGCGGTGGTCGGGCGAGGTCTCGCGGAAGACGGAGACCTCGATCGAGAGCGCGCTCGGCAGCTCGTTCAGCGCGACCTCCCGAGTGAGTGCGATGCGTTGGAGGGCGAAGGCGGAGTCCGGATCTCCAGCCGCGCTCTCGTGGATGTTGCTCGTGCGGGTCTCGACCGGGCCGACGGGCGGCGTCCCGACGAAGAGCGCGAAGTTCGCATCGAGGTAGGCGCCGAGCTCGGCTCCACTCTGCTCGAGCTCCTTCGCGTCGAGCTCGCCGTCCTCGTTCTGATCGAGCCCGGGCAGGACTTCGAGAATCGAGAGCGTCTGCAGCTCGAGCTCGTGCAGGAGCAGGGTCTCGGTGACCTCGATGCGCGAGACACTGATCGAGTTGGCGTGCGGCGAGATCGTTCCCGCCGAGAGGAGAGCGAAGAGGAGCGGGGCGAGCAGCACTACTTGGGTTCCCACAGCCAGACTTCGCCGCTCTCGAGCCCTGTCGAGTAGTCGGTTCCGGCTGCCGCAGTGCGATTCCCGCTCACGGCCATGGCGTGGAAGCGCATGTCGGCTTCGACGCTCAGGAGCTGAGCGCCGAGCGCGATGTCCCAGATGCGCAGCGTGCCGTCGAGCGATGCGGTCACGAGGTGCGTGCCGTTCGAGCGGAACGCGACCGAGACAACGTCGTCGTCGTGACCCTCGAGTACGCACACCACGGCCTGCGTCGCGCGATCCCAGACGCGCGCCGTCCCGTCCTTGGAGCCACTCGCGATGTACTTGCCGTCCGGCGTACTCGCCACGCACAGGACATCGTCCGTGTGCCCTTCGAGGATGTCGAACTGCCCCGACTCGACCTGCCAGACGCGCACGGTGTGGTCCGACGAGCCGGAGATCAGGATGTTGCTGCTCTCACCGAAGCTGAGCGCGTTGACGGTGTGCTGGTGACCGCCGAGCTGCGCGCGACTTGCTCCGCTCGAAGCATCCCACAGCCGGATGTAGGGGCCGCGCCCCGCGGACGCGATGCGCTCACCGTCGGGCGAGTAGACCACGCTGTTGACGGCGTCGGTGTGCCCACGCAAGACGCGCACCGAGCGCGACGTGTCCGCGTCCCAGATGCGCACGCTCTTGTCGACCGACCCGCTCACGATTCGGCGCCCGTCCGGCGCGAAGTCGACCGAGGTGACGGCCGCCGTGTGCCCGTTGAGCTTGTCGAGCATTCGGCCGTTGCGCGTATTCCACAGTCGCAGGGTCCGGTCGACGGAAGCCGTAGCGAGGATGCTGCCGTCTGGATTGAAAGCGATCGCTTCGATGGGGCTCTCGTGCCCCGTGAACTTCCGGTACAGCGGATCGCGATCGAGATCCCAGATGCGGACCGTGCCGTCGTTCGCGCCCGAGACGAGCTGGGATCCTCGCTTCCTGAATCCGAGTGAGTGCACATCGTCGACGTGTCCCAGGAGGACGCGAAGCTGGCTCCCGCTCATCGAGTCCCAGAGTCGAATCGTGTCGTCGGTCGAGCCCGTCGCCACGCGCCGCTTGTCGGGGTGGAAAGCGATCGCCGTCACGGGATGGTCGTGGCCACCCAGGACCATCGAAGACTCGCCGGTCTCCACGTTCCAGATGCGGGCGCTCGTATCGTCGGAGGCGGAGGCGATGCGTTTGCCGTCGGTGGACCAGGAGAGCGAGTTGAGCTTGCCTTCGTGTCCGCTCATGCGAACGAGCGGAATGCGCTCGCCCTTGTCGCCGGGAGCCATCGCGTGCTCGCCGGTCGTCGGCCAGACCACGATGCTTCCATCCGCATAGCCGACCGCGAGCGCGTCGCCGACGGGGGAGAAGGCGAGCGAGGTGGCCTGCTTCGCAGAGGGATAGCTCGCCACGACCTCCATGGTCGCCGAGTCCCAGAGGAACACGACCGGGTCGAGTCCGGCCGTCGCGAGGCGAGAGCCGTCGCGGTTCTGATCGAGCGCTAAGACCGCGTAGGGCCGGTGCGCATAGGTGTTGTCGAGCAGCACGCCGGAGGTGGCATCCCATGACCAGAGGCGACCGCCGAAGTTGAGCGAGAAGATGCGCGATCGGTCGGGGCTGGAGACGGCGAAGGCAGGCGGGGAGTTCGCGATGCGTTGGTCGCTGAAGCCCGCGACGATCTCGTTCAGGTCGGGATTCCACAGCAGCAGCCTTCGGTCGGTCGTGCAGCACAGGACGTGCTGGCCGTCGTCGACGACGCGGGCGCTCGCGAGCCCATCCGGCAGCTGGAACAGGACGGTCTGAGCCGCCGACTTGTTCGAGAGATAACGCCACTCCCATCCGCGCAGGTTTTCCTCGCTGCCCGCCAGGAGGTCGCGCGTCTCCGTCGTGTTGAAGAGCTTCAGGCTGCTGTCGGCGGCGCGGATACTTCCGATGTAGCTCTGTCGGCGCGCAACCTCGGCCATCGCCTCGGCGCGCCCGCGCTGCATGTCCGCTTCTTTCTCCTGCTCTTCGGCTCGGTCCCGCTCTTCACGAATCTCCGTGTTGAGCTTCTCGAGTGCGAAGTTCTTCGACGCGAGCGCGTCGTTCGACTTGTCCTGCTGGACGATGAACACCACCAGCGCCGCGAAGACGAGCACGACCGACGTCGTAATGAAGAAGGCCGCCATCTTGTTCCGGCGGACCCACTTGCGAAACTCGGCGACCGCGCCGCTCTCGTACGCGCGGACGACGTGACCCTCGACGAAGGCACGCATGTCCTCGGCCAGAGCGAGCATGCCGGCGTAGCGGTCCTCCGGATCGCGAGCCATCGCCTTCTCGCAGATCGCAGTCAGCTCCGGCACGACGTCCTTGTCGATCTCCTCGATGCGCTTGGGCGGTCCGTCGAGGAGGCGAGCGAGCACGGTGTGCAGCGAGACACGTGCGTCGGGTTCGTGGAACGGAGCGCGTCCGGTCAGCAGCTGGTACAGCATCGAGCCGACCGCGTAGACATCCGTCGCCGGGCCGAGCTCCGCCTGATGCCCGCGCGCCTGTTCGGGGGACATGTAGGTCGGCGTTCCGACGACGTCGCCGTCGAGTGTGACCAGCGGCGAGTTGGGATCACTGGCCGCATCGTCGCGTCGGTCCGTCTTGACCAAGCTCATCGAGGAGCCCACGTCCGCCTGGGTTCGTGTGGCGCGCGTCTCCTTGCGGCCCAACACCTTGGCGAGCCCCCAGTCCATGACGTAGGTCTCGCCGAACCGACCGACCATGATGTTGGCCGGCTTGATGTCGCGATGAATGACACCCTTGCTGTGCGCGAAGGCCATCGCTTCGCAGACCTTGATCAACACGCCGAGTGCTCGCGTCGTGTTCCAGCCCTGCTCACCGGCCTGCGTCTGGTCGAAGATCTCCTTGAGCGTCTGCCCCTTGACGAGCGGCATCGTGAAATACACCCGACCGTGCGTGTCGATGCCGAGGTCATGGACGGGGAGGATGCCCGGGTGATCCAGCTGTCCCGTGATCTGCGCTTCTTCGAGGAAGCGCACCAGCTGGTTGTCACCGACATCGGGAGTCCCCGTGGCGTCCGGCGCTTCGTCCCGGCCGAGGACGATCTTCATCGCCAGCGTCCGGCGCAGGTCTTCGTCCCAGACGCTGAGGATGGCGCCCATTCCTCCACGGGCGACGAGGCTCTTGGAGCGATAGTTCTTGGAGAGCCCGCCCGGCTTGGACAGGCGCTCCATCACGCGCGACGAACTACTGGAGCTGTCGTCGTCGTCGCCATCGTCGAGGGAGATGTCGAGGTCGATCCGCTCTCCGAAGGTCGAGCGGAGACGATCGGCGAGTGTCGGCGCGCCGCCGAAGCGATCGAAGAGACTCGTCGCGCGGTTCCACTCGTTCTGCAGGCGCTGGAGCTCATCGGAGAGCTTCGGGCGGAGGCGGCAGAAGTCCTCGAACTCGGTCTCCGGTTCACGCTCTCGAAGACGCAGGTACTCGCCAAAAGCGATGCAAGATTCGTCTGTCGGGAACTCTTCTTCGTCGCTGGGGATCATCGTCAGGCAGGGCGGCGCTCGATGGAGAACATACTACCTCCAGAGGTGCTGTTTTCTTCCCGCCAAGCCCGTTCATTCGAGCGGCGCGCCTCCGTGTTTGTAAGCGGTGTGCAGCTGAATGGGTTCGGACGCCGCCAGCGCCTTCGCTCCGTACACCGAGCAGTGCCGCGCCCGTCGATTGCGGCGCGGCTCTGCGCAGTTCGACCAATCAGTCGAGGCTGACCTCCAGAGCGACATCCTTCGACTTCTCCGAGCTGTGCTGGATTCGGACGGTTCCGGTTCCTCGCAAGAACCAGCGAATGCGAAGCTCTTGGCGGCCGCCGATTCCCGAGTCGCGAACGAGGCGCTCCGGCTCTCGTTCGGCGAGCGAGATTCGCTCCGGACGGAAGCGATCGGACCGGACACCGCCCGCCAGGACCTCGACGCCCTCGCCCTCGATGGTGAAGAGGTCGGGAGCTCCGATCGACTCGCTCGCAGCGCGAGCAGTCCGCGTCGGAATCGGATTGAGGTTGCGGAAGACGACATCGATCGCCGTGACGCCATCGCCGAGGTCGGTGAGCACGGGCTCCTCGATCTCGATCTCCGGCATCGCGCGCGCGTGCCGCAGACAGAACATGGCGTTGCGGTGCAGCATCTCCTCGATCAGGAAGGTGGGCGGCACGCGTCCGACATCCTTCTTGAAGCCGCCGATCTCGATCTCTCCGTAGAAGGGGTGGTCGTAGGGATGCCAGTCCACGAAGCCCGCGCCTTGCAGCAGGTTGTCGTCGAACCACAGGCGACCTGCGTTCCCGCCCTCCACGCGCTCGTCCGGACTGTTGCGGTCCATCGTCCAGAGCTCGTTGGTGAAGCTGATGATGCCGAGACCCTCGTAGGTCCAGGTCGCGAAGCCACCGAAGACCGTGTAGAGATCCTTGGCGATGATCATGTAGCGATAGAAGGGGAGCATCTTCTCGCCTTCCGCGCCGAGCTCGTCGAAGACGCGCAGGTCGCCGCGCGGATAGGTGCCGAAGCTCTCGGCGCCGGGGCCGCGCAGGATCATCCCGCCCGTGTTGTGGAAGGACTGCACGGCGGCGACGTTCGGGTGCTCGTACAAGAAGCGCGCGATGCAGCGAGCCTCCGGCCAGTAGAGCGGGTAGGGGCCCGCGCCGTACTGCACGTGACCGGGCATCCACATCGAGGGCCAGGCGCGGTTCATGTCGTAGCCACCGACGTCGTCCTCGTTGATGCGACCGTCGCCATCGTCGTCGATGCCTTCCTGGCCGAGGTAGATCCAGTCGCCGCGGATGCCGCGATCGTTCGTCGGAACGCGGTTCATGATGCGCGGGTCATCCGGGTCGAGCCGGTGCGTGCCTTCGCCGGGCATGTGCTTGCGCATCTGGACGATGCTGCCGTCGCCGTCGAGGTCGTTCGGCGGGTCCTCGTCGAGGAGGCCGTCGCGGTCGCTGTCGATCGGCATGACGCCCGTGCGCGACGAGTGAGCCGTGTGCGCACCCGTGAACCAGCTCGCGCGACCGTCGGGATTGACCATCGGAAGCAGGTAGAAGGAGGTGCGATCGACCAGCGCTCGGACCTGCTCGTTCGACGCATAGTTCTCGAGCAGGTACCAGGCGGTGTACACGACCGCTTCGCCACCCTGCACCTCGTTACCGTGAACGTTTCCGTCGATCCACATCGCCGGCTTGCTCTCCGCAGAGCCGGTCTCGGGATTGTTCAGCGTGTAGACGCGCAGCTCGCGGCTCTCGATGCTGTGTCCGATCACCTCCATCGAGAGCATCTCGGGCCACTGGGCCACGAGTCGATCGAGGTGAGCGTAGATCTCGTCGTAGTCGTAGAGCCGGTTCCAGGGGATCTCGACGATCGGCTTGCGACTGGCGCCGAGCCCGGGGAAGCCGTCGTAGTCGGGAGTTGCGGGCGCTTGAAGAGCGGCTAGTGAGAGTGCGAGGAGTAGCATTACTGGACCTCCGGACGCACGGTCGCGCCACCGGCATTGACGGACTCGATGGAGACTTCGATCTGGTCGGCGCTCGAAGCGCGTACCAACCAGACCAACTCTTCGCGGCCACCACTGCCCGCGAGGTCACTGATCAGCTCTCGTGCTTGGCCGCCGAGGAGCTCGGCACCCGCGGGAAGCGTCAGCATCAGCTTGGCGGGGCGGATCGTCCGCGTGCGTCGCGCCGAGCGCGACTGGAGGGGCAACAGCGAGTGGTTCTCGACCGTTGCTTCGATGCGCCAGAGTCCGCCGCCGAGGTCGTTCGCGACGCACTCGGTCAGCTCGAGCCGCGGCAAGTAGCTGCCCAAGCTCGTCAAGAACTTGAACTCGCGCTCCGCGATCTCGCTCCACTCGGACTTGGGTGGTTCGTGCAGCGCGTAGGGGGCGAAGCCGCCGATCTCCACGGTCCCGAGCTCGGGGTGCTCGAAGCTCTTCCAGTCGACGAAACGCCAGCTCTCCTTCGAGCCATCGATCCAGCGCAGTCGCTTGGCTTCCATCGAAGGCTTGGGCTCGTCCTTCTTCTTCTTCGCGTTCTTCTTGCCGGCCTTGGCGCCCTTGGCTGCCTTGCGCTTCGGCTTCGCGTCGTCGTCTTCCTCGCCCTCCGCGCCCTCGGCATAGCCGAGCTTGTCGAGGTCCCCGACGGGCGAGTCCTCGTCGGACTCCTCGGCAGCCATCTCTTCTGTGGCGTCCTCCGTCTCCTCGTCGCTCTCGGCGTCGCTCTCGTCGTCGGACGACTCTTCGCCCTTCGCCTTCTTCGGAGCCCACTTCTCGGGCATCTCCCACAGTACGGCCGAGAGCGTGAGCAAGCCGCGGTGATCGTAGGCCCAGCGCTGGAAGGTGCCCGCATCACGCGCTTTGCGCTTGGCTGTGTTGGAAGTGAGCATTTGATAGTCCTTGGCGATCACGGCCAGCATGTCCGCGTCGGACTGCAGGATGCCCGCCGGCGGAATGCGCATGACACTACGCGCGTCATCCTTCACCGACTTGGGCTTCTCGACCAGGTTCTCGGGAGCGCCGTAGCAGGTGACGAGCGCAATGTCGTCGCGCGCCATGACGAACTCCATCAGCGCGCGCACCTCGGGTTCGTCGGAGGGGAACAGCCCGGCGTCCTGCCCGTGTTCCTCCCACCCGCTCGGAAAGTTCTTGTTCAGTCGAGTGTCGAGCAGAGGGTCTTCGGCGATGCGCTCGTCGCCGTCGAGGTCGCGTCCCTCGGTCACGACCCGGTACTTGCCCTCCTCGCCCTGCTTGCGGTCGGCCTTGACGAGCGCGCGCTCGTCCGTGGGATCCACGATCCAGATCCCCTCGGGATCCACGACGCGCATCTTGACGATCACGCCGTCGCCATCGACATCCGAGGGCGGGTCCTCGCCGCTGCGTCCGTCGCGATCGTTGTCGACTCCGCGCCCGCCGAGCAGTCGCTCGTACTGCGTCGCGGCGAAGCGCGCCTCCGCCGCGTCCGGGTTGGCGCGCGGAATGATCAGGATCGTCGTCGAGCGCAGCAGCTCGGTGATCGCCTCGTCGTCTCCGTAGCTCGTCGCCAGGCGACGCGCGTGCTCCAGAGCAACCACGCTGTCGAACACATCGGGCCCGTCGAGGTTGGCGACGAGCAGGATGGCCGGCTTGCCGGGTTCATCGCCGGAGCTGAGCTGGATCGCATCGATGGCGCGGCCTTCGCGGGAGGTGCCGACGTTCAAGACGGTGGCGACTTCCGGATGCGCGCTGCCGAGCTCGGCGAGGGCTGAGGTGAGCGACTGGTGATCGAGGAGCGCGAGCTCCGGTTCGTCGGTAGCCGGAAGAGGAACGAGGAGCGGGGCGGCTGCAAACAGCCCGAGGAGGAGTTCGTGCATGGGGGTTCCCGGATGGAGGGCCCGAGGGGTGGGCGGGGGGGAACCACCTTAGCGCGAGGTGTGAAGGTGCGCGACGACGGGCTCACCTCGGAGAGCCCCCGTGCGTTGGAACTGAATCTACCCGCCGGTCGCCGGAGCCAAGATCTGGCGCAGCTCTTCCTCGCGAGCGGCGGTGTCCCGGATGCCGAGCTCGATCAGCGCCTCAACGTAATCCTTCTGAAACATCAACATACTCAGCATGTCGTTGCTCCGCGTCTCGCGAGTTCCGAGGCCGCGAGTCATGAATCGGAAGGGGCGCGGCATGTCGGCTTCGAACTGATTGGCCAGCACGCCGAGATCGGTTGAAGGTCGCAGGACGCACAGCTCGATCGGGCGCAGAGAGGTGTCGGCGTCTGGCGGCATCATCGCCAGGATCTGGTTGGTGCGCTCCAGGCGCAGCGCGTCGCCGTCGAGCTGGTCCAGGAACACGGCGTTCAGCAGCGAGCCGATGACTTGCGCGGGCGGCGGATAGCCGTCGATGTAGCAGCGGTCCGCCGCTTCTTCGGGAGTCGGTTCGAAGCGTGTGGAGACAGCGAGGATTCGTGTGGCCCCCAGGTGAATCGCGGGCGCGAGCGGCGCCGTCAACCGAATGCCACCGTCCCCGTACCAACGCCCGCGAACCTGGACGGCGGGGAACAACAGCGGCAGCGCGGCGGAGGCCATGACCTCGCTCACTCCGATCTCAGCCTTCTCGCTGACTCGATGCCCGCGCACCCACTCCTCGACATCTCGGCCCTGGATCCAGGTCGTCGTCTGTCCGGTCGAGTAGCTCGAGGCCGTGACCCCCAGCGCCTTCAGCTTCCCACTGTCGCAGTTGGCCGCGATGCCGGGAATCGTGTCGCCCTCCATCTCGAAGCACTCGCGCAGGTGCGACCACAGCGGAGCGGTGCTCACCAACCCGTGGCGCTCGACCATCGGAAGCTTGTGTCCACCGCCGATCAGCCGCCCGCCCCAGTAGATGACGCGCCGGAACATGTCGCCGTAGGTGCTCTTGAAGACCGAGTCGATCGTGAGCTCGCGCCAAAACTGGCAGAGCTTGTTCACGCGCTCGGTCATCTCGCCGGTGTGCGCGGCCAGGCTGACCGCGTTGATCGCGCCGGCCGAGACGCCCGTCAGGATCGGCGCTTCGAACTCGGGGAAGCTCCGCGCCAGCTCGGAGAGGCAGCCGACTTGGTAGGCGGCTCGCGCGCCTCCGCCCGACATGACGACGGCGAGCTGATCCGGTGGGTTGGGCCGCAGAGACATGGCCGAAGAGCTTCGCGGTCTCGGACTCCTCCCGCAACTCCCGGCTTGCACAAGCTCGTCCACGGATGCTCGCGGGGTACAATTCGCCACGTGAGTGTTCCGGAAAACCGAAGCGAAGCGGAGGCCCGAGAGGGGACCGGGCGAGCGGCCCGCGACGAGACGGCCGCTCTCTTCGCGCATCCCGGCGTGGACTGGCCGACTCTCGCCCTCCTCGCAGTCATGTGGGTCGGCCTGGTCCTGAACTTCGTCTGGGCGGCCCGCGTCTCCGAGTGGACGCTCCCGCTGGGCCTCCTGCACATCGCGATCGCGACCTTCTTCCTGAACATGTCGTTCACGATCTGGCACGAGGCGGCCCATGGCACGATCTTCCGAACCCGAGCGCCCAACGACATCGCCGGTGTGCTCGGCGCCTGGCCCGCGATGTTGCCCTACTTCACGGTCCGCCGAGACCACGTCCTGCACCACGAGTTCGTGAACGATCCCGAGCGCGATCCCGACTACTGGTTCCTGGAGGGCTCGATCTGGACGCTGCCGCTGCGCTACCCGGCCGGTGCCAAGCGCGCGCTCTCCATCGTCGACCGCTCGGGCCGCCCCGCCTGGGAGCCGCGCACCGATCGCGCCTTGCTGCTCTTGGTCCTCGTCACGATCGGCCTGCTCGCGTGGCTCGTCTCTCCGCTCGCCGTGCTCTTCGCCTGGATCCTGCCGAAGGGTTTTGCGATGTGGATCCACGCCTGGTACGTCAACGTCTTGCCGCACCGCGGTCTGCCCGCCGAGCGCTTTCGCGATACCCGCATCCACCCGGCGACCTGGCTGACACCGCTCACTCTGTGCCACAACTACCACGGCTTGCACCACGTCTGGCAGACCGTTCCGTGGCATCGCTACCCGAAGGTCTTTCGACAGAAGCGCGAGTTCTTGGAGAGTCGCGGAGTTCCGATAGCGGGGACGGGCGAACGCACATGAGCAGGGCTCCGAAGAAGCGCGCGCCGGGGTTCCTCAGCGACGAGTCGATTCCCGCGAGCCTCGAGAAGGAGAGCGTGCGCTGCTGCGTGTGCGGTTCGGAGGGTGCGGAGACGGTCGCGATCGGCTACGACTACGAGTACCGCACTTCGCGCGACGAGTGGACCTATGTGCGCTGCACGGGTTGCGAGTTGGTCTACCTCAACCCTCGCCCGGCGGTCTCCGAGCTGCGTCGCATCTATCCGCCGACCTACTACTCCTTCAACGAGGAGCAGCGCAGCAATCCGGTGGTGACCTTCTTCCGTCGCAAGCTCGAGGCGATGAAGGCGCGCGCCTTTCAGCGCCTCCTCGGAAAGGGCCCGCGCCGCATTCTCGATGTCGGTTGTGGCGACGGACGCTTTCTAGATGCACTGCGCGACTTCGGTCCGAGCGACTGGGAGCTACACGGCATCGACATCGATGAGCCCGCCGTCGAGCGCGCCAAGGCGCTCGGTCTCCAGGCCGAGTTCTCGCGCCTCGAAGACTTCGATCCGGGTCCCGACAAGTTCGACATGATCGTCCTGTTCCAGGTCATCGAGCACGTCTCCGAACCCGACGAGATGGCCCGCAAGGTGCGCGAACTCCTCGCGCCTGGCGGAATCTTCGTCGTGGAGACGCCCGACGTCGCCGGCTGGGACGAAGCGCTCTACCGCGACGGCCTCTGGGGCGGCTATCACATCCCGAGGCACTGGACTCTGTTCACGCCCACGACACTCGGAAAGCTCCTCACCAACGCCGGCTTCGAGATCGTCGAGGGTGCGCCCCTGATCAGCACCTCCTTCTGGATCAACAGCTTCTACAACTCGGCCCTCGTGAGAGGAAAGAGCCAGCGCCGGCTCGACTTCTTCCACTACCAGAACCCGCTCCTCCTCGCGCCCCTGATCCTGCTGGACAAGCTGCGCATGCTCTTCGGAGCGCGCACCTCCAACCAGCGCTTGATTGCGCGCCGGGTCGACGAGCGATCGTGAGACTAGAGGGGCTTCAGTCTCCTCGATTCCCCGCCCGGTTTACCGCCCACTCACGCCAGGCAACGGTATCGCCGCGCATGGCGATGGATTCGAACAGCCCCTTTAGCCGCTCGTCTTTCCGGTCGCGCTGCATGATCAGTCGCGCCAGCGCCTGCATCGTCGGCACATGATCCGGCGACACTTCTAGCGCGGTCTCATACTCGGCGATGGCCTCAGAGACTCGCCCCGCGACCTCCAAAGTCAACGCCAGGTTCATCCGCGGATCCGGCGCGCCGGGCATGAGCTTGCGGGCCCACTCGAACTC
>Ga0316209_1000883_pt1 | contig 39884 bp, 41 predicted proteins | sample 6monopyrite_MG_FD_204945 | JGI IMG/M metagenome (GOLD analysis project Ga0316209, IMG submission 204945) | Microbial mat bacterial communities from mineral coupon in-situ incubated in ocean water Damariscotta River, Maine, United States -... | ecosystem: Environmental > Aquatic > Marine >...
TTCCCACGCTCCTGCGTGGGAATGCATACTTATCTCACCAACACGTACACACTTCAAGCAACCCCGCTTGTCCCAAATAATTTCGGGCACTGGAATAACGCCAATGTTCCGCCTTATCAACATAACCGCGTTTAACCGGATTCTGGTGAATATAATCAGTTTTCTGTCGCATCATTTCATCCCCCTGAATCAATTCCGGGTGTACGCCTTCCTGCCAGAATTGGTATGCCCTGTCATTTTTATGAGCTTTTTTGTAAAAGGCCAATTGTTCCAGAATCTGCCTGATATTATTTTTATCCATATACTGGATTAACTGCTTCGCCGTATAGGATTTATATCGGGCTATATCTCTATCCAGAGCCTTGCTTTGCAAAACAATATGGCAATGATTTTCTAAAACCACATCAGCATACACCTTCATTTCATCCCGAATAAAAAAGCGTAAGGAATCCAGCAGAATATTCACTGTTTCAGGGCGGGTGAAAACGGGTATCCAGTGTAATACAGCCAGAGTAATAAAATGGGGTTGATCTGGAAATATGATTTTGTATCGGCTTCTACCCATTATTTAAGCTCCGTGTTTATTTGAGCGCCCGTATGCATTCCCACGCAGGAGCGTGGGAACGAGGTATGTCGTAGCATTGCTGTTATCTGGCTATTCATCCCTTAACAATTCCCTGATGCAACTTTCCAGTTGGGGTAAATAGTGATCAATAACTGTCTTTATAGTCAACGGGTCAATATCGCCCAGGTAGTTGTGAACCAGTATATTGCGAAAACCACTGATTTCATGCCAGGGAATGTCGGGATAGCGGCTCTTGCAGGATTCGGGGATAGATTGGGTGGCTTCTGACAGGGTTTGCAGGTTCCGTATCGTGGCATCATAGAGAATATCATCCTGTAAAATATCACCTCGCTGTTGTATGCGTTTTATTTTATCGGTGGCATCAAGTATATGCTTTGCGTAGGTTGTCCAGTCTTTTTTCATAGTTCGATGACCTCTGCCAGAATGGATTGGCGCAGATGCTTGTTTAATTCGTGTTCGGGTATCAGGTCAATTTTTCGTTGTAACAGTTGTTGCAGGCTATCGGTCAGAGGGAGTCGTTGTTTGAAAATGTCGTAACCGCGTGGAAACTCGACCAGAAGATCAATGTCGCTTTCCGGAGTTTCTTCCCGCCGGGCGACAGAACCGAAAACCCGGACATGGCTGGCACCGAATTGTCGGCAGAGTGCTATTATGCTTTCTTTTTTGGTTTGAATTTCGTCCAGTAACATGGTCATTATCCTGTTGCTTATGCGGTTAATTATATTATTACATTCATAGATGGCGTCGCCCCATTGTTGGTAAATCCATTGCATGGGCTCGCGCAGGGCTTTATCAAAGCGAAGGGTTTCAATGCGCTCGGTTGTAAACCGTGCTTTACGACGGTCTGGGCGCTCAATGTTAACCTTGTAATAGCCAAAATCGCTGTTATCAAAGATCTGTGCCGCGATGCCATCTTCGTCAGCCTCGCGTTCAAGCGATGACATTTTCAAGTAGCATTCGGCAATTTGTTTAATATGTTCAGGAGCCAGCTCGCAGTTCTTCTCACCTAAATTTTTGCGCAGCTTTTTGAAAAGCAGGTTGGCATCGATGAGTTGCACTTTTCCCTGGCGGTGTTCGGGCTTGTTGTTGGATAGCAGCCAGATGTAGGTGGTAATGCCGGTGTTGTAAAACAGGTTGTTGGGTAACTGGATGATGGCTTCGAGCAAATCATTCTCGATAATGTAGCGGCGTATGTTGCTTTCACCGCTGCCTGCATCGCCAGTAAACAGGCTGGAGCCATTATGTACCGAGGCAATACGTGAGCCGTTTGGACTGTTTTTCAGTCCTTTCATCTTGGTTATCATTTCCATCAGAAACAATAATTGCCCATCACTGGAGCGTGGGGTGGCATCCACGGTTTCAGTGTTTCCCCAGCAATCACTTAGCTGTACCTGAAAACGAGGGTCGATGACATCTTTACCGTCTTTAATATATTTCAGCTCGCTCGACCAGCTTTTCCCGTAGGGCGGATTGGAGAGCATGAAGTCGAATCGGGTTCCGGCAAATTCATCGGTTGACAGGGTTGAGCCATTTTTGATGTTTTCAGGGTTGTTGCCTTTTATCATCATGTCGGATTTACAGATGGCATAGGTCTCGTCATTGATCTCTTTGCCGTAGAGGTAGACATCACCTTTAGCACGAATTGCACCTGCCCCATCTTTGATAAAGTTTTGCGATTCAGTCAGCATGCCGCCTGATCCACAGGCAGGGTCGTAGATCGTCATGACGGGTGGCAGATTATCTTTAACCGGGTCAAAGACAAGGTGGGTCATGAGTTCAATGACCTCGCGGGGTGTAAAGTGTTCCCCCGCTTCTTCATTGTTCTCTTCGTTGAATTTTCGGATGAGTTCTTCAAACACATAGCCCATGCCCAGGTTGGTGAGCGCGGGCAGGCGGTTGCCGTCCGGGTCTTCACGGTCTTCTGGCGTCAGGTTGATGTAGGGCGAAATAAACTTTTCCAGCACATCCAGCAGCACATCTTTATTGGCCATGTGCCGAACCTGGGCTTTCAGATTGAACTTCTCGATGATCTCTTTAACGTTGGCGCTATACCCATTCAGATATTCTTCAACGTTAGCGAGCAGAATTTGCTGATTATTAGTGGCGGTATTGTAGAGCTGGGTCAATGTCCATTTACTGGTGTTGTAAAACACATAACCGGAGGCATCTTTCAGTCCGCTGTCATCCAGCTCTGTCAGACCCATTTCGTTTTGCTGAAATGCTACTTCTTCCAGCACTTTTTCTTTGCTGGGCTCCAGCAGGGTATCCAGACGACGTAATACCACCATGGGCAAGATGACATCACGGTATTTACCACGCACATAGACATCGCGAAGGCAATCGTCAGCGATGGACCAGATGAAAGAAACGAGTTTGTTATGGACGGTGTGATTCATTACGGGTTTATTTTATCCTTTTGTTATTTTGTGGCTTGGGAATCGTAGCCTGGAGCAATGACGAGATTTTCCACACCATACAGTGCTTGCCTGTTTCTAAGCCACAGATGATATTCGGGGCCTTCCATGCTGTGGTCTTCCGTGCAGTCCACATTCCATCGACGAAGTACGTAACCGGCAACAGCGGCACGTACATCGACATTCAATACACCATTTTCCATGGCATAGTCTATTTCTATTGTTTTTGCGTGCTTAAGACGTGGGTGCGGTACGATTTCCAGTTCGACGATCCGATTCCATTGATTGTCAGACTCCCGGGTCTCATGTTCTTCAACCATGCTGTCGATGATTACCGGATCGGCGATACGCGTAATAACGAAATCTGAAAATCTGGATTGCCTCCGGTCATAGGCGCGGACGTGCCAGCGTAGTCCGTTGTCAACCAGTACGAAGGGCACAATCTCGCGTGTGGTCCGTCCGCTACTCAGAGAACGGTAGGTAATTGTTACAACTTTCTTCTGATGGATAGCGCGGGTAAGTACTGACAGTGTCGATAGAGAGGGCTTGTTCAGTTGCGCGGGCATTTCGCAGGCGATGAAACCCTTATGTGTGCCCACGAAGTCATCTCCAAATCCGTGCGCAAGGGCAGCCAGCGCCTGGTTGGGTGAGTAGTCGAATAGCGGCTCGAAGTCTTTCGAGCGCGTGTATACCTTGGCCTTGGTGTCGTACTCCAGATTCCTCGGAGCCAATTCCTTATATAGGGTGATATCTCGAGTTGCCGCAGCCTCCTTGATGCCAAATCGACCAACGAGGTCATTCCGGCCAATGGTTCCCAGGAAGCAGACCTTGAAATCGATGTGAGACAGGCGCTCTTTCTGAGTCTGGTTAATATCCTCTAGCCGTGCAAGGGACATGTGTTCACCTATTTTTGCCGTATTAATACCCATCATGAGCAGTTATGATAATAAAAATATGATATGAGAGTCAATATCGTTCCTTTACACCATCAAAATGATGATGATTTAATTCGGGTTAAACGACTGAATCCGGTTGAGCCTGACGCTGAGAGCAGATTGCGTCGGAGAATAAACCACGGCGAACAATCAGCGAACAACGAACAATGGACAGCCAGAAAATGACCAGTGGGCGGATTGGGGCTGTCGGCACACAGAAGCTGGAGTTATTAGAGTTGCGATGCAAGGCGGAGACAAAGAAAGGCTGAAGGACTGTTTTTACTACCGGTAGGTGCTACTGGTTTTATGGCGAAAGAATTGTGGGAAGAAGCCAGAGCTTCTTTTGACCAATTAAACGGATTGCATGACGAAAAAATCAAAAGACAATAACAATGAAATATATAATGTTATTATGCTGGAAACAAACGCCCTCCGCGACAAGCTACGGAGGAATAAAGCCCCGGCTGGTGTGAGCCAAAGAAACAATACGATATAGTACACTTCCTTCAACCAATACAATTTCACAAATAGCCGGAGTAAGCCGTGGAACTCAGCCCACAACAATTTCTCACCGCAGAACACAAGCGCATCACTTTGCTGGGCATGTCCGGTGTCGGCAAGACACGTTTGGCCACTATTCTCAGAAAGAGCGACTGGTTTCATTATTCCGGTGATTACCGTATTGGCACGCATTATCTGGATGAAGCCATTCTCGACAATATTAAAATACAGGCCATGCAGGTACCGTTTTTACGTGACCTTTTACAATCAGACTCCATTTACATCTGCAATAACATCACCGCAGACCATTTAAAACCGGTCGCCAGTTTCATGGGCAAGCTGGGCAACCCGGAACTGGACGGCCTGAATCTGGGTGAGTTCAAACGTCGCCAGCATTTGCATCGGGAAGCCGAAATTGCTGCAATGAATGATGTACCTGCGTTTATTCAAAAAGCCCAGGCTATTTATGGTTACAAACACTTCATTAATGATGCCGGTGGCAGCGCCTGTGAGCTTGATGACCCCGCCGTCATTGAAACCCTGGCCAGACACACGCTTATTATTTATATCCAGGCAAGCAAGCGGGATGAAAAAAACCTGATTCAGCGTGCCGAAAACGACCCCAAGCCGCTTTATTATCGCGAGGCTTTTCTTGATGAGCAGCTTGAAATATACATGACAGAAAATAATCTGCCGTATATTGCGCTGATCAACCCGGACGAATTTGTGCGCTGGATTTTCCCCCGTTTATTTCATGCCCGTATTCCACGCTATGAAGCCATTGCCAAAAAATACGGCTACACCATCAGCACGGATGAGCTGGCAAACGTCCGCACAGAGGATGATTTTGTTAAACTGATTGCTGACGCCATTGTGCGAAAACCATCAACCGACTCAAACCTGTAATCTGGAAACCCCATGCCGCTGGTCGCCAACTCATTATTGCCCACATTTACCCGCCTTCGTGAAGAAGGAGACACCGTGCTGGACCCGGCACGAGCCCGGCAACAGGATATCCGGGAAATGCACATTGGCCTGCTGAACATGATGCCGGATGCGGCACTTGAAGCGACTGAACGACAGTTTTTGCGCATTGTCAGTGAAAGTAATCAAATTGCACAGTTTTACATTCACCTGTTCACCCTGCCGCAATTGCAGCGCGGTGAAAAGGCTGCCGCGCATATCCGTCAATATTATGAAACATTCGACACCATCAAGGCAGAGGGGCTGGATGCTCTCATTATCACGGGAGCCAATGTGACTCAACCCAATCTGGCGGATGAGGCATTTTGGGAGCCCCTGATTGAGGTCATCGACTGGGGATATAACAATGTCACATCCATACTATGTTCCTGTCTGGCCACCCATGCGGTCGTGCAATTCAGACATCAGCAAAAACGGAAAAAACTGGCTGAAAAATGCTGGGGTGTATTTCAGCACGAGGTAATTGATCGCTTCCATCCACTGGTCAGCGATATCAACACACGCTTTAATGTGCCCCACTCCCGTTATAACGAAATAACACAACAGCAGTTTGAAGAGGCAGGTTTACGCGTGCTGGTTGCAAGCCCTGATGCAGGGGTGCATCTTGCGGTCAGTGAAGACCTGTTTCGCATTGTTTATTTTCAGGGGCACCCGGAATACGATATCAACAGCCTGTTAAAAGAATACAAACGGGAAGTTTTGTTGTTTATTGATGATAAACGAGACGATTACCCCCCTTTCCCCCACGATTATTTCAGCCGACAGGTGCAGGCCATTCTGCTTGAGCACAAGTCCCGGCTGCTCAAAGCAAAAGCACGCAAGGCACCGTTACCAACATTCCCGGAAGAACTGATCCGCTCACGCCTGCACAACACCTGGCATGACACCGGGGAAGCGATGATCAATAACTGGATAGGTCGTGTTTACCAAACTACAAATAGCGACCGCAAAAAACGTTTCATGCTCGGTATTGATCCCGATGATCCCTTAGGCATTCGATATACTCGTAGTGAATAACTACCCTGCAGAAAGCTATCTCGCTAACGCTCGACCTTCCGGCAATGGTTATGAATATCGTCGTCAGTAGATAGGGCACAAGTTACTGGCATTGGCGGATATTTTTCACTGACCACAACAAAAAACAACTATTTGGCACAGTCACTTATTGAGTGAGTCGCTACGACCGGTATAGCACGTTGCCTTTTGCGTCTGGCCGCTCAACTGCAAGTTCTGGGATAAAGGAATAAAAAGCAGCACCATCACTTAATATCACAAAGATATGATACACTTTTTCGATACTTCAAATTTGATATACCCGTGGTGTTTGAGATTTAGGCTTTTAGTGTGCGTCATATTCATTTCATGGCAAGGCGAAATGACGAGTAATAGCCAGACTATTGCGAGGAATTTCAACGAAGCCATGGAATAAAGAAGGCGTACAATAAAACCTAAATCTCAAACGCTACGGGTATATATATCCAAACGATATCATCAACATAATGACCAGCAAACTCAACATCACTCTCGGACAACATTCTGAGCAAGGCCGCAAGGAAGAAAACCAGGATTTCCACGGCGCACTTATTCCCGATGAACCGCAGTTAAAAAACAAGGGCATTGCCATTGCCATTGCCGATGGTGTAAGCAGTTGCATTGCCGGGCGTGAAGCGGCAGAGACCTGTGTGGGCAGTTTTTTATCGGATTATTATTCCACGCCGGATTCATGGACCACCAAAACCTCGGCGCACAAAATCCTCACCGCGATCAACAGCTGGCTGTACAGTAAAGGTCAGCGGCACGAGGATGACCCACGCCATCATAGTCAGGGTATGATCACCACGTTCAGTGCGCTGGTGCTGAAATCCACTACCGGACATATTTTTCATGTGGGTGATTCGCGGGTATATCGCATGCAGGACAACAACCTGGAATGCCTTACCACAGACCATCGCCGCTGGGTGGGCGATAAGGATTATCTCAATCGTGCCATGGGTATCGATATACACCTGGAAATCGACTACCGCCGTACTCGCCTGGAAGCGGGTGATATTTATGTGCTCACCACTGACGGTGTGCATGATTTTATTTCAGACAAAGAAATTGCCCGGCTTGTCTCTGCCGATAATGATCCCGATCAGGCGGCAAAGTCCATCGTACAATTGTCGTTAGACCACGGCAGCACAGACAACATTACCTGCCAGGTGCTGCGCATTAATACCCTGCCGGTGCAAACCGCTAACGAAGCCCATCAGGAACTCACCCGCCTGCCCTTCCCGCCGGATCTCGAACCCGGCATGATTCTGGATGGCTATCGCATTTTGCGTGAAATTCATGCCAGCAATCGCACCCAGGTTTACAAGGCAGAAGATATTGATACAGGCCAACTGGTGGTAATCAAAACACCGTCCGTCAACTTTGAAGACGAAGCCACTTACATTGAAAGTTTCATGCGTGAAGAATGGGTGGGCAAACGCATTCACAACTCGCGCGTGCTCACCATTTATGACAAGGACCGGCCCCGGCAATTTTTATATTACGTCACCGAATACATCAACGGGCAAACCCTGCGTGACTGGATGAACCAGCATTCCAAGCCCGACATCAAGGATGTACGCCTGTTGGTGGAACAGATCGCCACCGGACTGCGCGCTTTTCACCGGCTGGAAATGCTGCACCAGGATTTAAAGCCCGAAAACCTCATGCTGGATGCCAGCGGCAAGGTACGCATTATTGACTTTGGCTCCACCAAAATTGCCGGTATCGCCGAAATTTATTCCCCCATCGAACGCCTTGACCTTCTGGGCACGCGCAACTACACCGCACCGGAATATCTGTTAAGTCAGCCCGGCAGTAACCGCTCGGATATTTTTTCTCTGGGGACCATCACTTACGAATTACTTACCGGCAAACTGCCTTATGGCAACAGCCTGGAAAATGCCGACAACCCCCGCACAGTGGCAAAACTGAGATACCAGACCAGTACGCAACATAACCCGATGATTCCGCTATGGATGGATCGCACTCTGCGCAAGGCCGTACACCCTGATCCCCAACAACGTTACGGCACACTCTCGGAATTCGTACACGACCTGTCACACCCCAACCCGGAGTTTATGAAAGACCAGAAACGCCCTCTGCTGGAAAGAGATCCCACTGAATTCTGGCGCTTACTGGCCGTCGCCATGGTGTTCACCAATCTTGTTCTGATTTACTTCCTGGTACGCTAAATTTTCCTCCAGCGGGCCCGCTAATACGTCAAGAGCCTGAAACAGAGACAACCCAACGGTAGCTTGTTTCTGAACCATACCCAGCGGAGAAACCATGTCCAGCGAACTGAAAAACCGTATCCTGACCCAGCTCATCACCGAACTGGAAAGCAACAAGCTGGTGCTGCCCAGCCTGCCTGAAGTTGCACTAAAAGTCAGAGATACTCTGGCCGACGAAAACGCCAACACCAAGGCCGTAGCCCAGGTGATCAGCACCGATGCTGCACTTTCCGCCAAACTGATACAAGTTGCCAACAGCCCTCTGCTACGTGGCACCAAGCACATTGACAGCGTTGACATGGCCGTCACCCGCATGGGTAATACCACCGTCAAAAACACTGTCAACAGCCTGATTGTGCAGCAGATATTTCAACCGGGCACAGACGTTACCGACAAACTGTTTCACGCCTTCTGGACACACAGCACCGAAGTGGCTGCCATCAGCCAGGCATTGGCGGGCATGGCCAGACTAAAGGCCGACCAAGCCATGTTCGCCGGTCTGGTACACGATATCGGTGCGTTGCCTATTATCAAATATGCAGAAGACATTCCCGAGTTGCTGGCGAAACCCTATATTCTTGAAGAAATTATTCGTGAAATGCACACCACCATTGGCGTTGCACTGTTGAGCAGCTGGGAATTCCCGCAAGACATCATCAATGTTGCTGCAAAACACGAAGACCTGAGCTATGACCCCGGGGGCGCTGCGGATCTGATCGATGTCGTTATCGCTGCCAACCTGCAAAGCTACTTTGGCAAAGAACACCCGCATGGCAACGTTAACTGGAGCGATGTCCCCGCTTTTGCACGCCTGGGCCTGGACACCGATGTCAGTATCATTGACATGGACGAAAAAGGCGAAGCCATTAAAGAAGTGCAAGCATCTTTGTTGGTTTGACAAACACAGAACAAACTATCCCCGAAGACTGAAAGACCCACTCATGAGCATGATGAATTTTCTTCTTCAGCCTGCTGCTTCACTTTCTCTTTCCATTCACGATGTTTGATCATGGTTTCCACAGCCTGATCAATGTCATCCGTGAGTGTAATAAAATCGAAATCCGCCTCTGAAACAGTGCCATTGGGTATCATCGTACTTTTCATCCAGTCAATAAGCCCCTGCCAATACTGCACACCAAACAAAATCATCGGCATGGGATAAATTTTTTGTGTCTGCATCAGTGTTAACGACTCAAAAAACTCATCCATAGTGCCAAACCCGCCCGGCATACACACATAACCCATGGAGTGTTTAACAAACATCACCTTGCGCACAAAGAAGTAACGATAATCCAGCGTAATATCCTGATACGGGTTTGCCGTTTGCTCATGCGGCAAACGAATATTCAAGCCAACGGATTTGGTTTTTGACTCAAAGGCACCTTTATTGGCCGCCTCCATAATGCCTGGCCCGCCCCCGGTAATAATGGCGAAATTCTCCTTGGCCAGGCGCTTGGCCATTTCCACCGTTTGCTGATAATACGGATTTTCCAGAGGCAATCGCGCAGAACCAAAAATAGATACGGCATAACCCAGGTTGGAAAGCCGGTCCACCCCCTCAGTGAATTCACTGATAATTCTGAATATGCGCCAGGATTCGTCACCTTTTAAATCTTCAATCATTTCAAAAGCCTTTGTTTTTTATCAGAAACATACAGGTATCGCTCCATTCTTCCCCCAACATAAGCTATTGGAAAGTAAGAATAAAGGTAAAACCGGGCTTTTGCTGCTAATCTTTATCATAAACACACCGATAGTAAAATCAGTGAAGATGGATGGTAAACGCCCCATCCGTTACAGACAAAACCGGAGGTTTTTATCATGATTTCCGTTGGAAAATTACTCGAAGACAAAGGTGGCGAGGTTTGGAGTGTCAGTCCGGAAGACACTGTATTCGACGCCATAAAATACATGGATGACAAACACGTTGGTGCGCTCGCCGTTGTCCACGAAGGCAAACTGGCTGGCATTCTTTCCGAACGCGACTATGCCCGTAAAATCATCCTGAAAGATCGTGCCTCAAAGGAGACCCTGGTAAAAGAGATTATGACCAGCCAGGTGATTCACACCTTTCCGGCACAACCCGTCAACGAATGCCTGGTGATCATCAATGAACGGCGCATCCGGCATCTGCCAGTGATGGACGATGGCGAGCTGGTAGGCATGATTTCAGTGGGCGATGTAGTGAAAGAAATCATCAGGGAGCAGCAGTACACAATTCAGCAACTGGAAAATCATCTTTCCTGGGCAGAATCGTATTAATCGTTCGTCAGTGCCAGTAGTTCTTCTCAATCTTTGGCTCTTCTGGTTCCCACGGTCCCCCGTGGGAACCCATATCGGAATAAAGTGATGCACTGTATGCATTCCCACGCGGAGCATGGGAACAAGAAGACCGCTACGAAATAGAATCAAATTACCTTGGAAAACTGCTGCTGGCCGGACTGCCTCAGGTATTTGTCAAACACCATACACACATTACGAATCAACAAACGCCCGGCCGGGGCAATATCAATAACATCATCCGTCATCTTCAGCAAACCGTCATCAGCCATCGTCTGTAGTTCTTCCAGTTCCTGCGCAAAATACCCGGCAAAGTGAATAGTGAAACGCTGCTCTATTTCAGCAGGCCGCAATGAGAAGTGGCAAATCAGTCGCGTAATCACTTCACTGCGTAACAAATCATCGTCATCCAGTTCCAGCCCGCGATACACCGCCAGCTGCCCGGCGTCGATACTTTCATAATACGCCTCCAGCGTTTTGTGATTCTGGCTAAACGTATTTCCCACCTTGCCAATGGATGTCACCCCAAGGCCGATCAAATCACAATCCGCATGAGTGGAGTAACCCTGAAAATTGCGATACAGGGTATGCTCGCGTTGCGCCACCGCCAGCTCGTCATCCGGTTTGGCAAAGTGGTCCATGCCAATATAAACATACCCGGCCTTGATCAAACGCTCATTGGTATCGTGCAGGATGTCCAGTTTTTCGCTGGCCGACGGTAACTCATCCTCGTTAATACGACGTTGCGGTTTAAACATTTCCGGCAGGTGCGCATAGTTGAACACCGATAAACGATCCGGGCCCGCCGCAATAATTTTATCCACGGTGGTGGCAAAACTGTCCACGGTCTGGTGTGGCAAACCATAAATCAAATCAATACTGACCGACTTGAAACCCTCTGCTTTGGCAGCATTCAGCGTCGCAAAGGTCTGCTCTTCACTCTGGATACGGTTCACCGACTTCTGCACCTGCGCATCAAAATCCTGTACTCCCAGGCTCATGCGGTTAAAACCGATGTCCCGCAATAAAGCAATGGATGCCGGTGTGACTTCCCGTGGATCAATTTCAATGGAATATTCACCGCTGTCATCATCGTGCAACTGGAAATGCTGGCGCGTGGTAGCCATCAGTTCACGCATTTGCGCATGACAGATAAACGTGGGTGTACCTCCTCCCCAGTGCAATTGATCCACCTTGCGGTTGTCATCAAACAAGGCAGACTGCATGGCCAGCTCTTTATGCACCCGGTCAAGATACGGCTGCGCTTTGCTGCGGTCTTTGGTAGCGATTTTGTTACAGCCGCAGTAAAAACACACGGTGTCACAAAAAGGAATATGGAAGTAAAGTGATAACGGTGTCGGTTGCCCACCCTCGTGAATTTTCACCCGGCTCTGCTCATTGGTTTTTTCTGCCACTGCACGATAAGCCGGTTCTGCAAAGGCCTCGTCAAATTTTACTGCCGTGGGATACGAAGTGTAACGCGGGCCTGAGCGGTTATAACGACGAATCAGATCCAGATCAAAAACCAGCTTTTGTTCAAGCGAAGAGTCGGAAGCAGCAGGCATAAAGTCTCACCAGAGTACTGGGGATTTATCCCCGTGAATAATAGGAAATTATAGCTCGCAGCGGAATGTGTGACCACATGGCCATTAATGCTAAATTCTCGGGATTGATCACTGGATCTTGCCCACGGCCCTCCGTGAGAATCCATATCTCGCATATTCAGGTTAGGGCGCAAGGAGCAAGAATAATTTTCACCGCAAAAGACACGAAGGAACACTCAGCATTTGATTCACATTTAAGAAGCATGCATGTTCAGCTGCTCTGCGGGGAGCAAAAACACATGCGTTCCACCCCGCTCAAACTCCAGCCAGACAAAAGGCAACTCAGGATAAGCCTCCATCAGCGCCGCCGCACTGTTACCCACTTCCACAATCAGCACCCCTTCGGGATTCAGAAAACCCGCTGCCTGGTGCAAAATCCGCCGGGTAATATCCAGCCCGTCCTGACCCGAGGCCAATGCCTGCTCCGGCTCGTGCCGGTACTCGTCAGGCAAGGCTGCCATATCTTCGGCATCTACATAAGGCGGATTACTGACAATGATGTCGTAACGCTGCCCTTCCAGTCCGGCAAACAAATCACCCTGATATAACGTAAGCTGGTCACCCACCTGATGGTTTTGTACATTCTTTTCCGCCACCGCCAAAGCGTCAGCAGACACATCCGTCGCATCCACCTGCGCAAACGGAAACGCCCGCGCACTGGCAATGGCGATACAACCGCCGCCGGTACACAGGTCAAGAATGCGAGTCACCTTTGCAGCATCCACCCAGGGTTCAAAACCCGCCTCGATCAACTCGGCAACAGGTGAGCGCGGAATCAACACCCGCTCATCCACATAAAACGACAATCCGGCAAACCAGGCCTCGTGCGTGAGGTACGGTGCAGGCAGCCGGGTGTCGATACGCTGTTGCAATAACGTCAGCACATCTGCGCGTTCTGTTTGTGTCAGTCGTGTTTGCAACATGTACGGTGGAATGTCATGTGGTAAATGCACGGCATGGGTCACCAGATAAAAAGCCTCATCCAGCGCATTGTCCGTACCATGACCAAAGTACAGTTCAGCCTCCCGAAACCGGCTCGTACCCCAGCGCACAAAATCACCCAGAGTCACCAGCTCATCGAGAATACCGGGTTGTAAAATATTAATAGAATCAATGCACGCCATGCCCTGCTCCGTTATGCTTAATTCTACTTTGTCACATTCATTTTATTAAATCGAAAACATTGCCAAACATAGCGAAAATTTATTGCATGGCTTCCCCGGCACAGGCTCAGTAATTGCAGAACGCATATCCCAGAGCTATTACGTGGTTGAGAAAAACAATTGATAATAAATGGCGGAAAACATTGATACCCTACCCGTAAAAACTATGCATTGAACTTAGTTGTGTGCGCTGTCCACTCCAAACAAGCCAATTTGTAACCCGTAAATCATGTGACCCAGAAAATTTAATTTTCAACTTCTTTAGCTGACGAGTACAATCTTGACAACAAGGCTTGTTTACACCGAAATAAACACCACCAAGCCATCTCTCTTTTTCAACCAGAAGATAACTTACGAGCTGCATTTCAGCATGAAAACCTGCGGCCAGACTTTGGTTCGCTGGCGGCACAAGTGAACTCACAAAAGCGACTTTTCGAATGGTATTTGCCAGACCTTCGCCGGGTAATGGCGGGTTTATGGAAACGCCAATAATTTCCTTACGCAACATGGATAAAATATTTGTCTTTGCCCGTCCAGATATTTCATTGAAACCAGAAAGTTCAAACCTCGACAATGGTTTAAGGCTTGTGGCATCAGCCGGGTTTCGTCGAACCTTAAAATTTGTTGCCAGGTATAAAACACCATCAACCACTGCAGCGGCAACGCAGTTTTCATAAGCTTCAGACCCTCTGTACTTACTGACATTAGCAGGCAATTTATGTATAAGATAATCAATTTCAGGGTTATCCTCACGGTAACTTTGCACCATAGAATCCCCCGACTCTCTAACTTTGTTTATATTTTCAGCGACTTTCGCTGTAACCTGACTAGGTTTTACATTTTTAACTGAAGGGATGGCGATATCGATATGATGGTGTGTGTATAGCGTGGCTAACACCATTTGAGCCACTCGATCAAGAAAGTGTTCAGGCCAATCCCATGTCATCACTAACCTCGCTATTGTAATTTATTCACAACAATGGAGCTGATTTATAACTCATGTCATATGTCAGCTAAAACCTAATCTACACCCGCTATCGATCATACCAATGCACAACGCTCATTTCATCCATGCATTTTTTGCGTCGGGTGAAATAAATCAACCCTGATCACTTGACATAAATGGTAACTTTTTCTGATATTACCGGTGGATTGTGAGGAATATGGCGATAATCGCCCAGAATCAATTGCAACGTATGCTTGCCTTTAGACAGCTCAATGGTAGTTTCAGTCTGTCCACCACCAAAATGCATGACTTCACTCCCCATTGGCTTATTCAAATCAGGCAGCACATCTCCGTCAATGATCAAATGATGGTGACCGGTCGCTGCTTTGTCCAGACCCGCTGGCGACACTCCCATGCCCTGCAATCCAAACTTCACCGTTACCGTTTTATTGACAGTTTCACCATTAGCTGGAGAAATAATATATAACCTGGCTCCTTCGGGTGATTGTGCCCTTTGCGACTCATCCGCTTGCGCACCGGAAATCGAAAACAGTAACATCACCAACAGCACTTTTAATAACCGCATCATCACATTTCCCTCTACTTGCTCGAATCTGATAAAAGTTGATTTTTCCCGAATAAGGATCGAAAAACCTTATCGATCCTATCATTACGCTTTGGATTTAAACGGATGCCGCAAAACGATGGTCTCATTACGATCCGGGCCGGTGGAAATAATATCAATAGGCGTTTCGGTAATTTCTTCAATACGCTTGAGATAGTTTTTCGCATTTTCCGGTAAGTCATCATAATTCTGCACACCGACGGTGGATTCTGACCAGCCTGGCATTTCCACGTACACGGGATGACAATCAGCAAAGGCTTCGGCGCCCACAGGCGGCGTACGACGTTCTTTACCATCGATAGTGTAACCCACGCAGAGACGAATGATGTCAAGCCCATCCAGCACATCCAGTTTGGTGATACAGAGTCCGGTGGTGCTGTTGATTTGATTTGAGCGACGCAGTGCGACGGCATCAAACCAGCCACAGCGACGTGGCCGTCCAGTGGTAGAACCAAATTCGCGACCTTGTCTGGCCAGGTGTTCACCCACACTGTCCAGTAATCCTTCACCGTCATACAACTCCGTGGGAAATGGCCCGGACCCCACCCGCGTGGTATACGCTTTGGTAATGCCAATAACATGGTCAAGATTGGCAGGACCAACACCACTGCCTGTCGCCGCACCGCCAGCAGTGGTATTGGAGGAGGTTACATAGGGATACGTACCATGGTCGATATCCAGCAATGCACCCTGTGCGCCTTCAAATAAAATACTGCCGCCCTGCTGCTGAATATCGTGCAGCAATTCCGGCACGTCGGCCACCATGGGCTTGATACGTTCGCCCAGTGTCAGTGCTTCATCCAATACCTGTTGGAAATTTACTGGCTCAACTTTGTAATAATGTTGCAGGACAAAGTTGTGATAATCCAACACTTCACCCAGCTTGGCGGCAAAGCGCTCACGATGAAACAGGTCGCCCAGGCGCAAGGCGCGACGCGATACCTTGTCTTCATAGGCCGGGCCAATGCCACGACCGGTGGTGCCAATTTTGGTCTCACCGCGCGCCACTTCACGCGCGTTGTCCAGGGCAATGTGATACGGCAGAATCAATGGACAGGCTTCACTGATACGCACCCGCTGGCTGGCGGGCACACCTCGCGCTTCCAGCATATCGATCTCTTCCATAAGCGCGGCGGGCGATACCACTACGCCGTTGCCGATCATGCACACGACGTTTTCCCGCAGCACACCAGAAGGAATCAAATGCAACACGGTTTTTTCACCGTCGATAACCAGCGTATGGCCTGCATTGTGTCCGCCCTGGAAACGTACCACGGCTTGCGACTGATCAGTGAGTAAATCGACAATTTTGCCTTTGCCTTCGTCACCCCATTGTGTGCCGATGATTACAACGTTTTTACCCATCAAAAGTACCCATACTGTTTCGTGTTAAAAATTGTTTTGCCATTAAACGTGAATTAAGCGCTAAAAACATCCAAACGAATAAAGTCACTGGTTTACATTCAGCAAGCAGGCCACTCCCCTGCCGCAAATCACAATGTCATAAAATCTAACGCAAAGGATGCGGAGCGTTTAGTGTTTTTCTCTGCGTTTGTAATACGCTATTGGTCAGTTCACGATGTCATAACTTCCCAATGTGCCAAAACGCTTCTCTGGAGGTTTACCCCCGCCCCTGGATTTCGGCTAAAAACATGCCGGAATGACAGTGTTTTCAGCAATAATAAAGCGTTAACAGGGTGATTTAGGTTTTAATTCCCGCTTCCTTAATTTATGAAGCGTCAACCACACACCACTGGCCCTCTTGCATAACCAGAATCTGCTGGCATCCCGCCGTAATAGCATCGCCGTTTTGACCCGGCAATTCACAAATCACTTGTTGTCCTGCTTTGCGCAGTTCACGAATTTTATCGATGAGTTCAGGGCTGTCACCTGCGGGGGCAAAAACACTTTTTTCTGCAACCCTGTTATCCGCACCCAGCACGGCTAATGCACGCAAATCTGCGCTGAATCCGGTAGCAGGGCGGGCCCGCCCGAATACTGCACCGATATCATCATAACGCCCGCCTTGCGCAATTGCCCTGCCCTGTCCTGCCTGATAGGCGGCGAACACCACACCGGTGTGATAATGAAAGCCACGTAATTCAGCCAGATCAAAATGCAGCTGCAAATCCGGCTGCTGTCGGCTGACACGTTGCGCAACCTGTTCCACTTCATCAAGCGCGTGCAGCGCAGCGGCATTTCCCTTCAATGCCAAACGTGCCTTGCTCAATACTTCAGCATCACCGTTCAGCCATACCAAGTCTTCAAGCGCCTGACGGGTATCACCATCTATCGACAACGCATCAAGCAGACTTTGTATTTCCGGCACAGCCTTGCGTTGCAAGGCATCGAACAACTGGCTTTCCTGCTGCGCATCCAGTCCGGCAGCTTGCGTTAACGCACGAAAAATACCGACGTGTCCCAGATCCACATAAATCGAATCAACACTGGCAAGTGCCAGGGTATCCAGCATCAGATTAACCATTTCCGCGTCGCTTTCCACACCGCTATGCCCATACAACTCGGCACCCACTTGTGTAAAACTGCGCGGGCCACCAAGACCGTCACCACGGGTATGTAACACGGTACCCTGATAACACAGGCGCACAGGCGTTTTGCGCTCACTCAACCGATGGGCATCAATGCGTGCCACCTGCGGGGTAATATCAGCACGCACCCCCATCATTCGACCATTAAGCTGATCAGTCAGTTTGAAGGTTTGCAGGTCGAGGTCATTACCGGTACCCGTCAACAATGAATCCAGGTATTCCACCAGGGGCGGAGTCACCAGTTCGTAACCCCAGCTGTGAAACAAATCCAGCACGGCACGACGCAACTGCTCCAGACGCCCGGCCTGGGGCGGCAGCAGTTCTTCAATACCTTCAGGTAATAGCCAACGTTCGTTATTCATGATGATGCACTGTGTGTAAAATTGACTCGCAGATTTACTGTCTATTCCTAAAATAAAACTTACTGGCGGATCAGGTACAGCAACAGCAGTCCAATGGCCATGCTCGCCAGACTGGCGATGCGTATTTGACGATCTCCCATTTCCAGCATCGCAAGCATTTTTTTGCGGAACCCGGCCGGACTCAAAAAAGGAAACAAACCTTCTATCACCAACACCAGCGCCAAAGCGCGCAGCAAATCATCCCACATTCTGTTTATTACTCAACTCAACCGATTTGCTCTCGCAGGATGGACAACGCCCACCATTGCGATTTGGGCAGACAAACAAGGTGGGCAATGCCCACCCTGCGACTTATTTGAAATATTTAAAGAATTCCGAGTCCGGTTCAATCACCAGAATATCGCTCTTGCTGCCAAAGGTTGTTTTGTAAGCATTCAAACTACGGTACAAGGAATAAAATTCCACATCTTTACCATACGCTTTGGCGTAAATTTCTGTGGCACCGGCATCACCCTCACCACGAATGGTTTCCGCGTCACGAAAGGCGTCCGCAATAATAACCGTACGTTGGCGATCAGCCTCGGCACGAATGGTTTCCGCCGATTCTGCACCACGGGAACGCAGATCTTTGGCAACACCCTCACGCTCCGCACGCATACGACGATAGACGGAATCACTGATTTCAGGCGGGAAATCAATACGTTTAATACGCACGTCAACGATCTCGATACCAAATGCTTCAGCCTGCCTGTTAGCCTGTTCGGTAATCAATGCCATGATTTGCAGGCGTTCACCTGACACCGCTTCCTTGATGGTACGTTTGGCAAATTCACCACGCAAACCATCTTTGATGATTTGTGACAAGCGCAGATTGGCCCGTACGGCATCACCACCTGTGGCCGTAAAATAATTGGACACGTCCTTGATGCGCCATTTTACAAACGAATCCACGATGAGGTTTTTCTTTTCACCGGTAAGATAACGCTCCGGTTCTGCATCCAGGGTTTGAATGCGCGCATCAAACTTGCGCACGTTATTCACAAAAGGTGTTTTCCAGTGCAGTCCGGGGCCATAATCTGTGCTGACAATTTCACCCAGACGGAAAAGGATAACCTTTTCACGTTCATTTACAGTGAAGATCGAAAACGATGCGATCACCACGGCAACCGCCAGAAGGATGCCAATCAATCCTTTAGCCTGTCCCATTAGCGTACTCCTCTACCGCGAACATTGTCGCGCAGTCGTTGTTCTACAATTTGTCGTGATGCTGAATCACCCTCAATAATGCGTCGTCCATCGGATGAAGCCGTGGAGGAACCGCCAGACATCATTTTATCCAGCGGCAAATACAACAGATTGCCGCCGCCTTCGACATCCACCAACACTTTGCTGCTGTTGGTCATCACCGATTCCATCGCCTCAAGATACAAACGCTTGCGTGTGACTTCAGGCGCTTTTTTGTATTCCGCCAACACTTGCGTGAAACGCGATGCTTCACCTGTCGCTTCAGCAATCACCTGCTCCTTATACGCATTGGCTTCAGCCAGTTGGCGTGCAGCCTTACCACGCGCACGAGGAACGATGTCATTGGAATAGGCCTTGGCTTCATTGATCACACGCACCTGATCGCCTTGCGCCTTGACGGCGTCAGCAAAGGCATCCTGCACCTGCTCGGGAGGTTGCGCGTCTTGCAGATTAACAGTCGTTACTTGCAGACCGGTTTTATAACGATCCAGAATTTCCTGCACCTGCTCGCGCGTTTGCTCCGTCACATCAGCACGACCTTCTTTAAGAATGTAATCCATCTCACTTTTACCAATCGTTTCGCGTATCGCGCTTTCGATCACCTGACGTAACGTGGTCTCTGGATCTTTGACGTTAAACAGATAATCACTGGCGCTTTTCACCTTGTATTGCACGGCCAGTTTGACATCGACGATATTTTCATCCTCGGTCAGCATCAGTGACTCGCGTCCCACGCTGCTGCCCGTCTGGCGATTACCGCCTCCGGCACGAAAACCGATGCTGATACCACGGATGTTGGCAATATCCACCGTTTCCACCGTCTGAATGCCGCGCGGATGCCAGTGCGGCCCTGGCTGGGTGGTTTTATTGTATTTGCCAAATTGCAACACCACACCACGAGTACCTTCCTCGACGATGTACACACCGGAGATCGCCCACACGGTAATCGCCACAATGGCAATCAGACCAATACCAATGGAACCCGCCCTGCCGGAACCGGAGCTTCCATTACGTTTGCCTCCGCCACCAAACAAGCCGCCAAATTTTTCCTGAAGTTTCTTCACCACTTCATCGAGATCGGGTGGACCCTGCTCATTATTTTTACGTCCGCCCCAGGGATCTTTGTTCCCTGAACCGCCAGGTTCATTCCAGGCCATTATTACGCTCCACGTTTAAAAACTGTTTTATAAAACTGCTGCAAAAATTACGACAAAAACTATTGCTCTGACCAACGTCAGTAAAATACTGCATTTCGGCATACGCACCCGATACGCCAATCTGGCAACAGGCAGTACACACCAAGATGTGAATAAGTAAATCGCCAGCTTTCCACCGACACAAGATGCGGATTTTAGGGGGTTTCGGTACCTAGCTGCAACCGTTATATCCCAAGTTATGTTTCACGCGCTCAGAAAACGGGGCCATTACCTGCGGCCTGCACCCCTTCTGTCTTTTGCAGATTTTCAAAATCCCGTCGCGCCAACTCGACTTCCAGCAGCAGATCACCATTTTCCTCCACCTGCTCTTTGAGCACCTTGCCGAGATCAAACAGTCTGGCACGCAACCGGCCATTGGCCGCTGGCACACGAATCCACTCGTGCAACTGGTCAGCGCTGAAACGCTGATCCAGCGCGGTTTGCAACAACGCCAGACCTTCGCTGGTTTGTGCGGAACACCAGGCACGGCGCGCCTGTCCTTCTTCATCGTGATCCAAACGGGCAGGATGATCCGTCAACAAATCCACTTTGTTGAATACCTCGATCTGCGGCACCTTATCCGCGCCAATCTCTTCCAGCACGGCATTCACCTGTTCGATTTGTTGCGGATAATTCTCGTTACTCGCATCAATCACATGCAACAATAAATCGGCCTGTCGGGTTTCTTCCAGCGTCGAGCGAAAAGCTGCCACCAGATCATGGGGCAGATTCCGGATAAATCCCACAGTATCAGCAAGAATAATGGTACCGGCATCCGGTAATACCAGACGCCGCAGGGTGGGGTCCAGCGTCGCGAACAACTGATCAGCCGCGTACACCCCGGATTCCGTCAATCGATTGAACAATGTGGACTTGCCCGCATTGGTGTAACCCACCAGCGAGACCGTAGGCACCTCCGCCTTACGACGTGAGCGACGACTCTGCTCACGCTGATTCTGCACCTTGTCCAGGCGCTTATTGAGCTGTTTGATGCGCGCAGCCAGCAAACGCCGATCTGTTTCCAGCTGGGTTTCACCCGGTCCACGCAGGCCGATACCGCCCTTTTGGCGTTCCAGATGCGTCCAACCCCGGACCAACCGTGTGGACAGATGTCGTAACTGGGCCAGTTCTACCTGCAATCGCCCTTCATGGGAAGTCGCACGCTGGGCAAAAATATCCAGAATCAGTCCGGTACGGTCCAGCACCCGGCATTTAAGCAGGCGCTCCAGGTTACGTTCCTGCGAGGGTGCCAGCGGCGCATCCACCAATACCAGTTCTGCCCGCTCGTGTTCAATCAGCGCCAGCACCTCATCGGCTTTACCGGTGCCGATGAAATATTTCGGGTCGGGTTTACGCCGCGTACCGGACACCATGGCCACAGGCTCCGCGCCCGCCGACATAGCCAGTTCACGAAACTCAAACAAGGCTTCATCATCGATACGCGAAGAAGTGGCTTGGGGGGAGATGCTGTGAGAAAAATCCACATGTACCAGAACGGCACGCTCTCTTGAAGGGTCACGCAGGCCAGACGCATCTTCCAGGGTACCGGGACGCTCAAACAAACACGTCCCTCCCCGAAATAATGACAGCGACTTCAGGAATTATGAGAATCTTGACCACCCTCACCTGCTACCGGTAATTTCACGTTACGCGCAGGCACCACCGTGGAGATAGCATGTTTATAAACCATTTGATTGACACTGTTTTTCAGCAACACAACAAACTGATCAAACGAATCAATTTGTCCCTGTAGTTTAATACCATTAACCAGAAAAATTGAGACGGGAACACGCTCCTTACGCAGCGCATTCAGGAAAGGGTCTTGTAATGATTGCCCCTTTGACATGGTGTTTCTCCTTTTATGTATCCTTATTAGAGTTATTGGAACTCAGCGCGCCTTAATTATCCGCTGTTTGTTGTACTATAAAACGCACCAGCTTCCTCGGACAACGCAGGGAAAACCCAACCACTCGGCCGTAAAAACCACTAACAAATACGTGCTAGTCAGCTCTCACACAATTACGGGAGATGCCTGAATCCGGCAACTCCCGCCCCTGTGTCTCTCATATGGCACTAGCGGCAAGATATTTCAAGACCTGAGTCAGAATTTGCTCGGGTTTTTCTTCAAAGCTGAGCCGGAACACCGCCGCCTCCGGCTCGTGTTTCAACCAGGTAAGCTGACGTTTGGCCAATTGACGGGTGGCAATAATACCTTTTTCCACCATGGTATCGTAACTCCACTGGCCATCGAGATGCGCCCACGCCTGACGGTAACCCACTGCGCGCATTGAAGGCAGGTCTGCATGCAGATCATCGCGCCGATACAAAGCATCCACCTCCGCCATGAGACCCTGCGCCAGCATAACCTGAAAACGCCGTTCAATACGCTGATGCAATAAAGCACGATCCATCGGCGTCAGCACGATTTTTATGGGGCGACAAGGTAAATCATTCTCAACATCCCGTTGCAAAAAAGTGCTCATGGGTTCACCGCTCAGCTCAAACACCTCCAGGGCGCGCAGAGTCCGTTGCGGGTCATTGATATGAATGCGCCTGGCAGCCTCAGGGTCCACCTGTGCCAGCCGGGCGTGTAAATGAGCCAGACCCTGCTCGGCCAGTTCAGCCTCCAAACGTACCCGCACCACAGGATCAGACGACGGCAGAGCCGACAACCCCTGCTCCAGCGCCCGAAAATACAACATGGTGCCACCCACCAATAGCGGAATACGGCCACGGGCCAGAATCTCATTGATTTCCACCAGCGCCCGCTGGCGAAACTGTGCCGCTGAAAACGGCTCGGCGGGATCACAAATATCAATAAGCCGGTGAGGAGCAGCAACCAGGGTTGCCGCATCAGGCTTCGCTGAACCAATGTCCAGACCACGGTAAACCATGACCGAATCCACGCTGATAATATCGCAAGGCAACGCCTTGCAAAGCGCGATGGCCAGATCAGTCTTGCCAGTGGCTGTGGGACCCATGAGGAAAATAGCAGGCGGGAGTGTATTTGACATGAGGCATTCTACTGTGAGCTGTGGCTATGGCAAAATTTGTGATGGCGGTGAGTAATGTGTATACAAAATTAAAAGGTGATAACAATCTTGGCAGATCTGCGGATTAAACTTGCGGTTGCTCCAGGTGGCCGCTATAGTTGGCCAAGCGTCAAGAAAACTGAAATGAATACTTTTACTGACAAGACACATCACGATGCCTTCTCCGGACCACCGTCCTTGCGTGCCACTTTTCTGCTGCCCCTGAACCTGCTGCCTTAGGGCAGACAAATAACTCCCCACAATTCGATGAAATTTCTGTGCTGCGCGAATACGCAGATCACAGTCTATGAATATCATGTGCCATCATCTGCAATGAGCGACTGAAAATTACCTGCGCCACTGATAAGATGGTTTCACGTAGAATGGAGCAGACAATGAGCGAACAATTAATTATTTTTGATACCACCTTGCGTGACGGTGAGCAAAGCCCCGGCGCATCCATGACCCGCGATGAAAAGGTGCGTATCGCCAAAGCGCTGGAGCGCATGCGCGTGGATGTGATTGAGGCCGGTTTTCCCATCGCCAGCGAAGGCGATTTTGAATCAGTGAAAGCCGTGGCCGATGCCATTAAAGACAGCACGGTTTGTGGTTTGGCCCGTGCGCTGGACAAGGACATTGACCGGGCCGGTGAAGCGCTGAAAGGAGCCAGCTCAGCACGTATTCATACCTTCATCGCCACTTCGCCCATACATATGAAAATGAAGTTGCGCATGGAGCCAGATGCTGTTGTTGAACAGGCAGTACGTGCGGTGAAACGTGCGCGGCAATTTACCGATAATGTAGAATTTTCACCAGAGGATGCCGGTCGTTCCGAGCTGGATTTTTTGTGTCGTGTGCTGGAAGCGGTGATTGATGCTGGCGCCACTACAGTGAATATTCCCGACACAGTGGGTTACAACCTGCCGCATCAATTTGGCAGTCTCATTGCCCATCTTATTGAGCGGGTACCCAACGCGGACAAGGCAGTATTCTCTGTGCATTGTCATAACGATCTGGGTATGGCTGTGGCCAATTCCCTCGCTGCTGTGACACAGGGCGCACGGCAGGTGGAATGTACCATCAACGGTTTGGGTGAACGTGCCGGTAACGCCGCGCTGGAAGAAATCGTCATGGCGGTAAGTACACGGCAGGATGTTTTTGATTGCAATGTCGATCATCTGGATCGGACTCAAATTGTCCCGTGCTCACGTTTGGTATCGAGCATTACCGGCTTTACCGTACAACCCAATAAAGCCATCGTCGGTGCCAATGCCTTTGCCCATGAATCCGGCATTCATCAGGATGGCGTACTCAAAAGCCGCGAGACATACGAAATCATGCGCGCTGAAGATGTAGGCTGGTCAGCCAACCGCATGGTGTTGGGCAAACACTCGGGCCGTAATGCCTTTCGTACGCGCCTGCAGGAACTGGGGGTCAGCTTTGCCGGTGAGGAAGAACTTAACGCTGCCTTTGTGCGCTTTAAAGAACTTGCCGATAAAAAACATGAAATTTTTGATGATGACTTGCAGGCGCTGGTCACCGAGGCCAGCCTTGAATCCGAAAACGAACGGATAAAACTGGTGGCACTCAAAGTCTGTTCCGAAACAGGTGAAACACCCAATGCCCTGGTAACACTTAAAATCGATGGCGCAGAAAAAACCGCCACAGCCTCCGGTGGTGGTCCGGTGGATGCCGCATTCAAGGCCATTGAATCCCTGGTGAATAGCGGTGCCGAATTACAATTATATTCAGTGAACAATATCACCAGCGGTACAGATTCGCAGGGCGAAGTCACCGTGCGTCTGGAGCAGGATGGACGCATCGTTAACGGGCAAGGCGCGGATACCGATATTGTTATCGCCTCGGCCAAAGCCTACATCAATTCCCTTAATCGAGTGCTGATGCCAGTGGACCGGCAACATCCGCAGGTGTAAACACGAGATTGATAACGGTGACGACACGACAACAACAAGCAGCCCGTTTGCAGGCAATGGGCATTCAGGTCTGGGTATCACGAGAAGTGACAGAAGATACGTCAGACCTGGAAACACCGGCTGAAACAGCGCGAGAAAACGTTGTAGCGCCTTCGGTTTTACCCAGTGCTGAGCCTGAACCACCACCTGTAGTTAGTGAAGCACGGGTTGAAAATACAGGGGCTGGAAATACTCAGGCTGACACTGCATGGGTGGATGAAGAACCCCCGTTGCCCACCGACGACTTCATGCCCGGCCTGGACATATCGGAAATGTCGTCACAACCTGCCCCAGCCATTGACATCAGCAGTCTGGACTGGTCTGAACTGCAAGTAGCGGTATCTTCGTGTACAGCCTGCGAGTTACACAAAACCCGCACACAAACGGTGTTTGGGGTGGGCAACCATGCAGCGGAATGGATGATTATCGGTGAGGCACCAGGAGCGGATGAGGACCAGCAAGGCGAGCCCTTTGTCGGACGTGCAGGCCAGTTGCTCAACAACATGCTCAAAGCACTGGGTCTACAGCGCGAACAGGTATTCATCGCCAACATCCTTAAATGCCGTCCGCCCGAAAATCGTAACCCACAGCCGGAGGAAATTGTTCACTGTGAAGCCTTCCTGCAACGTCAAGTCGCATTGGTGAAACCAAAAGTCATTCTCGCTGTGGGCGGTGTGGCCGCCCACAATCTGTTGAAAGTGGATACTGCGGTGAGCAAGCTGCGTGGACAGTTACATTATTATGGCGAAACACCGCTGGTTGTGACTTACCATCCGGCCTATTTGTTGCGAAAACCCAGCGAAAAGCGCAAGAGCTGGGCAGACCTGAAATTTGCGGCGGCTGTGGTGAGAGGCGAGCAGTCATGAGTGCTGTGGTACAAACGCCAGAGTTATGGATACGGCCAATGATGGCACAGGATCTTGAGCGGGTTATGCGTATCGAACTGGCCATGTATCCTTTTCCCTGGACCCGGCGCATTTTTGAAGACTGCCTGCGTGTGGGTTATCGCTGTCATGTGGGGGAGGTTGAAGGAAACCTTGCGGGTTATGGTGTGATGTCCACCGGAGCCAGTGAAGCACATGTACTGAATTTATGCGTGGCCGGAGAATTTCAGCGGCGGGGGCTGGCGCGTGAAATGTTGAGCCTGTTGCTGGATGAAGCGGATAAATTGGAAGTACGTGATGTATTTCTGGAAGTGCGGCCATCCAACACTGCTGCGATCACATTGTACGAACAAATGGGTTTTAATCAGGTGGGTTTACGCAAGGGTTATTATCCAGCGCAAGAGGGGCGTGAAGACGCGATTATTTTTGCGTCCAGTTTGCGCCTGTAGTCCTAATGTGATTACTTTATTAAACCAATACATCAACCACTTTATATTGCCTAATCCGTAGACCCATCCTGTTCATTCTGTGCCCGGCGTTCTGCCCGACGGCGACGCAGAGACCACAGCGTTCCTACCGGCCCGGAAAATGCGTATACGGCAAACCCGGCGAGCAGCACCTGCGGAGGGTCCAGGGAAACCAGTACAAACACCAATACCACGGCAAGAATCGCCACAAATGGCACTTTCCCCTTGAGGTCAAGATCCTTGAAACTGCGATAACGCACGTTGCTCACCATCAGCAGGCCCACACACACCGTTACCACCGTGGCAAAAATGGAAACAGCCAGACCTTCGGCCTGATAATCGTGCCCTACCCAAACCATACCGGCAACCACCGCAGCGGCAGCCGGACTTGCCAGCCCCTGAAAATAGCGTTTGTCGGCGCGGCCGACTTGCGTATTAAAACGCGCCAGACGCAATGCTGTGCCGGCAGTGTAAATAAAAGCCCCCAGCCAGCCCAGCTTACCCAGGTCAGACAAGGCCCACACGTATACCACCAGTGCAGGTGCCAGACCAAAAGACACCATATCAGCAAGGCTGTCGTATTCAGCGCCAAAAGCACTTTGTGTATTGGTCATCCGCGCCACCCGGCCATCGAGACCATCAAGAATCATCGCGATAAAAATAGCCACGGCGGCCGACTCAAAATGTCCGCCCATGGCGGCGACAATGGCATAAAAACCTGCAAACAGGCAGCCTGTGGTAAACAGGTTAGGCAACAGATAAATGCCACGGTGACGGCGACGCTCTGGCGACCCCACTCGCTCACTTTCGTCCGGGGTTTCGTTGCTGCTACCCGTACGCTTATCTGTTTTGTCTTCGCTCATAATCTATTGTCGATATGATCGTGTTATTTTTTAACCCGTTGCCAACTGGGCGGGTTTGGAGGATGTTACCTTTGCATGCACCAGAGTAGCAATGATGTCTGTGCCCGCCAATACATTATCGCCTACCGATACATCAATACGTGACCCCATGGGAATCAACACTTCAACGTGCGAACCAAAGTGAATAAAACCACAACGTTGTCCCTGGCCAATGCGTTCACCACTCTGCGCATAACATTGCGGCCGTGGTAAATGCGGATTAACTTCAACTACCAACACGACATCGTCATCTTCATCACTTTGTATCCATTGTGCATAGGTTGTCACTTCTTCGTCCGTCCCGGCAATTTTTCGCGGCGCATCCAGCCATTGCTGCATCACTTTACCTTCCATGGGGCTGTGTGCGGAATACACGTTGGTAATACCCATTTTCACGCTTATGCTCAACGCCTGCCGGTTCAGGTACGCATCATACACGGTATCAATTGCCATCACCTTGCCATCCACCGGACTCACAATCCCCAAAGGTACTGCGGGCACTTTACGTGCCGGGTCACGAAACAGGAACAATAACAGTAGCACCAATGCCCATAATGGCAACGATGCCAGGCCATACAATAAATACACAATAGCAGCAGGAACAGCGATGGCGGCAATCCATAACCAGCCTTCGCGTGCAATCAAGGGGTAGCGATAAGACAGCATTGTTAGTGAACCAGAGGGATTAAAAATATGTTAACCAGAAAAAAGGGCAAAGTATCCACTTTGCCCTTTGCTTATCGAGTCTTGTCTTTAATTCTTGCTTTTATCGACCAACGCATTTGCCGTGATCCAGGGCATCATCTCACGAAGTTTGGCACCGGTTTCTTCAATAGGGTGCGCAGCATTAAGACGACGGCGCGCGGTCATTTCAGGATAATTGGTCTGCCCTTCGGCGATAAATCGCTTAGCGTATTCACCGGTCTGGATATTGCGCAGACATTCACGCATGGCCTTGCGACTTTCTTCGTTGATGATTTTTTCACCCGTGACATATTCGCCGTATTCTGCATTATTGGAAATGGAATAATTCATGTTGGCAATGCCACCTTCGTACATCAGGTCAACAATCAGTTTTAATTCATGCAGACACTCAAAATAGGCCATTTCCGGTGCATAACCTGCTTCGGTCAGCGTTTCAAAACCGGCCTTCACCAGCTCGACGGCACCACCACACAACACAGCCTGTTCACCAAACAAATCCGTTTCGGTTTCGTCTTTAAACGTGGTTTCAATAATGCCGGTACGACCACCACCAACACCCGAAGCATAGGATAACGCCACATTTTTAGCCTTGCCGGAAGCATCCTGAAACACGGCAATCAAATCAGGAATGCCACCGCCATTTTTGAATTCATTACGCACAGTGTGGCCCGGTGCTTTCGGTGCAATCATAATCACATCCAGGTCAGCACGCGGTACAATCTGGTTATAATGAATCGCAAACCCGTGAGCGAAAGCCAGCGTTGCCCCCTGCTTCAGGTTAGGCTCGATTTCATTTTTGTACAGCTGTGACTGAAACTCATCGGGAGTCAGGATCATCACCACATCGGCACTGGCCACAGCTTCAGGCACATTTTTCACCGTCAGGCCAGAGGCTTCAGCCTTGGCAACAGATGCCGAACCATCACGCAAACCCACGGTGACATCAACGCCGGATTCCTTCAGGTTGTTGGCGTGGGCATGACCCTGTGAACCATAACCAATAATAGACACTTTCAGGCCTTTAATGATGGAAAGGTCACAATCTTTGTCATAATAAATGTTCATTTCTTCTTCCGCTCCCGCTATCAATTTTTGTGTATTCACTTTACTGCTGCTATATAACTTTAAATATGTAAATTTTTCGCGCCGCGCGAAATACCGGAAATGCCTGAGCGCACAGTTTCCAGTATCGGTGTCTTTTCAAAGGCATTAATAAAGGCATCCAGTTTGTCACCGGTACCTGTCAGCTCAATGGTATAGCTGGTCGCTGTCACATCAATAATGCGTCCACGAAAAATATCCACTAAACGTGTCACCTCTTCCCGCAAATCATTGCTTGAAGTACGCACTTTGATCATTAGCATTTCGCGTTCGATGTGCGGGCCTTCGGTGAGATCTACCAATTTAACCACATCCACCAGCTTGTTCAGTTGTTTGGTAATCTGCTCAATAATTTCATCCGAGCCCCAGGTCACCACTGTCATACGTGACAACGTGATATCTTCGGTGGGTGCCACGGTCAGTGATTCTATGTTGTAACCCCGCGCAGAAAATAATCCTGCCACCCGTGACAAAGCGCCCGCTTCATTTTCCATCAAAATGGAAATAATATGGCGCATGCCTTCTTCGTCAGTTTTTGTTTTTTGTTTCATTTCAGTCTGAATTCAATATTAGCCGCATAAAATAACAAACTAGATGAGAATCATCTCATCCAGCCCGGCACCCGCAGGCACCATAGGGTAAACGTTTTCTTCCGGGTCGGTAAGGATATCAAGAAACACCAGACGGTCTTTTAGCTTGAAAGCCTCTTTCATGGCGGCTTCCATATCCTCCGGCTTTGTCACCTGTATACCCACATGGCCGTATGCCTCGGCAAGCTTCACAAAATCCGGCAGGGAGTCCATGTAAGAGTGTGAGTAGCGCTCATCGTAAAAGAATTCCTGCCACTGACGTACCATACCCAGAAAACCGTTATTCAAACAGACAATCTTAATCGGCAGATTATGCTGCATACAGGAAGACAGCTCCTGGATATTCATCTGGATACTACCTTCACCGGTCACACAGGCGACCGTTGCTTTGGGAAAAGCCAGCTGCACACCCATGGCGGCAGGCAGGCCGAAGCCCATGGTGCCAAGACCACCGGAGTTGATCCAGCGCCGTGGTTTGTCAAAACGATAATATTGCGCTGCCCACATCTGATGCTGTCCCACATCCGATGTTACATAAGCATCACCTTTGGTAATGTTATACAGTGTTTCCAGCGCAAACTGGGGTTTGATTTTGTCGCCATCGGTTTTGTATTTGAGGCACTCCACCGCACGCCACTCATCAATCTGCTGCCACCATCCTTTCGCAGCCGCTTTGTTCGGTTTGAATTCGCTGGCCTTGATTTCCTTCAACAGAGACTTGATCACGTCGCTAACACTGCCAACGATGGGCACGTCCACTTTCACGTTTTTGGAGATGGAGGCCGGATCAATATCGACGTGAATGATTTTGGCATGCGGTGCAAATTTTTCGATATTGCCAGTCACCCGGTCATCAAAGCGCGCACCAATGGCGATCATCAAATCACAATTGGAAATTGCCATATTGGCTTCATAGGTGCCGTGCATACCCAGCATACCGACAAACAGCTTGTCCGAAGCGGGAAAACCACCCAGTCCCATGGAGGTATTGGTGACCGGCGCATTGAGTTTTTTCGCCAGTTGCGCGAGTTCTTTATGCGCATTGTCGAGAATCACCCCGCCACCGGTATACAGCATGGGGCGTTTGGCTGCGGCCATCAATTTCACGGCCCGTTTGATCTGACCGGTGTGCCCTTTCACCACCGGGTTGTAGGAACGCATAGTGATTTCTTTAGGGTACACATAATCAACGCTGTCCGCAGTCACGTCTTTGGGAATATCCACCACTACCGGGCCGGGGCGTCCTGTGGTCGCCACGTAAAAGGCTTTTTTCAGGATCAGCGCCAGATCTTTTACACTCTTCACCAAAAAGTTGTGTTTTACACAGGGACGGGTAATACCCACAGCGTCCACTTCCTGAAAAGCATCGTTACCGATGAGATGGGTAGGTACCTGACCGGTGATCACCACCATGGGAATGGAGTCCATATAGGCAGTGGCGATGCCCGTTACGGCATTGGTGGCACCAGGGCCGGAGGTTACCAGTACCACGCCGGGTTTACCCGTAGAGCGTGCGTAACCATCAGCGGCATGGGTCGCCGCCTGCTCATGACGCACCAAAATATGTTTGATGCGATCCTGCCGGTCAATCGCATCGTAAATATGCAAAACGGCACCGCCGGGATAGCCGAACAGGAATTCAACGCCCTCATCAGCGAGGAAGCGGGTTAATATATCTGCGCCAGTTAGTTTCACGTCCAGATTCTCTTTTGTATGCCTGTTCTTCTGTTATTGCCAAGTGGCAGTAAAATAAATGCTGCCAATTTCTTTCATTTTGTCGAGATAAAAAACGCCCGTAAAAACGGGCGGTTTTTTAGCCAGGCACTCGTTGCAATGCAATCTTGAAGGAGTACCAGCATGAAGGACAGAGTAAATTACTGGGAAGTATCCGTCAGGTCAAGTGGCACGGGGGATTTCCCGCAAATTCGTACATCGAAAATCCCGTTATGGAAACATTTTTCCGGTTTGCCCTGATTTCCTCCGAAAAAACGGGTTCAGCACCGTAAAATTATCTCCGTAATTCAAACATTTCCTGCCCTGCTGCATTCATTTTTGCGTTATAATGCCGACAGTTAACAACACACATCGGGCGGGCGTTCCTGGCTGAACAAATATGTTCACAGAGCAGCTATCAGAGATATCACAGAACCATTTGCAGAATCATCAGTCGGAACACCGTGAAAAAAATCATCATTGAAGGCAAAACCCACTCAGGCAGAAAATTCCGACCCAGCGATTGGGCGGAGCGCATGAGCGGGGCTCTTTCCACCTTTGGGTCTGATCACCGCATCCGCTATTCTCCCCTGCTACAACCACGCACCATTGATGGCATAAAGTGTGTTGTGCTTGATCCCAAAATGCAGGATCAGTTTCCTGAAATGTTCCGCTATATCATGAAATGGGCTGATGGCAATGATCTGGTGGTCTCGGAAGGGGATGCTAACTCTCACGGGGCAACATCCGGCTGACCCCGGCTGTTGGAAAAACCATGCCCTACCTCAAGATTCAGACCAACCAGGCACTGGATGAGGCGGCCCGACAAACCCTGATGAAAAAAGCATCGACCACCGTTGCCGAACAACTGGGCAAACCGGAAAATTACGTTATGGTGACACTTCAAACGGCACAAAACATGTTATTTGCAGGCACCGATGGGCCACTTGCCTACCTGGAGCTGAAAAGTATCGGGCTGTCCGAATCAACCACGCAAGCCTTGTCAGACAGCCTGTGTACACTCATGGCCCAGGAGCTGGATATTGAAAAAAACCGTACTTATATTGAATTCGCTGATGCTCCGCGACACATGTGGGGCTGGAACGGCGGCACTTTTTAACGCCCCGTCATCATAAACCCGCAAACAGGGCCGTTCACAATATGATGATCCGCCTGCTGATTATTATTCTGATTGTTCTGGTGGGTGCTGCCGCGCTGACCGAGTTAAACCCCTCTGCTGAAAAAAGCACGAGCCCTATTACCAAGGGTCTGGCGACGGTCCACTCATGGTTTCGTGGGTCATCGGCACCCAAACTACCGGGCATGGATGAAAATGAAACCATTGTCTATAAATGGCAGGACGACTCGGGGGAATGGCATTTCAGTAACCAGCCACCTCCCGCCGGGGTCACCAGCAGCGTAAAAACCTATCGCAGCGACATCAATATTACCCAGGCACCGCCGCCGCCACTAGCGCCTGTCGAAAGTACACCTGAAGAACCAGACAAAAAAACGGCCGACATTCCGCAAACCCCTTCACCCTTATTGCCCATCACCGACCCGGAACGGGTCAAACAGCTTATTGACGACGCCAAAAACGTGCAGGATCTGGTGGGTAACCGGCAGCAAGCGCTGGACGCGCAAATCGACCCCTGAAGATCAAAGTTTCCGCAACACAGCCAGCGGCGGACTGTTCACCACCTGTCGCGTACCAATAATGCCTGCCAGTCCCACACCGATACCTCCTCCCAACAGCCCCAGCATCCACAACCACGGGTTAAACAGATACGCCATGTCCAGCACCTGATCCGCGATAACAAACCCTAATACACTGGCAAAGAACGCCGCCAGCAACCCGGCCAAAGCACCCAGCGAGAAAAACTCCACCGCCAGACTTTGCCACAGGCGGCGACGGCGCGCGCCCAGGGCGCGCAGTACGGCATTTTCATGCAAGCGCACATCCAGCGTAGACTGAATGGCCGCGCTCATCACCAGCAAACCTGCCGCCAGGGTAAACAGAAAAACAAACTCCACCGCCATGGACACCCGTTCAATAATCAACTTCACCTGATCCATAATGGCAGTGAGATCAATCACCGTCAGGTTGGGAAAAGCATTCACCAGCTCATCCAGCGTGCCGTTTTTTTCCGCTGGCAGAAAAAAACTGGTGATGTAACTCGCCGGGTAGGTTTCCAGCACCCCTGGCGGTGTGAGCATAAAAAAATTGGCACGAAAATTATCCCAATGTACGCTGCGCAAGCTGGTGACCGTCGCGCTGAAAGATTCACCCGCAATCTCATACGTCAACCGGTCACCCAGTGCCAGCCCCAGCGTTTTTGCAATGCCCTCTTCCACTGAAAACTCGTAGGGAAAGCGATTTGTCGTTTTTGAGCCGTCTCCCCACCAGTAACCCTGCACAATCGTGTTACCCACTTGCAGCCGCTCAGCCCAGGACAAATTAAACTCCCGTGCTGCCAACCCTCTGGCACGGGTATCTTCATACCGCTGTTCAGAAACCGAAACGCCATTAATTGCCGTCAGACGCCCACGCACCATGGGAAACAATTCAACATCCGCCATGCCTTTTTGCACAAAGAAATTCCGCACCTCTGCCACTTGCTGCTTTTGAATATTAATGACAAAACGGTTGGGCGCGTCCTCAGGCATACCCTTCGCCCATCCCTGTAAAAGATCACCACGCACGATGGTCAGCAGTAGCAACACCATCAAACCCACACCGAAAGCCATCACCTGCAAAGTGGAGGCGCGACGATTACGGGTCAGATTGGCCAACCCCAAATGCCACGCAGAAGACTTGCTTTGCGAAAAATGTTTCAAAAAATACTGTAAAAAGTATTTCAGCCCCCAGGTCAATAATGTCGCCGCCGCCCACAACAACACGGTTGCCAACAGCAGGCCCGACAATAAAATTCCACCCAGCACAACATCACCCGCCTGATAAATCACCAGCAGGACAAGCATGATAAAACCCGTTAAATACGCCAAAATCGTCGCAGGTTGCAGACGCCATGTTATCGCTGACTGAACAGCCACCCGCCGCAGTACCCGCAATGCAGGCACATCACGCAACTGTAGCACCGGAGGCAAAGCGAACCCCAATACGCCACCCATGGCCACCAGCAACCCTACCCACACCGGCGTCCATGAAGGTGCAGGCAGCTCAGCAATGACCAGCTGCCCCAATAACATCACCAACCCTTCCTGCGCCAGAAAACCGCCCACAATACCCAGTGGCCCGGCAACAAGACTCAGCGCCACCAGCTGTAATAAAAAGATATGATTAATACGACGTTGACTGGCACCAAAACACCGCAGCATGGCGCAGGTATCCAGGTGTCGCTGGGCATAACGCCGCGCCGCCATGGCAATGGCCACGCAGGCCAGCATGACGGCAACAACAGCGGCCAACCCCAAAAACTGCTGCGCACGCTGCATGGCAAAGCGCACTTCGGGACGGGCATCTTCTGCCCCTTCAATATTTTCCCCACGCTGCAAATGCGGCGTTAACGCCTGCCGGTAACCGGCAATCGCACCCGGCTCACCAGCCACCAGATACCGGTAATGCACATGGCTACCTTCCTGAATCAGGCCACTGGCGGGCAAATCATCAAGGTTGATTAACAGTCGCGGCGCAATACTGAACATGTCGCCACTGCGATCCGGCTCATACGTCAGCACCGCCGTAATGCGTAATGATAAATAACCTAACTGCAACAGGTCACCGACGTTGCTATCCAGCTGCTGTAGCAGCTGCGGCCCGATCCAGACCTCACCCGGCTTCGGCAGGTCTTGCGTTACATGGTCTTTCACAAACCGCGTCGGCGCAATTCTTAATGCGCCGCGTAATGGATAACCCGGGCCCACAGCCTTGATTTCAGCTAATCGTGATTGCCCCGGGGCATCCTCGCTGTCTCCTGCCAGCACCATGCTGCGGAAAGAACGTGTTTCTGCCGAACGCAAGCCGTAGTTCGCCGCAATATCACGCACCCGGGCAGGCAGGGGGTGATCTGCCACGACACGCAAATCCGCACCCAGCAGTTCACCGCCTTGATGATTGAGTGCCTGCTGAATGCGATCAGTGAAAAAACCCACTGAGGTAACACAGGCAACGGCGATGATGACGGCGATGAGCAGGACACGCAATTCTCCAGCCCGCCAGTCCCGTCCCAGCATGCGTAATGATAAACGCCAGGTACCCAGTGAGAAAACCCCCGAAGAGCAAGCCAACTACCCTTGCTCCACTTTGGCGGTTTTGGCTATGGTGCAAAACTGTCCATCCTGCAATTCCAGCACACGCGCACAACGATTCGCCAACACATGGTCATGTGTCACCAGCACCAGTGTAGTGCCCTGTTCACGGTTCAGCTCAAACATGAAATCAATCACCTGCTGCCCGGTGTGTGTATCCAGATTACCCGTGGGCTCATCAGCAAACAATAACGCAGGTTTGCTCACAAAAGCACGGGCAATGGCCACGCGCTGCTGCTCACCTCCGGACAATTGGCCGGGGTAATGATGTTCACGCTCACTCAGCCCCACTCGTGCCAACAACTGCTCTGCCTGTTGTCGCACCTGTGCGTAAGTGGTGCTATTTTCCTGTAATTCCAGCGGTAACATGACATTTTCCAGCGCCGTAAACGATGGCAATAACTGGAAAGACTGAAAAACAAAGCCAATTTTTTCACCGCGCAATGCGGCACGCTCGTCTTCATTTAATTGCAGAATATTTTTACCATCAAGATGAATGGTGCCACAGGTCGGCACATCCAGTCCGGCCATCAAACCCAGTAATGTCGATTTACCCGAGCCGGAAGGCCCCACGATTGCTACGGAATCGCCGCGCTGAATACACAAATCAATGTCATGCAGGATGATTAACGCATCCTCTGCCAGTGTTTGTTTATGGTTCGCATGATTGGCCACGGTTTTCCCCAAACCCTCGACAAGCAGAATGGGCTGATTCACACTATCCTTCATGACACGTTATTTCTCACATTTATTCGTTTCAGGGTTGCTGCTGATATTCAGCATCGGCCTTAGTGTACCCTGCCACGTTGCAAATGCCGCAACTAAAAATGCACCAGTCATTCTCGTTATGGGAGACAGTCTGAGCGCCGGGTACAGACTGCGAGCCTCGGAAAGCTGGGTGGCATTGCTGGAAAAGCGCCTGGCCACTGAGCATTTACCGCACCGCGTAGTGAATGCCAGCATCAGTGGTGAAACCAGCAGTGGCGGGCTCAACCGGTTACCCGGAGCCCTGCACAAACATCAACCGGAAATAGTCATCATCGAACTGGGCGCCAACGATGGATTGCGTGGACTGCCCTTGTCACTCATGCGAAAAAACCTGCAAGGTATGATTACCACCGCACAACAAAACGATGCTGACGTTTTACTGGTGGGCATGCGCCTGCCACCCAATTACGGACCACGTTATACACAGGGCTTTGCACAAATGTTCACTGAACTTGCCCGGCAATATAAAACCGGTCTTGTGCCTTTTCTACTGAAAGGCGTCGCCACACAGGCTTCCCTGATGCAAAGCGACGGCCTGCATCCCACTGCCGCCGCACAGACTCGAATACTGGATACCGTGTGGCCGCATTTGCAGCCTTTGCTCCGTCATTAAGGAGGGTAGCAGGGCTCCATTAGGTCTTGAATTGTGAACCGCCCGCTTGTTTAATAATCAGGTTCATTATGGCAACACCCATGCACAGCGCACAGGCGTTAATTGAGAAAATTCAATCGCTCCTCACTGACTGGATAGCAGAAGTGGAAGATTTCGTGGATTTCTTGAAGCAACAAGCACAATACAAGAAAACTGCAACCAGCAAACAATCTCTGGATTTTCCAGTGATGAGTGTCGGTAAGTGGCCAAACGATTTAAGTCTGAGCAGAGAAGATATGTATGGCAACGATGGACGATAACCCGTTATTCATTGATACCAATATCCTCGGGTCTTCATCACCCAATCGATCACAGAATCAGCGGCATCGCAGCCAAAGCAATGGAACAGGTTCTTTTTAGCGATGGCGTGTCATCACCGTCGTGGAATGGGTCGCGGACGCATCATAGTCTTTGCCCTGTTTGGAACGGCGTAGCCCTGGGATTCCACCAGCCGCACCAGGGAGACTTCGTTCTTCAATCGATCCAGTTCATTGTTTGGTATACGGGCCATATCTGGGGTTCTCCAAAATCCTGTCAAGATTTAAATTGACTCTTATGGAGAGCTATTATTATACTTATATGGAGCACTTACCAAGTCGTTTCTGGAACATACTCATATATTTTGATACTTTGGAGGTCATCCTATGAATCTGGATTTATTGCTTACCATGCAGAACGAAGACTTCCGTAAAACATTTGGGGTTCGCCTGAAGAACCTGCGCAAGCAGAAACGTTGGTCGCAAAAGGAATTGGCCGCTAAAGTGGATATCCGCTTTCAGCAGCTCAACAAGTACGAGAGCGGCCTGAACCTGCCTCCAGCCGAGATGCTGATTAAGCTGGCTGACGCCTTGGCAACAACGGTGGATTTCCTGCTCACTGGCAACCCCGCCGAAGAGATGCCGCTGAGTAATGCGCGGCTATTCAAGCGGTTCAAGGCAGTTGAGGATTTTGACGGGGTGGATCAGGAAACGGTTATCAGTCTGATCGATGCCATGATCGCCAAACAGCAGATGCAAACTACCCTTGTATCATTGGACGATCAGACCGCGGCCAGCGGCTAACCATTTTGGAGAACAACCATGCAAGCAGCTAAACGAGAAGCACTCAACACCATCGGCCAACTGCCGGAAGATACCGACATGGATGAGATCATGTACCGGCTCTATGTTCTGGATAAGATCAGGAAGGGACAGGAAGCCGTGGAACAGGGCAAAACCATTACCAGCGAGGAACTCAAGCGGGAAATCGATTCATGGTGATTTGGTCGGAACCGGCCAAGGCCGATTTACGTTCCATTCCATGATTTTATTGCCCACGACTCCCAGTACTACGCCAAGAAGGTCACTCAGGATATTCGGGAGAAAACGGATGTGCTGGATGAACTGCCGAAGGTCGGTAAGAAAGTACCAGAGCTGAACGATGAGAATGTCAGGGAGCTATCGCTTTACTCCTACCGGATCATTTATGAGATCAAGGAACAAGACGCTTTCGTGCTGGCCGTAGTGCATAAAAGACGGGATTTGATGGCGGGGGATATTGAACGGTAGCCTATTCAACATAGTCCTCAAATTCCCATTGACCCAATGAGGGCGTTGCGACTTTCCTGGATCAGCTGGTCTTCGGCCCACAGGTAGCGGGTGGTGCCAAAGGTGTCTTTCTTTTCAATACGGCGGCCCAGCGGGTCGTAGCGGTAATGGGTTTGCTGGCCTTCTCTGTTAATCCGGATCAGCTGGTTTTGCAGGTTCCAGGTGTATTCAGTAACCCGTTTGCCGTCTTTTCCCCGCCTTTCTCTTATCAGGTTGCCGCGTGAGTCATAGTCAAATTTCCGGTCGCCTTGCAGGGTAAGCCGGTTGCCGTGGATGTTGGCCGGTTTTGCCTTTCTTTCTTGCTTTCGTGTGTTTTGTGTTTTTCGTGGTTGCTCTGACAGCGAGACAATGTTGCCTGCCGGGTCGAAGTCAAAACGCCCGGTGAGGCTGCCGTCGGTTTTTTTCAGGCGATCCAGCAGGTCATAGGCGTAACGTATTTCATGTTGACCTTCGGTCAGGCGGTTGAGGTTGCTGAACGCGTCATAACCGTATTCCCGGTGGACAGGGCGTTGTTTGCCGGTTTGGTGAATGGCTTGCTGCTGAACGAGGCGCCCCATGGGGTCGTAGTCGCTACAGGTGGTGAGCT